>Ga0209777_10001214_pt1 | contig 38488 bp, 35 predicted proteins | sample FrelakmetHBP12HB_FD_187147 | JGI IMG/M metagenome (GOLD analysis project Ga0209777, IMG submission 187147) | Freshwater lake sediment microbial communities from the University of Notre Dame, USA, for methane emissions studies -HBP12 HB (SPAdes)... | ecosystem: Environmental > Aquatic >...
GTTCGGCATGATTGGCTCCTTAGGTGAAAACAGCGCGATTGTAACACATACGCTGGTCAGCGCACTTGAATCGGGTTACAATCGGCTCGATTCTATTTCAGGAACTTAGGGGCCGCGAACCCTGCTCCCACTCCGTCACTCCCCATGTTTAATGAACTTCTGTCGACCTTGGGGAGGGCACCCATAGGGCGGGAGGGGGAGGGTTGGCGCTTCCTGAGTTCTGGGAGGCTTATATGAACCAGATCTCGGAAGGAGATCGCGAAGAGTCTCCAGCCGCGTTGGCGCAGCGGTTGGAGCTTCCTTTCAAAAATCTGCTCCTGCTGAGACGTGCCCTGACGCACCGATCGTACGTCAATGAGCACCACGAGGCGTTGGAGGATAACGAACGCCTGGAATTTCTGGGTGATGCCGTTCTGGATTTTGTCACCGGAGCGTGGTTGTACAATCACTTCCCTGAAATGGCAGAAGGCGAAATGACGCGTATACGCTCGGCACTGGTCTGTACTGAGCAATTGGCCGAGTTCGCCCGCGCCTTCGATCTGGGGTCTGCCATGCGTCTGGGACACGGTGAAGACCAAGCTGGAGGCCGCCAGAAAGATGTGCTCTTATGCGCCACGTTCGAGGCTGTGATCGGGGCGCTATACCTGCAAAGCGATATTGCCACCGTCCAGCGTCTGGTCCACCCCATGTTGGAACAGGCAAGTGAACAGATAATTCTTTCGCCGGATTCCCGTGATCCCAAAAGCCGCCTACAGGAATGGTCTCAGGGAGAGAGATTGGGGATCCCAAAATATGTCACCGCGACCATCAGCGGCCCTGATCACCAGCGGATGTTTGAAATCGAAGTGCAGATCAACGGTAAAGCCTACGGACGTGGAAGTGGGCACAACAAACAGGTTGCGGAGCGCTCAGCTGCCCAGGCCGCTTTGGACACCATCGAAAAATCCTGAGATTTATCCCCAGAAAGCCAATGCCTTTACGCCTAAAATCCCTCGAACTACACGGTTATAAAACCTTCGCTGCAAAAACCAATTTTGAATTTGCCGAAGGTATTACTGCCATTGTCGGGCCGAACGGCTCCGGCAAGTCCAATATTGCTGACGCGCTGCGCTGGGTACTGGGGGAGCAGACCTACAGCCTGTTGCGCGCCAAGAAAACCGAAGATATGATTTTTGCCGGGTCTGAACAGCGGCCGCGGGCTGGTATGGCATCCGCAGGGATAACGTTCGATAACACCGATGGCTGGCTTCCTGTGGATTTCTCCGAAGTCGGTCTGTCCCGGCGCGCCTACCGCGATGGCCGCAATGAGTACCTGCTCAACAGCCAGCACGTCCGCTTGAAGGATATCAACGAACTGCTGGCACAATCTGGTCTGTCTGAGCGGACTTACACCATCCTTGGGCAGGGGTTAGTGGATGCCTCATTGGCCCTCAAAGCCGATGAGCGCCGGCGCCTTTTCGAGGAAGCGGCCGGGATCGGCCTTTATCGAGCCCGGCGTGAAGAGTCCCTGCATCGGTTGGAGACCACCCAGCGCAACCTCGACCGAGTACTCGATATCCTGGTTGAACTGGAGCCGCGCCTGAAAAGCCTTGAACGACAGGCGGTACGCGCCCAGGAATTTTCCCGGGTTCAGGCCGACCTACGCGTGTTGCTGCATGAATGGTATGGTTTCCACTGGCACCGTGCCCAGCGTGAACTGACAGAGGCCGTGGAGCATGCGCATGCCCAAGAAACGAAGCTAAAGGAAGAGCGTGAATCCTACCAAAGCATACGGCAGGAATTCTCAACTTTCCGAGACCGGTTGAACGGACTGCGGGCACGACTGAACTCCTGGCACCGCCAGTCAGCGCAACTGCATGAGAACCGCGAGTCCGTCAGCGGTTACCTGGCCATGCTTGACGAGCGTAAACGCTCCCTTCTCGATAACCAGCAGGCAGTCATGGGCGAACAATCCCACCTGGCCGAAGAATTCAAGATTGATCAGGAACGCCTGTCAGAGGCTGAGGCTGAGGCTGCCCGCCTGCTTGCGGAATATGACGAAGCACAGACTCAAGCCAGAGCGGTCCAGATAGTGCTGGACGAGCGCCAGGCTGAAAAATCCCGTCTCGAATCGGAGCTCGGTTCTGCACGAAAAAAACTGGATGAACTCATTGCCCGAGGCGCTGGTCTACAAGCACGCATGGACGAACTAGCCACACGCTCAGAAACCCAGAAACAGAAACTGGAGGCTGCAACTCAGACCATTGCATCTGCTGATTCCGAAGTCCGGCAGGCCTCGCAGGAATTCAATGCCACCGGTTCCATTCGCCAAAGAGCAGAAACCGACTTGAAAAAGGCCGAGGCAGAATTCCAGTCTGCGCAAAAGCGGCTGGCGGAACTGGAGGAAAAGGTAAAGCAAGTACAAGTTGAGCGAGCCACCACACAGGCTGGACAGGCCAGGCTCAAGGCACAACTGGATGTGCTGGAGCAGGCCGAACAATCCCTGGCCGGCTTTGCCGAGGGAGCAAAACTGCTCCTGGATGCTGCACGCGAGTCCAAACTGGGAGGAGTGGGTGGTGCACTTTCGGCTGTGTTGGAAGTTCCAGCGGAATTGGAAGTGGCGATCTCCGCCGCACTAGGTGAGTATACCGATGCTGTTCTGTTGACTTCCGGAAGGGATGCTGAACAGGCTCTGGCTTTGCTCGATTCAGAACAGTCCGGACGGGCTTCCATCCTGCCACTGGACTGGCTTTCTCCTTCTGAACCGCTCAAAATGAAACCGGATGCCAATTGTCTGGGTGTTGCATCAGACGTAGTCAAGGCTCCGGTGGAACTTTATCCGGCACTTGATTTGCTGTTGGGCCAGGTGCTGATCGTCCGTGACCGGACAGCGGCACGCGATGTGCTGGCTGGCCAACCCAAGAATGTCCGCGCGGTGACGCTGCGCGGCGAAGTGTTCCATGCCACCGGCCAGGTGCTGGCCGGGAAACCAGCCAAGGCTGGCGTGTTGGGGCGGCCGCGCCAGCGGCGCGAATTGCAGGAATCCCTGGCGGAGATAGAACGACAGATCGCCGCCCTGGACAATGAGGCGAAAAAATTATCCGGCCGGATTGAAATAACCCGCGTACACGAGACGGACTGTAAAGAGGCTGTGGCAGAAAAGCACGCCGGATTGGAGACAGCCCGAGCTACCGAACACCAGGCTCAGGTGAGGGAAGAAACAGCGCAGAGATCCCAAGACTGGCAAGTAAGCCAGAAACAGAACATCGAGTCTGAAATTGCGCAAGCGGAAAGAGAGCGGCAGCAGTCTGTAGCGGAGCTCTTACAGAATGAAAAGGATGCAGCCCAGGCCCAGGAAACCCTTCGGACGAAGACAACAGCACTGGCAGCCCTGACACTGGGCGAGTTCCAGGAGCAGGTAACGTTCTGGGAGACGCGTTCGGCGGTGACTGAGCGAGCCCTGAGCGATGCCAGGAGGCAACATAACGAGCATAAGCAAATTGTTGCTCGTCTGCAAGAACAACAGGCCAGGTTGGAAGGCCGGATGATCGTGATTGCTTCAACATTAGAAGGGTTAGAAACCGAGCGGGAAAACCGGCGCGTTCAAGCTTCCGGGATAAATGTCCAGTTGGAGGAACTGCGCAGCCTGATCGGACCAGCGGAGAAGGAACTGGAAACCGCCGAGGCGCAGGAAGGGGGATTGCAGAAAAAAGAGACCGAGGGACAGGCAGCGCTGGCGCGTGTCGAGCGGACTAATAACCAGATCCAGCTTGACCTGGGCCGCAAGCAAGAAGCCCTGCAGAACTTGCGCCAAAAAATCGAGGACGACTTTGGTCTGGTGGTCTTTGAGTACGCCACAGATGTTTCCGGTCCCGTGCCGCTGCCGTTCGATGGGCTGGTGGAGCAGTTGCCAGTGGTGACCGTACTGGCTCCTGACCTGGAGGACAATATGATCCGCCAGCGGGCACAACTGCGGCGCATGGGAGCGATCAACCCCGAAGCACAAGAGGAATTCAAGTCGGTCAAGGAGCGCCACTTCTTCCTGACGACGCAAGTGGAGGATTTGCACAAGGCTGAAGCAGACCTGCGCCAGGTGATCGCCGAACTGGACGAACTGACCCGCCGCGAATTCCAGAAAACATTTGAGGCGGTGGCGGAGGAGTTCCATATGATCTTTCACCGGTTATTCGGCGGCGGGTCGGCGCGGCTGTCCCTGACCGATCCAGAAAACCTGACCGAGACAGGTATTGATATCGAAGCGCGTCTACCTGGACGGCGCGAGCAGGGTCTCTCCTTGCTCTCAGGCGGTGAGCGCAGCCTGACAGCCATTGCATTGGTTTTTGCCCTGCTCAAGGTTTCACCGACTCCCTTCTGCGTGATGGACGAGGTGGATGCCATGCTCGACGAGGCCAACGTGGGCCGCTTCAGGGAATTGCTGCTTGAGTTGAGCAAGGAAACACAGTTCATCATCATCACCCACAACCGCAATACAGTTCAGGCGGCGGATGTCATCTATGGGGTAACAATGGGACGCGATTCGACCAGCCAAATTATCGGCCTGAAACTGGATGAAATTTCAGAAGAATACCTGAAGTAGTTATTTCCCTTTTACGGCTATATCAGAAATCGAAAGCGGTTAGCTCTGTCGCCAACCGCTTTCTGATTTATTATTGCTAAGAGCTAATAGTTAATGCGAATTACGGTGTTGGTGTCGGTGTTGGCAGCTGCGGGGCCAATTTGGCGTATGCCGTAGCGGTCGCATACAAATTAGCGAACGCGCTATCCAAGCTGGGTTGATCGGGGACGTTGGCTGTCCAATTACTGGCAACCACAACCTTGGAACCTGTCTTCTGATCCGAGAGCCATTGATTGAAAGCTGCGGTGACGGCGTTGGAGTATTCGGTATCTGTGAGCGGACGATCCTCATGCCCAAGCGACTGGATAATATACCAACCAGCAGTTCCCTGTACCGGTTGGCTGATCTCACCAACCTTCAAAGCAAACGCGGCAGTTTCAACCTCTATAGGCCTAATCCCTTTTGCAAACCAACCCCAGTCACCACCACTATCCTTGCTGGTGGTATCGAGTGAGTTTGCAGCTGCCAACGTGGCAAAATCTGCACCAGCCAGCAATTGTGTGCGGATGCTCTGGGCGGTCGCTTCGTCTGCAACAATAATATCGCGTGCCCAGACTTCATCCTTCGAGTGTGCCACATTGGCGGTGACCATATCCGTGACGCGCTGACGGTAGAGGCGGCTTTCGAAGTAGAGCTTGCGGAAATCGGCCTCGGTCATTCCCAATGTGGCATAGAAACTCAACTCCTTTTTATAGTTGGCTTGGAATCCTTCCAAAGTATATGGGGTGGCGGTCGGAGTTATGCTTGGAACGAGTGTCACCGTAGCAGTAGGCGTTATACTCGGAACGGTTGTGGCAGTTGCAGTCAGGTCGAGAGTTTGAGTCGGTACCAAAGTCTCAGTTGGAGTGATAGTGGCGGGAATGGTCGGCGTCATTAATGCATACTGAGTTGAAGACAAGGTCGAATAAACGAGCGGCGTGCTGGTGAGGGTGGGAGTAGGAGTCCCATTCGGGAAATAACCATAAGCATCCTGGATGGCTTTATCCACATCTGCCTGCGAAACGACGATCCCAGTGGCCTTGGCATATTGCCGGATTAGCAGGTCATTGGTAATGTCTTCAATCACCTGTTCCCCAATTGTAGATGGGGTAGCCAACTGCGTTTGAATCTGGTTCAATGTTGAAGACAAACTCGAGTCTGTCGAGGGGTCAATACCAAACATCATAGCCATCTGGTAATATTGCATGTATTGGTCAACATATTGTTGGCGAGCGATCTTGACTCGCACCTGGAATTCGCGCATGTCGACTTTATCGCCATTGACTGTAACCACCGGTTGGCGGGCTTTCAGAACAGTTTGGTTCAGAATCCCATAACCAATGAGTCCAGCGATGACTACAATAATGCCAATAGCAACACCGGTGATGAGTTGTGTCTGGCGGCGCTCGCGTTCCAGGCGAGCCAGGTGCTTCTTGGATACGATCTTGGTGGGCTTATCTTTTGCCATAAATACCTCATACTTAATAATGCCATTACGGGCTTTAAGCTCTATTCATACAATCCAGCGCAATGACATGCGTATAGTCGTTTGAGGGCATGGAATGGTTCCATGCCCTTTCACAAAAATTGATTTGATTAGCGGTCGTCGCGTTCGCTGCCGGAAAAAGGAAGCAAGCCGATGTGACGGGCGCGTTTGATGGCAGTGGCCAGGACGCGCTGATGTTTTGCGCAAGTACCTGTCTGGCGGCGCGGGCGGATTTTACCTTCTTCGGTGACCAAGCGGCGCAGTACATCCGCCTGTTTGTAGTCAATTGTCAAGTGCTTATCAGCGCAGAACTGGCAGACTTTGGGTCGGGCGTAATAACGGCGTTCACCGCCTTGATCCAAATCGTTTTCGTTGCGAGATTCACGTTCCATAAGAACTTTAACTCCTATTTGTCCTTGGTAGCGGCGATCAACATTGCTTTACAGCACTCGTAGCTACTTTTAGAAAGGCTAGAAGGGGAATTCGTCTTCCCCGGGCTGGCCTTCGGATTCTTCCTGGACGACAGGCTCATCACCGGCCGCGGCATGGCTATTTGCTTCGCGGCGCTCACCGAGCATCATCATTTCATTGGCGACGATCTCGACGGTGGAGTGCTTGACGCCTTCTTTATCTTCCCAGTGCCGGGTTTGCAGGCGGCCTTCGATGTAGACTTGTTGACCCTTGGTCAGGTATTGTTTGCAGATTTCGGCCAGGTTGCCCCAGGTGACGACATTGAACCATTCTGTTTCGGAATGGCGTTCGCCGTCAGCGGTGTTCCAGGAACGACTGGTGGCGACCGTGAAGGTCGTTACCGGACGGCCTGAAGGGGTATAACGCATTTCAGGGTCGCGCCCCAAATGACCGATCACCATTACTTTGTTCAATCCACGACTCATCGCGTCCTCCTTACTCGAAAGGCAAAAGTCAAAAACCGACAATGGTACTATTTATTCGACGGCAGTGATCATATAACGTATAACCGGCTCAAGGAAACGCAGATTCTGGTCCATAGCAGCGGTGGCGGTGGGTTCAAGACTTAGATTGAAGAGCACATACTGACCTTCACGATGCTTCTTGATGGAGTAAGCCAGTCGCTTGCGGCCCCAGACTTCGACTTTGTCCACATTACCGCTGGTCTCGATGACCCAACCCTTGACCTTTTCGACGACGCCGTTAAACGCGGCCTCGTCCAGGTCAGGATGGACAATACAGACTAACTCATAGTGACGCATAGGAAAACCTCCTTTCCTCGGGATATGCTCCCGGACATTCACCGCAGGTGAGCCGGGGGCGGAAGGCAAGCCGCGGAGCGGCTAGAACGGGCTGTATTGTAAGCGAAAAGAGCGGTTTTGGGGAGGTGCTATTTTACATAAACCGGATTGCTGAATATCCACCCGCGCTGCTTCCCCAGATAGCGCTTATAAGCTTCTATTCGATAAACTCCCGGCTCGTTTGTGATATGCACCAGTGTCTCGCTGTGGGCGGTCTTGACCACATTCCCATTCCTGACCAACCGGATTTCAGCAATAGACGGGAATTTGGCTTGCAACGTTACTGTGCCAGAGAGAGTAATTTCGTCTCCCATAATAGCGGTACTGTTTTTGCTCTGGACAGAGAAGTTGAAGCCACGCGTCGGGGCGGGCAGGTCGTAGCCAATGAAACAATGGCCGAAACCCAGAGCATCAAAGACCATTTTGCGGTCGCGGATTAAATCGCCGGTGAGTGGAGTGGGCGTAAGGGCATGGGTGTTTATCGTTGAGAAATGATACTCGTATGGGAATATCACCTTATGCAGCGGTCCCAAGGACTTATACTGGGCATGGGCGTCCGAGCCGCCGACTGCCACCACGCGCTGGCCTTTGGCGGTCAGTTCGTCCCAGCGGCGCAACGTTTCTGGCAACGGACCATGTGGAATGAACTCCGGGAAGAATGCAAGAACAACTGCGTCCCATTTCCCTTTGGCGACCGATTTAAGTTCGCTGAAGCCGTTCCAGAGTTCGATCCCAGTGAAACCGGTAACATCCCAATCCACCCAGGAAATATCCGTCTCGCCGAAGGCTGGCATGGCAGGGTCCACCGGATGCGCGATGAATGAAATGCCTCCCGCGAGGCGCACCGCGTCTATTAGAGACTGGGGATTGTCGGCCAGGGGAGCCAGTTCCCGGTCGGTACCGAAGACGAGCAGGTGATTCTTCTGAGGGTCGCGACCCTGGTCATGGATCTCCTCGCAAGCCAGTACAAGAACTCGTTTTTTACCGTCCCGATAATATTCATTTGCACCCTGTACGAGGACGTTGTGGTCGGTGACAATGAGTATGTCCACAGCAGTTTTTAGGGCAGCATGCCCCAAGTCGGCATGAGTGCCGGACCCATCGGAGTAAGTGGTGTGCATATGCAAGTTGACGATCAACTCATGCATGAAAGTCCCTTTCAGCAAAACTTGCCAACAAGATCAGCCTCCCTGAGCATGACTATGGCGATGGAGTAAACCAGGATTCTTGTTTGACGGTTTACCAGAATAACAGGTATAATTCGACGGCTAAAAACTCTGGAGGCTCAAAAATGCAAAACTTTCTAGATGGTGGATTGATTTTAACATCAATTGCCCTGGTCATCAGTATTATCCTGCAAAGCAAGGGCGGCGCGGGCCTAGGCAGCTTGAGCGGGTCGGATGCTGGGGGCGTCTTCACTGCCCGGCGCGGTATTGAGAAAACCCTCTTCTGGGTAACGATCATTTTCAGTGTGCTTTTCTTCATCCTGGCCATCACTTCTGTGATCCTCTCTGCCCATTAATATTCTCTGACAGGTAGAAAGGCCATCGCTGGATTGCATTTTTGCGCCTGCGAGGGGCCTTTCTTTATTTTGAAAAATGAAAAAACTGCGCTGGCAAATTCTGGTGGTTGTGCTAACACTGATCGTGGTAGCGGTTCTATTGTTGACCCAGCAGCCGACCCAGAATCCGATTGTGCCTGAACCAGCCAGCGGGGGCATTTATACGGAAGCTCTGGTTGGCTCATTCGGACGACTGAACCCACTGCTCGACCTGAATAATCCCGCTGACCGGGACATAGATCGGCTGCTCTTCAGCAGCCTGATCAAATTCGATTCGCGCGGGGTACCGCAGCCAGACCTGGCCGAGTCGTGGGGGGTTTCTGCTGACGGTACGATATACAACGTCACATTGCGCGCCAATGCTGTCTGGCAAGATGGTACGCCCATCACCAGCGATGATGTGCTTTTTACCATCAGCCTGCTGCGCAGTGAGTATTCAGCATATTCTGCGGATGTGCGCTCCATGTGGGACCAGGTGGAAATCACCCGCCTAGACGATAAGAATATTAAATTCACTCTACCGGAACCGTTTGTCCCGTTTCTCGATTATCTTACTTTTGGGGTTTTACCCCAGCACCTGCTCGAAACTGTTTCTGCTGACCAACTGTCCAAAACCGAGTTCAACCTTGCACCGGTCGGCAGTGGGCCATATAAGTTTGATCATCTTACCGTTGAAAGCGGTCAAATCACCGGTGTAGTGCTGACCGTGTCGAAGAACTACTATGGCCAGGTCCCATTTGTGGACCAGATTGTTTTCCGTTACTACACGAGCGCAGATGCAGCGCTGGCTGCGTATAAGCAGGGAGAAGTACTTGGAATCAGCCAAGTACCTGCGAATAACATTGCGGCGACATGTTCCGACCCCAACCTGTCCTGCTATTCCAGCCGGATGCCGCAGTTAGCCATGGTTTTGTTAAACCTAGGCAATAATGATGTCCCGTTCTTCCAGGACAAACAAATCCGGCGCGCTTTAATGACCGGTCTTAACCGCCAATGGATGGTGGATTATTTGCTTCAGGGGCAGGCGGTTGTGGCAGATAGTCCATTGCTTCCCCTGACCTGGGCATATTATGACGGCGTTGAACATATCGGGTTTGACCCAGATACGGCGAAGAATGAACTTAAGGCTGCCGGGTACGTGCTCCCACTGGATGGGATAGTACGCGCCAAAGACAACATCTCATTCTCCTTTACGATGGTCTACCCGGATGATGCAATCCATGCGCAACTAGCCCAGACCATCCAGCAAAACTGGGCGGATATCGGCGTGGAAGTGAAACTCCAAGCGGTAACATATGATTCTCTTATTAAAGATTACCTGACGCCGCGCACTTATCAAGCTGCACTGGTGGACCTAGACCTGAGCCGTTCGTACGACCCGGATCCGTATCCCTTCTGGCACCAGGCCGAGATCACAGGCGGACAGAATTATTCCCAGTGGGATAACCGCACTGCCAGTGAATATTTGGAACAAGCGCGCGTGTTAGCCGATCCGAATATCCGTGCCCGGCTGTACCGCAACTTCCAGGTTGTGTTCGCACGTGAACTCCCAGCCCTGCCTCTGTATTATCCGATCTATACCTATGGCGTGGATCAGCGCGTGCAAGGTGTGCAGGCTGAACCGCTTTTTGAGCCAGCCGACCGTTTCAATGGGATCGCATCCTGGTACCTGGTAACGCGCCGTTCACTCGAACAAACCGTACAACCAACGGTTGGACCATAAGAAAAAAAAGTTCCGGAACCTTTTCCAGGGTTTTCAATCAACAGAAATCATTATAAAGGAGTTTTCAATGGCTGATCAACGTGAGGCGGCTCTGCAATATGCCCGCAAGAATAAAGAAAAATTCCTGAACGCCTTCAAGGAAATCCTGACGATCCCGTCCGTTTCGACTGACCCAGCGCATAGCGCGGATATCCGTCACGCCGCTGAGTGGCTGGCGGCACAATTACGCGGCCTCGGGATGCAGAAAGTGCAGATCTTTCCAACCGCCAAACACCCGATAGTATATGGAGAATGGCTGGGTGCGGCAGGTGCGCCGATAGTTCTTATTTATGGGCACTACGATGTTCAGCCAGCCGATCCTCTTAATCTTTGGAAGACCGGTCCCTTTGACCCGGTGGTGCGTGGTGAAGAAATCTACGCCCGCGGGGCCTCGGATATGAAGGGACAAGATGTAGTCATGCTTAAAGCGGTCGAATCACTGGTCAAAACCGGCGGACTACCGGTGAATGTCAAATGGATGTTTGAGGGAGAAGAGGAAATCGGTTCGCCCAACCTGGAATCTTTCATTACGGAGCACAAGGATTTACTAGCCTGCGATTTTGCAATGAATCCGGATTCGGGGATGATCGGAAAAGATTTCCCGACCCTTACATATGCTTTACGCGGTCTGGCTTATTTTGAACTGAGGGTTTTTGGCCCGGCAAAAGACCTGCACTCCGGCATTTATGGCGGGGCTGTCCATAACCCGGCCATTGCATTGGCCGAATTGATTGCCGGGATGCACGACAACAAAGGGCGCATTACTTTACCAGGCTTTTATGACAGAGTTCAAAAATTAAACAAGGAGGAACGCGACGAGCTGGCGCGTCTCCCAATCAATGACCAACACTTCCTAGAAGTGACCGGCGCGCCGGCATTGTATGGTGAGGCCGGTTTCACTGTCAACGAGCGTACCGGGGCACGCCCGACACTAGATGTTAATGGATTGCTTTCCGGGTTTACCGGCGAAGGATCCAAGACGGTCATCCCTGCCTGGGCAATGGCGAAAATATCCATGCGCCTGGTTCCTGATCAGGATCCGAAGGAAGTCCACCAGCAGTTGATCCGATATCTGCAAGAACATGCCCCCAAGGATATCCGCTGGGAATTGACCGCGATGGCAGGCGGCTCAGCCTCCATATCTGACCGGAACAATATTGGCGTCCGGGCGATGGAAAGGGCCCTGGAGACAGTTTGGGGAATGCGACCGTACTTCCGGCGCGAGGGCGGTTCCATCCCGGTGGTGAGGGATATGCAGAATCTGCTGGGCATCGAGTCGGTTATCTCAGGTTTCGGTTTACCGGATGACAACGTCCATGCGCCGAACGAAAAAATGCACCTGCCCACCTGGTACCGGGGGATCGAGGCGGTTATCCATTTCTTCTTGAATTTGAAGCCCCAGTCATAAACCACCGGCGGGGGTTCCAGACCCCCGCCGCCTTTTTGGAGATTATCGGTATGGAAGATAAACTTGTTACCTATGGCGGACAGGCGATCATCGAAGGCGTGATGATGCGGGGGCGCAAGACCTGTGCGATGGCCATGCGTGCTCCGGATGGCAGCATTACCACCAAAGTTGAGTTACTGGGTGGCATCTATAAATCCCGTTTGGCAAAGATCCCATTCCTGCGCGGGCTGATCCTGTTGTGGGATTCACTCGGCTTGGGAATGCACGCCCTGACCGATTCTGCCAATCTGCAAACCGGTGAAGATGAAAAAATTGAAGGCCCGGTACTCTACCTGACTCTCGGGCTGACCTTCTTGGTTGCAATCGGCATCTTCTTCCTGGCTCCAGCGGCAGTCGGCTGGCTGACCGAGCATTTCTTGCATTGGAATGCCTGGTGGAGCAATCTTCTGGAAGGCATTATCCGTTTGCTTTTATTAATTGGTTATATGTGGGGGATCGGTTTTGCCCCAGACATTGCGCGTGTCTTTGCTTATCATGGTGCAGAACACAAGACCATCAATGCCTTCGAAGCGGGCGCAGACATGACACCGGCTGCTGTCGCGAAGTACTCGGTAGAGCACCCACGCTGCGGCACGGCCTTCCTGCTGACCCTGATGGTGCTCTCCCTGTTCTTCTTCACCATCCTTGGCCCGCTGCCGTTAGCCTGGCGACTCATCAGCCGGGTGGTGATGATCCCGATCCTGGCAGGTGTGGCTTACGAGTACCTGCGGTGGACGGCCAACCACCTCAATCTGCCGTTCGTGCGCCTGATCGTCAGGCCCAACCTTGCATTACAGCACCTGACCACGCGCGAACCAGACGATAAGATGCTGGAGGTGGCGATCACCGCCTTCCAAACAATGCGGAAAGCTGAGCAGGAAGCCTGAAAAAACAAGAAAATTTTTGAAGGTTAGGCGAAAAGTTCTTTCTCATAAGCATAAAATAACGCAGTATTCCTGCGTTTTTTTATTTGGAGAAAGAAGAGATTGCTAACGCTGCAAAAAGCCCTGGCGTTGATATTCCTGGAACAACTTCCCCCAGGTGGTGTTTTCCCGCCATTCCCGGGCAACCCGTTTGTATTTGAACGGCCAGTAGAAATAGTCCTGCTCGGCTTCAGCAATGGCAATCGGCAGGAACACCAGCGGAGTCCTGAGCATCAGTTTCTGCAGGAATCTGGTTGGTCCATACCAGGCCAGCCACGCCAGGAAAGTATGGGAGTTCTTTCCGATCTTGAAATTCCAACTCTCGCCGGATACATCGTCACCAACCAATTCCATTTGACGTACATCCCCCATTCCCAATCCCTGTTCGTGGGCCAGGCGGATATACTTGATAGACAGCGGATCAAAACCCATCAGTTTTGCCGCTACGGCGTCAATTGCCACCTGATCTTCGGAGGCCAGGAGGATATTCTTAACTTCCGGGATCATGAGGCGCGGCCCCGCGCCGTTCCCGGCGGTTGTGCCATCCATGATCGCAAACAGGGCGGTATGGATCTCTTTTTGGATGGCCAACAGGTCCACCAGGGTCTCGTGGATCCAGGAGTGAGTGTAATGCCGGTATTTACTAAGCAATCCGCCGAAGGCATTTTTCATCGCCCCGGTGGTGATTGTATACATGTGCGTCTTGACCGTAGGCAGATGGACGATGTTCTTCCCGAAGAAATAATCCGGGATCAGGATGCCCTCCGGGTAGATGTGATCCAGGGCCAGCATTTTTGCCTTGGGCCGGTAGGGCACCCATTTCATCTCTTCTGTTCGAAAATTGTACAGGGCGGGCACATGGTAGTGTTCGAAGATGGGCAAATAGCCGTTTAAATCCTCACCTTTAAAAGGATTGGTGCCCACCGTCTGGTTTTGAACACAAACCAGGTCCTTAAACCCAGTCTGGCGTAAAGCCAGGATGGTGCCTTCCAATTGCCAGGGTGTGGTGTTCGCCGCTGGCATCGGGTAATGCCAGGAGATATTGTCTTTGAGTATTGTCGTGACATCCGGGCGCAGCGCATTTTTACCACCGGCAAGATCGAAGAGACGCTGGTAATCCTGTAGGATGGTTTCAGGTTGAGTGCGTACAACGGCAACTTTCGATTTTGTGGGCATTCCAATTACCTCATCTGTACCAATTGTATCAGCCTTCTTTCCCTTCAATCAAAGCCCGTCTGATCTTTCGATACAACACAATTGGACTATCGCCCTGGATCAGAATTTCACCAATACCCAGATCGGAACGATGAGGCCGCTGGGTGATGACCACGCGCCGATCCTGACGCTCGATGACCAGATTGCTCAAGCTCCCGATCCAGCCCATGAGTTGACGGAGAACCGGCACGCGCACAGTATGGTAGTAACGCAGGTACATCAGCGTGTTCTCGTCGTCAATCGGGGCAAAAGCCACCACGACGCGGAGGCTGTCAGCAATCCAGTTATGCCAGACGTTCCCGTAGCGGAACTGCAATTGCGGGCGGTAATCCGGTTTGGGCATTTCGGAGGGTTTCTTCGGCTTCTGACCCTCATCCAGTTCGTTGTAGACCCACAGGTTGAGCAGATGGTCTCCCGGCCAGTGGCTTTCCTCGGTCGCTATTGGCCCGTTGACCAGCGTACGATTGCCGCGCCCGATGGTGTTGTAATGAATGAAGGGGAGGTGCACCACATCCAACTGGTTCTCGATGGCCCGCGAATAATGATTGGCCCAATGGTCTTTCAACGTGGCGTAGAACATCGTATCGGGAATGGACTCGAACCACGGGACTGGCGGATACTCGTCGCGCGGCCCGCCCCACCAGATGTAGACAAAGCCATGCACTTCACGGACAGGGTAACTGCGAACATGCAGGGCTTTGGGCGGCTCGGCATTTTTCCCGTTGGCCGGAACCAGCGTACAGGTTCCGCTGGTATTGAACTGAAAACCGTGGAAGGGACACTGGATGCAATCGCCACTCAACTTGCCGGCGCTGAGCGCCACGCCCCGGTGCGGACATTTGTCCACCATCACAGAGAGTTCGCCTCTGTAGTTGCGCCAGACGACCATTTTCTCGCCCAAGCGCGTCATGCTGAGGATCCTGCCTTTTTTGATCTCGTTTGACTCGAGGATTGCGTACCATTGGTTAGGAATCATATCTTCTCCCGTAATTTTTATGCCACGCTCAGACCTGACCTCGGAATTCGCTTTGCTGGATGTGCGTCAGGAAAGCGGCATCGAGATAAACGGCTTGCGATTTGGATAACAGGGATGACCACTTCATCTCTGCTATTCTACAATAATTCTCCCCTCAAGGCGTAACGAATATCCCGCATACGGGAACAGGATCAAGGTCCTGGGAGTAGCACGGGTAATTAAGGATGGAAATAATGCAAAAACCCATGAAACCGAATCATTCGTGATGGGTTTCCTTTATGGTAAAATTTGCAGGCAAAATCATGTAAAATATTTTCTCCGCAGGCGGAGCACCCATGCAGAATGAATGGCTTTATATCGGTATCTTCCTCGTGATTGGTATTATCGTCCCAATTGTGCCGCTGGTTTTTTCCCGGCTGGTGGCACCGCGCAAGCCAAATCCCATCAAGCAGAGCACATATGAATGCGGCATCGAAACGGTGGGGGACTCGTGGGTGCAGTTCAAGGCTCAATATTACATATTCGCGCTGGTCTTCCTGGTTTTCGATGTAGAGACGGTCTTCCTGTTCCCCTGGGCGCTGTCTTTGAAACAACTGCCGCTTTTCGTGGTCATGGAAGGTGTGCTCTTTATTGCCATCCTGGTCACAGGTTTAGTGTATGCCTGGCGGAAAGGGATGTTGGAGTGGGCGTAGCCGCTAAGGGGAAATGTTAAAGGCTGACAGGAATCTCCTATCAGCCTTTTCTTTGTTTGCAAGGAGCGTTCAATGTTATTCTTGAATGACCCGATCAATTTTATCTCAGGGTGGCTGCGCGGCCTGCTGACCGGTTGGGGCCTGCCAGGCGGACTGATGACAGTGATCATTTACTTTATCGGCATTACTGTACTGATCGTCTTTGCCATGACGCTCGACATCCTGCTGGTATGGGTGGAACGGAAAGTGGTGGCCCGCTTCCAGGACCGTCTCGGCCCGAACCGCATCGGACCGTTTGGCCTGATCCAGCCCTTCGCCGATATCATCAAGCTAATCATCAAGGAAGACATTACTCCGGCCGGAGCGGACAAACTACTCTATAACATGGGCCCGGTGCTGGCAATCGCTTCAGTAATCGTCCTGTGGGCCATCCTGCCGCTCTCAGCGAAGATTTTTGGCGTGGACCTGAACGTGGCAGTGCTGTACCTGGTGGCCGCTGGGGCGTTGGGGACGCTGTCCATCATTGTGGGCGGCTGGGCCTCCAATAACAAGTATGCACTGCTGGGCGCCTTCCGCATGGTGGCCAATATGATCTCGTATGAGATCCCGATGGTGGTTGCCCTGCTCATCCCGACCATCCTGGCAAATACGATGAGCGTGCAAGGCATCACCCAGGCACAGAGCGGAATGTGGTTTGCCATCCTTTCGCCGCTGGCGCTGATCATTTTTCTCATCAGCGCCATCGCGGAACTGGGGCGTTCACCCTTCGACCTGAACGAGGCTGAGTCCGAGATCGTGGCCGGGTTCCATATCGAATATACCGGCATGAAATTTGGCCTGTTTTACGCCGGCGAGTTGCTGCATGCCTTCACCTTCGGCGGTTTTATAGCGGTTCTGTTCTTCGGCGGTTACGGCGGATTCTTTGGGCTGGAGAAGATCGGCTTCTTCTCCTGGCTGAATAATCCATTTGTCCAGGCAGTGGTTTTCTTGGCCAAAGCCATGTTCGGATACTGGGTCATCATGTGGATCAAATACTCGATGCCGCGCATCCGTATTGACCATATGCTGGGATTCAATTGGAAGTTCCTGACACCCCTGGCGCTGGTGGTGCTCGTCAATACGGCTATTCTGAGCAAAGTTCTGGTTGGTCTGCCAAACTGGGGTTATGTGCTGGGAATGTTGTTCTCGAATATCGTGATCGGATTTATCACGGTTGAAATCCTGCGTGCCTACGGGCGAAAACAGCGCAAAGCGGAAGCGAAACCTGCCCCTCAAAGCGCACATAATCAGGAGCAGGCTGCATGACTGCTGATCAAATCATTTTCATTCTGTGTGCAGTTGTAATCATTGTTTCAGCGTTGATGGTGGTGACAACGCGCAAACTAATCCATGCGGCGCTATGGCTGGTGGCGGCGCTCTTCGGCGTAGCGATCCTGTACGCCGTCCTGCAGGCTAGTTTCCTAGCGGTTGTCCAGGTGGTGGTGTACATCGGTGCAATCGCCATCCTGTTCATTTTTGCAGTCATGCTGACCCGCAGGGAGATGCTGGATAAGGGTGCGCAGACGCGCTCGAACTGGTGGCTCCCCGCCCTGCTCGGCCTGCTGATCCTGACCGGATTGGTATTCCTGATCATTGGGCAGCCAGCCTTCAGCCGGACCGCCTCGGAGATACCTGCAGATGTGGATACGCTCCGGAATCTGGGGACGGCCCTGGTGTCACCGGACGCTTTCGTACTACCGTTCGAGGTGGCGTCCGTGTTGCTGCTGGCGGCGCTGGTGGGCGCGGTCTACATTGCCTCGGATAAAAAGAAATAGGAGGCTGAAATGAGTATCCCGCTTTCCTGGTACCTGATCCTAGCTGCCGCACTGTTCGCTATCGGCCTGTTTGGCGTGCTTTCGCGCAAGAATGCGATCGCCATCCTGCTCGGCGTGGAACTGATGCTGAACGCAGTCAATATTAACCTGGTGGCCTTCTGGCGTTACATGGACCCGGCGAAGATGACCGGACAGGTCTTTGCGATCATCGTATTTGCAGTGGCTGCCGCAGAAGTGGCCGTGGGCTTGGCGCTGATCATCTCGGTCTACCGCCGCCGCAAAACGGTGGTGGCCGATGAAATTGACTTGATGAAGTGGTAAAACGTTGAAACGTTGAAACGTTGGTACGTTTAAACGTTCGAACGTTTCGGAGGCTTCATGACAACTCTTATCTGGTTACTTCCTCTCCCCCCGCTAATATCGTTCTTCGTGATACTCCTGTTCACGAATATGCGCAAAGCATTGAGCCACAACATCGCCATTGGCGCAGCCGGGTTGTCCTGTCTGGGGAGCATGATCATTTTCATCCGCGCCCTAGGGGTGAAAGAGTTTGGCAAGCACATTTTCAATTCATCCATCAATTGGCTCCCGACCGGCTCAACCTGGTTGAAAATAGGGGTGCAAATCGATCCGCTCTCGGCCGCGGTGATTTTCTTTGTGGCCTGGACCGTGCTGGCAATTTTTGTCTATAGCATTGGATACCACAACTTTGGCCAGCCAAAAGGCGACCACGATGTGGCCGGACTGCCGCCGCACGGAGCGACAGTGACTGAAAACGGTCACAAACATATCGTTCCGTCCATCGAGCCAATGTACGCACGGTTCTTCGCCTTTATCAGCCTGTTCGCTTTTGGCATGTATACGCTGGTGATTTCCGATAACCTGCTGACCCTGTTCGTTGGCTGGGAGATCATGGGTTTATGCTCCTACCTACTGATTGGTTTCTGGTTCGGCAAGCCATCCGCGCGCGATGCGGCGATTAAGGCCTTTATGACCACCCGCATCGGCGACGTATTCATGCTGTTGGGCATTGCATTCGTTTATTCTTTCACTGGTTCGCTGTCTTTCAGTGAGATATTCAAACCGGAAATGTTGCAGGCGCTGGCTTCCACGCCGGCCTTCTTCGGCCTTTCGGCCGCGGGCATCATCGGGCTGCTGCTTTTCATCGGTACAGTCGGAAAATCCGCGCAGTGGCCGCTGCACGTCTGGCTGCCGGACGCCATGGAAGGCCCGACCCCGGTCAGCGCCATGATCCATGCGGCGACAATGGTCTCGGCGGGCGTTTACCTGGTCATCCGCATGTTCCCGCTCATCTCTGCCGGCTGGACCGAAGGGATGCCGCTCAATACGACGATGAGTGTGATCGCCTCTATCGGGGCATTTACGGCACTCTTCGCGGCGACGATCGCCGTCGCGCAAAATGATATTAAGAGAGTACTAGCTTACTCGACCATTTCGCAATTGGGCTTCATGATCGCAGCGCTGGGTATTGGCGCGTACGTAGCAGCGGCTTTTCACCTGATCACACACGCCTTTTTCAAGGCGCTGCTCTTCCTCGGCTCCGGCTCGGTCATCCATGGCATGGAACACGGCGTTCTCCATACGGGTGACCATGTGGAGCCGCAGGATATGTTTAACATGGGCGGCCTGCGCAAGAGGATGCCAATTACTTTCTGGACCTTCCTGATCGGCGGCTTTGCCCTATCCGGGTTTCCAATACTGACGGCGGGTTTCTGGTCCAAGGATGAAATTTTTGCCGAAGCCTTCGGCAACGGCCACCTGGTGGTTTTTGTCGTTCTGGCAGCGGCAGCCTTTCTGACGGCTTTCTACACCATGCGCCAGATCACCCTGACCTTCTTTGGAAAACCCCGAACCAAAGCAGCCGAACATGCCAGCGAGACGCCCTGGACGATGACCGTCCCGCTGATCGTGCTAGCAGTGTTTGCAGTTGGATATGGGTGGGTCGGAATCCCGGAACAGTTCCCGGGTCTGGGCGGCCTGATCCCGAACTGGTTCCACGAGTTTGTAGGCGGAACCCTGGCCGAGCTTCCAAGAGTAGTCGAATTCAGTTGGGTTCCGCTGATAACGTCGCTGTGCGTTGCCCTGGGCGGGCTGTTCCTCGGCTGGCTGGTCTACCGCAAGGTTCAGACCCCGGAGCAGGATTTCCTGCAGATCCCAGTTTTGAAGAATAAGTGGTATTTTGATGAAATTTACAATTTCATATTCGTCAAACCCGCCTCCTGGATTGCCGAAAAGTTCACATCCCTGTACATGGACCAGACAGTGATTGACGGTTTCCTGCACAGCGTGGCACGCTTTTCGCTCTTCCTGGGCCACGCCTTCCGGAATTATTTCGACAAGCCGGTTATCAATGAGTTTCTTGGCGATGGGACAGGTAATGTAGTGAAGTCTTCAGGCTCCGGCTTAAGAAAGATCCAAGCAGGACGCATCCAATATTATATGGTCGCTTCCATAGCGGTGCTGGTCATTTTCGCCTTACTATTTTATTTTCTGCTGGCGTAGTTGGACGGTTTTAGATCCGTCCCAACAGGTAAGCGGAGTAAATGATGGAATTCCTTAGCAGTCATCTTTTAACACTCATCCTGTTTTTCCCCGTCCTGGCGGCACTGGTTGTGTTATGCCTACCCAAGGATAACTTGAAAGCCATTCGCTGGATGGCCTTCGGCGCCAGCCTGGTGCCTTTCGCCCTGACGATCATTCTGTGGGTGGAGTTCAAATCGGGGCAGCCGGGCTTCCAGTTCCAGGAACAATACACCTGGTACGCAGCGCTCCACTCAACATTCCACGTCGGGGTGGACGGACTATCCCTGACAATGGTGCTGTTGACGACGCTCCTGATGCCGCTTGCCCTTCTGGCTTCCTTCAATATCACTGACCGCATCAAGGCATACTTCATGCTGTTCCTCTTCCTGGAGACCGGTATGCTGGGTGTTTTCATGGCGCTTGACCTGTTGATCTTCTTCGTTTTCTGGGAAATCGGCTTGGTGCCAATGTACTTTCTGATCAACCAGTGGGGTTCCGAAAAGGGCGAACGCGAAATCTGGAAAGGGGTCAAGGTCCAGAGCCGCAACTATGCTTCGTTAAAGTTCATCATCTATACCATGGCTGGTTCGCTGGGACTTCTGCTGGCAATCCAATTGCTGGGTGTTTTGTTCAATACCTACGATTTGCAAAGCCTCTATACCAATTGGGCGGCATTGGATCCCAATGGCGCAATGCTTCACTTCTTCAATTATGTACTTACCGTTTCGACAGTTAAAACAATTGCTTTCTGGGCATTTGTAATTGCCTTTGCCATCAAAGTCCCGGTCTGGCCGTTCCATACCTGGCTACCAGATGCCCACGCCGAAGCCCCGACCGCCGGTTCGATGATCCTGGCGGGTGTGCTGTTGAAACTGGGTGCCTATGGCTTCCTGCGGTTGGTCCTGCCACTATATCCAGCGGAATCAGCCAGATATGCAGGCTGGCTGGCGTTCCTGGCGGTAATGGCAATTGTATTCGGGGCGTTTGCAGCGTTCGGTCAAAAAGACTTTAAGCGGCTAGTGGCTTATTCGTCGGTGAATCATATGGGGTTTGTGGTACTCGGAATTGCCGCAGCAGCCAGAGCGGCTGGCACCCTCAATGCGAACATAGCATTGAACGGCGCTGTGCTCCAGATGTTCAACCACGGTCTCTCAGCGGCAGGAATGTTCTTCCTGGTCGGTGTGCTCTACGAACGCACTCACACCCGTAACCTGGACGAATTTGGCGGCCTGTTCCCTCTGGTGCCAATTTATGGAGGCATCCTGATCTTCACCAGCATGGCCTCGCTGGGTCTGCCTGGTCTAAACGGTTTCGTTTCCGAGTTCCTGGTGGTGCGAGGCTCCTGGCCGGTCCTGACGCTCTATACAGCAGTTGCGATGATCGGTTTACTTTTCACAGGCGCGTACGTTTTGAAAGGTATCAAGAACGTCCTGCATGGACCGTTGAATGAACACTGGGCTCACGGCGTACATAAACTGAGCGAAATCAACCTGCGGGAAATCATCGTAATGGCTCCGTTGATGGTGCTCATCCTGGTGATAGGGATCTACCCAGCCTGGATCTTGGATTTCATCAACAAAGCCATGATGATGTTGTTCCATTAAGAGGTAGCCATGCAATTTCCGTTCCTGAGTGTCATTGTTTTCATCCCGATGGTTGCGGCGCTCGTTCTCTTGTTAATGAAACCCGAGCAGAAAAAAGCCATCCGCGTCACGGCGCTGACCGCGGCCTTATTGGCTCTAACGCTGTCCATCTGGGTGTATTTTGCTTACGATAAAGCCGCAGCGGGTTATCAGTTCGTCGAGAAATACAACTGGATGCCGATGCTGGGTATCAGCCTGCACCTCGGTGTGGACGGGTTGAGCGTCCCGCTGGTGCTGCTGACCGGTATCGTAATGGTCACGGGCGTGATGATCTCCTGGGGTATTGACGACCGCCCGCGCGAATTCTTTGCCTTCCTGTTCATCCTGGCGAGCGGCGTGTTTGGGGTGTTTACCTCGCTCGACTTATTCATGCTGTTTTTCTTTTATGAAATCGCGGTCTTCCCAATGTTCCTGCTCATCGTCACATGGGGCTGGATCAAGACCCGGGAATATGCAGCGATGAAGCTGACCCTATACCTGTTCATCGGTTCGGTAGTATCCCTTGTCGGCGCACTGGTCATGTTCTGGGCGAGCGGTGCGCACACTTTCGATATGCTTGTACTGGAAACAGTGAAATTCGCTCCGGCTTTCCAGAAGATCTGGTTCCTGCCGGTCTTCCTAGGCTTTGCCGTCCTGGGCGGCATTTTCCCGTTCCATAACTGGTCGCCGGATGGCCACGTGGCCGCCCCGACAGCTGTTTCCATGTTCCATGCGGGAGTGCTGATGAAACTAGGCGCCTTTGCGGCGCTGCGAGTGGGGATCATGCTCCTGCCGGAAGGTGCGAAGTTCTGGTCTCCGCTGATCATGGGACTGGCGCTTGTCAATATTGTCTATGGTGCATTCATTGCCAGCGTGCAAACCGATTTTAAATATGTTATTGGCTTTTCGTCCGTCTCGCACATGGGGCTGGTGATGATGGGCTTTGCCACCCTTAAACCGGAAGGTCTCATCGGAGCAGGTGTGCAGATGTTCTCACACGGCGTGATGACAGCTCTCTTCTTTGCTGCCGTCGGGATGGTCTACGACCGGGCGCACACGCGTGATATTCCCAAACTAGGCGGCATGATCAAGCCCCTGCCACTGGTGGGGATTGGCGTCATTATTGGCAGCCTGGTATCGATGGGCATGCCCGGTTTCTCCGGTTTTGTAGCTGAGTTTCCCATTTTCATGGGCATCTGGAAAACGCAGTGGGTAGTAGCGGTCATTGCAGCCATCTCGATTGTAGTGACCGCCTCGTATGTTTTACTGGTTGTCCGGCGGGTCTTCTTCGGTAAGATGCCTGAGGAGTTTGAAGGACACATCAAGCCTATCAATACACTGGATAAAATTGCGCTGGTGTCCCTGATGGCGCTCATGGTTGGCATCGGCCTGTTCCCGGCGCTGATGGTTCCGTGGGTTCAGGCAGGGGTCCAGCACGTGCTCACCCTGCTGGGAGGTGCATAAGTGGCCGCCATCCTTCCCATTCTCCCTGAAGTCCTGCTCCTAGCTCTGGCCGTCCTGGTGCTGATTCTCGACCCGTTCCTAAAAAAAGGAGCGAATCGCCGCCCGTTCCTGGGAATGTTTACTGCGACCGGGCTGCTCCTCACCTTAGCTCTTAGCTTGGTCTTTTCACGCCCAATGGACCCGAGCCTCGTTTTCGGCGGGATGCTTCGCTTTGACTGGTTGGGTTTCCTATTCAAGATGTTCTTTGTCTTTGCTGCGGCCGTAACATCGTTATTCTTCATGGATACGGACAAGCTGAACCAGCGCCCCGAGGCCTATCTCCTGCTGCTGGCGGCCACCATTGGCATGTGCCTGATGTCCTCGTCCGCGGACCTCGTGATGCTATACCTGGCCATCGAGACTACTTCCATCCCGCTCTACATCCTGGCCGGTTTCCTGACCGATAACGACAAATCCAGCGAGTCGGGCTTTAAATACCTGCTCTTTGGTGCGTTAACTTCGGCGGTACTGCTCTACGGTTTCAGCCTGATCTATGGTTTTGCCGGAACAACCAGCCTGTATGAACTGAGCATCCACTTCAGCAACTTTAACCTGCTGGCGGTGGGAATCACTTTCCTGGTACTGGCAGGACTGGCTTTCAAGGTTTCATTCTTTCCATTCCATTTTTGGGCACCAGATGTATATGAAGGTGCGCCTACACCGGTGGCCGGTTTCCTTTCGACGGCTTCCAAGGCAGCGGGCTTTGCAGTCATCCTTCGTTTGCTCACGGCGGTCTTCCCGGCCATTTCGGCAGATTGGAGCATGATCCTGGCCGTCCTGGCCACCCTGACCATGACGGTTGGAAACCTGATAGCCCTGGCGCAGAAGAACGTCAAACGCCTGCTGGCATATTCGTCCATTGCGCACGCCGGTTATGCCATGATCGGCGTGGTCGCGTTCTCGCAATTGGGTGTTGCCAGCACGGTCTTTTATTTGATCGCCTATATCCTGACGAATCTGCTTGCTTTTGGGATTGTTGGCATTGTTGGACATGTGACCGGATCTGATGATATTTCTGCATACAATGGCCTGGGTCGACGCAATGCCACCCTGTCGCTGGCGGCGCTGGTAGCCTTCCTGTCGCTGGCCGGGATGCCACCGTTTGGTGGATTTGTGGCCAAGTTCTTCGTCTTTGCTGCGGCGATCCAAAACGGTTGGATCTGGCTGGCAGTGGTTGGTGTACTGAATTCAATTATAGGGTTGTACTACTACTTGAACATTCTAAAATACATATACTTGTTCCGGATGGAGAATCAAGATGAGGACAAACATCCGATCCCGGTATCCAGACCTGCTGCGATTGCGCTGGTGCTCCTGGTTATTGGCGTCCTCCTAATCGGCACTTTATTCGGACCCTGGTTCGGCTTTGCCAACCATGCCGCTCTCAATTTGTTCTAGACTGTATAAAAAACCTCATGATATAATTCCGGCGCCATGAGCCAGTCAAACAATAAAGGGCAAGACGAATTTAGAACTGCGGTCACAATGACCGTGGTCTGGGTAGCCGGCTTGACTCTGGTTATCATCTTCGCGGCGCTTTTTGCAGGAATATGGCTGGATAAAATCCTGAATAGCAAGCCTCTTTATACAATCATTTTGGTACTTGTGAGCATACCGGTGACACTATTCCTGACGTTCCGCGTCGTGAAAGCGGCAACCGCCCGGATCCAGCCAGCAGTAAAAAAGGACATCACCAAGGAGGAACCCCATCTTGGAAAAAACAACTGAGAAAACCCCCAAGCAAAAATGGTGGCGCTGGGGCACAAACCGGTGGATTGTCCTGGTGCTCATCATCCTGGGTTATATTGGTGCGAAATATTTTTTTTCTCCAGTCCGACCGTTTGTCCAACTCCCGGCTGAACACTGGATGGAACACCCGCTCTTTACATTGCCAGGGTTGGGTGATTTCTACCTGACAAATACAATGGTGGCGCTATTTTTCGTCATCGTGATAGTCTTTGCGCTGGCCAAATCGTTCGACAGCGCCGTAAAGAAGGGTAGCCTGGTTCTCAAGGGTATCCCCGGCGCTCTGGAAGCCCTGCTCGAAGCCCTCTACAATATGACTGAATCCACTGCGGGGAAATGGGCCTGGACAATCTTCCCATGGTTCGCTGCCATCACCATCATGGTTCTGGTTGCCAACTGGATGGAACTCATCCCCCTCGTTGATAGTTTTGGGATTATCAAGCCTGTTGAGGCAGGTGGGTATGGTATCCAACAATTAATCCCTGGTCTTGCAACCCTGGTCAACCCAGCAGTGACCACAAATGGTTACGAGTTAGTTCCATTCGTGCGCGTACTTTCGACAGATCTGAATTTCACAGTCGCACTCGCCATCATTGCCGTGATCGCAGTACAGGTTGTTGGTGTCCGCGCCCAGGGGATGAAATATTTCACAAAATTCTGGAATGTCAAGACATTTTTCAGCAGGCCCATCTTTGGCGTGATCGATTGGGGTGTTGGCCTCCTTGAACTTGTTTCCGAGTTTTCGAAAGTGCTCTCGTTTGCCTTCCGTCTTTTTGGAAATATCTTTGCCGGTTCCGTGTTGTTGTTTGTGATGGGTTCACTGCTTGGGTCGATCGCTATTTTCCCATCGGCGTTCTACCTGCTCGAATTCCTCGTGGGTGCAATCCAGGCGGTTGTATTCGGCCTGCTCACGATGACGTTTATGGCGCAAGCCACGCAGGGTCACGGCGAACATTAAGAAGCACATGCTTAAGTTCGGGCGTGAAAAAGCCCGGGTGACCATATCCTAACGGCGGATTTCCGCCCGAATATTTATACGGAGGTAATACTAATGACTGGTGATATTGTCATTGCAGCGAAGTTGATCGGCGCAGGCCTGGCCATGATCGGTGCCATTGGGGCCGGTGCAGGCATCGGGATTGTGACCGGCGGGGCTGTCCAGGCGATGGGCCGCAACCCGGACGCGACCGGTACCATCCAGACGAACATGATCCTTGGCATTGCTTTTGCGGAAGCTGTGGCCATTTATTGTCTGGTTGTCGCCCTGCTCATCCTTTTCGTTGTTGGTTAGATCAGCAGGTTGCTGACACAGAAATAGAGGAGGTATCCCTTGGCACAGCTGGGTCTCAACTTAGGCTATCTACTGGTACAAATTGTCTGCTTTTTTATAATATTTGTGGTCGTGCGTGCCTGGATTGTGAAACCGCTCCAGGGCTTACTGGAGAAACGACGCAAGACAATTGCACAGGGTGTGGAAGATGCCCGCATCGCGGCTGAAGCGCGCTCCAATGCTGAGCAAGAAGCCGCAAGCATCATTACCGAGGCGCAGGCCAAGGCCGTTCATATAGTCAATGAAGCTACTGAACAGGCTGACTCTGTCATGGAAGATGTAAAAGCCGAGGCTGAAAAAGAGATCGCAAAAGAACGCGAAGCGGTCATGGCTGAGGTTGAACAAGAGCGCAATCGCATGTTGGCCGACCTGCGTGGACAAGTGGCCGCTCTCTCCATTGCTGCGGCACAAAGACTCATTGGTGAGGCGATGGATGCAAAGCGCCAGCATGCCCTGCTGGACGAGTTCTTCTCGGGTGTTAAGTCCGGTAAGCTTATCTTACTGGAAGGCGCTGACGTGGCTGGAGACTCTGCCGAAGTGACCTCCGCTCTGCCGCTGAGCAAAGAGGAACAAGCCGCCGTTAAGAAGAACGTGCTGGATAAGATGGGGGCAAAGGCAAATGTCGAGTTCCGCGTCGATCCACAGATTCTGGGCGGGCTGGTCGTCCGCGTAGGCGACAAAGTCCTCGATGGTTCGGTGTCAGGTCAACTCGAAGGGCTGCGTAAGTCGTTGAAGTAATATTTCTCCTGACTGATGGAGGGTTTTGGCGTAAAATAATGCGTCAGAACCCTCTTTGTCTTTAATGTCAAAAACATGCACCCATCGCAAACTAGTCCGGACGGGCAGTGCGAGGGAGTGCAGGCGAGAAGGCAGATGAACACCGATACAACCAATTCCGTAACTCTAACTAACATTTTCGGACAATTTCCCCTGAAAGTGTTGGCAGGCGACACCGATGACACCCGGATTTCCGGCATCGTGATGGATAACCGTCTAGTTCAACCTGGCAATTTGTTTGTTGCCATGAAAGGCAGCTCAGCGGACGGGCACGATTTCATCCTAGATGCCATCCAACGGGGCGCGGCGGCGGTTGTCGGCGATAAGGCCATGAGTGACCTGTCCGTGCCTTACGTGCAAGTTGAAAATTCCCGCCAGGCCCTCACCTGGCTGGCAGCAGCTTTCCATGGCAACCCGGGTCGAAAATTGACTGTTATCGGCGTCACTGGCACAGATGGCAAGACAACCACGTGCAACCTTCTTTATCAGATCCTATTGGCTGCCGGTTTCAAAACCGGGCTGATCTCCACTGTCAATGCTGTCATCGGCGACGAAATCCTCGACACCGGCTTCCACGTTACCACACCTGATGCCCCCGATGTGCAACGTTACCTAGCCCGCATGGTGGCTGCTGGTCTCACCCACGTAGTGCTCGAAACCACCTCGCATGGCTGGGCGCAATACCGAGTGGATGCCTGCGAGTTTGATATTGGGGTTGTTACCAATATTACTCACGAGCACCTCGATCAGCACGGCTCTTACGAGAACTATCGTGCTGCCAAAGCGCGCTTGTTCCTATCACTGCGAAAAACTTTGCCCAAGCCGCAAGGCAACCCCCGGCTGTCTGTTCTGAACCGCGACGATTCGTCCTACGAATATCTTTCCCGCATTGCCCCCGGATCCCTCGACAGGCTCGGGACAGCGCCTCAGGTCTGCTACGGCCTTGACGCAGCTGCGGACATCCGGGCGGATTCCATAAAATACTCCCCGCAGGGCATTCACTTCGAAGCAGTCGGCCACGAATTCCGTGTCCCGGTAACCAGCCCGCTGGTGGGGGAGTTCAACGTCTCGAACTGCCTCGCAGCACTGGCAGCTGCCGTGCGGGGTCTGGGTATTGATCCGGAAATCGCGGCGGGAGGCATCGCGAGGATGACCGGCGTCCCAGGCCGGATGGAACGGATTGATCTTGGCCAGCCCTTTGCAGCCATCGTGGACTTCGCCCATACACCCAATGCATTGCGCGTAGCCATTAATACCATCAGGAAGATGACCGAAAAACGAGTGATCGTTATCTTTGGTTCGGCGGGATTACGGGACCGTGAAAAACGCCGCATGATGGCCGAAGTGGCGGCGGAACTGGCGGATCTCAGCATCCTGACCGCTGAAGACCCGCGCACCGAGGCGCTGGAAGGGATCCTCGAGGAGATGGCGGCAGGTGCCAGGTTGAAAGGCGGGGAAGAGGGAAGAACCTTCTGGCGAGTTCCAGACCGTGGCGAGGCCATCCGGTTCGGGGTCCAGTTGGCACACCAGGGTGATATTGTCATGGCTTGCGGAAAGGGGCACGAACAATCCATGTGTTTTGGAACGATTGAATATCCCTGGGATGACCGGACAGCCATGCGAGCTGCACTGTCCGAGTTAATGGATATACCTGGACCGCAAATGCCATCCCTGCCCACAATGGAGAAGAAATGACCACAGAAGAATTATGGAAAACGCCTGTCACCTTGGAAGGCAAGGTTGTACGACTGGAACCGATGGCTGCTGCCCATGTCGGCGGACTGTCTGTGGCGGGGAAGGACGAATCAATCTGGAAGTATATGCTCTATGGTGATTTGACCAGCCAGGAAAACATGTCTGCCTGGGTGGATAGTATCCTTCTGCTTCAAGCAGCAGGCACGGATCTGCCTTTCACGGTCATTCACCTGGGGTCGGGGCGGGTTGCCGGGGCAACGCGTTATTTGGAAATGCGCCCGCCACATCGTTCTTTGGAAATCGGTGGGACATGGTACGCGACAGAGTTCCAGCGCACGACCGTGAACACGGAGTGCAAGTTCTTGCTGTTGAAATACGCTTTTGAAGAGATGAATTGCATCCGGGTCCAATTCAAAGCGGATGCGCGCAATGAACGTTCCGTTAGAGCCATCGAGCGCTTGGGGGCGGTGAGGGAGGGGGTGCTGCGCAATCATTATGTTTTGCCAGATGGGACATTTCGCGATTCAGTCTATTTCAGTATTCTGGACCGGGAATGGCCGGAGGTGAAGAGGCGGCTGGAAGAAAAGCTCAAACGATAAGAAATACTGAAGGGTGGAAAAAACGGTATTTTACAAGACGGGTGGCGGGTGCTGCTTGCGAGTTGAAAGGATGAAAAGGCCAATAGTGCTGGCCAGACCGATGGTCACCCCCCCAATCCAGATGGAGCGCGGGTTTATATTGTCGTTAAGGAAACCGCCGATCAAGGGGGCTGCGCCGCGGGCGATGGCCCATGCAAACCAATAAACGCTCATATAACGGCCGCGCATATCAGCGGGGGCCAGGTCTGCAATGTATTTGCTGATGGTTGGGATGAGGGTGAGTTCTCCGAAGGTCATCAAAACCATACTCGTCCAGAAACCCCAGAAGCTGTTCATCAGAGCGACACTGCCCACGCCCAAGGCGTAAATCAGCATCCCGACGCCGGCAACGCGAAGAGGGCGGAACCGGCGCGAAACCTGCGTCACTGAAAATTGAACGAAAACGCACATCAGCGCATTGGTCGTCGGCAGCCAGCCATACAGGTTTTCAGGAAGCCCGAAATTTTGCTTGGTATAAACCGCGAGCAGCGTCCAGAGCATGGAGGGGGTAATCAGACCGATGCCAACCAACAGTGCAAACACAACATATGGGCGATCCCTGAAGACCCGGCTGTAACCTCCCAAACTATCAATCTCCGGTTTGTTTTTGGATTGATAGGCTTTGTTCAGCGTTTCGCGGGCGCGGAAGAAAAGTAACATGCTATAGGTGAGCATGCCAATAGCTGCCCCAAGAAATGCATAAGTGTACGACCTGGTTGCCAGGAAACCGCCCATTGCCGGCCCAACGGCAATTCCGGCGTTATTAATCATGCGGATTATGGCGTAGGCATTCGTTCGCTTTTCAGGGACGATCATATCGGCCAACATGGCATCCGCACCGACCTGATAGAGTGGATTCGAAACCCCCATCAGAAACATGATAAGAGCAAATCCCAGATAAGAATGTGCCTGGCTCATAAACAGATAGCCAATGCCATTGACAGCCAAGCTGACGATCATCACCGGTTTGCGCCCCAGCTTATCAGATACTGATCCGGCGATAAAGGAGGCGAACAGCCCCGTGATCGCATTAATGGTAATCAATGTCGAAACGGTGCTGAGCGACAGGCTAAGTTTCTCGCTAACATAGATCATCAGGAACGGCCATATCATGGACGCTCCAGCGGAGCTGATGAACAGCCCGACGACCATCAACCAGAACTGGGAAGGATATTCAGCGATTGTATTACGGAGGCGGTTGAGCATGAGGGTTTAAAAACCTTGCGAAGGTTCTGAACCTTCGCAAGGAAATTTAGAATTTATCGCCTGGGACTGCGGCGATCATCGCTGCGGCCACCAGGGCGCCGGTCACTACTTGGGCGACCACCTCCGGAGCGTCCTCCGCTGCTCTTGCGGGAGTCGCGTTCCTGGGCTTCCTCAACCGTCCAACCTTCCAAAACGGCCTGGCGGGACAGGCGGATTTTCCCCATTGGGTCAATACCGGTCACCATGACGGTGATCTCATCGCCCATCTTGACAACATCTTCGACCTTTTCAACGCGCTCGCTATCCAACTGCGAGATGTGCACCATGCCATCTGTGCCGGGAAGGATCTCGACGAAAGCGCCAAAGTCGGCAATGCGGACAACCTTGCCGGTATAAATGTGACCCAGTTGCGGTGTTTCGGTGATCGCCTCGATGCGCTGACGGGCAATTTCTGCGCCCTCGCTGTTGGTGGAGGCAATATAGACTGTACCATCTTCCTGAATGTCAATCTTGGTGCCGGTCTCTTCCTGCAAAGCGCGGATATTCTTGCCGCCAGGGCCGATGATAGCACCGATCTTGTCCGATGGAATCTTGACGGTGGTGATGCGGGGGGCGTGCGGTTTCAACTCGCTGCGGGGAGCGGGGATTGCCTCCAGGATTTTACCCAGGATGAAAAGGCGCGCCTGGCGGGCCTGTTCGAGAGCCTGTTTCATTATCTCAGTGCTCAAGCCGGAAATCTTGATGTCCATCTGCAGGGCGGTGATGCCCTCGGCAGTACCAGCCACTTTGAAGTCCATATCACCGAGGTGATCTTCGGTGCCCTGGATGTCTGTCAGGATGACATATTTTTCACCCTCCATGACCAACCCCATCGCAACACCAGCCACCGGAGCCTTAATCGGAACACCGGTGTCCATCAGGGCCAGCGTTGAGCCGCAGACAGAGGCCATTGAGGACGAGCCATTGGAGGCCATGACCTCGGACACAAGCCGCAAGGCGTAGGGGAACGTCTCTTCAGCAGGGATGACTGGCAGGAGAGCGCGTTCAGCAAGTGCGCCATGCCCGATCTCGCGACGGGATTGTCCACGAAGCATTTTCGTCTCGCCTGTGGAGAATGGAGGAAAGTTATAGTGATGCATATAGCGCTTGGTATCAACCGGAGTAAGCGTGTCTAACTCCTGGGCTTCGGATAATGTGCCAAGCGTAGCGAGAGTCAAGACCTGGGTCTCCCCGCGAGTGAACAGGCCGGAACCGTGCGCCCGGGGGCTGAACCCCACTTCGCACCAGATGGGACGGATCTCGGTCGGGGTGCGCCCATCGGGGCGTTTACCCTGATCCAAGATGCGTTCGCGGACGATCTTCTTTTCAGCTTCAGCGAAGGCTTCTTTAATGGCTTCCAAGCTCGGGGTTTCCGGCACAGCGAACTCGGGCAAAGTCTCCACATCCGTCTCGTCAGCGACTTTCACCTTTGTGCCTTCGGAGGGGATGAGTTCACCGACCAGGTTTTGCAGGAGGGCGTCCATCCCGGCGTAAAATTCGGCTTTCATCAACGGCTTATCGAGCAGTGCGCTCATGGGGGTGTGGACGCGGGCGAATACTTTTTCTTGCAATGCCTTATCGGGCAGGGCAAAGGTCACTTCGCGCTTGGGCTTGCCGATTTCGCGGCGCATCTGGAGTTGCAGATCAATCAGCGGCTGGATAGACTTGTGACCAAACTCCAGCGCAGCGACCATGACGTCTTCCGGAACTTCGTCCGAACCGGCTTCGACCATCAGGATGGCATCGCGCGTACCGGCGATGCGCAGGTCAAGGTCCGACTTGTCGATTTCGGTATAGGTGGGATTGATGATAAATTGTCCGTCGACGCGCCCAACGCGCACAGCGCCAACAGGGCCATCCCAGGGGATGTCGGAAATCATGACGGCTGCGGAAGCGGCGTTAATAGCGAGCACATCCAGAGGATTCTCAGCGTCTGCCGAGAGCGAATACATGATGATCTGTACTTCGTTACGCATGCCTTCAGGGAAGAGGGGTCGCAACGGCCGGTCGGTGAGACGGGCTGTGAGAATGGCGTCAGTGGAAGGACGACCCTCGCGGCGAAAGAACGAGCCGGGAATTTTGCCACCGGCATACATGCGCTCTTCATATTCAACGCTGAGCGGGAAGAAATCAATCCCGGTGCGTAAGCCACCCATGGTGGCCGCGGCAAAGATAATCGAATCGTCCAGGTGGACCGTTACGGCTCCGCCGGCCTGTGCGGCCAGCCTGCCGGTTTCAATGGAAACTATCCGGCTGCCCACCGTTGTGGTGTAGCGTTTTACTTCGGGCTTCATACTAAATCTCCTTTTCCCGCCTGGTCAGGGACTGAAAGATGAGGGCAACATAAATTTTTGTTACCAGCATATTTCAATTCCTGACGGACGGCCGATTGTGGGGGCAAACACCCGAGTTTGCCGGTGCCACATGTGAATAATAAGAGTAGATGGGCCTGGCCCATCTACTCGGACAAACCATTTTCTATTTATGGCGCAGTTTCAATTGATCTGTCAACGCAAGGTAGCGCTGATAGTCATTCTTGCGCAGGTAAGCCAGCAATCTACGGCGCTGACCGACCATCTGGAGCAGACCCCGCCGGCTGGCCTCATCATGCTTGTGGGTACGTAAATGCCCGGTCAATTGCAGGATGCGGCTAGTCAGGATGGCCACCTGGACTTCCGGTGAACCGGTGTCGGTCTCGTGACGGTGGTAATCCGAAATAACCTTGGTTTTGACTTCCTTATTAAGCGGCATGACGTTTGCTATTCCTTTCAATTGATTTTGAGCAGGTCTCCGCACCGGCAGGGTTGGCCGCGGGTGGGACCAGTCAAGCGAACGCGATTATACCAGAAAAAGAGAAAGTAAATAAATCACTTCTTGCGCTTCAAACCATCTAGCAGTGTATTAATGTCAGCTTCTTCCCCCTCCTGACTGCTGAAATACTCCGTCATAAACTGCGACCGGCGCAGCCGCAGGGCCATCGGAGCCACGGCCTGCAGATCCTCCGGAGTCACCCTGTCCCTGCCATCTGCGGCAGTGTAGGCACGCGCGGCTTCGAACCAGGAGATTTCAGCCCGCAGGCTATCTATGCCCATCTTCTGGACCAGTTTTATAGCCGGTTTGGCGACTCTATCCGGTAATCTTACTTCCGGTAACTGCAACCTGGCAGACTGAATTTCCTCAGCGGCGGCCAGTGTTTCCTCGCTGTAAGTGATGGCCATACCGCGCGGATTCGCCAGATACGCCTGCACGCGTCGGTAGGCCTCCAGACGCTCGGAAAGATCATCCAGGCCACGCACGATGACACGCAATCCGAAGCGATCCAGGATTTGCGGGCGAAGTCGGCCTTCCTCGGGGTTCATCGAGCCGACCAGCACGAAACGGGCGTGGTAAGTGGCAGAAACAGGGCCGCGCCGTACCGTGTACGATCCCTGTGCAGCCGCGTCCAGGATGGCGTCTATAATATCGTCTGCGAGCAGGTTAATCTCGTCAATATAAAGCAGGTTGCGGTCAGCCTGCGCCAGGATGCCGCGCCGGACGCGCAGACGTTCGTGGGTCACGGCGAGGCGCTCGTCAATCCCGCCGACCACGTCCTCCAGCCGGGCGTTGAGCGGAAGTTCGATCAAGCGGACGCGATCCGGAGCGGACAATGGCTGACCTTCAGCATACTTTTTGGCACAATCGGGGCAAATGGCGTCGATGCCACCAGTCTCGATATCTTCGGGCAAACAGCCGTAATAACACAGACTGCGTTCGACCTTTGGAAGGAGATCCAGCAGAGAACGGACGGCGGTGGTCTTGGCAGTGCCGCGCGGACCGACAAGCAGGATCCCACCTACCAAAGGATTGATCAGCCCGAGAAGGAGCGCCAATTTCATTTCCTTCTGCCCGACAATGGCGAGGAAGGGGAAGGGCAGGGCTTCGGTACGCAGCCTTTCTTCAGGTTCTGCAGGGGGCAAGCTCTTACCGGAGACGAAGTCCACCAGTTCCCGTAATGTGCGGAACGGGTGGGCAACGCGCTCTTTCGGTTCAGGCTCTTCGGAAGGAAGTTCAGGTGTGATCATGGCTTTTTTCCATCAAGCGCAGATGAATCTGTGCCTATTTGTGATCTGCCTTTTGTGCCAGCCGTCTATGTTGGCGTTCCACCGCTGCATCCATGCGGGCTTGCTCTTCGGGCGTCTCAGCAACTAATGGTGGGATCTGAGTTGGCTTGTCATTATCGTCAATTGCCACATAGACCAGATAAGCGGCATTGGTGTGAATTTGCTCTCCAGAGATAGGATTCTCAGCAATAACGTCCACCTCGACTTCCATTGATGAATGCCCAGCATAGGTTACTTCAGCGTTTAATAGAACCAGGTCCCCGATGTGGATGGGTTGGCGAAAAACCATCTGGTCAATCGCCACTGTCACGGTCCGGTGGGCGGCGTGCCGGGTGGAGGCCAGTGCCCCGGCTTCGTCCACCAGTTTCATGATCCAGCCACCATGCACATTCCCGTGCAAGTTGGCATGTTCCGGCATCATCATTTGTGCCAGTTGAATGCGCGAAGCGCGCATTGGCTTTGGGTAGTGGGAATGCGGCATAATCTCCTAATCCAGGTCCTCCCGCAGTTCACCGGCATCCAACGGATGCAGACGTTCCGGCTCGTCGAGCAGAATATCCATCACGCCGAATCGGAGATCGGCCATCATAGGGGCAAGCGGGATGGTGGCTGGGACAAGCAGGCGCGGTGGGCGCGGTGGCGGGGTCCTGTGGAGCTTTAGCGTGGCGGTGATGCGTTTACGGGTGATGCGCGGCTCTGCAGTCAAGTCGCCAACGAAGAAACCGAGCACCGAATAGACCTGACGCTCGGCGGTAACCCAGCCAATCCATTCGCCCAGCCGGTTGTACAAGTAGGGATAGACGAGGAAAGCCTCCGCGTCGCCGCGCGAAGTGTAGATTGGAATGACGGAACGTTGGGGTTGTATGTTCATGGTTTCACCTTATCTACATCATTATACGTCCAATAACGGTTGACGAAGAAGTTCCACAGCATCACCACGCTGACTGCCACCATCAGAGTAAAGTTTTTTCCCAAGAATACGGGTGTAAAAGTAGTGGTCAAGGCCAGATGCTCGAACAGTCTCTGTAAGGGGGTTTCGAGGAAGTGAAGGATGGGAAGGCGGATGGCAAGCCCAGCTACGTTGACGATGAAGAACATTATCAATTGCCTACCAATAGGGCGCGAGCGCGAGTCGGGATACGTCCAGAAACGGTTCCAGAGGAAGTTACTGAGGATGGCGCAGATAAAGGAAATTGTCCCAGCCAAGGTGAGGGACATGTTAAATAACTTTGAGAAAAGGTTCATAATTCCAAAGTCAACAACCGCGCCGATGGCGCCGACAGTTATGAACTTGATGAAACGGGTCCGCTCCTGTGAGTTAGTAACAAAGCTCATTTCATCCCCAGTTGTTCTTTAAAGGAATTGATGGTGTGCATCAGGCCCTCTTCCAGGCCCACCCTTGGTTCCCAACTGAGCAGTGATTTGGCGCGGCTGATATCAGGACAGCGGCGCTGGGGGTCGCTATCCATGCGCTTGTCAGTGGAAAAATTCAAACCGGCAGCGTTACCGGTGAGACGGTTAATTGTCTCTGCAAAATCCAAAATGGAAGTTTCAGAGGGATTTCCAATATTAACCGGCAGATGTTCGTCAGACAAGAGCAGGCGGTAGATCCCATCTACCAGATCATCCACATAGCAAAAAGAGCGAGTTTGCAGCCCATCACCGTAGATGGTCAATGGTTCCCCACGCAGGGCTTGTTGAATGAAACTCGGTACTACGCGCCCGTCGTCCAGTCTCATGCGTGGACCGTAAGTGTTGAAAATACGAATAATGCGTGTATCTGCTCCTTTCGAGCGAAAATAGGCCATAATGAGGGCTTCGGAAAATCGTTTGGCTTCATCGTACATCGATCGCGGACCAACCGGGTTCACATGACCCCAATAGGTTTCCGTCTGCGGGTGTTCGAGTGGGTCGCCATAAACCTCGGAGGTGGAAGCAAAAAGAAAACGAGCCTGGTTTACTCTGGCGAGGTCGAGTGTATTGAAGGTGCCAAGCGAACCGGCTTTCAGGGTCTCAACCGGTAGATTGGGATAGCCGAAAGGCGAGGCCGGATTGGGACTGGCAGGGGAAGCAAAGTGCAACACCGCGTCCAGTTTGCCGCGCACAGTTATGGTTTCAGATACATCGTGCCTAATAAAAGAAAAACTCTTGTTCCTGACTAGGTGAACGAGGTTTTCGCGATTGCCGGTGACAAAGTTGTCCATCCCGACGACTATATGACCTTCAGCCAACAGGCGATCACAAATGTGAGAACCGAGGAAGCCCGCGGCTCCAGTGAGAAGAATTCGCATGAAATGCTCCTATAGCTTCTTGAATGAATCCATGAACTTTCTGTATTGAATGGCTCGAAATTAAAACTTGTTAGGATCAATATTTACACGGTATACTGTGAATTTGCTTTTTCGGAAGGACTAGCCCCCGACGAAGCAGAGATTACTTCCAATCTATTTGAATGGTCAACCCATCGCCGGTGATCTGCTGAGATTGTCCTGAGGCGGCATCCACAATCCAGAGATTGCCTTCGTAGATAACGCCGATGAAATCGCCGCCGGCCTCGAGCAGACTCGGAGCCCAGACGGGTGGGATCATCGGTTGGAGACCGGATTGCCCCTCGGTAGGAAATAGCGAACGAAGGTTTGTCCCATCGCTATTCATCATTACCAACTGATAGCGACTGGTTTTTGATTGGGTCGGGAAAATAGCCTGCCAGAAGGCCACCAGATAAGTTGACCCGGATTTTCCCTGCCGAAGGGAGGAAGCTGACGGGTAAGCGAACATGCCAGTCTGCTGGACGAGAAGGGTGACCTGATCACCGGTCAGAGAGGCGGCAAACAGGTCGAAGTTGGGCGACTCATCGGGGCTGAAAAGCCCGGTGGGCGCGGCGTGTGTGACCAAGTAGATAGTCTGATTATTGCTGCCCCAAGCCAGACCGGGAGTCCAGGCCCAATCGCTGTGGGTGTTCAGAGGAGTGATATTTAATAATGCGGTCAGTGTTTTATTGTCGATATCCACCAAACCGACCCCGTCTGGGCGGGAATAAGCCAGGCTGTTACCGTCCGGCGACCAGGCAAATGTCATTCCCCACCAGCCGTAAGTTCCGCCGGAGTTAACTTCGAGAACGTCACTGATGCGACCGGGCACCCCATTATTGAAGGACAGGAAGTGCAGGTCGTTGTTGGCCTGCCAGCCCGGGGCGGTGGTGCGAGGTTCAACGGTGGAATAGGCAATCAAGTATGATTTACCGGGCTGCCAGGCTGCAAAGTGGACCACGTTGGAGATACCCAAGCTGACCGGTGTGGGGGTCTGAGTGGTGGTGTTGACAACCCATAAATTATTGATTTCCTGGTCTGCAGGCAACACTGACTTGCGAGTGAAGAGAAGTAATTTTCCGTCCGGAGAAAGGGAGAATATATAGCCGTCGAGATCGCCGGTGGTGACCAGCGGGCGGCGATTGGAAGTGGAGCCTTCCATGATCCAGGCATTACCGCCGGAAAGATAGGCCAGTTTTCCTGGGATAGGCAGGGGAGCAAACGGCGACTGAACGCCG
>Ga0209777_10001215_pt1 | contig 38457 bp, 33 predicted proteins | sample FrelakmetHBP12HB_FD_187147 | JGI IMG/M metagenome (GOLD analysis project Ga0209777, IMG submission 187147) | Freshwater lake sediment microbial communities from the University of Notre Dame, USA, for methane emissions studies -HBP12 HB (SPAdes)... | ecosystem: Environmental > Aquatic >...
TGGAACGTATGCGAACGGAACGATCAAAGAAACCATTTCTGCTTTTACTGCTTGATATTTCACATTTGATTGAAACCACGAAAGATATAAACATAGTTAATACAATCAAAGCATCCTTAAATCCATCCTTAAGAGAAGTCGATATCAGGGGATGGTATCAAAATAATAGAACCATTGGAGTGCTGTTTACCGAAATAACATCTATTGATGACGTTTTTATTGATACAATAATTCATAAAATTTTTGATCGCTTTTGTAAACGACTGAATCCCAGCTGGATTAGGAAAATAAATATATCTTATCATCTTTTTCCGGAGACAAATCACAAAACGTTGGCAGGTGAACCTTTTAACATAAATCTTTACCCTGATATTGTAAGAAAAGATTTAAGCAAGAAACTTTCTCTTTTTATGAAGAATATCCTTGATATCGCAGGAAGCGTTAGTGCTCTTTTGCTTTTTGCACCTCTTTTTTTGATCATTGCGGCGGCCATCAAGGCTACTTCGCCTGGTCCTGTTTTTTTCCGGCAAGAGCGTGTTGGATTAAATGGCAGAACATTTCTTTTCTATAAATTCAGATCAATGAAAACAAATAATGATCCTCTCAAGCACAAAGAATATATTAAAAAGTATATCAATCATCAAAATTCTTCAGCAGTCGAACCGGGGATATTCAAATTGACTAATGATTGCCGCATCACAAGGGTTGGTCACTTTATACGCAAAACCAGTCTTGATGAACTTCCGCAATTAATAAACGTATTAAAAGGCGACATGTCTCTGGTTGGGCCGCGTCCGCCTATTCCATACGAATGTGATCTCTATGATATTTGGCACCGCAGGCGTTTACTCTCGGCCAGACCGGGAATTACAGGGCTATGGCAGGTTATGGGCCGAAGCCGCACAACTTTTGATGAAATGGTCCGGCTTGACCTTAAGTATTTGCGGGAATGGAACCTACTGCTCGATCTGAAGATTCTCTTTATGACTCCTAAGGCAGTGATAAGCGGTGGAGGTGCATTTTAATTTTTCAACTTACGCTACAATCTCGTCTCCATGGGATATGAAAACAAATTACATTTGGAAAGGATTATAGTTTATGTTGCGTATCGGTGTGATCGGGTATGGTTATTGGGGGCCGAATATTGTTAGAAACTTCAGTACAGCTAATGGTTCAGAGGTGACAATGGTTTGCGATATGAATCAGCAAACCCTCAAAAAAGTCAAGAAATCTTATCCACAAATAAATGTCACTGATAATATCGATGAACTGATCAAAAAACCGGAAGTTGATGCCATTGCTATTTGCACTCCGGTTTTTACTCACCATGATCTGGCTAAAAAAGCACTCGAAGAAGGAAAGAGTGTTTTTCTGGAAAAACCTTTCACCTATACCGTTGCCGAAGCAGAAGACCTGATAGAACTGGCCGCAAAGAAAAATTTGAAATTAATGGTGGATCACACCTTTCTTTATACAGGAGCGGTGCGCAAGATTCGCCAGTTAATTGATGATAGCATCCTCGGCAATCTATATTATTTCGACTCCGTCAGAGTCAATTTGGGATTATTCCAACATGACGTAAACGTTGTCTGGGATCTTGCACCCCACGATATCTCCATTATGGATTACATCATCGGTGAAAAACCGCAGGCCGTTGTGGCAACAGGTGCCAGCCATTTTGGCCGCGGCCTTGAAGATATCGCCTATCTGACTTTTTATTACGACCATAACATCATCGCTCATATTAATGCTAATTGGCTTTCACCGGTTAAAGTCAGGACCACACTGATCGGCGGAGAGAAAAAAATGCTGGTCTGGAATGATCTTGAGCCGGATGAAAAAATTAAAATCTACGACAAAGGTGTTAAGGTAAAGACTAAGGAAGGACAATACAATCTGCTTGTTGACTATCGCTCGGGTGACATGTGGGCACCTAAAGTTGAGCAAACCGAAGCGCTTAAGCTAATGGCTGAAAAATTTGTTGACTACGTAAAAAATGGCGGAACAGTCATAAATGACGGCATTGCCGGTTTGAACAATGTTAGAATGTTGGAAGCAGCCAACAAATCTCTCCATAATAAAGGCGAAATTACTTACATATGAACCATGTATGCATATCAGATGATGTTAAGCTCGGAAAAGATGTAAAACTCTCTAAATTTATCAATCTTTATGGCTGCTGTGTTGGTGACAATACAAAAATCGGGGCTTTCGTTGAAATTCAAAAGAAGGCCTTTATCGGCAAGAACTGTAAAATATCGAGCCACACCTTCATCTGTGAAGGAGTAACCATTGAAGATAATGTTTTCATCGGACATAATGTAGCTTTTATTAACGATTCTTTTCCCCGAGCCACTGCAAAAGACGGGAAATTGCAAACGGAAGCCGATTGGAAAGTAGAGCCGACTCTTGTAAAGAAAGGAGCATCAATAGGTTCCGGCTCAACAATTCTTTCTAATGTAATCATCGGCGAGAATGCTATCATCGGCGCCGGCAGTGTGGTAACAAAAAACGTATCGCCATATACGATTGTTGCCGGTAATCCGGCAAAAATACTAAGAAAGGTCGAAGGATAATTATGAACGTTCCATTTCTGGATTTAAAAATTCAATACAAAGGTATCAAAGATGAAATTCATACGGCAATCAACGAAGTTATGGAAAACACAGCTTTTGCCGGAGGACCTTTTGTGGCCAAATTCGAACAGGAATTTGCCAATTTCTGTAATTGCAAGCATGCCGTGGGCGTCGGAAACGGCACTGATGCTCTGTGGTTGAGCCTCATTGCGCTGGGAGTCGAACGAGGCGCAGAAGTCATTACTGTGCCTAATACTTTTATTGCCACCGCCGAAGCAATATCGCTTGCCGGCGCAACCCCGGTCTTTGTTGACGTTGATGAAAAAAACAATAATATAAATCCTTCTTTGATCGAGGCGGCAATAACTAAAAAAACCAAAGCCATCATCCCCGTTCATCTGTTTGGACAGTGTGCGGATATGGACCCGATAATGGCTATCGCCCAAAAGCATGGGCTGCATGTGATTGAAGACGCCTGTCAGGCGCATGGCGCCGAATATAAGAGAAAGAAAGCAGGCGCAATCGGCCATACCGGCTGTTTTAGTTTTTATCCCGGTAAAAATCTCGGTGCATACGGTGAAGGCGGAGCAGTGGTAACCAATGACGATGTGTTGGCGGCAAAAATGAAAATGTTCCGTGATCACGGTCAGGCAAAAAAATACTATCACGGCATTATTGGCTGGAACGCCAGACTTGATGGCATTCAAGGTGCCGTGCTTAACGTTAAATTAAAATATTTGCAGGCCTGGAATGATGCCCGACGGAAACACGCCAAAGACTACACGACAGGGCTTGCTGCGGTGAAAGATGTTATCGTTCCGCAGGAAGCAGCCTACGCCAAGCACATCTATCATATTTACGCTATTCGCGTTAAAGACAGAGACAAGCTAATGGCTCACCTGGCTGAAAAAGGCATCTCCTGCGGCATTCATTATCCCGTACCTGTTCATCTGCAGGCTGCGTATAGCTTCCTCAAGAAAGACAAGGGTAGTTTTCCCATTGCCGAAAAATGCGCGGAACAATATCTTTCTCTGCCAATGTTTGCCGAACTGTCAGACGAACAGGTTGATTACGTTGTCGATCAAATCAAAGAATATTATGCGTGACCCGGTGCTCATCAATCCGGTAGAACATCAAAACTGGAATAACCTGCTTATCTCCACTCCGGGTTATTCCTTTTTTCATACCTCCAACTGGGCTGATGTTCTGAACAAATCATACAACTACAAACCTTTTTACCTGCGTACCAGGGAAGAAAACACATCTACCAGCCTTCTACCGGTAATGGAAGTCGATAGCGCCCTCACCGGCAGAAGAGGTGTCTGCCTGCCTTTCACTGACACATGCGAACCGATTGCCGAAAATGCGCAAGAATTTCAGAAACTGTTTGATCAAGCGGTCGTTATGGGTAGAAAGCGAAAATGGAAGTATCTGGAACTTCGTGGAGGAGAAAAATACTTATCAGCGGAAACAACGTCACAATCATTTTGGGGACATACACTGGATTTGAGTTGCGGACAGCAGCAGCTATTTTCCAATCTGCGGGATTCCACCAGACGAAACATAAAAAAAGCGCAAAATGAAAATATCAATGCGACGATTTCCATATCGCCACAATCTATAAAGGATTTTTATCGCCTGAACACAATGACACGGAGGGAACATGGACTACCGCCACAACCATACAAATTTTTTCAGCTCTTGTACGATCAAGTGATCGCCAGAGATATGGGGTTTATCGCCATTGCATTTCTACGCGATCGCGCGATCGCCGCAAATGTTTATTTAAATTTTGGAAAGGACGTCATTTATAAATACGGCGCTTCCGATAAGGCTTTTCAGCATCTAAGGGCTAACAACCTGGTGATGTGGGAAGCGATCAAATGGAGTTGTGAGAGAAAATTTCAAAGCCTCTCTTTTGGCCGGACAGAACCGGAAAATGAAGGTTTAATGCAGTTCAAAGCAGGATGGGGAGTAAAGCCATACAAGATTTATTATTACAGGTATGATTTACAGAAAAATGTTTTTATCGCGAATTCTTCAGACATCAATCCTTTATTTAACAAATTTTTTTCAAAACTACCCATACCGGTTTTGGAAATGCTGGGCAGGATACTTTACCGACATATGGGCTGATAAAAAACGCTTATCCTTATAATACTTGCAAATTATTGAATAATGTTTTAAAAAATAGCTTTAATTGTGCAAAAAATATACTTTACTAAACTAGGTTTTTTGCCCCTCAGATGACGTATATGTAACCGAGAGGGCGGAGCTGTATTTACAGAAACTTCATATAACTATCTTAAAATTGCCTCATCAGAGATTCTAACCTAAAAGATACAACATAATTAAAATGTAGCGATAGAAATCTCCTATGTATATTCCGGCAGTTTTTAAAACATCCAAATAACTCATTTAAGTTGTTAATGAAACACACCGGGGTATAAAATTATGAAAATTTTAGTTACAGGAAACATGGGATACATTGGACCAGCTGTCATTAAACAGTTGCGAGCTTCACATCCGGACGCTACACTGATTGGATTCGACATCGGTTACTTTGGCAATTGCATAACAAGTGACGAAATACTTCCAGAATGCAAAGTTGACATCCAATATTTTACAGATATGAGGCAGTTCCCGGAAAAAATTCTGAACGGTGTGGATGCTATAGTACATTTAGCAGCCATCTCCAATGACCCCATCGGTAACCTGTTTGAAGAAGTGACCCTTGATATTAACTATCGTGCAAGTATCAATCTTGCCAAAAAGGCCAAAGAGAACGGGGTAAAAGCATTTGTTTTCGCTGCAAGTTGTAGCATGTACGGTTCGGCTGACGATGAAACAAGAACTGAAAAATCAGAACTTAATCCACTCACTGCATACGCAAAATCAAAAGTCTTTACCGAACGGGAGTTAGAGCCTTTAGCATCCAAGCTGTTTAAGATTACAAGCCTCAGATTTTCGACAGCTTGCGGATGGAGTGATCGATTAAGGTTGGACTTGGTCCTTAACGATTTTGTGGCAGGAGCCGTAGCTTTAGGGAAGATAACTATTCTGAGTGACGGAACCCCTTGGAGGCCATTGATAAACATAAAAGATATGGCAAGGGCGATTGACTGGGCAATATCGCGCGACTTATCAGCCGGCGGAGAGTTCCTTGCAGTCAATATCGGGAGCGACGAGTGGAATTATCAAGTTAAGGATCTCGCCAAAGAGGTAGCCAAAGTAATCCCCGGCACTAATATTTCTATAAACAAGGATGCTCAGCCGGATAAACGCTCTTACAGAGTAAACTTCGATCTTTTTAAAAAACTAGCTCCATTTCACCAGCCAAAAGTCAGCTTGACAGAGTCCGTAAAGGAACTGAAAAATGGCTTGGAATCGATGGGTTTCAGAGATGGGGAGTTTCGCAATTCCAGATACATGAGACTAAAGATTTTGACAGAGCTTCAGGAAAAGGGCTACCTAAATGAAAAACTCCAATGGATAAAGCTGGTGTAATGGAAGCTTCTATCTCCCGAAGTATTCGTCTGTCTATCAGCATCCCTCAAGTGCAAGATGAAAGCTTTGCATAATTTCGATATTGTTATCATCGGTGCGGGAGTTGTTGGTTTAGCTATTGCCGAGGCATTGGCGCAGAAAAACTGCCAGGTTCTCGTTCTGGAAAAAAACGATTCGTTCGGCCAAGAGACGAGTTCGCGGAGCAGCGAGGTTATTCATGCGGGGATCTACTACCCAAAAGAATTTCTCAAAAGCCGCCTTTGCCTGCAAGGCAACCGTCTCCTCTATGCCTGGTGCGAAAAGCATCATATTCCCCATTCGCGAATTGGCAAACTCATCGTCGCTGCGAATGAAAAAGAGTGCTCCGATTTGGAGCAGATCAAAATCATGGCAGAAGACAATGGTGTCGAAAAACTTGAACTTCTGGGACGGGCGCAACTTAGATCTAAAGAGACCGCAGTGAAAGCTTTGGCTGCCCTATTCTCACCCAATACAGGGATTGTTGATTCTCACCGATTGATGCAGAAACTTCTGATGAGTGCCGAAAGAAAAGACGCCATTATAACCTATCGGTCAGAAGTAACGGCCATCCATTTCGATGGCTCTGCCTGGGACTTGGATATTAACGCTGGCGAATACCGCATTAGCACAAAAACCCTCGTTAATAGCGCCGGCCTCCATGCCGATCGCATCGCCGCCCTTGCCGGTATAGACATTGACAAGGCGGGCTACCGTCTGAAGCTGTGCAAGGGAAATTATTTCACGGCTACTCCAGCCCCCAAGATCAATCACCTCATCTATCCCGTTCCGGTGAAAAATAATGTCGGGCTAGGTATCCACGCGACACTTGACCTCTCCGGCCGCGTCCGCTTTGGTCCCGACAGTCAGTATATGTCCGATGACCAGTCGTTCGACTACACCGTAGATGAATCCCTGAAACCTGCTTTTTACCAGTCGATCCACAGGTATCTTCCCAACGTCTCAATAGATGCCCTCAACCCGGACATGAGCGGCATGCGCCCGAAGATCCAGGGACCCGGCGACCCGGCGATGGACTTCATCATCCGGGAAGAAGGCGACCGGGAATGCCCTGGTTTGATAAATCTGATTGGCATCGAATCGCCAGGACTGACGGCATCTCTTGCTATCGGCAAGTATATTGCCGGATTGATTCATGAATCAAAATTTTCCGCCAGCACGTCCTTAATTGACCGTTAGAAAATGGAAAAACTGTAAATCTAGAATGCCTTGCCTAAACTCCTTTTCAGCGGAGAATTAGTTAACTGAGAATGAAAAACTTCGACGAGTTGTGCAAAGGTTATTTGTTCAACACCTGGCAATATGGATTTATTTATGCAAATCTCTCAGGATGTAAAATAAATATAAAAATACTAAGAGGTATTAAATATGTCTAACGGTCCAACATGTAGATTTTGTGATTATCCGTTATATAGTACACTCGTCAATCTCGGTATGTCGCCACTTTGTGAGAATATTTTGAAAACTGAGCAGTTGAACCAGATGGAACCTTTTTATCCTCTACATGTTTATGTATGTGGAAACTGTTTTCTAGCTCAACTTGAGGAATATGTCAGCCCTAATTCAATATTCACTGAATATGCATATTTTTCTTCATATTCAGATTCATGGCTTCAGCACGCAAAGCATTACACTGATCTGATGGTCGAGCGTTTTGGAATTAATGCCGGTAGTTTCGTGGTTGAACTCGCCAGTAACGATGGATATTTGCTTCAATATTTTGTCGAGAAAAGTATCCCCGTTCTGGGTATAGAACCGGCAAAAAACATAGCAAAAGTAGCGATCGATAAAGGCATCCCGACAATTGTAGAATTCTTCGGAGAAGAGATGGCACGAAACTTGGCGAAAGAAGGGAAGCAAGCCGACTTGATCTTGGGAAACAACGTACTGGCGCAGGTTCCCGCGATTAATGATTTTGTGCGGGGCATGAAGGTTTTACTCAAGCCGGACGGAATAATAACTATGGAGTTTCCCCATCTGGTATGTCTTATGAAAGAGAACCAATTTGACACCATCTACCATGAACATTTCTCTTATTTTTCATTCATTGCGGTGGAAAAGATTTTTGCCGCCCACAATTTGACAATCTTTGATGTGGAGGAACTGCCTACACACGGAGGTTCTTTAAGAATATATGCTAGACATGCAGAAGATGAAACAAAACCTGTAAGCGAAAGAGCTATGGAACTCAAAATGAGAGAAGAGGCTGCGGGATTAATGTGTATGGAGACTTATTCCGCATTTTCCGATCAGGTGAAGGAAACCAAGAGAAAACTGTTGGAGTTCTTGATCAGGGCAAAAAATCAGGAGAAATCAATCTGTGGTTATGGTGCGCCGGGGAAAGGAAATACCCTTTTGAACTATTGTGGTATCCGGACAGATTTTCTTGATTATGTCGTTGATCGGAATCCTTACAAGCACGGGAAATTCACACCGGGAACCCATATACCTATTTTTTCTCTTGACAAAATTCGAGAAACGCGCCCGAATTATCTATTAATTCTGCCCTGGAATTTAAAGAACGAAATCATTACCCAGATGGCTTACATAAGAGAATGGGGCGGCAAATTCATAGTGCCGATTCCAAAAGTTAAAGTTTACGAATGATTTTCACCGAGACAAAGCTAAAAGGTGCATATATCATCGACATTGAAAAACTGGAAGATGAGCGCGGTTTTTTTGCCCGCTCCTGGTGTCAGAAAGAATTTTCCGACCACGGATTGAACCCGCGTCTTGTGCAGTGTAATATTTCCTTCAGCGCAAGAAAGGGAACGCTCAGAGGTATGCACTATCAGGTTGAGCCTTTTGCCGAAGCAAAATTAATTCGCTGCACAATGGGGTCGCTCTTTGACGTAATTGTCGATATCCGCAATGACTCCCCCAGCTATAAGCATTATATCGGTGTCACTTTAACGCCTCAAAACCGCACTATGCTCTATGTACCGGAAGGTTTCGCCCACGGTTTTATAACCTTTGAAGATAATACCGAAGTTTGCTACCAGATGTCGGAATTCTATTCTTCCGATCATGCCAGTGGCTTTCGCTGGAACGATTCCTCTTTTGGTATTCAGTGGCCTATGGATGTCCGAATCATATCTGAACGGGATAGCTGCTATCCCGATTTTACCTTATAAGAGAATTAGCGATCTTGAATATTTCAGATTTAAAGAACTCCATTGATCCAGTCAAGACTGGGCAAGAATTGCATTCGTTGATAGGCAAGCTCTATCCAATTTGCCGCAGCATCACCGGTAGTGGATTACGTCAGACTTTAGATATACTAAAACATAACATTCCGCTGCAAATTCATGAAGTGCCTTCTGGCACAAAGGTCTTTGACTGGGTTGTTCCGAAGGAATGGAACATCAATGATGCCTACATAAAAGATTCGGCAGGAGAGAAAGTTGTAGATTTTAAGAAATCTAATCTACATATTTTGAATTACAGCATGCCAATTAACAAAACTGTAAACCTTCAAGAATTACGGGAACATCTTTTCACCTTGCCCGATCATCCAGATTGGGTTCCCTATAAAACTTCTTACTATAAAGAAAATTGGGGATTTTGCTTGAGTCATAAGCAGTTTTTAAATCTCACAGATGCAAACTACAATGTTTTCATTGATGCAAAGTTAGAGGATGGCTCACTCAGTTACGGCGAATTATATCTGGAGGGCAGGGAAAAAGCTGAAATATTAATTTCCTGCCATGCCTGCCACCCTTCCCTTGCCAATGATAATCTGTCCGGCGTATTAGTGGCTTCTTTATTGGCTGAACGTCTGAGCACGATATCACACCGGTATTCGTATCGATTTCTTTTTATTCCCGGCACCATCGGGGCTATTACTTGGCTTGCCATAAATGAGGAGAAGACAGTCAATATCAAGCATGGACTTGTATTATCGGGAGTGGGTGATCGTGGAAATGTAACCTATAAAAAAAGCCGGCTAGGTAACGCACAGATTGACCATGCCGCGTATCATGTCATGAAACATTCAGCAGACAAATGCGATATCATCGATTTTTACCCTTACGGCTATGATGAGCGTCAATATTGCTCACCCGGTTTCAATCTCCCCGTAGGCTGCTTCTCCCGGACTCCTTACGGCAAGTACCCGGAATATCATACATCAGCAGACAATCTGGGTTTTGTGGCACCTGAGTGTCTTAGCGACAGCTTTATTAAAATTATTTCGATTTTCGAAGTGCTAGAAGAAAATTTTAATTATTTGAATCTGCATCCAAAATGCGAACCGCAACTAGGTAGACGAGGTTTATATACAGCAACAGGACCTGATGAAATGGCCATGTTGTGGGTGTTGAATCTATCGGATGGTAATAACACACTGCTTGACATTGCCGAGAAAGCTGGTTTAAAGTTTGAAACAGTATTGAGAGCAGCCAAAATTTTATGCGAAAATAATTTACTGAAAAAAGCTATCGTATAAATTGCCACACTTCTTTTTTATAAGATATGGAGGAGGATAAGATGAAAGTAGTACTCTTTTGTGGCGGTTTGGGTACACGCTTAAGAGAAGTGTCTGGCGATATCCCCAAACCGATGGTCAAGATCGGATACAGGCCCATATTGTGGCATGTCATGAAATATTATGCGCACTACGGGCACAAAGATTTTATTTTATGCCTTGGCTATAAGGCAGATGTAATCAAGAATTATTTTCTTAATTACAACGAGTGCCTTTCCAATGATTTTACTCTGTTAAAGGGCGGCAAAGAACTTCTTTTAAAGCAAAGCGACATAGCCGATTGGCGAATCACATTTGTAGATACAGGCTTAAAAGCAAATATCGGACAGAGATTAAAAGCAGTAGAAAAATACTTAAAAGATGAGGAGATGTTCTTGGCGAACTATGCCGATGGGTTGAGTGATCTGCCCCTGCCTGATATGATAGACTTCTTTACCAAAAGCAGAAGAATCGGGTGCTTTATTTGCGTGAAACCGTCACAAACATTCCACATTGTCTCACTTAAGAATGGAAATGAAGTAGATAAAATCAAATATGTGAGGGATACAGATATTACTATAAATGGTGGATTTTATATTCTTAAAAACAGCATTTTTAAGTATATCAGAGATGGTGAGGAATTAGTGGTTGAGCCATTCCAGCGCCTGATCAGTGAGAATCAACTAATCGGCTATAAATATGATAAATTCTGGTACTGTATGGATACATTTAAAGAACAGCAGGAATTAAATGATATGTTCGACCGTGGTGATGCGCCCTGGGAAGTCTGGAAATATAATAAATAATCAAACTTAAACTTGGATAATGAAATGCTGAAATTAGAATTTACCATAAGAAAAGATCGAGCCCTGAAAATATTATGTATAGGGGCACATAGCGACGATATCGAAATCGGCTGTGGAGGCACAATCTTGAATCTGATAGAAAAATATGGAAGGCCAATATTCTATTGGGTAGTCCTCAGCTCTAATGAGAAAAGAAAAAAAGAGGCTGAAGAAAGTGCTAATGCATTCTTGGCGGGCGCAAAAGAAAAAACAATAGTCATTAAAGACTTCAGAGATGGGTTCTTCCCTTATGTAGGAGACGAGATAAAGGAATACTTTGAGGGGCTAAAGCAAGAAGTTAATCCTGATCTAATTTTTACCCATCATCGGTTTGACTTACACCAGGACCATCGTTTGGTCTCCAACCTAACCTGGAATACGTTCAGAGACCATATGATATTAGAATACGAAATTCCAAAATATGATGGCGACTTGGGGTCACCGAATTCTTTTGTCCACCTGGACGAGAATACCTGTAAGAAAAAAATTAAGCATACACTTAATATATTTAAGACGCAGGCTGAAAATCAATGGTTCACGGAAGATACCTTTCTATCAATCTTGAGACTAAGAGGGATCGAATCGAACGCCCCCACCAAATATGCCGAAGCATTTTATAGCAGAAAAGTTATTATTGGATAAGTGGCAGCTTTTAGAGACGCACATTATTAATGGATAGGGTATAATATGAAACTTCGAGCTGGCGATTGGGTGAAAATTAGAAGTAAGGAGGAAATACTAAAAACGCTGGACAAGAATGGCCAGCTTGAAGGACTTCCCTTCATGCCACAGATGTTTCAATATTGCGGACAGCGATTTAGGGTGTTCAAACGAGCGCATAAAACCTGCGACACGGTCAACGGTACTGGAGGACGGAGGCTCGCCAATGGGGTGCATCTGGAACTCCGGTGCAATGGGGAGTCATACGGAAACTGTCAGGCTGGTTGCTTGATCTTTTGGAAAACGGCGTGGCTGAAGCCAGTAAGCGAAACGATAAATCTAATGAATCAGTCTTCGCACACCGAGTTTCAGCAAAATGGTCAATTGGTAAATAAATACTGGTGCATAGAAGCGGATGTGTGGACAGGAACTCGTGCCAAAAGTCAGCAAGCTAACGATGAGCCTAGATATATCTGCCAGGCAACTCAATTGCCCTATTTCACCACACTGCTTCCGTGGTGGGACATTACCCAGTATTTTGAGGACTACACATCCGGAAATGTTACGTTGGGCCAAATGCTCCGGGGTCTTGTCTATGCCAGTTACTATAACTTAAGCAAGGTGGGGATTGGGTTGGGTCGACCTATGCGCTGGTTTTATGACAAATTTCAAACTATATGGGGCGGCGTTCCCTATCCTAGACACGGAGGAAACATTCCGGTTGGACAGGCCACGCCGATGGCCACGCTTAATCTCCAACATGGTGAACTGGTTCGAGTGAAGTCTTACAAAGAGATTCTTACGACCCTCGACACGCACAATAAGAATCGGGGTCTCTATTTCGATGCCGAGCATGTGCCTTATTGTGGCGGCACTTACCGGGTGAGGTCGCGGGTGACCAAGCTTATCGACGAGAAGACTGGTAAATTTATAACATTGAAGAATGTATCAGTCATTCTGGAGGACGTCTATTGCCAGGCAAGGTACAGCGGTTGCCGAATGTTCTGCCCAAGAAGCATTTATTCGTGGTGGCGTGAAATCTGGCTTGAAAGGATTCCAAAGAGCATTGATAGCGCTGCGAAACCAGGGGCTGAAAAGATTTCCTGAACCATAAAGGTATAATCACATTAAGTGGAAACATGAAAATTCAGGTTCATACCAAACTTCAACTTGTATTGATTATTCTGTTGCTCGCTTGCATAAATTGGTCCTGCTCGAACCCCGCTTCAGATCAACCCGGGAAACCTCAACCAAGGGTATTGTCGGACATATTATTCTCGCAATCATCTGATTCTGTCGAGTGCTATGACTTAGTCGAAGTTACAATTAGAGTTGACAGAGCAATTGTACAAAACCCGTTCACAAATGTCTTTGTAACCGGCCGTTTCGGGCATGCCAACCAGATAAACCGTCTCAGCGTGGATGGGTTTTGCGACTCAGCTGACGGTAGTATCTTTCGCATTCGCTTTATGCCGACAGAACCAGGCGAATACACATACTGTATTACCTACTGGCAGGACAATCTCCAAAAAGTGCATACCGGTAAATTCAGGGCAGTTAATGCCAAACGCCGCGGTATTGTATCTGTGGATTCCGCATACCCATGGCACTTTATCTGGAAGGGCACAGGGGAACACTACTTTCTTAACGGAACTACGGCTTTCCTGTTGATGGGCTGGGATGATGAGAAAGTTATCCAGGATTGCATTGATCGCCTTCACGCCCTCTGTATAAATCGCATCCGGATATTGTTAGACGGTCGATCGGATCATTTCTGGACTGAACCGATCAAGCCCGGAAAAGGGTTTCGCGCCCATCTCAATCCGTGGGTCGCCGAACGTCCGGACGACGTTAAGAATCCGGGGTTTGATTACTCACGTTTTAATATTTCCTTCTGGCAGAAATTTGAACGAATGATGAAGTATGCCCGTGAGAAGGATATGATCATTTCAGTAATATTATTGTGGAATGAAACACGCATAAATCCAGCTGCATGGAGTGAAGATGAGAGGCGTTATATACGCTACACAGTGGCGAGGCTTGGATCTTACTCTAACATCACATGGGATCTTGGTGATGATCTTGACAGCTTCCGTGACGATGTATGGACTCATATCACAGGAACTCTACTATATGAACTGGACCCCTACCATCACCTGGCCACAAGCCACCCCATTAATAATCGACATCAAGACAGGGCTTCACCGTGGTTTAGTATGACCAGCTTCCAGCATTGGGAAAGGCCGTTCCACCGCTGGATGCTAGAGCAGCGTAGTCAGCAATCGAATACTGGCCGAATTATTCCGCAAGTTAATGAAGAATATGGCTATGAGGATCATTACCCTGCCTGGGCTCCTTATAAAGCCCCGGCTGCCTCGGCCGACGCAAACCGGCGCGCCGCATGGGAAATAGCAATGGCTGGTTGCTACCAGACCACCGGCGAAACAGCTAAACAAGGTACCGGCATGGGAACGGATACCGGTGGTGGCTGGGTAAATGGTCGCGGCGACAACACCATGACTATGCTTAAAGGATACTCTCACATGGTGCACTTCTTTAACAGTTTTGAATGGTGGAAAGCCGACCCGCACGATGAGCTTGTAAACAATGGTGCATTCTGTCTCGCCAAGCCAGGCAGACTCTATATAATTTATTTGCCTCAAGGCGGGAATATAACCGCGAAACTCGAACCGGGTCGCTATGAAGCTAAGTGGTTCAATCCGCGAAACGGGGAGTATTCGGCCATTAAAGTCGCAAAAGGCCCTGTTTGGACATCACCCGCAGCCACTAACGGGGAAGACTGGGTAATCCTACTCAAACGATCTCAATTAAAACAATGATTTAAATCGCCTATTATCAATGTTTCTTCAATTTTTTACAAAATATAACCTTTAAAAAACTATACTTATTGCGATTGCGAGGAGTCAAACGACGTCTAATCTTATCGTTTATCAAGCACTTATAAGAATTATCCTTGCAGTTAAATAACGATATTGAAGGCATTCAAAGCTCTCAAGATGTTTTATATGGTTCATCCGTTTAACAAAAAAATAATTTCCCCATATACTCCCACGAGAGGGTGTGAGATGGGTACCACAACGGTCGAGGCTAACTACGAATTCGAGAGTCTCCGGGGATACCTGACAACACCAGAGGTTCTGCGGCGCCAGGAATACTGGACAATGCTGAGCGGAGCCGCCGGCCAACTTTACGGGAATGGTTATATATGGCCGTTTTCTTCCGGCTGGCAAAGCAAGCTCGATACCCCGGGCGTCGCGCAGTTAGGCTATATGAAGGCTTTCTTCGCGTCGCGTCCATGGTATAACTTGGTCCCGGATCAGAATCATACGATAGTGACTACTGGTTACGGAACCTTCTCGGCCAGCGATGAAGTCAACACCAATGACTACCTGACCTCAGTGCGCACACCCGATGGCTCTCTGGTGATCGCTTACATGCCGACTATCCGTACGATCACGGTAGATATGTCTAAACTCTCCTCCTCAGCCATAGCACGGTGGTTCGATCCGAGCAACGGAACCTATGCGACCATTACAGGTTCTCCCTTTCCTAATACAGGAAAGCTGCAGTTTGTGCCACCGGGAAATAATAATGACGGAAGCGGCGATTGGGTTTTAGTGCTGGAGACATCGAATTAGAAGGCATTTCTGGCCGGTGACGTGCTGCACGGATCAGATTCATAACTACACGAAGAGGATGCAAATGAATGTGGTGTTGTTTTGCGGCGGGGTGGAAACTCCTGAGCAGCAACATCCATGATTGGAAAATCACGCTTGCAGATTCTGGGCTCAATTCAACAGATTATCAACTCAAAAGTACGCATGAACCGGATGAACCTTTTATATTGGTCGGAAGTTGTTCGTCCCCTTTCATTCTGAGATGGTCACGAAACGGACGGTAATTTTATGAAAGAAGAGGTAAAATAGCGATAGACGATCTGAAGAAAAGAACTGTGCGCGGTGGCTTTGCTAAAGCCTGTGCCCAAGCCATAAACTTCATCCTTCGCGTTGGCTCCTTGATGGTTTTAGCACGGCTACTAACTCCGAAGGACTTCGGGTTAGTGGCTATGGTAACTGTTGTTACTGGAGTTTTTAGTTTGTTAAAGGATGCGGGGCTTTCGATGGCCACCGTTCAGCGAGCTTCCATCACCACCGAACAGATTGATACTTTGTTTTGGATTAATATGTTGGTGGGTGCAATACTCGGGCTTCTGTCAGTAGCAATTGCACCGGTACTTGTTGTCTTTTATAATGAGCCACGCCTTTTCTGGGTGACCGTGGCTTTAGCGACTGGATTTATCTTTAATGCGGCAGGTGTTCAACACTCAGCACTTCTCCAGCGTCAAATGCGTTTTGTCGCCTTAGCGAAGATAGATGTTATTTCCCAGCTGATAAGTATTGCTGTAGGAATTGGCATGGTTGTTGGTGGTTGCGGATATTGGGCTCTCGTGGTCATGGCGATCATGTTACCAGCTATCAGTTCTGTCAACATGTGGCTGATCACGTCATGGATTCCAAGGTTACCACATAGGGAAGTTGGAATCCGTTCTATGTTACGTTTTGGCGGCATCGTTACATTAAATAACATCATCGTGTATATTGCTTATAATTTCGAGAAAGTCCTCTTGGGCCGATTCTGGGGCGCAGATACTCTCGGAATTTACGGAAGGGCTTACCAGCTTATAAATATTCCAACGGATAACCTTAATTCAGCAATAGGTGGGGTTGTATTTTCAGCGCTATCACGTCTTCAGGACAACCCCAACCGTTTAAAGCAATACTTCTTGAAGGGCTATTCTCTCGTTTTGGCGCTTACCATACCAGTTACCGTCGTGTTTATCCTGTATGCCGAAGAAATTATCCTCATTGTCCTTGGCCCACAGTGGAAAGGTGCGGTTCTTATTTTCCGTTTATTGACTCCGACGGTATTAGCTTTTGCGCTGATTAATCCTTTAGGATGGTTGCTCATCTCTCTCGGACTGGTGGAGCGCAGTTTAAAAATCGCGCTTCTCATCGCTCCTCTTGTGATTATGGCGTATGCTATAGGATTGCTTTATGGCCCCACCGGTGTAGCTTTAGGCTATTCGATTATGATGGTACTATTGATTGTGCCAGTTTCCGCTTGGTCCATACATGGTACAATGATTTCCGCAAGGGATCTTTTGCTGGTTGCAAGCCGACCTATTATATCGGTCATTGTAGCTGCAGCACCTGCATTTGCATTACAATTCTTTTACGGTCAGTGGCTATCTCCTTTCATGAGTCTAGTAATTGGGGTAGGTCTTATTTTTATTGTATATATTTTGATGCTCTTGTACGTTCTGGGACAAAAATCATTTTACCTAGACCTCATCCGAGAATTGATACAACGTTCTTATTTGAATGAAAAGGTATCAGATGGAGGTTAACAAAACAATATGGTGATTCCGACCGTTAGCATAGGTCTTCCAGTTTACAATGGGCAGAAGTATCTTCAAAGGGCGCTGGATTCTTTGCTGCAGCAAGACTATGAAGATTTCGAGCTTATTATTTCTGACAATGCCTCGGACGACCGATCGCCCGAGATCTGCAGAGTCTATGCAGCCAAAGATAAGCGCATTCGATATTATCGAAACGAAATAAATCGGGGCGCCACGTGGAACTTTAGGAAGGTATTTGAATTGGCTCGAGGCAAGTACTTTAAATGGGCGGCTTACGATGATGAGTGTTACCCATCCATGTTGTACCGGTGCGTCGAAACGATGCATCAGGCACCTACGCAAGTAGTGGTGGTCTATCCCCGCGGTGAGATTATCGATGACTGCGGTCAAGTCGTCGGTCCGACGCCAGACCATGTGGACTCAAATGCAGCAAGGCCATACCAGCGATTAGCTCGTGTTCTGTTCAACGCTAGCTTCGCTCATTCGTTTTACGGCCTTATCCGAAGCGAATCCTTGCGCAAGACAAGAGGTTATGTTAACATAGCACCTGATCACGTACTCTTAGCCGAACTTGCAATGTGGGGTCAGATCTGGGAAATTCCAGAAGTGCTCTTTCGACTCCGGTTGCACCCAGAGAACGCGATGAACGTGAATAAGACGCGCCGAGCAATGCAGGCATGGTTCAATCCCCGTGGCGCGAATCGGTGGCCGATCTTACCGTATGAAATAGCACTTGTGAAGGAGCACTGGAAATCGGTCTGGCATGCTCGCCTTGCTCCTATAGACAAATGTCTGTGTTTTATTACCGTTCTCACAGTTCCACAATGGCGGACATTTCTTCATATTACAGGAAAGCCAAGGGAGTGGCTACGAAGTGTCCTGACCCTTGAAAGGTTTTTATGCCTATTTTGTTAAAGATACTGATGATGAATATCCAATCTTTATATTATCCTATGGTCTGATAAAAAAGACGCCAAGGCCGCATATGCCTGTTATATCGTGAAAAATTAACCGGAGGCCTGGAAGTTGTACGCTGTCAACGGAATATTGTTTGACCACAGTACATAGATAAACAAATTAAAAATTAATTGCAATAAGTGAACAAAAAAAATCATGGCTGAGTTAGTTTCGATTCTTATATCTGCATATAACGCTGAAAAATGGATTAGGGCCACAATAGGGTTATTGCAGTGTGTGAAAGAATCAAGTTCATCTGAGAGGCAAAATATTATTATCGCAGGTCGGGCTTCAATCAATTAAACATGCATATATCTGAAAGGGGATGCAAGTCTCATCTGCTATCTATGGAACTTATCATTAGACATCTGAGATTCTTGGAAGATAGAGAAAGAACAAAGAAGGCAAGATTGACGATTTTGCAAAGATGTTCGGGGTATTATCATCTCTAGAAGACTGACCTACTTGAAGAAATCAGGAACCTTGCAAATGAATTAGGCGAACAATTGACACCGCCGAAACTGCCTTGGAAATTCAATCTTATATGGAGGTTTATCAATCGGGAGAAACTAATAACATCATGAATGTGCGTCACAAATCGAGGTTGAACACGGCTGTAAAGTGAGACGAAATATAGAATCAGCAAACATCCGTGAGATGTTATATTCCATGGAAGAAAAGAGATGAATATCTGCGAAACTAAGTTTGGTTTCCTTTTTGAAGCTTACATGTCTTCCAAGTTGATTATTTTGATGAGATAGGCCATACGTTAGACGTTCCACTATGATTCAACAAAGACGCAAAGCAAAGTCTTGCAATCATCAAATTGTAGATATTAATAGTCCAAGGCCTCATAACTTCTTCCTCATGCTATTATAGATTATGCTACTAAAGAATATATACTTTTTCTTTAAATCCATTATTCCCAGACTGCTGCAAATTCAGTTGCGCAGATATCATGTCTATAGACAACATAAGTTACATACAGACAACTGGCCTATCGATAGAAAATCCGTCAAACCGCCGGATGAATGGGCTGGTTGGCCGGATGGAAAGAAATTCGCTCTCGTATTAACTCATGATATTGAATCTGCAAATGGTCTAAACAAGTGTTATCAATTGATGGAAATCGATGAACAACTGGGCTTCAGATCTTCTTTTAATTTCGTTTCGGAAGACTATCTTGTTCCGACAGAATTACGCCGACAACTTACTGATCATGGATTTGAGGTTGGTGTTCATGGTTTACATCACTGTAATAACCTATTCCGATCTAAACTAATTTTTCAAAAGCAAGTTATACAGATTAACCGTTACCTAAAAGAATGGGGTTCTGTAGGTTTCCGCAGCCCCAGCATGTACCACAATCTGGAGCTGCTTCATCATTTAAATATTGAATACGACGCTTCCACATTTGATACAGATCCTTTTGAACCTCAACCCGATGGCATCGGAACAATATTCCCTTTCTGGGTTTCCGGCAATTCCAATCATAAAGGATATGTGGAGATTCCTTATACCTTACCGCAGGACTTCCTGCTTTTTATTCTCATGCAGCAAAAAAACATCGACATATGGAAAAAGAAACTGGATTGGGTTGCTGAAAATGGTGGTATGGCTCTCTTCATCAGCCATCCAGACTATATGAATTTTGACAGCGTTTCTCATCATGAAAAATATCCTTCTAAATATTACGAGGATTTTCTCATATATATCAAAACAAAATACGAAGGTCAGTACTGGCACGTCTTACCCAAAGACCTTGCCAGATTCTGGATAAACAATTACAAGAGAAAAATAATTTTAGATTACGGAAGAAAAAAACATAAGAAGAAAAAAATATGGATTGACCTGGACAATACACCGCATATCCCTTTCTTTAAACCCATTATAGACGAACTGAATAAACGAGGCTATGAGTGCATAATGACAGCTCGCGACGCTTATCAGGTGCTTGATCTGGCCGATCGCTACGGTTTGAAATACAAAAAAATCGGACATCATTATGGAAAACAAAAACTTCTCAAGGTATGGGGAACAATGATCAGAAGTTTGGAATTGCTACCCTTTATCATTAAGAACAAACCTGCGGTAGCCGTTTCGCACGGATCGCGAACCCAAATTATTGCTTCGCGCCTTTCGGGAGTATCTTCCCTGGTTCTCATTGACTACGAACATGCCCAAGGCCTGGTGATCATTCATCCAAATCATATCATGGTGCCCAACCTAATCTCTACCAGCTCATTTAAAATACCGCAAGAAAAGATTTCTCAATATCCGGGCATTAAGGAAGATGTTTATGTCGTCAGCTATACGCCTAATCCGTCAATCATAAATGAACTGAAAATTGATGATCGTAAAATAATCATTACCATCCGCCCACCTGCTACGGAAGCGCATTATTTCTGCCAAGCCAGTGAAATGTTATTTGAAGCATCCATGAGATATTTGCTTCAAAAAGAAGAAACTCAGTTGATTCTGCTGCCCAGAAATAAACGGCAGGAAGCGTTTGTCAAAGAAACCTGGGCATCGGCTGTGAAATCGGGAAGAATCATCATACCAGACCACGCGGTAAATGGTCTGGATCTGATGTGGTATTCCGATCTGGTCATTAGCGGCGGCGGCACCATGAATCGGGAAGCAGCCGCGCTGGGCGTGCCGGTTTACAGTATTTTCCGGGGAACCATTGGGGCAGTAGATCATTATCTTTCCCAACAGGGTCGTTTAATATTGCTGGAACAACCCGCTGACCTGCAAAGCAAGATTAAATTAGTCAGACGCAATAAAAACCGCGAGCTTGAGCATACCGATAAAGCCGCTCTCAATGCCATTGTGGACAAGATAGAACAAATTTGCGCAGAGAGGTCTAAATGAATTATAAAATGAAACTAGCGTTGATCTGCGGCGCTAGGCCCAACTTCATGAAAATCGCGCCATTGATGTTTGCTATCGATAAACACAATCATGACAGAAAAACCCGCAAAAAAATAGAACCACTGCTTGTGCATACTGGCCAGCATTATGACGTTCAGATGTCGGAGACTTTTTTCCGTGATCTCAACATTCCCAAACCTGATTTCAATCTTGAAGTTGGCTCCGGTTCACATGCCGTTCAGACAGCAGAGATCATGATACGCTTTGAAAAAGTATGCCTTCAGGAAAAGCCGGATTGGGTCATTGTTGTCGGGGACGTCAACTCCACAATGGCATGCACGATCGTGGCGTCAAAGCTGGGGATCAAAGTCGCCCATGTTGAAGCAGGTCTAAGAAGCTTTGATCGTTCGATGCCGGAAGAGATTAATCGTCTCGTGACCGACGCACTGGCTGACCTCTTACTGACGCCATCAAAAGACGCAGACAAGAACCTTCTGCGCGAGGGCGTCAATAAGGACAAAATAAAACTTGTCGGCAACATTATGATAGACACCCTTCTTACCCATGTTGAAAAAGCACGTCAGCTTCGTCCGCACACGAAATACGATATGAAAGAAAAACAATACGTTTTTGTCACGCTGCACAGGCCGTCCAACGTTGACGATAAGAAATCTTTAACCGTGATTATGAAACATCTGACCGCACTTTCCAGAAAAATGCCGGTAATCCTCCCCATGCATCCGCGCACCAGAAAAAATCTGATAGCGTTTGGTCTACAGAAGCGGATTACCAAAGCCAATGGTATGATTATAACCGACCCCATCGGTTACCACGAAACCATTGGTCTTATAGATAAAAGCGCTTTCGTTCTGACCGATTCCGGTGGCCTGCAAGAAGAGACGACAGTGCTGGGCATACCCTGTTTGACACTTCGTCCGAACACGGAAAGACCTGTCACCATAACACACGGAACGAACAAATTAACAATGCTAAAGACATTGAACAAAGACTTAGCCACCTTATTTGCCGGAAAACATAAAAAAGGTCGCATACCAGATCTCTGGGATGGACATACCGCAGAAAGAATCGTCCGTATTTTAACTGTCTACTAAAATTCATTACGCGATAATTCTCATTACCATCCGTCAGTATCTACCTTTCACCTTGAATCTCTTCTTTACAATTGGGAACTGTGAACTATCCACTAGATACCATAACTTTGAAGTTGTTCGATTATTGCCGAACTAATGACTGGGCAGGCCATGACCCATATGATGCACTTAATAGTGAGCTCTTTAAACGTTTTCCGTTTTTGGATTCATGGCTTCCGCGCCTGGCTATTACACAGATATTCAAAAGAAGTCCAATCGATTTTCGTCCCCTGTTAATGATCCCGAAAACACCGAACCCCAAGGCGCTGGCGCTCTTCTTGATGGCTTTTTTGAAATTACCCCAAAACGGACAATTTAAGCAGGGGAACAGTATAAGCATGATGGTTGAACGCATTAAAACCATGCACTCACCTGACACCCCCTATTGGTGCTGGGGTTACAGTTTCCCCTGGCAGGGACGATCAGTCCTCGCCCCCAAGGGAGCGCCGAATCTTGTGTGCACCGTATTTGTCGCCAATGCCTTAGTAGACGTTTACGAAATGAATCATAACGCAGATTGTCTGGCGATGGCTTCCAGTGCTGCAGCGTACATGTTAAATGAACTATATTGGGAAGATAATAACAATAATGCCGGTTTCAGCTATCCCCTTCCTTTTTTTCAGACGCGCGTGCATAACGCCAATTTCTTAGGTGCAGCCCTTTTCTGTCGGATATACAAACATACCGGTGAAAAGAAATATCTCGAACCAGCATTGAAGGCAGCACGCTATTCGGCATCAATGCAGCATCCTGATGGTGGCTGGGATTACGGCGAACATGACAAACAGCAATGGATCGACAATTTTCACACAGGATATAACCTTGGCGCGTTGAGGACCATTTGCCGTCACCTGAATTCTACGGAATTTGAATCTCAAATTCAGAGGGGCTTTGACTTCTACAGAAAACATTTTTTCAGAGAAGACGGTGCAGCAAAATATTTTCATAATAAAACATATCCCATTGATATTCATAGTGTGGCACAAAGCATTATCACACTAATGGAATTTAAAGACCTCGAACAGAGCAATGTTGAACTGGCCTATAGTGTTTTAGAATGGACTATGGCTAATATGTGGGATGAGCGCGGATATTTTTACTATCAGTTAACACCCTATTACAAAAATAAAATATCATACATGCGCTGGTCACAAGCATGGATGCTTCTGGCTTTGGCTACACTATTGGAAAGCGTGAACCATTGAATGTAACCATAAACCGATAACTGTTTTTATCCGTAAACCATCTCTTGATAACTGGAAACTGTTTTTATGACTGATAACCGTGAAACGTTAACTGGAAACCGTCAACTGTCTTATGTTCTGATTACCCCTGCGCGCAACGAAGCGGAATTTATTGAGCTGACGATTCAGTCAATGATCGCTCAAACCTGTTTGCCGTTGAAGTGGGTTATTGTCAGCGACGGTTCGACAGATGGCACAGACGACATTGTAAAAATGCATATACAGAATTATCCATGGATTGAGTTTGTTCGAACACCGGAACGCATGGAACGCCATTTCGCCGGAAAAGTTTACGCATTCAACGCGGGGTATGAAAAGGTAAAATATTTAAATTACGATATTGTCGGTAGCCTCGATGCGGATATTTCATTCGATTCCGAATATTTCGCCTTTCTTTTGGATAAATTCATCCAAGACAAACAACTTGGTGTTGCCGGCACACCCTTTAGAGAAGGTGATAAACAATACGACTATCGCTTTACGAATATCGAGCATGTCTCAGGGGCGTGCCAGCTTTTTCGAAAAGAATGCTTTGAATCAATTGGCGGATATACGCCTTTAAAAGTAGGCGGCATTGATTTAGTAGCGGTTACCACTGCAAGAATGAAAGGTTGGAAAACCAGAACATTCACGGAAAAAATATCACTGCATCATAAAATGACGCAGTCTGATAAAAATACACGCCTAAAGATCACTTTTAAAAGCGGTTATCATGATTATCTGATGGGAAGCAGTCCATTATGGCAAATATTTCGATCGATATACCAAATGACAAACAAACCATTTTTTTTGCGAGGTATCTATTTTTTCGCTGGTTACTTCTGGGCCGTGTTAAAGTGCGCAGAAAGACCAGTGTCGAAAGAATTTACGAAATTCAGAAGGCAGGAACAATTAAGCAGACTAAAAGCCATATTCCTCCGACAGACCTAAATCGACGATCTGAAACTTCTGGCCTTGAGCTATGAGCCTTTAGCTCTTATTCCAACAAGTAGTCCGACGCATACCGGATCGCCGGACTTGACGCATAGCAATCCGCTTTTACTTTTGTGTCACTGAGCTTTTTTAGAACTGATAATTATTATGATCGATGTCATCTTCACAATCGACTATGAAATATATGGCAATGGCGAAGGTTCGTTAAAAGACCATGTCTTTGATCCGGTCAGGCGACTACAGAAAATATTTAATCAGGTTGGCGAGAAACTGGTTTTCTTTGTTGAAGCGGCCGAGTTTGAGAAAATCGAAGCGGCCAAATCCAACCCCGCAATTACGGACGTCAAAAAACAAATAAAGGAACTATATAGTGAAGGTCATGAAATCGCCCTTCACTTACATCCGCAATGGTACAACGGAAACTATAAAAATGGCAGATGGGATCTAGACAACGCAGAATATAACCTTTGTATTCTATCTGAACAACGGATTACATCGATTGTTGATCGATCCATCAATTACTTACGATATGTTCTGTCCGATCCTGATTTTACACCATTGTCTTTCCGGGCTGGCAATTGGTTATTCCAGCCCACGCAACCTATTGCAGAGATTCTAGCAAAATGCGGCATAAAAATTGATTCATCCGTATTCAAAGGCGGTTTGCAACATCAGCATCAGTTGGATTATCGCCCCGCGTTGCTAAACGGTTTCTTCTGGAAATTTCATGATGATGTCAATAAACCCGTAAGCTCCGGCGAACTGGTAGAGATCCCCATATATTCGGAAATGGTGCCACCATGGCGGATGGCAACGAAGAAGCGCCTGGAGATTCAGCAAAAATCCGCCACCGGCAGGAAAACATTCAAGGATAAAATAAATCGTGTTCTGGATTTGGCCCGACCGCTCCAGCCCTTAAAACTTGATTTCTGCCGAATGAACATAAATGAGCTAACCAGTATGATGAACTTGATTATTAAAACCGATCAAAAAACGTCTGATAAATATAAACCAATCGCAGTCATTGGCCACACCAAGGATTTGGTTGATTTCGACACCGTTGATAAATTTCTTTCTTATCTTCATAGCAAAGAAATAAGAACGGGCACCTTCAAGGAAGCCTATAATAAAATTGTTACATCATAAATGATGACCGCATCCTTTTCCCGTAAATCGACAACTGTTTTAACCGTGAACCGTAAAAAGTTTTAATTATGCTTGCAAAAAAAATTGACATAAACTGGAACCCCGAACTCTCAATATACGCATCCGAACCATTCCTAAAGGTTGTCGGAAATGAATATGGTTGGCTGGGTGGTTTTGATAAATGCGGAAAATTACGATGCATTCTTCCATATACCATCGTTAAGAAAGCTGTTTTTCGCATGGTGCGTTTCCGTGTTGAAACCATACCAATAAGTGAAGAATTTACAATTGATCAAGAGAAGGCATTCTTAAACAGTGCCATTAAATATTTTTGTGCCATTGGCGTAGATATGATCATCCCGGCAACAACTAATACTATTTTTCGTACCTACCCTGACGGTGCTATTGCCGCGCCTTATGGCACATTCATTATCGACCTGACCCAGTCGGAAGAAACACTTTTGAATAATTTCAATGCAACACACCGTCGTAAAGTACGGCAGGCGATAAAGCAGGGTGTTCAAATTCGACATGGAATGGAATATATAAAGTCATCTTATGATCTTGTGCGCAATACTTTTAAAAGGTCTAATATGGGATTTATGAATTACAACGAATTTCAGCGTTATGTCTTCAGCCTGCACGAGAACATAAAAATATTTGTTGCTGAATATCAAGGCATTATACAGGGATGCATTATTGTGCCTTTTAGTATGCATACCGCATATTATGTGTATGGGGGCAGTATCCCTGAACCTCATATCGGCGCAACCAATTTGCTGCACTGGGAAGCCATGAGACAATTTCGCAGCCTTGGTGTCCAGCGATATGACTTCGTTGGTGTAAGAATCATTCCTAAAGAAGGAACACGACAAGAAGGATTATATATGTATAAACAGCGTTTTGGTGGACAACTTGTTCAAGGTTATATGTGGAAATACGTAATGCGACCATTAAAGTATGCTGTTTATGCCATGGCTGTACGTTACTTGCGAGGTGGCGATATTGTCGACGTAGAACACCACAAACTGGATACGTAACAACAAAAATATGAATCAAGAACATCATATAACAGTTTGCATTTGTACCTACAAAAGACCTGAATTGCTTAAAAGATTACTATCAAAGATTGAAGAACAAAAGACTGAAGATCTTTTTGACTACTCAATTGTTATTGTTGATAATGATAAACTCGAATCAGCACAAGAAACAGTAACGGATTTTGCTAAACAATCGCAAATTGATATTAGTTATTACATAGAGCCCGAGCAAAATATTGCCATGGCCAGGAACAAAGCTATAAAAAATGCAAAAGGTGACTTTATAGGGCTTATCGATGATGATGAGTTTCCAGAAAATCAGTGGCTACTTAATCTTTATAAAGCCATTAATCATTATAAAGCTGATGGTATTCTCGGGCCAGTAGTACCCTATTTTGAAATAGAACCGCCACAATGGGTATTAAAAGGCCAATTTTTTAATAGACCATCACACCCATCAGGTTGCGTCTTGGACTGGACAAGTACACGCACAGGCAATGCACTACTTAAAAAAGAGCTATTCAAGAAAGAACAGCAGTGGTTCAATCCAACATTCGGTAGTGGTGGAGAAGATCGTGATTTCTTTAGGAGAATGATTTCAGAAGGACGTGTTTTCATATGGTATAATGAAGCACTGGTTTATGAAACAGTGCCACCAAACCGATGGTATAAAAGAATTCTAATAAAAAGAGCTCTGCTTAGAGGTAAAATGGCGCTCAATTCTGCAAATTCAAGACCATTAAGTGTAATCTATTCTATCTTTGCAATTGTCATATATTCATGTTGTCTGCCGATTTTTTTTGTTTTTGGTGCACACATTTTCATGAAATATCTAATTAAAGATTGTGATCATATTGGTAAGGTTGCTGCTTTCCTAGGGATTGACCTGGTCACTGAAAAATATATTGGTGTTTAAAGAAATATTTAATGCTTATTTATAATCTTAGAAAGATATGGAAAGTATGAGTCAAAATGACTACATTATAAAGCAAGAAGATATAATACTTATAACAGGCGCTAATGGATATGTCGGTTCAAAAGTAGTCATAACACTACTTGAATATGGCTTTACCAAATTACGTTGTTTGGTCAGAACTGATAAAAATATCGGCAATTTACATCAAATTGCTAGTAATTCAAAAGCGCAAGTTGAATTTTTTTTAGGCAACCTTCTTTCCCGCGAAGATTGTGAACATGCGGTCAAAAACGTGTCTGTCATTTATCACCTGGCAGCTGGTGTAGAAAAATCATTTGCCGGTTGTTTCTTGAATTCCGTCGTAACAACAAGAAACCTACTGGATGCCGCTATTAAACAGCCAACGCTAAAGAGGTTTGTTAATATCAGTTCTATCGCTGTCTATACCAATGAAAAAATACCTCGTGGAGGCATACTGGATGAATCCTGCCCAGTTGATACTAAATTTGTCGAACGCGGGGAGGCATATACTTTCGGCAAAGCCAAACAGGATGAACTCGTACTGGAGTATGCCTACAAAAATAATTTATCTTATGTGATTGTGCGACTAAGCGTCGTTTTTGGTCCTGGAAAAGTTAAAATTTCCGACAGAATCGGCACAGACACCTTTGGTATGTTTCTCCATCTGGGTTTGGGTAATACAATACCCCTGACTTATATTGACAACTGCGCTGAAGCAATTGTTCTCGCTGGTCTACGACAGAATATTGACGGCCATGTATTCAACATAATCGATGACAATCTACCCACAAGCAGACAATTTCTAAGTCAGTATAAAAAGCAAGTTAAAAATATCACATCCATACCGGTCCCCTATTGGCTTTGGTATCTGTTCAATTATCTATGGGAAAACTATTCCAAATGGTCAGAAGGACAACTGCCGCCCGTCTATAATCGGCGTTCATGTGAAGCTTATTGGAAACGAATACGCTATTCTAATAAAAAAGCCAAAGAATTGTTGGGATGGCAACCCAGAGTATCAATGAATGATGCTTTGGAATTTTTTTTTCAATATATGAAATCGGCAAAGGAAAATAAATAATGACTAAAGTAGGCATTATCGGTTGCGGAAAAATGGCAGATCAGCACGCGATCCAAATCCAACGCATACATGATACTTTAATAGTTGGCGTTTGTGATAATGAGCCACTGATGGCTCGACAGATGGCTGAACGATTTAATGTTGAGAAACATTTTTCTAACGTACAAGAAATGTTAGATACAGTGAAACCTGATGTGGTTCATATAACAACGCCACCACCAAGCCACTACCCATTAGCAAAAACATGTTTAGAGGCGGGGCGTCACGTATATGTCGAAAAGCCCTTTACTTTATATGGATTTGAAGCAGAGAAGTTGATAGCACTGGCTACTCAGAGAGGTCTTAAAATTACTGCAGGCCACAACGCCCAGTTCACACATGCTATGGTGCGTATGAGAGAGTTAATAAATAATGGCTATCTTGGCGGCAATCCCATACATATAGAAAGTCATTACTGCTATGACTTTGGTGATGCCAGTTATGCCAGAGCACTTTTGGGAAATAGTAATCATTGGGTTAGACAGCTGCCGGGCTCACTATTGCAGAATATTATTAGTCATGGTGTCAGCAAAATCGCAGAGTTTTTAACCGGTGATAATCCAATGGTCATTGCGTACGGTTTTACCAGTACTTTTCTAAAAAGTATCGGTGAAAATAATATTATAGATGAAGTACGTGTCATTATCCGGGATGAAAACAATACAACAGCTTATTTTACATTCTCTTCCCAGATAAAACCTGTACCACATCAATTAAGATTATACGGGCCTAAAAATTCGATAATCGTAGACGACGATCATGAAATTTTGATCAAAGTAAATGATAAGGAATATAAGAGCTATTTGCGTTACTTCATACCACCCTTTCAGTACGCTAAACAATACATTGGAAACTTCAGCGGAAATTTTAAGAAATTTTTAAAAAGGGATTTTCACTTACCTAACGATGCCGGATTGAAAACCTTGATAACATCTTTCTATGATTCGATTACCAATAACACGCCATTACCGCTTTCTTACAGAGAAATTCTTCTGACGTCAAAAATCATGGATGAGATATTTAAACAGATAAAAAAGTAAAATAAGTGCCAAGAGTAGCAAATCAAAATTGTAAACCAATAATCGCAACTTATAAAATATCATGCCCCCAATAATACCACTTATACTCTGTATAATTTTTGTATTGTGGCTTCTGTCACTTGATCGTAAGCGAAATAGTGCCGCTTCTTTCGCGTTATGGTTACCAATCATTTGGCTATTGCTTATTGCTGGGAAACCTCTGGGCGTCTGGTTTCCAACGGGGAGAAGTGAGATGGAAATAGGTAGCCCATATGATCGATATTTTATAACAGCATTGCTGATCCTCGGTATTTTAGTCCTCTTTAAAAGAAGATTTGCTTTTTCTAAAGCCATAAAAGAGAATATTTGGTTAATATTTCTGATCGGCTATATGCTGATCAGCACGCTATGGTCGAGCATGTTTGCAGTATCATTAACACGCTGGATTAGAGAGATGCCTGCGCTCATTATGGCATTTATAGTACTGTCTGAAGGTAACCCGCGCGAGGCAATGTTGTCCGTACTAAGAAGAACAACATATATACTCATTCCTTTCTCTCTGATTCTCGTTAAATATTTTCCGCAATATGGTGTTCAATTTGGACGCTGGAGTGGTGAATTGATGTGGGTAGGTGTTTGTACTCAAAAGAACGGCCTTGGCAGGCTATGTCTTATCGCCGCTTTTTTTCTGATCTGGTCGCTAATTAGAGGATGGATTGAACCTAATAGCCCTCGAGTGAAATATCAAACATCGGCTGAAATTTGTCTCTTGGTTATAACAGCCTTTCTCCTGAACGGCCCCAACATAAGTGGCAGGTCTGCAACGGCAATAACATCTTTGTCTGTTGGATTAACTGCATTCATCGAACTTATATTCCTAAAAAAATTTAAAGTGTATTTAAATGCCAATATCTTGATGTCAATCATTGCAGCCATCTTCATTTTCGGCATCTTGATGGTATTCACTGCCGGATCAACTGTTTCATCCCTGACATCTACAATGGGACGGGAAGAGACTCTAACGGGACGAACAGACGTTTGGAAAATGTTGCTGCCTGTTGCTATGCAGCACCCTTTATTAGGTCATGGTTTTGGTGGATTCTGGACATCTGCAACACGTCAATATTTCGACATCAGCGAAGCCCATAATGGATATCTCGATATGCTTCTAGAAACTGGATTTGCCGGACTGACTTTAGTCATGTTTTTTTTATTGTCATCCTGTCGCAGGGCACAGCGTATCATGAAGGATGATTTTTATTGGTCAATCCTTTGGATATGTTTTTTGATCATGGCTGTTGTTCACAATATATCCGAATCATCCATCAACGCCTTGGCAAGTCACCTAACTGCTATTCTTATTTTTCTAGCTGTATCTTCGACGTCTAATACATTAACCACAGAAATTCCCGTAAATAAAACCAAACAGTTCTCAGCACAAAAATACTTTAGAATGACTGGGAGATAAAAACAATGTCTATAAAACGTCAGGATATAGGTGTATTGATATTATATTACTGTGGATATTCTAGAATTAAAAACCTTATCCTCCGCCTCAAGCAAAAGCCAATCACAAGGTTTGTAACTTTTCATGATCTTCCGGCTGAGGCTTTGAACTGTTTTGAAACTAACTTGCAATTTCTAAAACAGAATACAAACGTAGTAAGCATTGATGATTTTATGGCCGGTAGGCTAAGCTATAAAAAAATTAATGTGGTTATTACTTTTGATGACGGATTCAAAAGCTGGATTACCTATGCTGTACCTATTCTCCAAAAACTAGTATTACCTGCAACTTTCTTTATATCAGCAGGCTTTGTGGGTCTATCAAAGGATACTGAAGCAATTTTTATTCATTCAAATTTGCGAATACATCAATCATATATTCAAAGAACCACTGGTTGTTTAACACACAATGATGTGAGAGAAATCGCAGAACAAGGATTTACAATCGGAGGACACACTCTAAGCCATACTATTCTTTCAGCACTCAGTGACAAAGATAAATTGAAATACGAAATTGCTGAAGATAAGTTAGCACTGGAAAAACTAGTCGGCAAGGAGATTAAATATTTTGCCTATCCATCCGGCGCTTTTCATAATCCGGATATAGATATTGCTGAATTATTACGCAAGGCAGGATACGAAGGCGCAGTAACGACCATATCCGGCTTTAATAACAGCAACACCAATCCGTTCTTTTTACATCGGGAATTAACAGATGCATTCATGCAGACGACAATATTTAAAGCACGTGTTTATGGGAACCATGATGCTATTCAGACACTGAAAAAAATATTTCATCCGCACAAATAGCCGCGCACGGCTTTCTGTTATTTTAGCATCACATGAGAAATATCTTTTGAAAAACAGGCGGCAGGTAATGAAAAAATTGGCATTCACATATTGGTTTTAATGGTTTATTGAGATCAAGAAGAAATATAATAGACAAATTGCAGTTTTTCAGAAGAAACCAATTCATACTGGGCACCGAATATTTAAAAGCAGATGTAAGTGAGATAGATTCCCTAAATGGCATGCTAAACAATGACATCGTTTTTCACTATCGCGACAGACACAAGATCGCCGGAGCATTTAGCACCTTGCCGTTTTTACCGAGTTGCCCCTGCAGCGTTTCAATCCTTACTTTTGTTCTGTTGATCTTCGCCGCACTAAGCAAATGCAAGACAGATTGTCTCGGGCGGGCATTAATGGCAATGCCATCATTGATGGTTAATCCTTTATATATAAGTGAACCGAATCAGGTCTTCACGGTTGGATCTCATTCATGGCTTTTTTTAGTCAATCTGTTACAAAACCTACTAAAGGTGTAATGATCGGACGATGGCTGATCGATGGAAAGTCCCAAGAATCTATTGAAGGAGATACAGCTAATAATTTTGGTCTCAAGTTTGGGATCGGCATCAGCGCCTTAGGCGTCTTTCTCGGTGATATCGTTATTCCTATTCTATGAATAGAGTAATTATGTACCACAACATTAAAGGGAGATGATCGATAAAGAAGCAGTCATTGTCCATTTATTTTTAACCCATATAGCCACGAGCTATTATAATTTATAGAGAAAAAGTTACAAAGCAAGGACAATTCCGGCATATTCCCAACGATATTAACAATATATACTATTTAAATTCTATTTTAAACAACAAGAAGCTCAACAGGATGTTTTTGGGCAATAGTTAATTCATAAAAGTTTCGCCTTTTTTAATGCAAATTTCAAGAACGTATTTTTTTTCAGAAAAATAGATGACTTTTTGAAGGAGGTTTAATAATGTTTCTTGAAATCTTAACAAAAATTCTTGGCGGTATATGGAAACTGAGAAGTTGTTGTAATACAATACAAATTCGTATCATTAAAAAAATAATGAGCTTTATTTACACAAAAGCATTACAAAAAAAGGGTTCATGGATATCTATAGATGCTAATTTTGAAAGCATTCCTCTATTTCCACATGGTATTTACGGAATATTTATTTCGGGGGGCGTAAAAATTGGTAGTAATTGTGTCATATTTCAACATGTCACAATAGGTTCGAATACACTGATCGATTCAGCAGGCTTCGGCGCACCTATTATAGGTAGTGATTGTTATATTGGCGCGGGTGCAAAAATTATCGGTAATGTCACCATAGGAAATAATGTACGGATAGGGGCAAATGCTGTTGTTGTGCGCAATGTGCCAGATAATTCTGTTGTAACCACTGCTCAACAAAATATCATAACGCGGACGCAGCCTTTAAATAATCATTTTTATCATAAATATAATGGCAAGTGGCGTTACACCGATAAGAATGTATCGCAAAATGTAATAGACAAGAACGAATTAGATATTTTAAATTCAAAATTTCCAAAGTAACATAAACAAAATAATGGTCAGACTATACAGAATAATTAATATTCAGAATATTGAGGATATAAATGATAGATAAACTTATTTATAGGCGTCAATTCATCATTGCACGAAAAGAAATTTCGGAAATTAATAACTGGCATAAAATTGATCTGGATCAATACAAGCTATATGTGCACCCTGATTTACAGGTTACAATAGTTAGCGATTCCATAAAAACGTTGATTCTTCTTGGCTATGTTTACGATCCTAAAGACTATCAGGCAAACAATGATAATATAATGCAGAAGATTCTAAAAGAAAACAGGGATTTCATCAGCGCTTTAACTGCATTGAAAAACTATGTAGGTAGATACGCAATCATATACAAAGATGTACAATGTTTTAATATCGTTCAAGATGCATTAGCATTACGGGAAGTTTATTATTGTCAACATAAAAATAAAGTCATTTGTGCTTCACAACCAAATTTACTAGAACGCTTTGCAAAACCAATTTTAGTAAAATCTACTGATCCTGAACTGCTAGACTTTGTTGAAAATCACCTGCCATATGTTCGTAATGGCCGCTTATGGCCGGGCGACGGCACATTATATACTGATGTAAAACATCTTTTGCCAAACCACTATCTGGATATTAACGAGCTAAAAAGTCACCGTTATTGGCCAAACACGCCACTCAATAGAATTGGTCTTGATGATGCTGTAAGTAAATGTTCATCTTTTCTTCAAGGTGCATTGAAGGCCGCTGCATATCGCCAGGCATTGATGCTTGCCGTCACTGCTGGATTTGATAGTAGAGCACTATTGGCCGCATCTAAAGAAATATGTAAATCTGTTTATTATTTTGTAAATAAAATTGATAGACTTAATGAACGTAGTAACGACATAAGAATCCCCCAAGAAATGTTCAAACAAATCGGTTTACCTTTCCACGTTCATACTTACGCGAAAGAAGTCCCCACCGATTTCAGGACTGCCTTTTTCAATAATACATTTTTCGCTCATGAAGAGTTATTGCCAATTATTTATAATATTTACCATAAACAGCATAACGACAAACTCAATATCCTAGGTGTTGGTGAAGTCGGAAGAACAAAGTTTTTCGACCCACCCAAAGACCTTGATGCTTATTATCTGGCATATATGCTGAAATATCGTAAATCATCTTATGCAGTCAACGAGTGCGCTGTATGGTTTGCACAAATCAAATCTGTGGCATACAAACACAAACTGAATATAATGACTCTCTTTTGGTGGGAAGTATTGATTGGTAACTGGGGCGCAGTTGGCAATTCTGAATCTGATATTGCAATAGAGGAATTTGACCCTTACAATAGCCATTTCATTTATGAAACTTTCCTTTCTGTTGACCCAAAATACACAACATTACATGATAATATTCTTTTCAAAGAACTTGTCCGTTATATGTGGCCACAATTGCTTAATGCGGCAGTGAATCCACCGGAAAATTCTAAAGATCTGTTTATATGGTTACTGCAAAAAATCGGTATTGAAAAAAAAATGAGATATTTAAAATTTAAGCTGTATGAAAAAATGTATCAATTGTTTTGGTCTAATTCAAGGAAGCGTATAAAGAAGAGTATAAAATCGTCGACACATATTACCTGAGTTACTTCGATCTTTTTGAACCATTAAAACAATTGAAATATAAGTTAAACTACCTGAGCCAATATTTCAGGCTATAGAGCAATCAAATAATTGTTTAAAATACATTGGCCATAAGACTTTTAAAAAGCCGATTTCTCAATAAATTGGGTTCCCACTCATCATACCGAGACCTTTGGAATTAAAAAATCCCAACAGTGATAAAAAATGAGATCATTTTTAGAAAATTCTTTGATCACGAAGACCATAAATTCCGTATTGAGCACTTATTTCAAGCCATATGGAGTCAGTATAAGGATAAATCTGTAAAGGAGAAGTTGTCGTACATTTGTTTGTAGCCCATATGTCCTCCGCAAGCACTTAGAATTTAAGATAAATATACCACTATCCGCGAAAACCTTCTTAATCGGTACTTCCATGGAAAAAAACCGAGCTATCAAAAGAATGGAACAGATCAACGCCACTGTCGACTGGTCCAGAATTGAAAGCCTGCTTCTGAGAAACTATCCCGTCGGTAAAAGCTTTGAAGGCAACGATGCCTATCCGCCTCTTATCCTTATGAAATGCCTTCTTCTTCAGCAATGGTTTAAAATAGATTCCGATCCGGAACTGGAAACCCAAATCAACGACAGGATCTCCTTCAAAAAGTTTTTGGGGCTTTCTTTTGACGATCCCACTCCCGATCATTCCACCTTCTCCCGGTTCAGAGGCCGATTCTCTAAAGACACTATGCGTATGATCAACCATGAACTCCTTTCACAATTTGCCGCCAAAGGCTTGACAATCAACGAGGGCATAGCCATTGATGCCCGTCTGGTGCAAGCTGCTTCCCATCCACTCAGCAATGAAATACTTCAAAAAGAAAAAGCAAAGAGTAAAACGCCTCAAGGAAAAGTTGATAAGAACGGCAAGGCGCTTAAATTCTCCCGCGATCTGGAATCGGACTGGACAGTCAAAAATGATGTCGCCCATTACGGAATTAAGGAACATGCTTCCGTGGATGTTAAACATGGTTTTGTTCTGTCCACGGAGATGACTCCTGCTTCTCATCATGATAGTCCTTATTTTCCTCTTTGCGTTGCCGGTAGTTGTCATACGAAAGAACCTATTAAAAAGGTTTTCGCAGATAAAGGATATTTTGGAAAACCGAATCGTGAGTTTCTTGCCCTGAATAAGATAGAAGACGGTATTATGCGCAAAACAACAGCAGGAACAGAGCTTACTAAATATGAAAAGGAGCGCAACAAAGCAATTTCCAAAGTCCGGTATATTGTTGAGCAGTATTTCGGATTAAGCCATCTATACAATAGAGCATATCGGGCGAGGTTTCCCCAACTGATCAAGAATGCGCTTGATGCTCTCTTCCGCCAGATGGCGTTCAATCTTTCCCGGGCTTCCAAAATATTAAAAACGGCGTAACATAGAAAGGCGTGCATCCAATACACTGAAAAACCAGTAATCCGGGACGAATGACGTTGCATATGGGGGTAAAATGAACTCTTCATAAACATAAGTGACAGCACTTAATCGATGAAACTGGTGCTGTGAATATAAAAAGAATTAATAAATTGATCAAAAATATTACCCCTACCAAAATGTCTCGTTGTTCAAAGCTCTCGTCTTATCAATCAATAAGAGGATATAATTATGTCTGAATTAGTCTCCATTCTGATACCTGCATATAATGCACAAAAATGGATAAGTCAAACAATCAACTCGGCCTTGTCTCAAACATGGCCAAATAAGGAAATCATAATAGTTGATGATGGGTCTCGTGATAATACTTTTACAATTGCAAAGCAATTTGAATCTAGCAATTTGAAAATAGTATCACAGGAAAATAAAGGTGCTAGCGCGGCAAGGAACAAGGCGCTTGAATATGCGCAAGGGGACTATATTCAGTGGCTCGATGCGGATGATCTACTTGCCTCAAATAAGATTTCCACGCAGATGGAATTTTCTGAAAGTGACCCCAAAAGGCTGACATTGTATACATCATCACATGGCACGTTCTATTGGCGACCTGAAAAGGCGAAATTTCTTCCAAGTCCACTCTGGACAGATTTAAGCCCTGCGGAGTGGATGATTACAAAATTATCCAAAAAACTGTGGATGCCTAATTCAGGATGGCTCGTTAGCCGAAGATTGACAGAGAAAGTAGGTCCTTGGAATGAACAACTGTCTTTGGATGACGATGGTGAATACTTCTGTAGAATTGTTGCTGCAAGCGAAAAAATTAAGTTTGTCCGTGAAGCAAAAATTTATTACCGGCAGTCGGGCACCGGTCAATTAAGCAGGAGCACCTCAGATAAGGCATTCCAATCTGTTTTCCTGTCACATAAATTAATCATTCAACATCTCCTATCATTGGAAGACAGTGAGAAAACAAGAAGGGCGGGCGTGAAATCGTTGCTTGGATTATATCAATTCCTCTATCCTGACCATGTCAAACTACTTAATGATATCGAAACCCTTATCATTGAGTTGGGTAGTCCGCTAATATCACCGATGTTTGAGTGGAAATTGGATACCCTCCGAAGGTTTTTCGGCTGGAAGACGGCTAAAAATATAATAGACGCAAGTCATAAACTGAAATTGGCTGCGGCGGTGAAGTGGGATGAGATACTGTATAGAATCTCATAATCATCCGTAGCTTAACATTGACGTTGTGCTTCTATAGAATGTGTGGAGAGAATGCGAAAGGCCATAGAAGAACTCCCGTTACCGGAGGCGTACCTGAATTGCGAAATATAAAATGGTTGAGCCCTGACTTAAAACATGGTATAAGTATTCAGGTAAGACTCCTGTGGATGTAATATATGAACAGATCATTAAAAATAATTGTATTAGTTTTTATTATCAGTATGTTAACCTGTCATCTTTATGCCGCATGTACTGGTTCAAGCCCAACATGGAGTTGTACTTATGACAGTACGGTAGCTCAAATTCAATCTTGCGTGAGTGGTGCAACTGTAGGGGATACTATTAATATAAGTGCTGGTACAACT
>Ga0209777_10001216_pt1 | contig 38423 bp, 48 predicted proteins | sample FrelakmetHBP12HB_FD_187147 | JGI IMG/M metagenome (GOLD analysis project Ga0209777, IMG submission 187147) | Freshwater lake sediment microbial communities from the University of Notre Dame, USA, for methane emissions studies -HBP12 HB (SPAdes)... | ecosystem: Environmental > Aquatic >...
AAAAACTCAGCGCCATAGTTCACGCCTGGATTGAACTGGGTTCTGAAAAGCGGGATGTCGTGAGCGATTTTAACCAGCGGCTTGGAAAGCTCGAAGAGGACATTACCAAAACGTCTCAATCGCTCGACGAGATCGAGAGCGGAACGTACCAGGCGTCGCTTCCGCTGGCGAGTAAATAACAGGACTTGCGTGCCGTGTCCACATCTTCCGGCGTGAACTGGAAGCGGTCGCCGGAGCACCAACCATCTGAGCTTCGACATTGAGGCGCGAACGTCCGAGCGGCAACGCAGGAAGGAAACGAAATGGCGAAATGCTCAAACTGCGGACACAAGTTAAAGGGACGGACGCGAAAATTCAAACTCGGGACGGCGCTCGCGTGTCCCGTGTGCCGAGCCAAATACGCGCAGGCAAGGGGGAAGTGATGACTCAATGCAAAGCATGCGGGGCCGAAATCATCTTCGTGCCAACGGAAAAGGGAAGGGTTATTCCGCTGGATGTGAAACCCGAGAAGCGGATGGTTTTGATCGGCCAAGGACCGAGCGTTCGGATGGTCGATGCCTACATGCCCCACTTCGCGACGTGCCCTGAAGCCAGCAAATTCAGGAAGGGGAAAAAAGATGCGCCGCCCGCATAGCACCAGAATTGGCCGCGCACTCTTGGTTTATCGCACCTGGATTGAGATGTGCAAGATGCGCGAGATGGAGCCCGGCACTCCCGAATATCGCTTCTTCCCGGAACGCCGCTGGAGATTCGACCGGGCGTGGGTCGGGCATCGTATCGCCATGGAAATCGAGGGCGGGGTGTGGAGCAGGGGCCGCCATGTCCGGGGAAAAGGCTTCCTTGCCGACATGGAGAAGTACAACCGCGCAGCGCTTATGGGCTGGCGCGTGTTCCGCTTCACGCCTGACCAGGTGCTGGACGGCACTGCGATAGACTTTATGTGGAGGGCAATTAAGCTATGAGCCTTTTTTTCTGCCTCGTAATTGTCCTCGTTGCGGTCTCACTTGGAGCGTTTATTCAACTCAGGCGAGAGGCGCGGAGGGAAAGGGAGGACGCCGAAGAGAGGACATTTCGACGATCTCTTGCATCACTCAAGCGGGGGATCGCATTTCAAGAAGAACAAATCAGCGGATGTTCGACAACTGGGGTCGCGATTGTTCCCGAGGCCCAATTTTGGGGAGCTCGACTTGCCCAGAAAAAGGGCATCACCGATCGAGCGATAGTACAAGTTGGCCCAAGACAATGGGCCGCATATCGTGACGAAAAAATGATGGCGGTCTTCGAAACAATCGAAGCAGCCATGAACGCAGCCCAAGGCACAGGCAATGAACGATAAATTCTCATCCGCCATCATGCAGCAGATGGCCTACAAGCACACGCTCCTGCTTCAGTACGCGACGGGCTTTGTCAAGGCTGCCCACGCCCTAGCGCTACGGGGCCTCGCGGTCGGCTCTGACGACGTGCCTGGCGAGTACCAGCCACCGAATGATGGCAAGCACAAGGGCATCCCCGGGAGCGCCATTGCGATGCTCCGTGAGGCGCACATCATCGAGAACCACGACCGCCGTAAGTCAAGCCGACCCTCGGCAAACGGGCGATGGATTGCGACGTATCGGCTGACGAGCCTATCAGCGGCGGAGAGGTTTTTAAGAGAGCAGGGAATCGAAGTCGAACGGCAATGGAGATTGGAGTTGACCGCATGATAAACCTGACAAACCTTTCGAATGTTATTTTCAACTGGCGCTGGGCCACGAAGAAAACGATCAAGGAAGCCGCCGCTGAAATCGGAATTTCCAGACCGGCACTATCACGAATCGAACTTGACGGGACGCCTGACGGGAAAACTCTCGCTGTTATCGTGCGCTGGCTGCTTCGTCAGGGATTGGCTACCAACCACAACGAGAAGATTCAGGAGGACGAGCCATGGGAAAAGCCATGAGCGAAGATTACAGCACCGGGAGCGTGCGGATCCTGACGGAGCAGTGCCAGGCATACGAGCGGAAGATTTTCAATCTCATGGCCGCTGTCCTGTTCGTCGTTGGAATCATGCTCGGCTTCGCGTGGGGGCTGATGTATCAGGACGGCGTTGTGGCCGGATTGAAGGGCGATAAGGCCGTTCTGCAGCAGGAGAATAGGCGGCTGGATGAGATGGTCAATCAGGCAAGAAAAACGGTGATATTTCCATGATTACCAAGGAGAGATTCTATATGAGCGTCACCTTGCACGTGATAGCGGCAATTTTCAATGAATGGGCGGAACGTTACGCCAAAGATCCGGCATCGTTCTCTGAGGATTTCATCACTGACGGAAAGCCCGACATGGACTATGGAGAGCGCTGTGCGAATTATTTTGTGAGGCTTGCCGGTGAGAAGCTGGTTGATGACCTTCTACTAAAAGCGGTCCCTCCAGCAACACCTCCGACACCGCCAAGGTCATGACTTTCCGGTCCCTTGGGCGCAGTGCTCTTAAAATTACGTCCAAAGAAGCAAGTGGGTATTAGGGATTTCGATCAACTCCCGCCAGCGAGAAGGCTGGATCCGCCCAGGGACCGGGATTAAGAGGGAAGCATGAAAATCTTTTGGGAGTGCCCGAACTGTAAAGAAGAATTTGAAATTGAGGTTAAGCGCCCAGACCCGGGGATGACTGAAACCGAGTTGTCAAAGATGTGGAGGGCGCTATCTCTGCGATGTCGATAGCTGTAAGGGAATACCCATAATCTTCTACGGTTATTGTGATGTCTGCAAAGAGAAAGTGAAAAAGAAGACTCGACATAAATAGCTGTGGGGGAGCGCCATGAAAAGAATTTTTCGCTGGATTGGCGTCGTCGTGATAGCCGCTATGGTGCTCGGATCAGTGTGGCTCATCTGTGCGCTTCAATACGTCCTGAGAGGATAATCATGAAAAACTACAACGAGATCGAGCGCCAGCGCGGGACGGTTCATTGCATGGTCGAGGCGGTGGCCGACGTTGAAACGGCGAGACGCTGCTTGAACACGGTACGTGAAAGACTTTTTCTCGCTCACAAATCTGGACGCGCGTTAACCCTAACAGAGAACAAAGACGTCGCGGAATATATCGAGGGGCGGCTGATAACGATCGATGGCCTGGAAAAGCCATGAACAAGCCTCGGTGCTCTTCACCGGACAGATCACCGAGCATCGTATAATGGAAATGGAGGGTTTCAATGCCGACGCCGCCCACAGATACAAACGATCTTTGCACCCTGGCTCAACTTAAGGCTTTCATCGGTAACATCACATCGAACAGCGACGACGAGCTCATGCAACTGCAACTGGCGCTGAGCGGAGCCTCGTATGACTTTCTCCAGGCAACAGGCTTCCAGCCTGGCGACAACGGCAACGTGTTCAATCGCTCTCAAAATTACACGGAGACCTACAACGGCACAGGATCTGAAAGGCTCTATCTTCGCAATCGACCTGTTACGGCAGTCGTCTCGTTAACGATTGACGGCCAAGCCATGCAGCCGTCTTCTGGACCGTCCGTTCCTGGCTACTTTATCGACGATCCTGGCGAGTCGCTCATCCTTCGCCCCGGCAATTTTCCAGTCGGTATCCCGGCGGCAGCGCCGCTAGGCTTCCCCTGGTATTTCGACCGCGGAGTTGGCAACGTCGTCGTCACCTATACCGCAGGCTACACAAAAAGTTTCTTGAACGAGCCGCACAGCATCCCTGCTTCTCCCGGTCCCTACACGGTTATCGTAAATGGCGTCGCAATCTTCATCGCGGATCTCGGGGTCAAATACGCCAGCGGTACTCCGCTCGTGCTCCACACGGCTCCCACGGTGGACCAGTACGATCAGGCGGGCGGAACTTACACCTTCGCGGCCGCAGACCATGGCGCGGCGATTCTAATCAGCTACACGGCGCTCGGAGCACCGGCCAACATCCAGCGTGCCGTGACGGCCATGGCGGCGCTGATCTACAAGCGAAGAGGGTGGCTGGACGAAAAATCGCGCTCGATTCACGGCGGCGGGACGACGACCTGGAAGGATTCCGCCTGGACGCCCGAGATCGAGCGGACGATCCTGCAGTACAAGAGAATGGCTCTGATTCTATGATCCGCTTCGAGATTGAGAACACGACTCCCGAAATGCTCTCTGCCGCTAAGGCGCGCATCCAGCGGGGAGCGTTTACGGGCCTCAAGCGCGCGCTTGTAGACTTGCAGGGCTACATCAAGCTCAAAAAACTTCAGGGACAAGTGTTACGTCATGTTACAGGCAAAGGCGCTGCTTCGGTCCGCGTCTTGCCGCCAACTGAAGGCCCCCGGATGGAAGGCTTCGTTGCTGCCGGCGGCGGACCGGCCTTTTACATGGCCGTCCACGAATTCGGCGGCCTGAGAGATTACGAGATCCGCCCCAAGACCGCCAAGGCCCTGGCGTGGCCAACGGGCGGGACAGCAGCAGCCCGCTATAAAGTGGGAAGAATGATTTCGTTGAAAGCAAAGCAACGTGCAGCCGTGGCGGGAGGCGTCGGCATGGCCTTCGCGAAAGTAGTCCACCATCCAAAGGCCATCAAGCGCAGCTTCATGCGGACAGGATCTGAAGAGCGGGCGCCGCGCAGCGCCGCAATCATCGCGGAATCGATCAGGCAGGAAATCTCATAAGGGAGGACAATCATGTTTTTATTACTGATGTTTTTGCTTTTCGTCGTCGGGGGACTGATCTATTTGCTGTCGAGGGCTTCGAACAGCGAGCGCCGCGCCGAACTCGGGCGGCTCTCGTTCATCATCGGCCTGGTGTTCTTCTGCATCGCACTCTATGGCGAAGCGGGCCATTTGATCTTGCCGACGCTTAGATAGGCTGAAAAGAATCATTACAATTTCAGCAAAGTTTTCAGACCCGAGATTGTAATGTTTTTACGGAGACGCAATGCCACAAAATTCACGCGAGGCCATCTACGGGGCGCTCTTCACGAAGATCCAGGGCGCCTACGCCTGGGCTTTGTCTTCCCGGCGAATGTTTCCGATCGGAGACATCGAACAGATCAAACAGCCGGCCTTCATTCTTCGTCAAGGACCGTCCGAGAAGGCAGACCAGAACCTAGCCCTGGGCCTAACGCGCTGGCATCTGGACGCCGAAGCGTTGATTTTCTTTCGCGTGGACACGACGCAGGACGCCGCGATCGCTCCAGCAACGATCGCCAACGCGCTGCTCGATGCCGTCGAGGCGGTGATAAGGACGCCAGTGCCCAATGAGCGGCAAACGCTCGGTGGCCTGGTCGAGAATGCCGCAATCGAGGGCGAAATTTTGATCGATGATGGCTCGAATGACGGCCAAGGCGTTCTGGTGATCCCGATAAAAATACTCACGGGCTGAGCGTGATAGAATAAAACAAGGGAGGAACACTCCGATGATTGGTGAATATATTCAGTTTGGCGTGGGCCAGTGCGTGGCGAATCCGATGACCGGAAACCTGGCCGCTGCGGCCCCCGGAACTACAGCCGTGACGCAACCAGTGCGCTTCATGACGATGCAAGACATCGATTTGACGTTCGACCAGACCATGAAGGAATTGAAAGGGAACTACCAATTCCCCGAGGACGTCGCTCCCGCCGATCGGAAACTTACGGGCAAGTGTGGAACGGGACGGGTTGACATCAACCTCTTTAATCAGCTTTTCTTCGCGGACGTCTTCACGGTCGGAAGCACCGCTCTCGTCGCCGCCGAGTATGGAAACATCGGACTGACGCCCTTCACCGTGACCGTCGCCGGGCATGCGACATGGGTGACGGACATGGGCGTGCAATTTGCCGACGGACGCAGGCTCAAAAAAGTTACCACACCCAGCGCCACGGGAGAATATAGCGTCGCTTCCGGTGTTTACACTTTCTATTCCGTAGACACCGGCTTGGACGTTTACATCAGCTACACGAAGACTGTTGCCACCGGAGCCAACCTGCTGGTGCACAATCAGGTCCTCGGCTACGGACCCGTATTTGAGATGTGGCTGGCTGAATCCTATCAAGCAAACAACGGGGTCCATCTGTGGGCCGTGCGGGCTTCAAAGCTGGCCATGCCCCTGAAGCGCGATGATTATTTGATTACGACGTTTGATTTTGAAGCGTTCCCCGACGCCAACGGGAACGTGATCACGTTCTGGTCAGCTTAAAGTTTTACCACCTGGCAAGACCACCGAGCGAAGCGGCGGGGAGTTTAATCCTTTTCTTCCCGCCGCCTTGCAACATCAATCATGCGAATCAAAGAAATAGAATTCGAGGGACAGAAATTCCGCATTGGGGCTCTCACCATCGGCCAGGCCAAGGACTTCCTGGGCGGACAGACAGATGCCCTCAAGGGCGGCGATGCTGTCGCCATGGCAAAAACCTGGCGCAATTTCATCGTCCTCGGACTGAACAACGGCAGCAACGAAGCAGATCCGCCTTGGACCGAAGAGCGCCTTGAGGATGAGATCGATCTCCTGACCTTTGATTTTCTCCGCAATGAAATCCTCGAGTTTTCCGGAATGAAACTCGAAGCCGAAAAAAAAACGGAATCTCCGGCTCCGACTTCCTGACACAGCTTCTTGAACTTCAAGGCTCTCTCGCCGTCGATTGCGGATGGTCCTGGCGCGACATTGAGGACTGCCCGCTCGATCTTGCCTGGGAAATTCAAGCCCATATGGCAGAATATCCATCGACACGGATGCTCGCCGCTGCATATCTGGGCGTCAGACGCAAACACCACGGACCCGCACCTTCCCTTCCTGCCGGGATTCCGATACAGAAAGATGTTCCCGACCATGTGAGAAAATGGTTAGAAGAGCTAAAGCTGCAGGGAAAGGCGAACTGATGCCAGATCTCGAAGGACAAATGAAAGTCCGCATGGCCGTGGACCTGCTTCCCCTGGAGGCGGGCTTCGCTCAAGGCGCCGAGGCGTCTGCGGCCATGGCGCGTGCTCTCAAGGCCCTGAACGTACCCGCGGAAGAGGCGGGAAAGTGGCTGAACAAGGCGGGAAACGAAGCGACTGTGTTTGGTGTCAAGACCGATGCTGCTGGAAAGAAAGCTGCCGTCGGGCTGCAAAAAGTGACCGTCGCGGCAAAACAGGCCGACATTGCGCTTTCCATGGAGAAGGGCGTCGCCGGACTCTCGAACATGACGTCTGGCGCTGGCGTGCTTTCTTCGGGCATGGGAATGCTCGGTGGCACGATCGGCATGGTCGGCATGGGCCTGTTTGCGATGGTCGAGCATTTGGCTGGCGTAGCCATGGCAGAACAGCGCATGGCTGAAATGTCCGGCATGAGCGTAGCTCGGCTCGTAGAGTTCCGCGAGGTCATGCGGGCAAACGGAGTCGAAGCGAACCGCTTTGAGATGGCCATTACGCGCCTTTCGGCAAAGATTCACGAGGCCGTTAACGAACCCGAGGGAAAGACGGCGCAGGCGTTCATCAATCTCGGGATCCCGATTATATTCCTTGAAGAGCACGGAAATAATCTTGAAAAAGTTTTGATGAAGGTTTCCGATGCGCTCCATAGCGCCACCGGGGGGACTGAAAAGCTGGCGGAGATCTCGCAAATCCTCGGGCTTCGAAGCCGGGAAGTGGCTGGCGTCCTGGGCGTGGGATCAGAAGCACTTCAGAAGCAACTTGAGCAGCACGTCGCTTTGGGTATCGCCCAGGAGAAAGCAGCAGCCGACGCCAGGGCGCTCAAGGAAGAGCAGCAGGCCATCGTTTCGGAGATTGAGGCACAGTTGACTCCGGCCATTTCAGGGCTGTCCCTTTTGCTGGCTTTTTTGGCTTCCACCTTCAAATATCTGCAGGCGATCGGTGTCACCGTATGGGATGCGATCACTGCCGAAGTGATGGTGGCCATTGAGGCCGTCGGCGGGTTCGCTCGCGTCATGAACGATGTTGTTCATGGAAACTTTGCCGCTGCCTGGACCGACGCCAAAAGCACAGGTTCCGCAATCAAAGCGGACATTGGTGGAGCAGTCTCAGATATTAAGTTGCGTTGGTCGGAAGCCACGACGGCGATGGAGAACTATTACGGAAAGGCGATGAACCCGCCGAAAGTTGGCGGTACAGGCCCGGCCGAAGAAGGCATCACACCCGGCCCAAAGAAAGGGAAAGCGAGCAGAAAGATCAAGGACACAGCCGACGAAGAGACCCTGACGAACCTGATTATCAGGAACGCTTGGGATGAAAAGGTCGCGATGGAGCAGCAGTACGACGCGATGATATTGAACGCGGAGAAGGGATATGAAGCACAGCTGGCCACCGAAGAAAAGGCGGGTCAGGACCATGCCTTAGCCACAGCCCAAGCTGCGATGCGCGCCAAGGTTGCCATGATCAGGGCCGCTCATGCGGAGCTTCTGGCAGAACAAAGGGCGGCGGATGAGCAACAAAAAGAAGAGGCACGGAGACTTGTTGAGGAAGAAAAGATAATCTATAGCAAGCTCGATACCGCCTTCAACGTCCCCATTGCCAAGATGATGACGGGCCAGATGACATTGCAGCAATTCATCACGGCTAGCTGGCAGAAAATTAGTCAGATGGCGATCATGGCCCTGCTTCACATCCTTGAGAAGCACCTGGTAGTTGGGATGGCCGAGAAAATGCTGGAAGGAACAAAACTTGGGCAGATGCTGGCCAACATAGCAGGCATCAAGGCCGAAGCAGTGGCCCAGGCCGGACTTGCCGGGGCCGCAGGAACGGCATCATTTGCTGAGGCCCCATGGCCCATTGACATGGGCGCTCCTGCGTTCGGCGCCTCTATGTTCGCTACCGCCATGGGATATGCGGCTTTCGAAAAGGGCGGCATCGTTCCTGAAACCAACATTGCCCTCGTCCACCGCAACGAGATGGTTCTGCCTTCCCATATCTCGGACTTCGTGCAGCAATCGGCGCGGCAGAGCAGTGGGGCACCCACCGCAATGCCGGGAGGGGCAGGTGCCACGCATTTTCACTACGCTCCACAGGTCAGCGCCTTCGATTCTTCTGGCGTCAAGGGCGTGCTCGACCGCCACGGTGAACTCTTCGCACAATCCGCGGCCCGGTGGATGCGCGGAAAGAACATGGGCTAAAACAATGACCTATCCAGTTTTTCCAGCCATTGACCCGGGCCAGTGGTCCACGAAGTTTCCCATCAGGAAGACGCCGCTCTTTTCGACGATCATCCAGACGCCGGCCTCGGGGAAGAATGAACTCAGGATCCCTCTTTACGCTATTCCTCGCTGGCAGTTCGATGTTGATATGAGCTATGCCAAGGGGAATCCAAACGACCGATCCACGGCCATCGGAGAGATCATCGGATTTTTCGTGGACATGCAGGGCGCCGCAGGTACTTTTTTGTATGACGACATCTTCGACGATGAAGTTCCGGCTACGGCTCCCGCTCTTTTTGGAGTTGGGGACGGCGTGACCCAGGCATTTCGAATCGGTAATGGCCTTCAGGTATTCCAGGGATCCTACCCGCAGATCTACGTTGACGGGACGCCAATCGGATCCGGTTATTCCATCGTCAATGGCCTTGTCACGTTCGGGTCGCCTCCCCATGGTCCATCGGCTGGCCCTCCGGCCATTCCAGGGGCTCAAATAACCTGGAGCGGAAAGTATTATTATCTCTGCCGATTTCTGGAAGACCAGTGGTCGAACATGCAGCAGGACTTCCCGGCGATCTGGTCGAACAGTTCACTCAAATTTATCACGGTGATTATATGAAAACGTTTCTCGTGGGCAACCAGGCCACGATCGAGGCCCTGGGGACAGCTTACCGGGCCGACCTTATTAAGATCGACCTGACAAATTTCTACACGGGCTACTCGGCAAACCGTGGCGCGATTCTTTATGTGACGAATGGGCAGCAGGACGTGAAGTACGGGACGGATACCTACCATTCCTCGCTTTATGGGTCCTGGGAACGAGGCACGGTCTCTTCCGTGGCTGATTTTACTCTGGAGTCGAAGGCAATGGCCCTTACTCTCATCGCCGATCAAACGGTCATGGCTCCGACGCCGAACACGACGACGCCAATCATGCAGATCATCCAGGCTGGACTTTTCGACGGAGCACCTGTCGATGTGATCACCGTCTGGATGTCACCGGGATGGGCGGGGCCGTTCACAACGGGACAAATTGTCGTTGCCTTGAAATTGTTTTCAGGCGTCATTGCCAGCGCGCAGCAGGTAGGCCGCTCCAAGGCAGAATTTGAGGTTCGGGACTGGAATTATCTGCTGAACCTCAAAATCCCCCAGCGCGTCATTCAGCCTGGCTGCTATCACACCTTCGCCGATACGGGTTGCATTGGTACAACGGGGGTAGGCGGGGAGTTTGGAATAGGGGCCTACAACGGATGGCAGGCAGGAAACAAAGCCGACACCGGAAGCATGAGAACGGTCATCGTTCCCCAGGATGCCTGGTCAGGAAAGGTACTACCGGACTTTTCGCATCCACAGCCAGGCTATTTCATCGGCGGATTGCTGATGTGGACCACGGGAGCAAATTCAGGACTTCCCGGCCACGTCGTTGCCGAGGATGCTATTACGGGAGCGCTCACGCTTGCCGCTCCGACGCTATTTCCGGTCACTCCTGGGGACCAGTTTCACGTCATCTTGGGATGTGACAAAACGCTCTCAACATGCATCAAGAGATTCTACAATGCAATAAATTTTGGTGGATTTCCTTTCGTGCCACCGCCCGAGCAGAGTATCTGATGGACGAACGAGAACAAATTCAAAGGGACAAAGTGATAGCAATCGCCAGGGAGTGGCTTGGGACGCCCTACCAGGCCCGCCAGTGCGCCCGTGGCCGCGGGTGTGACTGTGGATCGCTGCTTTTGGGAATTTTCACCGAAGCTGGGCTTGTGACCAAGAAGCATTCGCTCGACTATGACTGGCTGGCGCCCTGGGCCCGGCGTGGAGGGGATGCTCTTTACGTCGGGTCCATCCTCGAGCATTGCCGGGAAATCAAGCCCGAAGAAGTGAAGCCGGGAGACGTGGCCCTCTACCACATAGGACGAGGCTGGTCTCACGCTGCCCTGGTCATCGAATGGCCTTCGATTGTGATCCATGCCATTCGCAGCGGCGGAGTTGTTCAGTCGACGGGGTCGACTGGGCCTCTCGCTGGACGCGAACGAAGATTTTTCTCACCACGGGGGTATGAATGTTAGGCCCGAAAGCACAACAGATTGAAGAGCTTAACCACATCCGTGTGACGCAGAGCCTGCAGGGCATCCCCCTGCCTATCGTTTTTGGTACTCAGCGCGTGCCGGGACTTCTTGTCTGGTATGGTGACTTCGCAGCGAAGAAGCACAAAGCCGGAGGCAAAGGACTTGGAAGCAAGGGCGGTGGAACCTATACTTATTCGGCATCTTGGATCGCTGCTCTTTGTTCCGGGACAATCTTCAATGTTCGGGCAGTGTGGGATCAGTCCGGGGCCTATGTTCCACAGAACGCTATTGCCACCATGACCATCATGGGAGTCGGTCCCCATGTGATCTCCGGCTACAGCGGGACGCTCGCCGGGACGGGAGGCATCACCGTGGGCGGCGTTCCCTTGATTCGGGATCCGTGGGACGGAACAGGATCGCCTCCAGTTCCGCCCACCCCGGGCCACTATGTCGTCAATCCATTTACCGGGCAGTTGTATTTTTCGTCCGCCCAGGTCGGGGAAACTGTCTCTATTGCCTATAGCTACTGGTCGAATGGCCGCGTGACGCAGGAAAGCTACCTCGTGCCAGGGTCGGGAAGCGTGACGGTTGACCACGCCGGCATCGCCCCCGACTCGAAACAAATTTGGCAGCAGGACTTAGGGGTCTTCGATGCTACGACAGGAGCACCGATCATTGGATATTCCGTTTCAAATGGGGTTTACACCGGGCTTCCTGTTGGAACTCTCGTCGTTATCCGCTATGTTTTCTACCTCTACCAGACCGATCAGTACGCTCCGGGATCCCTGAGCTTCACGGTGTTCAATGGACTTCCAAGCCAGGCGGTATGGTCTTATCTCACAGCGCAGCATCCCGATTATGCGGTCAGTTATGGCGAAACCGCCTACATCGCCTTTGAGGATTCTTACCTTGGGGCGTCGGGGGCGATGCCGGCGTATAGCTTCGAGGTTCAGGGGCGAAACAATATCGGTTATGGTCCCAGCGGCATCGTCGATGATTCCCCGCCCATCGATGATTTCTATGACATCCTTACGGATCCATACATCGGCATCGGCTACCCAGCTTCTGCGATTGATGATGCCACTTGGTACACGAATGCCGACAGCGCGAGCTACTACTCCTTGGCCGCCCAACTCTTCATTTCTCAGGCCATTGCAAATCAGGAAACCGTCGCCTCCGTTTGTGGGCGTTGGCTTGAAGCCTGCCAAATTGCCGCGTTCTGTTCGGAGGGGGTGCTCAAGCTCAAGCCGTTCGCTGACCAAGTGATCACGAGCGCTTTTGCTACCTACACGCCGACCATCACGCCGCTCTACAATTTCACGGATGACGATTTTCTGCCCCCCGGGGAATCGGCAGACGATCCGGTCAAGCTAACTCGTGTTCCCTGGCAAGATGCCTACAACCGCGTCCAGATCAACTTTACGAGTCGGTTGAATGGCTACAACTCCGATCTGGTCTATGCCAATGACGAGGCTTCGATCGAGCGCTTCGGCTTCCGGCCCGAGCCTCCTCAGCAATATGATTTCATCACCGGAATCCAGATGGCGGCGGCTGTCGCTTCGCTCCGGGTCAAGCGACTCACGGGGATCCGCAACAAGTTTAATTTCCGGCTTCCGCTGCGATTTGAATACCTGGAGCCGATGGACATCATCACGATCACGGATACGGCGCTGGGCCTCAATCAGCTCCCGGTCCGCATTATTTCCATCGACAATGATGTGAAAAATGGCCTGACTGTGACGGTCGAGGAATTTCCCGGCGGAGGATGCGGCGTTCCGACCCCGCTTTTGAACAATCAGACAACCCCTCCCGGAAACAACCTCTACTCTTCGCAGGCGCTCGGGAAAACCGAAGCCATCATCGTGCAGGCTCCCTACACGAACGCAGGAAAGATCGGGACGCGCTTTTATATTTTCTGCATGGGCGAGGATGCCAACTGGGCAGGATGTGTCGTGTGGGTGTCGCTCGATGGCACAAACTATTCTCAGGTTGCAATGGTTTCTTCTCCGGCACGATTGGGGTCGCTGTCGGCCGCTTTCGCTGCCATCACACCCGCCCCTTCGGGACCATATGGCCTGACGTTCGACTCCGCACACACGCTCTCGCTTGATTTTGGAATCAACGCCATGAATCCGGCGCACGTAACGGCCACGGCCACGCCTGGCAATCCGACGGGATTGTGGGATTCAAGCTATAGTTACGTCCTGGGTGACGCTGCCCTTTTCGACAACGATTTATGGGTGGTGGTCCAGCCGAGCGTCAATCAACTGCCCACGAGCACGTCGCCTTTCTGGAGACTGATTTCAACCGCCCAGCCTGGCGGCGTCGAGCTTCAATCCGTCGCCGATACGTCTGCAACGAATCTGGCCTCGCTTTCGGCGCTCATGAAGATCGACCCGATCGACCACAAGACTCCGACGCAGCTGGAGCTTTTGTGCTATCGGGATGTGACAGCCGGCGCGACTCCCAACACCTATGACCTAAAGAATAATTACCGCGGGGCCTACGGAACGAAAATCTGGGGCTTCGACATCGGAGACTTGTTCGCGCGCTTTGACCAAGCATCGGCCATTTATGATGCCCCGTCCGGGCTCGACGGATCGACGATTCACTTCCGATTCACCGCCTGGAATGCGGTCACAGGGTCTGTTCAGGATCTCTCCATGGCAGACGACTATGAAGTCAAGGTGACCAACACGCCGGGAACCGGCATTGACATGGGGGCAGGAGCCGCGGCGGTCAATACTCAGAGCGGCTCAACCTACACGATCAAGAATTCCGATTTCGACACCTTGGTCACATTAACCTATTCCGGGCCGGTGGTTGTGAAGCTTCCAGACGGAACGACGCTTCGCCAGGGATTCTATTGCCCGATCCAAAACTCAACAGGGTCCACGGTGACGATCAATCCGACCGCTCCACAGTTGATCGACGGCGCCTCGACTCTAGTGCTGCAGTCCGGGCAGGGTGTCACGATCTATTTTGACCTGGCGAGTTCCAATTGGTTCACACAGCGCGGCGGGGCAGGTGTTGCAGTTCCCGGAGTGAATCCGCAGACGGGAACGACGTACACCATCATCGCCAGCGACAACCAAAAGCTCGTTACGTTTTCAAATTCCTCGCCTGTGACCGTGGACCTTACCGCACCTTCAACGCTGGGAGCGCAATTCTTCTGCCTGGTGGAAAACAGGGGCGCTGGGGCTGTCACTCTTACTCCACTAGCAGGACTAATCGACGGGGCGAGTTCTTTTGTTCTTCAGCAAAACCAGGGCATCGCGCTGTACTCCAACGGCGCGAATTTCTATACAGAGCGGGGTGCAGGCGGAGGATTCATTCCCGCTGGGGTAAACCCGCAATCAGGAACAAGCTATACCGTCCTCACGACAGACCTCGCACAGTTGGTGACGTTCAACAATTCCTCTCCAGTGGCGGTCGCCATCTCACCTGCGCCCACCCTGGGTTCGCATTTTTATTGTTTTCTTGAAAATCTCGGAGCAGGACTCGTCACCATCACTCCCTATCTGACCGAGACCATTGATGGGGCTGTAACGCTGACCCTCAATCAGAATCAGGGTATTGTTCTCTTTAGTGATGGGTCGAATCTTTTCACACAGCGCGGGATGGGGGGTGGGGCTGCACCACGAACATCTGTCACGAAAACGACAGCCTCTTTGGCAAACAATGCCGTAGAAAACAGCACCGTCGCCATCGCAAAAACTTTCACGCTTGAAAAAATAGTCGCTGACCGAGCTTGCCGCATACGACTTTATTCGACAGCCGGACTTCGGAGCGCAGACGCCTCAAGGCTTCCGCAAAATCCACCGATCACGGGAACACAGCACGGGGTGATTCTAGATCTTCTGCTGAATAGCGTCACTGGATTGACGTGGGTATTAAGTCCTGTCGCGGTGGGAGCGAATCTCGAATCCTCGCCTTCGGCAAATATACCTTACGCGATTCAGAATCTTTCTGGAGCGCCCTCAACGGTGGCTGTCACTTTCACATGGATAACCGAGGAAACTTAAATGGCTGTCACAAATACTATCATCACATATGCGAATAGGGCTAATCTCATTGCACAAATCTCGACGCTTCTTCAGGCAATGGCCTGGGTGCAGAATGTTGCCGGGCCTCCATTGATTATGACTTCACCAGCCGATGCTCAAGGTCGGACAATTGCGTTTCAGCTTGCAGATAATGGTGGTGCCGGTTTAACGCTTACGCTGGCAGGATACCAATCCGGCGGAAGTCTCGTTGGATCAACAATTGCGAAAAGCATTCCAATCGCCAATTCAGCCGGAACCATCAATTTCAATGGGAACGATTACTGGTGGCAGATTTATAATTCAAATACGATCTGGCTGATTGGAGGAATGATGGCGGCGTTCGGAACCATCACTGATGATCCCTATCCGTTCTTTTGTGGAGGGTGTGGGACGAGCACCGCCAGAGCGTGGTTTAACAATTTCGCTAGCGTCTATGACATGATCGCCACAGATGGATCAACACAACATTTCGCGGTGAATTTTCTCACGAATATCAATACTCAAACAAGGTTTGATGTTCGCCGAGGTTCTGTAGCGGGTGTTTTCGTTATTCCCGCCTTTGCGGGATCAATTTACAATTCTGCCTTAAGCGAGGCGAGGGGCCTCATTCCACACGCCTTTGTCGGACACATGTCGGGGCTTCCCGTTTATGGCGACACCTTAAGCGTGGGGGGTGTGCTCTATCAGAACTTTGGGGATATTATTACTGGTGGTGTGACGGTCGGTGGTCTTTTTTACCAAACTACAGGGAGCTAAGAATGCCCTTCACGGCTTGGATAGGCACGGTACTGAGCACGACCTACGAGATTGGCCTTCATCCTGCTTTTTGGTATTTGGCAATTTTTGGATCGTCAGGCTCAAATAGCTGGAACGTCGCCATTACGATTGTGTGGCTGCGGGGGCTGGGAAATACAACCGGAATAGGACAAATCTTCCCTACGGGGATGCCTTAGAATTCGATTGGTTCCGAAAGGATTGGCTGATAATTCCGAACACTTAATTGGGCCTTGACAAAGGCGATAGAATAAAGCCATGAAGAAGCCTCCGCATCCTAACGGTCTCAAGAACCTGATGCCCCCGTGGCCCAAGGGAAAGAGCGGAAACCCGGCGGGCCGACTTCCAGGGAGAAGCATCACCGAGCGGTACATTCATTTTCTTGAGCAGCACGCCAGCGAAGCGATCCGGGTCAAATTAAAACTTGCCCCTGGTGCTACGCTGGGCGACGTCGGCGCGCTTATGCAGGTGCGGAAGTTCATGGCCGGAAGGACCGATGCAGCCAAGGAAATTGCGGACCGGGTGCAGGGGCGCGCCATGCAGCAGATTGAATTGACGGGAGAACAAGGCGGTCCCATTGACCTCACGATCAGCCCCGATGAAAGTCTCGAAAACCTCATTCGAGCTACCGAGCTTGTCAGAATTAGCGCACGCGAGCACGCACGCAAGGCGCGAATATGCCCGCGCCCTCGAAAGGTACACCGCCGCAAACGAGCGAAGTCTCATGGAGCAAAACTTCGCCCTGTTCGTCAAAGGCGCGTGGCCCCTGCTGTGGCCGCAGGATAAGCTCGAATGGCTTCCGTATCTCGACTGCATCTGTGAATGGCTCACGGCGCTCAGAGAAGGCTCTGTCAAGCGCCTCATCATCAATCAGCCCCCTCAAACCCTGAAATCAACGCTGGCCTCAATTCTTTTTCCGTGTTGGCTTTGGACTACGGAACCTCACCGCCGCATCATCTGCTCGACTTATGGATTTCAAGCCCTCTCTGTTCCGCAGTCTGTGAAGCGCCGCCGAATTATCCTTTCATCCTGGTATCAATCGCGCTGGCCCACGCGGATGCTCATGGACGCAAATGAGCGCTGGCGCTATTACAACGAGGACGGCGGTCACATGGTAGCGACAGCAACCGATTCCGGCATCACGGGAACGGGCGCGGACTACATCATCATCGACGATCCGCACAACGTGAAGGAAGCCGTGTCGGATGTGGAGCGCGAGGCGGGCGTCACGTTCATCCGCGAAACGCTCATGACGCGGTTCAGCGATTCCCCGGAAGGACGGGCGGTTCTCGTCATGCACCGGCTGCATGAATCCGATGCCACGGGGCAGCTCTTCGGACTCGGATGGAAACGGATTGCAATCGCAGCGCGAGCCGAAGAGACTGAAGACTTGAGAGTTGAACTCCCATCGGGTTTCACGTGGAACCGACCTAAGGGAGACTTGATCGAGCCGCGCCGCCTAAGCGAGGAAATTCTGGTCGCCAAGCAAACGCTCGAACTTGGGAGTCGCGCTTACTCCGCACAGTATCAGCAGCGACCCGCGCCCACGGGCGGAATTATTTTCAAGCCGGAATGGTGGAGGCTTTATGGGGCTGGGTCTATTGGATTCGAGAGGACCGCAATCTCGGTGGACGCCGCATTCAAGGACACGAAAGAATCTCATCCCGTGGCAATCCAGGCGTGGGGACTCGTAGGACCGCGCAGTTATTTAATCGAAAAGGACACGGACCGGCGCGGATTCGCGGGAACAAAACACGCTATCCGGGCCATGGAGGCGCGCTATCCCGGATCTGTTCTGCTCATCGAGGACAAGGCCAACGGACCAGCGATCATCGAAGGATTGCGACAAGAATTCTCAGTCATTGCGGTAGATCCCAAGGGGGGAAAGGTTCCACGCGCTGAAGCGTGTTCGCCCGACGTTGAAGCGGGAAACGTCTATCTCCCAGCCACAAAGCACCCCGAGACCGGAGAGCTCATTGCCCTGCCGTGGGTATCGGCCTTAATAACTTTGCTTGCAAAATTTCCAGCAGTGAAGGAAGATGACGACATCGACGCCCTTACCCAACTCCTCAACTGGCGACGCCAGCGTGCCTGGGGAATCCTAGAAGTGATGAAAAAAGAAGCCTCGCAAGTCAAACCCAAAACCGAAGTGCCTGACAATCCTATGGACTGGAGCAACGATAATGGCTAAAGATGACGATCTTGGTCGCGCTGCCGTGAAAGCGAATCCTCCCGATCCTATACCGCCGCCCTCTGCACGCTGTCCCTATTGTGGAATCTCGCCAGCACCGATCTCGGCAGCGATGATCATGTTTCCAACGGCAGCAGGAAATCTCACGGCGGTTATATTTCAGTGTGGAAACGAGAACTGCCGACGCATTTTCTCGATTGCCCCGACCGGCATGATGCCCGGATCTGTGCAGCCGAGTATTGTTCCAGCGGCCACCGTTCCACCAAATCTCAAGAGCCTTGCGGATAAAATCAAAGCGGGCAACCTGCGAAAAAACTGAGAGGCTTTGAAAAAATCAGAAAGGAAGGCGCCGTGAGAATTGATGAATTCATTGCCGGTGAAGGTGATTACTGTTTTGACACTGAACAGGGAATTGGCGGCTGGATAGTGACCGGGGCTCTAACGTTGATCTCATCGCTAATTGTCTTTGTCGTCGCTCTGGTTATTATGAAATTATGGGGGCTCGTTTGAATCAACCCGAGACGTGGCCCTCTCCGCTGCAGCCTGTAGCGCCAACGGGAACGGCCCCGCGCCTTTGGAATTATCCCTTGAGTGCTTTACCTTACCGAAACTACACAAAAAGGAGAAACACACAAATGAATGAACATATGAAGCTGCTCGGATTCAAGGTGCGCGATGTCGTGACGGGATTCACGGGCGTTGTTTCCTCAATATCGTTCGATCTCTATGGCTGCGTTCAGGCAGTCGTTTCTCCGGCAATCAACGAAAAAGGAGAGATCAAAGAAGGACGATGGTTCAATACGAAGAGATTGGAGATCACTGAGGGAACTCCCGTGCTGGTAGCTCCGACTTTCGAGACGATTCCGGGTGGAGATGTGCTCCCCTCACAGGATCGCTATTAGATAGCGAGAAATTTCAATGCGCTGGGAATATTTTAGAGAGAAGTGTCGGCAGTGGCTAGCGCGATGGATTGTGTCTCGTACTGAGATTCCTCTCCATGCGAAGTGCCCAGCGTGCGGACATCGGCAGGGAAAAGAAGTTCGATACGTATACCAACTATCAATGCTGGCGCGGGTGTGTGGGTTTTGTGGCGCAGTGTTTCTCGAAACGCCTTTAGTCGCATCAGAGTATTGGGATCCTCGGCGGATCTTAGGATCAGGCGATGAAGACGTTCAGGCTCAACCTTCACGGCCTTCGCCAAGAACCTGAAATCTTCGGACTCGCAATCGTCCACGTATTTGAGGGCGGCGCGCTTTCGGGGACCACCGGCACAGATGTCTTCGATAAGTCGGGCCACCATTGAGATCCAGAACTGAAGAGCAACCCAGCGTGAATCGTCCTCCATGCCCTCATGATACACTAAACTTATATGCCGCCAAGAGATTTTTCAGCAGGCAAATTTCGCATCTCGGCCATGGACGTTCTGGTCCCGAACGCTCAGAACATCCGTGGCGTTGGGCCTGACCTTTGGTTCTCGCCGCTCCAGCCCATCGCTCCTGTTGCCCCAACTGGGACAGCCGTCCGCGTGTGGGATTATCCGCTGGGAGCGAACATCGAGTGGACGCCGCGCTCTGAGGTCGGGGCCTTCGATTTCAACGTCCTGCGAGCGATGGCCGACTCGTGTTATCTGTTCCGTGTCGTGCTCCAGGCCCTCAAGGACAAACTTTCAGCAGTTCCCTGGGAGATCCGTCCCAAGCCGGAATTCGGAGAGACGCGGAGCTCCCTGTCGGCCCGCCGGGCCAAGGATCCGCGCATCAAAAAGCTAACCGAGTTTTTCAATTATCCCGACGGATTTCACAGTTGGGCAGAGTGGATCCGCATCTGGCTCGAAGAGCTGATGGTACTGGACGCAGCCCCGATTCTTCTGCAACGTGAAAAGGTGGGCGGAGAAGTAGGCGGCCTGATCTGCCTGGCGGGCCACACGATCAATCGGCTCTTGGATTCTCAGGGCATGACGCCGAAGCCGCCCGACGTTGCCTATCAGCAAGTTCTGTACGGTCTGCCCGCCGTAAACATGACGACCGACGATCTCACTTACGTCATGCGGAACGAGCGCGCATGGCGTCGCTACGGATTTTCTCCCGTCGAGCACATCGTCGTGGCTCTCGCCATCGCAATCAAGCGGCAGGACTTTCAACTGAAATACTACACGTCGGGAACAGTTCCCGAGGCCCTCGTGTTCCTGCCTTCGGATCTCACAACGCAAAAAGTGGAGGAAGTTCAAAATTGGTTTGACGCCAACATGTCCGGGAATTCCGCCCGCAGGCGTCGGCTCACATTTCTGCCTGGCATGTCCACAGCCGACAAAGACGCGAAGCCCAACATCGTCTTTCCAAAAGAGCCGCTGCTCAAAGATGAGATGGACGAATGGCTGGCGCGCATCATCGCCTACGATCTTGGGATGACGCCGCAGCAACTGGTCCGCATGATGAACCGCGCCACAGCGCACGAATCCTCTGACGTTGCGGAAGAAGAGGGCATGGGGCCGATCATCACGACCGTCGATGAGACGATGACAAAAATTCTGAATCGTTATCTCGACGCTCCCGATCTCGAATTCGTTCACGCCGTAAAGCCCGAGCGTGACCCGCTCAAGCAGAGTCAAATTCTGGCGGCGTTTGTGAGTAACATGATCATGAAGCCGAACGAGGCCCGCGAGGAGCTGGGTCTCGACGCTGATCCGTCTCCGGAAGCCAACATGCTAGGAGTGAAAACTGGAACGGGGTTCGTTCCGATCGGAATCGAAGCGTCCCCAACCAACGGCAACGCTGACGCGGAGGACAAAGGCAAGGGATCGGACAATAATGGAAAGAATCCGCTAGCGGCGGCCAAGATTGAGAAGCTTTGGAAAGCGACGCGCTTCTCCAATGCCGGAGCAGAACAGGCCCGGAGGCAACTGTCCGAAACGCTCCGCCGCGCCTTCAAAAAGCAGAACGCGACCGTTCAGAGGCTAGGCGCTGAACTCTTCCCCGAAAAGAAATCGGTCAAGAAGGCGGACCAATCTGCCGCCTCTATTTCAAAGCAGATTTACGACGCTGCCGAAGCGCAAACGCAAGAACTGATCGACGAGTTGGCAGCGATCCTCGAAGGCGCTGCCGTCCAGGGCGTCGTTCACGGCGTCACGAAGATCGGAGCAATCGACCAGGCGTTGATCCAAAAAGGCAATGCCCAGGCGAACGCTTACGCCAGGATGCGCGCCGCTGAACTTGTCGGCATGCGTCTCAAGGCGGACGGCACGATCGTTCAGAACCCGAGCGCGAAATATCGCATCACCAAAGAGCTCCGGGACAAGATCCGGGCTGCGGTCGCAAAAGCCCTCGAGTCCGAGACTCCGCTTGAGACCTTGCGCGATACGATCAATGCCTCCGGGATATTCTCTGTCGCCAGGGCCGACATGATCGCCCGGACGGAAGTGCAGATGGCACAGATACGCGGATCAATGGCCGTCTGGAAAGAATCGGGCGTCGTCGAAAAGCTCGAATGGACAGTGGGGCTCGATCCCTGCGATGAATGCGAGGGCAATGATGGTGAACAGGTCTCCTTCGGTGAGGCTTTCCCGTCGGGCGATGACTCGCCGCCGGCGCATCCGCAGTGCATGTGCGACGTTGCTCCGATTATCAGTGAAGACATCTCTGCCGCCGCGGCCGCAGCAGAGGAAGAAACGTAAACCAGGCTGTCAAGGGTGAAAACATGACAACCAAGAAAGCAGTAGTTGTTACGAAGGTGAGCCACCACAAGAAGCTGAGCGTCAAGCCGGCTCCGCCAGTGAAGCCCGCTCCAACGAACGAGCCACCGACGCCGTTCCAGCAGAAGACGCAGGTCGATACTCAGCTTCACGGCCTGGAAAAAAGACTTGAAACGATCGGCCACGAGATTGAAGCGCTGCACTCCCGCATCTCCGGGATCCTGCTTCCGCCTGTGCCGAAGCCCGGAGCCCCGGAAAAGGCACCCGTGTCCACCGTGGGACTGGCGAAGCGGTTGGAGCAAATCGGGCTGAGGCTCGATTCGATTTCCAGCTATCTCGTGGAGTTAAGATTCCGCGTGGATCTCTGAGCCTTTGAAATACAACGGCAGGCCATCGACGGGGCGGCGAAACAGTCCGCCCCGAGCGCTGTGCTAAGATTAAGTTATGAGCGGTCAGTTCAAACTCTTCATTCCCATCACGAAAGTCGACGAGGCGAAGCGGATGGTCTACGGCATCGCCGCCGTCGAAGAGCCTGATTCGTCCGGCGAGATCATGGATTATGAGAAGTCCAAGCCGGAATTTCAAGCCTGGTCCGATCGCGTCAAGAAAGCCTCGAACGGCAAGTCCCTCGGGAATGTCCGCGAAATGCACTCCCTCATCGCCGCCGGCAAGCTCACCGAGATCAATTACAACGATCCGGGGAAGCAGATCGAAGTGGCCGCCAAGATCCTCAATGAGGAGACTTGGAAAAAAATCGAAGAGGGCGTGCTAACCGGGTTCTCGATGGGCGGAAGCTACGGCGATCGCTGGCAGGATGGGGAGCTCGTCCGATATGTCGCCCGGCCCTCCGAGCTTTCGGCGGTCGATTCGCCCTGCATCCCGAGCGCCACCTACACCATGGTCCGGGCCGATGGGACGCAGGAGCTCCGCAAATTCAAGGCAGCGGAGGATCATGACATGGAAGACCTGGAGCTGCTCGAAAAGGGCGAGAAGAAAACCAAGCGCGTTGGCGGCAAGGATCTCACGGCCTCTAATTTCGCTTATGTCGGGGATCCCGAGAAGACGGCGACCTGGAAGCTGCCGATCCACGACGCCGCGCACGTCCGCAATGCTCTTGCCCGCTACGGCCAGACCGAGGGAATTCCTGAGAATGAGAAGGCCGCTGTCCGCAAAAAGATTGTCGCTGCCGCCAAGAAGTTCGATATCAAGGTGAGCGAGGAAGCCAAGAAACTATCAGCCGTCATCCGGCTCATGAAGAGCTACTGGAATATGTCCGAGCTTGCCAGGATGCTGGGCAACCTCGATTCGCTTCGCCAGATGGAGATCTGGGAACGCAATGCGGAGGGCGATGACTCCACCGTTCCCGAGCAGCTGGCGGAAGTCCAAAACGAGCTGGATGATATACTAAAGGAAATGGTGGATGAAGAAGGCGCCGAAAGAGAGGAAAAGATCATGACCGATGCGAATAAAGCAGTCGTCGATATGCTTGAGAAGGCCGTCAAGGGCTTCGATCTCGAAAAGGCCAAGACCGTGCTGAGTCACCTGAAGAAAGCGCACGCCGCCGTCAAGGCCCATCATGACGGCATGGTGAAGCTGCACAAGGCTCATCATGATGCCATGGTCGGCCACCTCCAGGAAGCCTGCAAGGCTGCGGGATTTTCCGGTGAAGAGGGGCTCGAAGGATCGAGCGAGGTCATCACTGGCGCGGGAGATCCCAAGCCGATCAACATCGAAGGCGAAGGCACCAAAAACGAATTGACCCTCGCCCAGCAAAAAGCCGATCTCACGAAGATGGTCGGCGATGCGATCAAGGAAGCGTTTGGAGAGGCCCTCAAGGCCGTTGAGGCGACGGCCCCCGAACCGACGAATGGCGACCGTGGACCGAGCCTGGTGAAAGCGGGCGTTCCGCCCAGGCCGCATGTAGGGAACATCCCGAACGATCCGGCAGCGAACAAGCCACCGAACCGGACTGAAGCCGCCGCCGATGGCGCCGCTCCGGTCAAGATCGATTATGCAAAACTGGCGGCAGGCGACAACAGCGAAATGCTCAAGGTGGTTCATGCTGGAATGATCAAGGCTACGGAACCACCGCCGGGAACGATTTTGCCTGGTAGCTCCAGGTAACAGGAGTCGAGAAGTAAAATTTTGATTGTCCGGTTAGCTACCGGCTGCAATCAACCCAAAGATTCAAAGGCCCTTCACCGTTAAACGGGCGGTGAGGGGTCTTTTTTTTGGGATCTCAGGAGGAAAGAAAATGGAACCCACATTGGCACAGATGATCGGTCCTGAAATTCAGGCTCTTGTACAGGGTCTGCGCAAGGACATCACGAGCTCAGTGCTCGCGACAACTTCGGGCCTGAACTACTACTACCTCGAAGAGATCGCGCGCAACATCTACCCGGTATTTTATCCGGTCCTGGCGTCGATCCCTCGTGCCGTGCCGATGCAAAGGGGCGTCAAGGTTGGAGGCACCGGGATCAACTACAAGGGCATCGTGGCCGTGGATTCGGGCGGCTATCCTGGGATCACCGAAGGGAACCGCAACTCGTACCTGTCCATCACGGAGCGCGACTTCGCGTGCGCTTACAAGTGGCTAGGCAAGGATTCTGGGGTCACCTTCCAGGCCGAACAGACCGCGATCGGGCTCGACGATCCGCAGGGTATCGCGCAGCTGTCCTGCCTGAATGCCCTGCTCAATGACCAGGAGCGCATGCTTCTGTGGGGCAACTCGGGCGCGAACGGAGTCGGCAATCCCATGGGCAACGGGTTTGCCCTGGGACAGACCAACACGCCGAGCGTGGTCTTGGCTTCAGGCGGAGCCATCACTAGCGCAAGGTATGCCAAGTTCGCCTGTATTGAGCTGACCGGCTGGGGCATCCAGCTGGCTACCGCAACCGGCGTCACGCCGAAACTGCATCGCACGACCGCTAACGGCGTGGCTGAGGATGTCTACGGTGGAACGGCACAGATCAGCGCGCTCTCGGCTGAATCGGCCGCCCCGACAAATTCCGGAGCTGGAAACCAAGCCTTCACGGCAACTGTTGTTCCGAAGCCCGGCGCTTTGGGATGGGCGTGGTATATGTCCATCGCAACGACCGGAGCCGAAACAGCCGCGACCTGCTATTTTGTCGGCATCACTTCGGTGCCCAAGATCACAGTTTTGGCGAATCCCGTGGCGACGAATCAGGCAGCGGACGGAACACAGACCGCCAAGGCCGCTGTGGATCTGGCAACCGACTACAGCTATTCGGCGCTCGATTATGACGGCATCATGTCATGGGTCGCCGGAGCGCAGGGCGGCACGCAGAAGCCGTACCTCAAGAACTTGCTGGGGGCGACGCTGACGCCGAACGGAGACGGAACGATCCAGGAGATCGAGGACCTGATCTATTACCTCTGGTCGAACTTCAAAATTTCGGTTGACCACCTCACCTGCTCTTCGGACATGATCGGCCCGATCACCGCCGGGATCCTGAACGGCGGGACAACGGGGTCACAGCGGATTGTGTTCGAATCCAACGGGCTCGGGACTGTCATCGGGGGTTCGCTCACCGTCGAGTACCGCTCGAAGTTCTCGGTGGGCGGTGCCGCGAAGGCGCTCACGGTCAAGGTTCACCCGTGGCTTCCCGGTGGAATCATCCTCGGGTGGACGGTCAACAATCCTTATCCGGCTGCTGGTGGAACGATCCCGAGCGTGCTCCGCGTCGTGACTCTCGAAGATCACTTTGCGATCCGCTACCCGATCACGACTCTGCAGTACAGCATGGGCGTGTACTGCTTCGAAACGCTGCAGAACTACATCCCGTTCGCACACGGATACATCTGCGGCGCGAGCCCGAGCTAAGGCTGACAGAATTTTGAGGAGTGGGGAGATTTACCGAAGCGCTCCGAGGCGACAAAACGCTTCGGGGCGCTTTTTAAGTTAAGGAGTCCACCATGAAACTAAGAATTGCGTTGCTCATCGCGTTCGCAGTGATCATCGGCGCTCTTGCGCTGAGCCTCAGAGCCCAAACGCAGACCTCGATGACCGTGACGCTCACGGCAGCGAATACGAATTACAACTTGCGGACGCTGCTTATCGGCGTTGATAGCCGGGTGGTCGATAACTTCACCTCGATCACCTTCACAGCAGCGGACGCGAATATCGACATGGTGTTGGTGGGTGATTCCAGCCTAAGCGCCAGCCGTTTTGGATTCAACCTAGGGCCTGGGGATTCTTACACGTCGCCGTCCCGCGATCCGAATGACCTGGTGCATCCGAGTCTCTACTATCTCAGGAGTGCGACGGCCGGCATGGTCGTCCACTTCATTGGGAGGACAACGAAATGAAACGATATTTGACAGGTGTGTTTGCCATCACGCTCGCCCTTGCTATTTGCTTGACTTCTCCAGCCTACGGTCAGATCAGCCGGGCGGGCGGTGCCCAGGGATTGCCCGGGCATTCTGTTCTCAACGGTAGCGGTGTGCCCGGAGGCGGGACCGGGGCGAATGGAGATTTCTACATCGACACCACCGCGCACGCGATTTATGGACCGAAGACCGCCGGGGCGTGGGGCTCAGCAACATCGCTTATTGGCCCATCTGGAACGGCTGCAAACACGATCTGGAATGGATCTGGCGATCCATCCACGGGAGATGGCGTCGATGGCGATTTTTGGATCAATACTACCTCCAACAAGATTTTTGGCCCCAAGGCGACGACCTGGCCGGCAGGTGTTTCGCTCGTTGGCCCTGCCGGTTCTCCTGGAAGTCCTGGTTCCCCCGGCGCCGATGGCAAAACGGTTTTGAACGGCACGGCTGTACCGACTACTGAAGGAACTCTTGGTGACTTCTATCTCAAGACCGACACCAGTGATTTATATGGCCCTAAGACGGGTGGCGGGTGGGGTTCTCCAGTTAGCCTGCTTGGCTCACCGGGAAGCCCTGGTTCACCCGGTGCACCAGGAGCTGACGGCAAGACGTTGCTCAATGGAACATCGGTCCCGACGACCGAGGGAGTGGTAGGTGATTTTTATCTCAAGACGGACACGAGCGACCTTTACGGACCGAAGTCCGGCGGCGGATGGGGATCTCCGGTTAATTTGATCGGACCTCAAGGACCTCCGGGGACCACGTCGTTCGCAAATCCTTCGGCGAGCGTTGGAACGAGCGCAGTCAACGGCAGCGCGTCCACGGCGATGCGTTCCGATGGTGCTCCGGCGATAAACCAGACGATGACGCCCACTTGGACAGGCAAGCATACCTTCAACGCTGGGTTGGATGCGGTCGTCCCCAATGCAGGAATTGAACTTATTACGAATGTTGTAGATCGTGATTTCAGTGGGGCAGGTGATTGGGTACTGGATGCGAACTGGGCAATCGCCGCAGGAAAGATGACGCATACTGTCGGAGCAACTGATACAGCTACTCTACCTCATGCTTACTTAACAACAGGTTCTGTTGAGGCAGGTAAAATATATCAAGTTACTTTCACGATATCAGGATGGACGAATGGAGCTATCAAACCCAAATTGGGTGCTGCCACACCGCTGTATCAAGCTTCTGGAAACGATACTTTTCATCTACCCATTACGGCCCTTGTGAATGATGTCGATCTGATATTTGAGGCTACCGGTGATTTTGACGGTTCCATAGACAACGTGAGTCTAAAACTTGCTGATTCTGGTTTGTTTGTACTTCCTAACGGTCAAGCTGGATTCAATACAAGAACGCCCAACGGGTTGGTCGAAATCTTTGGTAAAGGAAGTGGGAGTGTTTTTGGTTCTCCTACCCTCTTGCATCTTGCCCAAACTGCGGATGATTGGATTTTAACTTTTGAAAATAGTAACCCATACGACTCACCGTTTAATCCCTTTTTTGCAGGAATTTATGTTGGATTTTCTGGCGAGCTTGCTTTTGCAACATCAGACGACGCAGGAAGTTATGTTACTCCTTTTACTTTGCTTCCTAAGAACTATAATTTTTTGACACAAACTGAGGGAGTGGTTGTTGGCTGGCAAGGGCGAGGAAATCTCAGCATCGGTACTTCTCAATGGGACACTGGAATTGAGAACGGTCTCATCTTTCTCAACGGTACTGCTCCTTCTACTTCCATAGCCGATCAAATTCAACTGTGGGCGGCAGACTATGGAACTGGAGACTCTCGCCTCTATGTGAAGTCTGAAGCTGGCGACACCGTAATTATCGGGAATGGAGAAATTCGGAGTGCTGGAAATTTGAATATCGCCGCTGCTGGCACTGTCACTATGACGGGCGTTCCCTCCTGCTCCAAGTACACCGTTGCCTACGATAATGCCGCATTTACGGCCGGAGCGACAACGGCCAACGTGACCATCGCCTCTCTTCCGGCCTATGCAAAAGTCACGGGCGTCACAATTAAGCATTCCGCTCCATTTGTTGGCGCCGGCATGACCACGACAACCGTGTCTTTGGGTGATGGGTCAAATCATACCGCTTATTCAACACCTGCTTTCGACATCGCTCAAGCATCTGCAGATACCACGTTCCAGGATACGGCTCAATACAAGTCAACGACCATGGCCGGATCTAATCTGGTGGCTCATTTTCTTGCGGATGTGAACTTCGGGGCTTCGGCTGTCCCCATCACTGCGGCCACAAACGCCAGCACGGTCGAGCTCACTGCCGTTGGCCATGGCCTGAAAACTGGAGCCACCGTAGAGATCTCGGGTGCCACCGGCGCTTGGGCTGCCATCAATGGGACTTTCAGCATAACCTGGACCAGCGCTGATACGTTCACAATCACGGTTGATTCCACGACCTTTGGAACGCTCTCAGGATCCCCGGTTTTCAACGCCCAAGCCCTGAGCGCCGGCAGCGTTGATCTTTTCGTATGCTCTATGGTGCTTCCGGGTGCGCCCCACTAAGGAGAGGCATGAAAAAATTATTTTTCATCCTTCTTTGTTCTTTGCTCCTGGTGACAAGGGCATGGGGACAGTCGCCTTTTAAGAATCCCTATTTCGTCACGAGTTTAGGATTCAATCTCGCGGCCTCGGCAGTGGATTGGGCAGATAGTCATCATGCCCTGAACAACGGAGCCGTTGACCTAAACTTCGTCATCGGGAGTCGTGGTCAAAGACTGAATTACGTCAAAGGAATCACGATGGGAGTCTCTACTTTGTCCTCCTATTACGGCTGGAAAAAGGCCGAAAGAGAGCGCTCCCGAAGACAGAAGGCCGCAATCGTCATAGCCAATTTCGCCGTTGGGGCAATCTACACGGCGGTAGTGATAGGAAATCACCGGCACTAAGGAGCTTTATGAAAAAAGCAATTCTCGGAATTTTTCTGCTGTTGCTTTCGGGCGCTCTTTTCGGCCAAACGCTGATCAATGTCAGCTACGTCAACGGCGTCCAGCAAATCACCAGAACGTTGGCGAATCAGCCCGGAGCAACGATTGGACTGAACTTCACAGGGACAACGCACGCTCCGAGCGGAGAGCAACTTTATATTGCCTGTTCTGTTCCGGCGGCGACCTCAGCGCATTTCTATCTCGGCGGGGCGCTGATCTGCACAGGGCAGACCTGTGACGTGGGCGGCCTGAACCTTACGGGGATTCTTGAAGTCACTCCAGTTTTTGATTTGACGAGCACGGCGGCAACCCTGGACGGGAGTGCGGTGTTTTGCGATTTAGCCTTCACGGGATCGATGAATTACAATTTTACCAACACTTCACATCTCATGGTTGCGGTTATCTCCGCGCCGGTGATTCCGCCTCCACCCATCCCCATCCCTGTGGCAACCTTTCCGGTGGCCGTGTGCGGCGGCAGCTATGGGGATTTTGGTGTGTCGGTCAGAAATACAGGAACGAATGATATTACGTATTACCTGGCCTTCACTGATTCTTCGGGAACGGTGACGAAGGACGCTACGCAAACACTCGAAGACGGCAAGGCTTCAGCCCGGCGCATGGGAGATTTCCTGGCCTGTTCTTCGGCGCAGGTTGGACGACTTCAGGTCTTTTCCAGCGGCACTCCTGAGGTTGGGGGCTTGGCCTTCACAAATTCCTTTGCGCTTCCCGTGAGGCCGAATTGAGCCGTGAGACCACAGCACAGCCCCTTGGAGAGATTTGGCGCTATACGACAGTGTTCCTGGCGGGCATCGTCGCCACGCTGGTCGCTACGTGGTTCACCGCCTGGTGGAATGCCGCAACGCGAAGCGAGGTGGCGATACAATTCAGCGAAATTAAAACATCCCAGTCGGTTATGCAAAAAGACCTGACGGAAGTGAAGAGCGACATCGGCTTCATTCGGGGCCGTATGACGGAACAGAACGAACTGACCGCAAGACTACTGGGCGATGCTACTCAGAAGAAAGGTCGATGAGCGTGACGATTGAGGAAATGAATCTTGTGGGCGACGCGCTCGAAGGAGCGCAGGAACTTCAGGAGCGGTTCGGAGATGAGCCCGACTTCAAATTCACGTCAGGACGCCGCGATCGCTCCGGACAGTGCCGCGCCATGGCTGCAAATATCTGCGCGGCCGGTAATCGCCAATGGATCACTCAAACATATCGATCGACTCCGGTCACAACGCAATGGCAGGCATGGGTCGATAGGAATCCGACCGTGGTGGACGTTCCAGGACTCGCCCATGGACTTCTTGCCGTCCTCAATCAATTCAGCGACGACGACCTGGCGGCCATGGATTTCCTTCACCATCTCTCAGGCCTGGCCTTCGATTGCGCCCCCGTCGTAGGGCCGCTCTCGGATGAAATTTTCGCGGAGATCGAGGGGCTCCCTGGGCTCGATAAGGTCCTGCGGAGTGAAGGCGGTCTGCCTCGATTGCATGCGCAGTTCAAAAGTTAATGTATGACAAAATTAGAGTTCGCCCAAGCGTTTAGAAATTACTCCATCGCTCTTTTTTTTGGAGTTCTGAGCGTAGCGGTCCTGCTCGTCGCCATGGACCTCCATCGAACGATTCCGGCTATTCCATCCTCGACCGCTGGGGTTGTCAACACCCAGGGCGCGGCGCTCGATAAAAGACTGGCCTCAACGCAGGCTGATTTGAATGACCGTCTCACAGAGGCAACCAGGATTTTGGACAATCGCATGGCTTCAATTCAAAAGGATTTGAATTCGCAACTTCAGGCGTTGGGAAAAGCAACGAATGGAAACATAGAGGCCCTTCGCGCGAATGTAGACGCGCACCTGAAGCACGTCGATGGATTGGTGGATCAGACCAGCACAACTCTCGGGTCCGTCCACGATTTGGCGGAATCAGTTCATAAGTCGGTTGATTCGTACCAGCTACAGGCCCCGGAGCTTTACCGCAGAACCTCGCTGCTGCTGGCACGGGCCGACAACCTCGCTCTGCAGACACAGGTGGCGCTCCCGGAATTCGTGAAGTCGGGACAGGAGACCGTGAAGAACGGGGCAGGTGTCACCGCGGATGTCCACACTTTCACGACAAGGTTTGTGGCGCCGACGACGAAAAAGGGTGTGGCCTGGGGAGTGTTCCGTGTAGTTGTCAATCCCGTGGCATGGATCACGACGAGATTTTAGATATGATTCTTCAGTGCGGAAAATGCGGAGCGCAGAGAGACCTGATCGAGAGCGTCTATCACCAGGGACCGCAAGACTGCATCGATCCGCGATTCAAATTTGAGGGAGAGCATTTTCACTGCACCTGCACGAAATGTCTTTTTGAGTGGCCGGAAAGGGCCGAACCGGAGATCAACAATGGATGAAAATATCAGCTTTCGCTATGGCAGAAATCCTGACCATCACGACGTCCGCGACGCGATTCATGAAGTCAGTCCCTCGGCGATGAAGATGATGCTGCCACACATCCCGGCGACGATGGATGTTTTTCAGGGCCTCAATCTTCCCGTTTACGATCAGGGCCAACTGGGAAGCTGCACGGCGAACACGGGCGTCCTCTACCGGCGCTTCCTGGCACAGAAATTTCCAAAATACTCCGATCCCGACATGGACCTGAGCCGCCTGTTTCTCTACTATCAGGAGCGGAAGCTACCCTGGAACGGAGGCGTCCAGGAAGATTGCGGCGCGGAGATCCGGGACATCTTCAAGACGCTTACCTCCGTCGGGGTGTGCCCGGAGCAGGTGGATCCTTACAAGCCGTCCGATTTTGCCTCGCCCAAGAACGACGACCCGACGGCCGTTCTTCAGGCAGGTCGATACAAGATCGGGGCCTATCACCGCGTCCCGGATGTGCTGAACGTCAAGCTGGCGCTCGTTTCGGAATACCCCGTCGCCCTGGGCTTCACGGTCTATGAATCGTTCGAACACATCAAAGGCGATGGTGTGATGCCGATGCCCAACCCTCACAACGAAGACAAGATGGGCGGCCACGCCGTCTGCATCCGGGGATATGACGAGAGCCGGAAGGCGTTTCTGGTACAGAACTCCTGGGGGCATGGCTGGGGATACAAGGGCTGTTTCTGGATGCCCTACGCTTTTTTGGAGAATGTCGATCTTTCAGGCCCCGACTTTTGGATCGGGCACCTGGGCCCGGCGTGGAAATAAAGGGAGGCAATAATCATGGACAATTGGGTAGGGCAACACTGGCAGGTTTTGATTGCCGCGTGGTGGTTCTTTAACATCCTGGTGAGCACCATGCCGGCGCCGAAGGAGAACGCCCACCAGGGATACATCTGGCTGCACAATTTCCTGCAGGCCATCGCCGGGAACGGAAAGCAGTTTTTCCAGAACCTCCCGAGCGGAATTCAATCAGCATTTTCACAAACGAAAAAGGGAGACTAACCAAAAGGGAGAATTCCAATGAAACGAAATCTTGCAAGCAAACTCGTCATCTATGCGGTGCTGTTCCTGTTCACCTGGGGCTGCGCGCTTCCGCCCTGGGTCTCGACCGTCGAGAGCGACGTCCAGGCGGCAGCTCCCATCGCTGCGGCTCTCGTGGCCGTCGTCAATCCGTCCCTAGCGCCCATCGCCACGATTGTCGTCGCCGGGATCAATGCGCTCGCGAAAGTGCTGGATTCCTATAAAGCCCAGCCCACAGCGACCAACCTTCAGTCTGTCCAGGCGGCAGTCAACGCCATCAATGCCAACATGGCAGACCTGATGGCCGCCGCCCAGATCAAGAACCCGACATCTGATGCCCGGGTGACGGCGATCGTGGGACTTCTGGCGCAACTGGTCAACGAAGTTGTGGCACAAGTGCCCTCGGCTAATCCCAAAGCAGTACGCGGGGCAACCCAGGCACACGGTGGGGCGTTCTACAAGGATCAGTTCAACGCGATTACCCGGGGCGACCGCCGGTTCGTTCCAATTGCGTAGAAATCTCCGGGGTCGATTAAAATGGCCCGTCCCGAGCAGGAGACGGGCCTTCCTGCCTTCTTTGGGGGTCGGTTGGTACGATTCATCGTCCGTGTGCCCTACAAGGCGGCCCTGGTGGACAAAACGAAAGCCGTGAAAAGGTGTCTGGAAGAACAAAAGCAATGCCTTGAATATCTTAGCGGAAGCGGGGACGATAAGGCCGGTGCCGGGAGCGGGCTTCAAGATTGGATTGTCGAGCAGCTGCTTATTGAAGAAGAAAAAGACCATGAAGAAAAACTCCCTTCGGCTCGTTTATTTACGTCCAAAAGACCTCAAAAAGAATCCGCGCAATTGGCGCAAGCATCCAGCCGATCAGGCTGAGGCGCTGCGCTCCGTCATGGAAGAGACCGGCTGGGCCGGGGCCATCCTTCTCAACGCGACAACCGACCGGATCATCGACTTGGGCGGATGCGTTTGCTTTATTTCGCGGAGATGTTCTTTATTGTTGGAACGCGTCGGCGTCGGCGTCCGCGATCCAGTTCGCGGGCGACATCATGAAATCCGGTTTTGAAATTAAGAATCAAATAATTTGGGCAAGAAATAACATCGTCATTGGGCGCGGAGACTATCACTGGAAACATGAGCCGTGCTGATATGCCGTAAGGAAGGGCAAAAGGCACAATTGGCAGGGCAGCCGAAAGGAATCAACCGTTTGGGAAATAGACAAACCGTTGAAATCCGAGACCGGACACTCGACGCAGAAGCCGATTGAATGTATGGCAATCCCGATAAGAAACAATTCGGACCGCGGGGAGGGCGTCTATGATCCATTCCTTGGCTCGGGCACCACAATGGTTGCCTGCCAGAACCTAAACCGCAAATGCCGAGGAATTGAAATCTCTCCGGCCTATTGTGCCGTCACGCTGGAGCGGATGCACAACGCCTTCCCGAAACTCAAAATTAAGCGCTTGCCGTGAACAATCCGACCCCCATATCTTGTGCCTAAAATAAATCGAGCGGATCGCCATTTTCCGCTTGACAAGTGATATCGCGGAGATATATCGTCTCGCTCATGGTTACACCATTCATCGTTAGATTCACTTCTCGGGCGGAAAAAGAACGCGCCGAATGGGCCGCCCGTCAATGCAAGATTTCCTTGGCCCGGATGGTTCGGGAACTACTCAAAGAAAAGGTAAGAACGCTGCGGCTTGCGCCTGAGCCGACCGCGCCAACAAGCAACACAACCCAGGGAGGAGTGCCCTGCTATGATCAGCCGAACAACGTACGATCCGCCGGCGCCGCTCGCATTTGACGCCGAGCGCCACGAGTATCGCATCAATCGCGCCGTAGTTCCGTCCGTCACCCAGGTCATCAACGACATGCTTCCCCAATGGAAAGCCGGAGACTGGTATCTGCAGAGGGGAAGGGCGGTTCATGCTGCCGCCGCCATTGTTGCCAAGGGACTTGATTTCAACTATGACCCGCGCATCTCAGGCCAGGTTGAAGCTCTCCAAAAATTTTTCAGACAACTGCATCCTGAGGTGGAAGCTGTCGAGCAACCCGTTTTCTCAAAGCTCTATCAGTTCGCCGGGACGCTGGACCTGCTGGCAAGGATCGGCGGACGCCGCATGATTGCCGACTATAAGGCTACGCTCACGCCCACGACTCCGATTCAATGCGCCGCCTATTCGCTGTGCCTTTCCTCGCCGCAGCCGCTTTTCGGCGTCGGCATCGAGATCCGGGAAGACGGCAACTACCGCATGTCAGAGATTTACGATCTCAGAAAGTACCGGGGCGAATTTCTTGCCCTGCTCACCGTCTACAACGTCCGCAAGCGATTAGGTCTACTGGAAAAAAAGGAGGAAACACAATGAGCACGCAAATTGAAATGGACCAGTTGGAAGCGGTGAAACGTGACATTTCACCCGTACTTCAGAGGGCAACAGCCCTGATAGTTCGAGACCAGGAAAGCCGTGACGATGCCGTTACTTTTGGAAAGGACATCAAGGCCGCTCAGCGACGAGTGGACGATTTCTTTGACCCGACGATTGACCTTCAACACAAGGCATGGAAATCGGGACTTGCGGCCAAGGCGCTGCTCGCTGATCCGCTGAAGGCGGCTGAGAAAATGACCAAGGAAAAAGTTCTCGCCTTCGACCGTGAAGCTGAACAAAATCGCCTGGCGGAACAGCGACGACTTCAGGCTATCGCAGACGAAAAAGCCCGCCGGGACCGCGAAAAGCAGGAAGCCGAAGCGCGGCGGCAACGCCAGATTGAAGAAGAGCAGAGGCGAGCAGTTGAAGAGAAACGGCGAGCAGCTGAGCAGGCGTCAGCCGAAGAACGGGAAAGACTCAATCGGGAAGCCGCGGCAGCCGAGCGCAAGGCCAACGCCGCGGCCGCCAAGGCCGAGTTCAAGGAAGAGACAGCAGCGGCCGTTGTTGCTCCTGTGGTGACGGTAGCACCGGCGGTGGAGAAGCAGAAGGGCGAATCCACAAGGAAGCTCTGGAAGGCGCGGGTTACTGACGTTTCGCTTGTCCCGCGGGAGTACATGACCGTCAATCAGCAGGCCCTTGATGGTGTGGCCCGAGCAACCAAGGGGGCCATTCAGCTTCCGGGCGTCGAATTCTACTCCGAGGACAATCTGGCGCTCGGGGCCAGGTAACAAAATCTAGCAATCCAAAAGGAGAAAGTCATGGACGCACAAAAGGAGAACATTAGAAAAATTGAGGCACTTACATCCTCACGTCCGCCAACGGACGAAAAAGCTGTGGAGTTCGTGCCGCTCGGAGCGAGCGACAAGATCCGGCTGACCGCCGCGATGGTACGGGCCTTCATCGCCGTTCCAACGAGGACCGGGCTGCTGCCCTCAGAGCGCGACTGCATCCGCTTCATCATGCTCTGCCGCGGCAAGAGAGCAAATCCGTTCGAGGGCGACGTGTTTATGATCGGATACGACACCAAGGAAGGACCGTCGTTTTCGATGGTCTGCGGGATTGAATTATTTCTCAAGCGCTCCGAGCAGGAGAAGAACTACGATGGGCGAGAGTCGGGAATTATCGTCAAGACGTCCGCTGACCAGATCGAAGAGCGCCCCGGGTGCCTGCTACTGGACGGGGAAAAGCTACTGGGAGGATGGGCGAAAGTTTACCGGAAAGACCACTCCCACCCGGACTACAAGACCGTCAACTTCTCCACATACAACACAACGCTGAGCCGCTGGGCAAAGGATCCCGCCGGGCAGATCGAAAAGGTAGCCTTGAGCCAAGCGCTTCGCCAGGCATTCCCCACGCCCCTGGGCGGCCTCTACACCCAGGAGGAAATGGAGCGCGTCACGCAAACCGGAGAGGGACTGCTTGAGATCCGTGAGCCGATCAAGATGCCGGAACTCAAGGCGGCAAATGGAAACGGCAAAATGCCCGATCCTCCAGCGGCGGACCCTACTCCCACAGATGTGCCCGTGAACACGGCGGACCCGGTTCAGAAATTCGACGAACTGGAGACACTGAAAAAGATTTTTCTGGTGTCCGTCGATCAATGCAAGTCGATACGGGAAGTGGAGGCGCTTGTCAAGAAAGCGAAGGAGTACGGCCTCGGAGATGCCTGGCTTTTCGATTTCGGCGTCGTCTGCACCGAGCGCATGGATGCGATCAAGGCCAAGAATCAAGGGAGAACTTAAATGCTGACGACCACAAAACAGCTGCTCAGAAAATACGACGCATGCGAAGAGCGGTACGAGCACCTAGTGGAGGTGCTTGGACCAAGCGGAGATAACGACACTATTCCCCTAACCCGGATAGTCGAATTAAACGGTATCGAAGATGCAATTTGGGCGCTGGTAGCGGTCCCCTCCAATCAGCAGGTAGAACGCGACCGACTAGCCCGCCTCTTTGCTTGCGCGTGTGTTCGTAAAACACCACTTGCTGATGGCCGCTTTGTTTGGGATCTCTTGACTGACGAGCGCAGCCGCCATGCTGTGGAGATTGCTGAGCGATTTGCTAAAGGCAACGCCACGGCGGAAGAGTTAGCCGCTGCCAGGGCCGCTGCCTGGAACGCTGCCAGGGACGCTGCCTGGGACGCTGCCAGGGACGCTGCCTGGGCCGCTGCCAGGGCCTCTGCCAGGGACGCTGCCGCCTGGGGCGCTGCCAGGGCCGCTGCCGCCTGGGACGCTGCCAGGGACGCTGCCAGGGCCGCTGCCGCCTGGGACGCTGCCAGGGCCGCTGCCGCCTGGGACGCTGCCAGGGCCGCTGCCAGGGCCTCTGCCTGGGACGCTGCCAGGGCCGCTGCCGCCAGGGCCGCTGCCAGGGACGCTGCCGCCTGGGACGCTGCCAGGGACGCTGCCAGGGCCGCTGCCGCCTGGGACGCTGCCAGGGACGCTGCCAGGGACGCTCAAGAAAAAATTTTCAAAGCGCTCCTTACGGAGAAATAACGTGGCGCTCCAGGGCGGCGCGCGGGGCGCTGGAGATCGCCAACGGAAACCAGGCGAGCGCTCAATCCCGAGCGACACTCCCTCCAGCGTCCCGTGGGCTGCCATGACGAAAAAACTTCCTGCAATCATGTTCTACACCGGAGATTGGATCCAAGACACACGATGCCTTTCCCTCGCGGCACGGGGTGCCTGGATCGACCTTTTGTGTGTCCTTTGGAGATCGGAAAAGCGCGGAGAATTGACTCTCCCATTGTCCGGATATGCACGCCTTTGGGGATGCACCGAACGAAAGGCGCAGGCCGTTATCAACGAACTCATTGAAAGGCGAATTTGTGACAATGTAACGAATGGTAACAAAAATGTAACGCTCATAAGTAGAAGAATGACAAAAGAAGAAAAACACAGGGAATCAACACGATGCAGGGTAAACAGGTTCAGAAATTCACACAGTAACACAAATGTAGCTCTCCACAGAGGCCCCTCTTCATCTTCATCTTCATCTTCAGTTTCATCTTCATATCTTCCCCCTATATCCCCCCAGGGGGGGAGAACGTCAAAGACAAAGCAAAACCTGAAAATCGGGAAAAGCAACAGCCCGCCGCCGGAGATAGTTCACCGGATCCGCTGCCCTCATTGCGGCCCCACCGTGGGGGCGTTCATGGAGGCCCCCGGTTGTGAGCAATGCAACGGCCTGGGGACGATGCCGGAAAGCAAGAGAACTAAACCCGAAAGGAGAAAGCCATGAAAGAACCGAAACCCAAACCGATGAGCACCGACCTGCAGAAAATCAAGACCGACCTTATGGAAAAACTCAGCGCCATAGTTCACGCCTGGATTGAACTGGGTTCTGAAAAGCGGGATGTCGTGAGCGATTTTAACCAGCGGCTTGGAAAGCTCGAAGAGGACATTACCAACGTCCGAGCGGCAACG
>Ga0209777_10001217_pt1 | contig 38417 bp, 37 predicted proteins | sample FrelakmetHBP12HB_FD_187147 | JGI IMG/M metagenome (GOLD analysis project Ga0209777, IMG submission 187147) | Freshwater lake sediment microbial communities from the University of Notre Dame, USA, for methane emissions studies -HBP12 HB (SPAdes)... | ecosystem: Environmental > Aquatic >...
TGGCTCGAAGAGTTTTTCGTTGAGGTGCGGTGCAATTCCCGGGCCGGTGTCGTGGAAGCACACCCGCCACTCTTCATCGGCCCCCTCCAGCCGCACGGTCAGAGTCCTTTGGCTCGCATGCTTCTTGTCCACGCACATGGCACGCAGTGCGTTCTCGCACAGGTTCCAGAAGACCTGCCGCAAGCGATCGGCGTCACCCTTCACCCATGCTGTGGGAGTCTCAAACTCGCGGACGATGTCAATCTTCTCCGGTTGGTTCTGGAGGAGCGTCAGCGTGTCCTCCAAGAGCCCGCGCAGCTCCACCGGCTGCATCCGGAAGGTGCGGTCACGCGAGTAGCTGAGAAAGTCCGAGATGATGGCGTTCAACCTTTCGCTTTCGCGGGTGACGATCTGTACGAGGGCGCGCTGATCGTCGGTGAGCGTGGCGATGCCGCTCAGCACCTTCACCGAGCCGGAGATGGAGGCCAGCGGATTGCGTATCTCGTGCGCGATGCCGGCAGCGAGACGGCCGATGGCGGCCAGTCGGTCCTTCAGTTGCAGCTCGCGCTCCAGGCGCCGTATCTCCGTCAGATCGCTGAAGGTGTACACGTAACCGACGGTGCGTAACTCGCTGCTTTCTTCTTCGCTCTGCCGCTCCGGAACCTGCAAGGCGCTGACGGAGATCCCGAACATGCGCTCCTCGCCCTGAGGAGTGCGGGCGCGGACTTCGGCGCGCAGGGAAAGCTCGCGTCCGGCGGGACGCGGCGGTGTATCCTCAAAGAGGGCGTCCACCCTTTCGCCTTCCATGGGCTCGTCCTCCGAGCGCCCCAACAGCCGACGCGCGGCGGGATTGACCAGCTTCACCGCACCGTCCAGGTCGGTGGTGATCAGTCCGCCGCTGATGGCGTTCACCACCTTCTCATGCAATGCCTGCAGGTTCTCCAGCGCGCCGCGCTGGTCAGCCAGCTCGGTGCTGGCTTGCCGCAGGCGCGTGCTCAGCCGGATGGAAAGATACGCGATGGCGCCGTAGGCCACCAGGTTGATGAACACCACCGCCTGCAGCGAATTGGCATCCGGGCGCGTGGAGCTGTGCGAGGGGATAAGGTCAAAGTACGAAAGCTCCAGAATCGCGCCGAGGGTCACGAAGGAAAACGCCGCCGTCAGGAAGGCACCTGTCCGCGAGAGCAAAATGCTGGCAACGATGATGATGAGCGGGTAGAGGAAATTGAACGAAGTGTCAATGCCGCCGCTCGCCCAGATGACCGCCGAAGCAAACACCAAATCGCTCAGCACCTGCGCACGTATCTGGTACGGTGAATCGGGCCAGCGCACGGACAGCCACATCAGGACCGCGGAGGCAACGTACCAGGCGAGGATGACCGTCAGGAAGACGCGTGCGTCAACATTGGTGGCGGTCAGCTCCGTGATGGCCACCTCGATGGCCAACAGGAACGTGATGATGATGATGCGGACTTTGACCAGCCATTGCAGCCAGGTCCGCTCGATGATGGCTCCGCTCATAGCTGCAAACCTGCGCTCCGCGGGCAATGCGGCGGAGCGTTGCCGGGGCCTTCTCCCGGGCGCCGATCTGTCATCCCGCCAGCTTGGAGATCATGGAGAACAGCGGCATGTACAGCGAAATCACGATGCCGCCGACGGCGACGCCGAGAAATCCAATGAGCAGCGGCTCCATCAAGGTGAGCATGTCCTTGGTGGCCGCATCCACTTCGTCCTCGTAGAAGTCGGCGATCTTCTGCAGCATGGAGTCCATGGCGCCGGTGGCTTCGCCCACCCCGATCATCTGCGTCACCATGTTGGGGAACACCTTGGACTCGCGCAGCGGATCGACGATGGTGCGTCCTTCCTCGATCGCCTTGCGCACCTTCATCAGGGACTGCTCGATGACGGCGTTGCCGGCGGTCCGGGCTGTGATGGCGAGTCCCTCCAGGATGGGCACGCCGGAGGTGATCAGCGTGCCAAGGGTGCGCGTGAATCTCGCGACTGCGATCTTGCGCAGCACCATGCCAAACACCGGCAGGTTGAGCAAGACGCGATCAATGATGAGCTTGCCGCCCGGCGTCTTGCGCGCTTGGGTGATGAAGACGAAGAAAAGCACGATGCCGCCGATGAACACCCACCAGAAGGACCCGATGACATGCGAAAGCCAGATGACGAATGCCGTTGAGGGCGGCAACTGGACGCCCAGGCCCACGAACAAGTTGGCGAAGATCGGCACCACGAAGGCGAGCAGGCAGCCAACGATAATCACCGCGAACGAGATGACCGCGACCGGGTACACCAGCGCCGACTTCACCGCCGAACGCAGCTTCACCGCTTTTTCCACGTAGCTGGAGACGCGCTGCAGAATCGTGTCCAGAATGCCGCCGGCTTCGCCCGCCTCGATCATGTTGGTGGTAAGGTCGTCGAACGCTTTGGGATAGCCGCGCATGGCATTGGCCAGCGTGGCTCCGCCCTCCACCGAGGTGCGCACTCCAATGAGCACCTTCTTGAAAGCGGCGTTCTCCTGGTTTTCGGCCAGAATCTCCAGGCACTGCACCAGCGGCAGGCCGGCGTCAATCATCACCGAGAACTGCCGGAAGAAGATGGCCAGTTCCTTCGCTTTGATCCTCTGCGAGCCCAGCGTGGGCAGGGTAAAGGAGCGGCCTTTTTCGCGCAGGTTCTTGATGCTGATGCGCTCCCGTTGCAGCGCGGCAAGCAGGTTCGCGCGGTTCTCCGCCGCCCGCTCACCGGAAACTCTCTCGCCTGCCTGGTTCGTTCCCGTAAACACATAGACTGGCATCGCCTATACTCCCTAGCTAGCTCGGCACCCGGGGGCTTCTGACGCCCTGGGCGCGACGGATCATCTCCTGCAGTTCGTCGGGCAGGCTGGAGCGCTGCATCGCGACTTCGATCGTGATCTGTTTCTGCAGGAAGAGCGTCATCAGTGACTGGTTGAAGGTCTGCATGCCGAACTTGTCCTGTCCCGCCTGCATGGCCGAATAGATCTGGTGGATCTTGTCCTCGCGGATGAGGTTGCGGATGGCCGCCGTCGGCACCAGCACCTCCATGGCCATCACTCTGCCGCCGCCGCCCACCTTGGGCAGCAGGGCCTGGCAGAGCACGCCCTCCAGCACCAGCGAGAGTTGCGCCCGCACCTGGGGCTGCTGGTGCGCGGGAAAGACGTCAATGATGCGGTTGATGGTGGAGGACGCCGAGTTGGTGTGCAGGGTGCCGAAGGTGAGGTGGCCGGTCTCCGCAATGCGTAACGCCGACTCGACGGTTTCCAGGTCGCGCATCTCGCCGATCAGCACCACGTCCGGGTCTTCGCGCAGCGCCGCCCGCAGCGCGTTGTGAAAGGCCTTGGTGTCCTGGTGCACCTCGCGCTGGTTCACCAGGCAGTTCTTGTGCGGGTGCACAAACTCGATCGGGTCCTCGATGGTAATGATGTGGTCGTGACGCTCGCTGTTGATCTTGTCGATCATCGCCGCCAGCGAGGTGCTCTTGCCCGAGCCGGTGGGCCCGGTGACCAGGATGAGTCCGCGCGGCTTCTCACACAGTTTGCTGACGATCGGCGGCAGGTTCAACTGTTGGAACGACTTGATCTCGAACGGAATCACGCGGAAGACGGCCGCGACCGCGCCACGCTGCAGGAAGACATTGCCGCGGAAACGCGCCAGGCCCTTGAGTCCGAACGAGAAGTCCATCTCAAACTCTTCCTCGAAGCGGTGCTTCTGCGCGTCCGTCATCACGCTGTAGGAGAGTTGCTTGGTGTCCGCCGGGGTCAAGGGTGGCATGTCCAGCGGCTGCAGATGGCCGTGCACGCGCACCTGCGGAGGCGAATTGATGGTGATATGCAGGTCGCTGCCGGTCAACTCCATCAGCTTGCGCAGCAGGTCACTCAGTGTGACGGGCATTCGGTGTGATTTCCTTCCTTATGCGTTTACGGTCTCGCGTGCGACCTCTTCCAGCGTGGTGACCCCGTTCTTCGCCTTGATCAGGCCGCTGCGGCGCAGGGTGATCATGCCGCTCTCCACCGCCTTCTTCTTCAGCTCCGGAGCGGAGGCACCCACCAGGATCAGCTCCCGGATCTCGTCGTCTATGTCCATCACCTCGTAGAGCGCGGTGCGGCCCTTGTAGCCCTTGCCGCCGCACTTGTCGCAGCCGGAGCCCTTAAAAACCTTCACGCCGCTGCGCACCTCTTCAGGGGTGTAGCCGGCGTCGAGCAGCGCCTTCTGCGGCAGATCTACCTTTTGAATGCAGTCCTGGCAGATGCGCCGCACCAGGCGCTGGGCCACGATAAGGTGCACCGAGGTGGCCACCAGGAATGGCTCGATCCCCATGTTCATCAGGCGGCTGATGGTCTCCGGCGCGCCGTTGGTGTGCAGGGTGGAGAGGACGAGGTGCCCGGTAAGCGCGGCCTTGATGGCGATCTCAGCGGTTTCAAAGTCGCGGATCTCGCCCACCAGGACGATGTTCGGGTCCTGGCGCAGGAAGCTGCGCAGCGCGGTGGCAAAGTTCAGCCCGATCTGCTCCTTCATCTGCACCTGGTTTACGCCCGGGATCTGGAATTCGACCGGGTCCTCGGCGGTCATGATATTGGTGTCGGGCTTGTTGAGCTGGCTGATCGCGGAGTAGAGAGTGTTGGTCTTGCCGGAACCCGTCGGTCCCGTCACCAGCACCATGCCGTAGGGCTGAAAGATGGCGCGGGTGAACCTCTCCAGTGACTCCGGCTCAAAGCCGAGCTGGGTCATGTCGAGCCGCAGCTGCTCTTTGTCCAGGAGGCGGAGCACGATCTTCTCGCCCCACAGGGTCGGCAGTGTGCTTACGCGGTAATCGAGGACGCGACGGCGGCCGTCCACCACCATGCGCAGCATGATGCGGCCGTCCTGCGGTAGGCGCTTCTCGCTGATGTCCAGACGCGCCATGATCTTCAGGCGCGAAGTCAGCGCGTCGCGCAGCTTCATCGGCGGCGTCATCATCGTCTGCAGGATGCCGTCAATGCGGAAGCGTACGCGGTATTCCTTTTCGTAGGGTTCTAGGTGAATGTCGCTGGCCTTGCGCTTCACCGCTTCAGTCAGGATCACGTTCGCTAGGCGGACGATGGGCGCTTCTTCGGCGGCTTTCTCGAGATCGCCGAGCGAGGTCTCCGTGTCCTCATCGCGCATCTCGATGTCGGCGCCCTCGTCGAATGAGGCCATTACGTCTTCCAGGTTCTCGCCGTCGGGCTGCGTGTTGTAGGCGCGCTCAATGCCTTCTGCGATCGCCGATTCGCTGGCCACCAGGGGCTCGATGTTGAGGCCGGTCATGAACTTCAACTCGTCCATGGCGAAGACGTTCGATGGGTCAGCCATGCCGATCTTCAGGGCCGCGCCTTCACGGCGCAGCGGAAGGATCAGATGCCGCTTGGCGGTTTCGTAGGGAACGAGCTTCAGGACCTGCGGATCAACCTCGTAATCCTTCTCCAGTGTCGGCACGTTGTACTGCCGGGCCAGGTGGCCCGTGACCTCGTCGTCGGTCACCAGGCCCATCTTCACCAGCACCGAGCCCAGCCGGCTCCCCGGCATCCCCGCCTGCATCTTGATCGCCTCGGCGAGTTGCTGCGGCGTCACCACCCGCTCGCGAACGAGAAGATCACCCAAGCGTTGCGACATGACTTCCTCTTTCTTCAGCGCACACGTTCATCCCCTAGCGCCCGCGTGACAGAACTTGGTCACAGATGCGCCGAGGTTATGCGTATTGACAATTATTGTCAATCAGACGGCCATACCAGAAGTAACGACTTTGGGCCATGCCCCCTTAAGTTACTGACCACCTTCAGCCTATCTTGTGGACAAACTCCTCCAGCCGACGCCTGGATGTGCGCTCCGGGCTTTCGCCCGCCGCCGCCACCGGCACGATGGACATCGGCTCGATGCCGGGGGGCGCTCCAATGATCTTCGCCACCTTCTCCGGTTCGAAGGCGCCGATCCAGCAGGTGGCGAGGCCAAGGGCCTTAATGGCCAGCACGGCGAAGGTGGTTGCGATCGTGGCATCCTCCAGGGCCCAGCGCGCAGACGGCTCGAACTCGCAGCGCGCAGGGTGAGTGCAGAACACAAGCGCCAGATCGGCTTCGGCGAGGAACTTCTGGTCGAAGGTGGCCGCCGTCAGCTCCTCCAGCCGCCGGCGCTCCACCAAGTAAATCTCATAGGCCTGGAAGTTCCCTGCTGAAGGCGCGGTGCGCACCGCCTCCAGGATCTTCTGCAGATGCTCCTCGGTGACTGCGCCGCGCTTGTAAACCCGCACAGATTGACGATGTTGAATGAGTTCAAAGAAGTCCATGGCACTTGCCTCCACCATCCTCACACTCCATTCTGGAACACCCGCCCGGCGAGCGCCAGCTAATTGCGCAGGGGTGCCGGATGGTTGATGGGAGACGTCCCGCTGCATTACGACGGTAACGAAGCTGCTCTATCGCGTCCTGAACTCGCAGCAACTCAGGCAGCGCGCCCGGGGTTTGAGGAGGCTCAAGTCGTCTGGCAGCCGTTCTTCCGGCAGCCGTTGCGCGTGCCCGTGCATCTCAATTGGCACCGCTGCCGCAGTCGCGCCATTCTCATTCGTCCGAGGGCTGAGCCCAGCTATGCACTTCACGCAAGCCTTGATTCGAAGTATGCTCACTCCACCTCTGAGGCCGTCGTGAACCGGGAGCCGCGAACACCCATCAGCGCGCAAGTGAAGATCATGGGACTCGATGCGCGTGGTCAGGCCTATACCGAGGTCGCGCACACCATCGACGTCAGCACGCACGGCATGCGCATTGACAAGGCCGGGTTTCTCCGCAAGCGCGGCGAAGTGGTCACCGTCTTTCACGGCGCCAATCGCATGCGTTTCCGGGTGGTTTGGATCGGGCAGTCGGGATCATCCACGGAAGGCCAGGCGGCGTTGGCGCCCGACGTGGCCGCTGAAGATACGGGACGTCTCGGGCTGTTCCAGGATGCGACCGCCGCCGCTCAGCCTCCAGCCGCCGAACCGTCCTCGGCGAGGCCCCCCGGCGTTGACCGCCGAAGCGTCCCCCGCTACCTCTGCGACCGCGGCGTACAGGTCTGGAAGCAGGGGGATCTGGTTTCCGTTTATGGCAAGCTGCGCGATTTGAGCCTCGGCGGATGCTACGTGGAGACCGCACAAGCTTTGCCGGTGCAGACACAGGTCCGCCTCGCCATGTCCTTGTTCGGAATGAACGTGCGCGCCGTTGGCGTGGTCCGCGCATCCACGGATGGCAAGGGCATGGGCATCGAGTTCACCTCCGTGCGCCCGGAAGACGTCAGCCGCCTGCATGCCGTGGTGGGCAGGCTGTCCAAGAAGCAGGCCTAGTCAACATCCCCGCGTTCATCCAGGCTCACTGGCTGAATATGCACCCACGCATGCCCACGACTGGTGAAAATCGGCCAGCATACTGCGCTCTCAGCCTTATCGCCTTATGGCAACCGCCAGGCTGAAGTCGGCGAGCGTGTACAAGAATGGTACAGAGTTGCCCATTAGTTGCACGTAAGTGCCTCCTCGCGCGGTCTAAGTTGCGCTAAAGTAGCGCCGCTACCCTCCCCCCGTGTAGCAATTCCTCAGGTCGGCCCTTGGCAGCACTCGGCACCATTAGTCGAATCAGCGCGAACGGAGGACTGGGTTCCGTGAGCTCAACCAGGCGAGAACTGCGTGCCCCGCTATTTGTGACCCTCAGGCTGAGTTGGCTGGATGCGCGCGCCGAGGAGCACTCCGAGATCGTCAGCACCATTGACATCAGCGCCCACGGCATGCGCATCCGCCACTCGGGGCTCCGCTGCCATCCGGGCGACGAGGTGACTCTCTCCTGTGGATCGGGCTCCATGCGTTTCCGCGTGGTGTGGATCGGCACCCCCGGGACGCCTTCCGAGGGAGAAGCGGCGCTGCTGGCGAGCATTCCAGGCGAAGACCTCAGCCAGTTTGCTCTGTGCCTCGCCCATGCGCGGGCGGGATACGCGGACCAGAGCGCCTCCGCAACCCCGGGTCATGAGCGCCGCGTGATGCCACGCTACCTGTGCGAGGGGCCCGCGCAGCTCTGGCGGTCGGGCGAGATGTCCTCCCTCGAGGGCGCACTGCGCGACCTCAGCCTCACCGGATGCTACGTGCGTCTACGGAAGCCGTTTCCCGTCGGAACCGAGCTTCGCCTCTCGATGTCGCTGTTCGGAATGACCGTGCGCGCGGAGGGAGTGGTACGCAACGTGGTGGAGAATGACGGCATGGGAATCGAGTTCAGCGGCCTGCAGCCGCAGGATGTCCTTCCCCTGAATACAGTGCTCGCCGAGCTTACCCGCAAATAGCGGGACAGAACCGCCGAGCGGCCGGACATTGAGCTTATACACTGGAGCCATGCCATCGGCCCGCGCCAAACAGGAGCGCGTGCGGAGAATCTTTCGCCGACTCTACTCGTGCTGGGGCGCGCAGCACTGGTGGCCCGCGCGCAATGCCTTCGAGATGGTGCTCGGGGCCTTCCTCACCCAGAACACCGCCTGGACAAACGTTGAGAAGGCCATCACCCGGTTGCGGGCTGCCCGGAAGCTCAGCGTTGATGGCATTCGCCGGCTCCCACTCCGAGAGCTTGAAGAGCTCATCCGCCCTGCCGGGTACTTTTGCCAGAAGGCCACGCGGCTGAAGGCGTTTGTCGCTCACCTCGACGCGCGCCACGCGGGCAGCCTGCGGCGAATGCTCCGCCGCCCCACGCAGGGGCTGCGCGATGAGCTGCTGTCACTGAACGGCGTCGGCCCGGAGACCGCCGACTCCATCCTCCTCTACGCCGGCAATCACCCCGTCTTCGTGGTGGACGCCTACACCCACCGCATCTTCCGCCGCCACTACCTCAGCGACGAGAAGACCTCTTACGAGGAAATTAGGTCGCTGGTGGAGATCGCTCTAAAGGACGAATGGTGCGCGCCCGGAAGCGGAGACAAACCTGCGGCCCGTCCCCCCACGCACCCGCCCTCTGCACTTTCTTCCACTATCCGCGATCCGCTGCCGCAGGTCTTCAATGAATTCCACGCGCTGCTGGTGCAGGTGGGCAAGCACCACTGCCTGAAGAACAAACCGCGCTGCGAGGAGTGTCCGCTGCGTGGTTTTCCACACCAACGCGATTAGCGACAGGCTGATGGCGAGCAGAGGATCGCTGCTACAATCCCCCCATGCGCCCCGCCGCTGACATGCTCAGCAAGATTGTGGCTGACAACCTGCGCCAGCTTCCTGCGGCCGAGGCTCCGCTGGCGGCGTGGGAGTTCGCCGCCGGGCGCGCCGTTGCCGAGCGCACTCGCGCCCTCAGCTTCGCGGAAGGTGTGCTCACCGTCGAGGTGCCGGATGCCAACTGGCGTGCCCAGCTCCGCGACATGGCTACGGCATTCCTCAGCAAGATCAACCAGTTCAGCTCCGTGCGCGTGGAGCGCCTGGAGTTCACCATCGCCCGTTCGCAGGCAAAGTCATGAAAGTTACCGAGCAGGATGTCCTCTACGTCGCCGACCTAGCCAGCCTGGAGCTCACTCCGGCCGAGCAGTCCGCGATGGTGCACGACCTCAACGCCATCCTCGGCTACACCGACATGCTCAACGAGCTCGACACCACCGGCGTGGAGCCCATGGCCAGTGTCAGCACCATCTTCGCGGCCGACGAGAAAGGCGAGTCCCCTGCTCTGCGCGCCGACCAGCCCGCGCCCGGCCTCTCCCACGACGATGCCCTGCGCAACGCGCCCGACACCGACGGAAACTTTTTCCGCGTCCCCAAGGTCATTGAGCGTTAGCGGAGATCGTGATGAAGCTGAGTCTCGAAACTCTCACCATCGCCGCCGCCCGCCAAGCCATACAGCAGAAGGCCATCACCGCCCGCGCCCTGGCCGAGGGATACTACACGCGCATCGCCGCCGCAGATGAGACCATTGGCGCGTTTCTCTCCCTCTCGCGCGAGCGCGCCTTCGCCCAGGCTGACCGCATTGACCAGCTCGCTCAGCGCGGCGATCCGCTGCCGCCGCTCGCCGGCGTACCCATGGGTATCAAGGACGTGCTCATGACCCGCGGCCTGGTCACCACCGCCGGCTCGAAAATCCTGGAGAACTTCATCGCGCCCTATGACGCCACCGCCGTGGCGCGGCTCGAGCAGGCCGGTGCTGTCATGCTCGGCAAGCTCAACTGCGACGAGTTCGCCATGGGCTCGAGCAACGAGAACTCCGCCTACCGCCCGGTGCGCAATCCGCGCGACACCACGCGCGTCCCCGGTGGCTCCTCCGGGGGCTCCGCCGCAGCCGTTGCCGCCGGCTTTGCCGTGGCCACGCTCGGCACCGATACCGGCGGCTCCATCCGCCAGCCCGCCGCCTTCTGCGGGGTCGTCGGCCTGTGCCCAACCTACGGACGCGTCTCGCGCTACGGCCTCATCGCCTTCGCCAGCTCGCTCGACCACGTCGGCCCGCTCACCCGCACCGTGCGCGACTCCGCCATCCTTCTCGGCGTCATCGCCGGACGCGACCCGCTCGACTCCACCTCCTCCGACGTGCCCGTGCCCGACTACACCGCCGCGCTCGCACAGGACGTAAAGGGCCTGCGCATCGGCGTTGCCGAGGAGTATTTCGGCGAAGGGCTCGACCCCGAGATCGCCGCGGCCATCGAGCAGGTCATCGAGCGCCTGCGCGCCCGTGGCTGCGAGATCGTTCGCATCTCGCTGCCGCACACCAAGTACGCCATCCCGACCTACTACATCGTCGCCACCGCCGAGGCCTCCGCCAACCTGGCGCGCTTCGACGGCGCCCGCTACGGACACCGCGCCTGCAATGCCGCCACCCTCGGCGAGATGTATCGCCGCAGCCGCGACGAAGGCTTCGGCCCCGAGGTCAAGCGCCGCATCATGCTCGGCACCTACGCCCTCAGCGCCGGCTATTACGACGCCTATTACCTCAAGGCGCAGCGCGTCCGCACTCTGCTCACCCGCGACTTCCAGCAGACCTTCACCCGCGTGGACGCCGTCATCGCGCCCACCACCCCCACGCCGGCCTTCAAGCTCGGCGAGAAGTCCAACGACCCGCTCGCCATGTACCTGAGTGACATCTTCACCGTGACGGCGAACCTCACCGGCATCCCCGGCATATCGGTGCCCGCCGCGGCGGGCGGCAATACCAGGGCGGGACCGCCCATCGGCGTGCAGGTCCTCGGCCGCCACTTCGATGAGGTCACGGTTCTGCGGGTCGCGCAGGCCATCGAACAGGACAGGGGTTAGGGACGGGGGAGTTTCCCTTCTCCGCCCCATGGCACGCCTGAACATTTCCCTCGACAAGCGCGCGAGCTAGGCGGAGTACGCTGCTGCAGAGAGCAGGAATGTGCTACTGCGCGTGTGGAGACAGGCGCTGCGAGCGACAGACGACATTCACTGGCAGATAGAAATGCTCTTTGACAAATCGGGCCTTTTCTACGACCGGCGAAAAGGTCACGCTCGCGACGAGAACAGGCCCATAGCTCAGATCGTCAGCGTCATTGAGGTGCTGCAAGCACTCCTTTCGGTGGTCCGTCAGAGGCCAGACGATGCACGCGCATGGCCGCGCGATTACTTCAAAGACGACGATAAACACAACGACGTATTCGGGGACGGCGTCTACAACTTGAATCTATATCTCAAGAGCGTTCAACTTCTCAGGCGTACCGAAGATTTTCTGGACCAGATGAACCTGGAACTAATCCATCGCCGCAACCCGTTGCCCTATCTGTGCCACTATGCCACCTGTGCCGCTGTCGGTAACCCCTTTGCTCCGCCCGGAAGTGTCTTGAAGCTAGACCTGGCTGCCGTCTCGGACGAATTGCTGATGGACTGCTACGCCAGGGTCCGAAAACTGTATGACAAGTTGGCGGACAAGTTCATGGTGGACGGGGAACGGGATTATGACAGTCTGGCGAAAGGTCCACACCTGCTTAAAGCGACGTCGAGAGAGCTGAAGCGTCGTTTTAGCTCGAAGAAGTAAGACGGCAGAACAAGAGCAATAATCGCCGGCTCAAACGACTCAGCTCCTAACTCTTAACCCCTAGCGGCAAGTTCGCCTCCGCCGACAGATCCAGCGCGGCGAAGTCCCCCGCCAGGAACTTCGGATAGGCGACGGCGGCAATCATCGCCCCGTACTTGATGAGACCGCCCCTATGCCGCTGCCGCCTTGACCTTGAGAGGTTTAACCTTCTTACGCTTCTTCTGCGAAGCCACCCAGAGGTCATACTGCGTCTGCATCTTCAACCAGAGGTCAGGCGACGTCTCGAAGGCCTCCGAGAGGCGCAAAGACATCTCGGCGGAGACGCCTGCCTTTCCGTTGAGCAGGCGCGAGAGCATTACGCGCGAGATTCCGAGATGTGCAGCAGCCTCGGAAACCGACACCTTGCCAAGCTGCTCTTTCAGTACTTCTCCGGGATGAGCGGGGTTGTGCATCAACATGTTTCAACTCCTAGTGGTAATCCTGATAATCGACGAGGATCGCATCCTCGCCTTCGAACGCGAATGTCATCCGCCAGTTCCCGCTTACGGCCACGGACCAGTGGCTCCTCAGGTCGCCACTCAACTTATGGAGCCTCCAGCCGGGCACGTTCATGTCTTCGGCTTTGCTGCAGACATTCAAGCGCGTAAGCTGTAATCGCAGTTTATTGGCGTAAGCCGGCTGAATGCCGGCTTTCGAGCCAGTGAGGAAAAGCTTCTCAAGCCCGGCGTGTCTGAAGCTCCGAATCACAACGTAAACTGTAAAGTTACAGTTTACAGTTTGTCAAGGAACTTCGGTCGCCGCATGCCTGGTCCCTGTTCCCTGCCCCCTGTTCCCCAGCGGCAGATTTGCCTCCGCCGACAGGTCAAGCGCCGCAAAGTCCTGCGCCAGAAACTTCAGGTAGGCAGCGGCGGCGGTCAGCCAAGAAAGGTCACCGTCAGAACCGTACAGTCATCGGCTAGGGGTTTGTTCTCGCAGAAGGTTCTCATCGCAGCGAGAATCTCGGCTGGCACGGCGCCCGCGGCAGCTAACTGATTCAGACGTTGGCCACCAAAGCAGTTGCCGCCTCCGTCCTCGGCTTCGGTTACGCCGTCGCTGACAAGCAGCAGGCGATCTCCCGTACGGAGCCTGCACCGGGCGCTCTGGTAGACCACGTCGGGGAAGAAGCCCACTGGCAGGTTCGCGTCTTCGAGAGGCGCAATTACGTCGCCCGAGACCAGTAGCGGTCTAATGTGTCCGCAATTCACTAACTCCAGCTCTCCGCCGGCAGTGAGGTACAAGATAATCGCGGTCGCGTAGCCCAGGCCGCGCGCGCACAGGAAGCGATTGATCACCTCCGCGAGCTTGTGCAAAGGCGTGTCCGAAAGCAGCTGGGAATGGATGATTCCCTGCAGGATAGACGCCTGCAACGCCGCACTGATCCCCTTTGCCGACGAGTCGGCGATCACGATGGCCAGTTTTCCGGGCAGCGCGATCACATCGTAGAAGTCGCCGCCAATATCCGCACAAGCAATGTTGCGTGCCTGGACAGTCGCAAACGGCACGCTTGGCATCTGGGAAGTAAAAAGTCTTTGCTGTATGCCTGAGGCAATGGATCGTTCTATCTGGTACCGCTTGACTGTTTCCGTTACCTGCGCATTTTCAGCCTTGCGCAAGATTTCCTCGGCACGCAGCCGTTGTGTGATGTCGCGCAAGATCACCGCGTAAAACGGCTCCCCGTTGGCTTCGCCGGCGGAAATCGTCGCCTCGGCGGGAAATTCCTCACCGTCCGCCCGCAGTCCGGTCACCACTCCGGGTAGATGCATGGTTCGAGTCGTGGCTCCGCTGCGTGCGTACTCGCGCATGTGCTTGCCGTGCGCCTCATGGAATCTGGCGGGCAGGAGCTTGTTGATTGGTTTGCCAATCGCCTCCGCTGCAGTGCAGCGGAACACTTTCTGCGCGGCGGGATTGAACACCGTTATCCGATTCCGGGAATCGGCCAGGACGATGGCATCCATTGCGGAGTCAATCACCTTGGCGAACCGAGTGTCCTCTGGCTTCTTCACATCGCACCTCACGTCATGGATGTCGCAGTCCAGTAGCACAGCCTCGCCCATAGCGGGCCCAATCAAAAGTGTTGCAATCGAAAGGTCGAATAGTGCGCTAGTGAGCCGGGCCCAGCAGAACAAGAACGTACTTGCAGCACGGGCCTAGCAGGATGCTGGAGAGCATCAGAAACGGACTAACGGCACCCAAGACCCTGCAGGCCTTCGTTTGATGCTCGGAACCATCAAGTTGATAAGTTCTTTCTTGGGGGGTTGCCTGTCGAACGGCAAGAAGGCCGGGGCACTACTCGCGATTGTTTACTTGTGGGCTGTGATAGGCAACCGATAGTCTTCAAGTTCTCTGTTTTCTTTCCCCTAATCCCGAACCCCTAACGGCAGATTCGCCTCCGCCGAGAGATCCAGCGCCGCAAAGTCTCCCGCCAGGAACTTCGGGTAGGCTGCGGCGGCAATCATCGCCGCGTTGTCGGTGGACATCGGCTTTGACGGGAAGCAGACCCGCATGCCTTCCTTCGTCCCGCGCTTTTCAAATGCCGTGCGCAGCGCGCTGTTGGCCGCCACGCCTCCGGTCACCAGCAGCGTTCGGACATCATGGTCGCGCGCCGCCGCCAGCGTCTTGCTCACCAGATCGTCCACCATGGCGTGCTGGAAGCTGGCGACCAGGTCGAGCGTGGGCTGGTCGCACACCGCGCGGTAGTCGTCGAGCGCGGGCCGCACGATCTTCAGCAGCGCGCGCCTACGCTCTTCGATCTGCGCGAACAGGTCGTGCACCTCGACGTGCCGCAACACCGCCGTCTTAATGCCGCTGTAAGAGAAATCGTAGCGCGGCTGATCTGAATCGGGCTTGCCGTGATCGCGGCGGTCTCGGTGCTTCATCTGCGCGATGCTGAACGGCACCGCCCGCCCGTTCCCCAGCGGCGCCAGACGGTCAATGATCGGCCCGCCGGGATACCCCAGCCCGAGCAGCTTGGAGACCTTGTCGAAGGCCTCGCCGGCGGCGTCGTCGCGTGTGTGTCCAATGTTGCGGTAGCGCCACGCGTTGCTCGCCTGCTCCGCAAGGTAGAGATGCGTGTGCCCGCCGCTGACCACCAGCGCAAGCACGGGAAAGTCGAGTGCTCCGTGCCCCTGCTGCCGCTGCTCCAGCAGCACGGCGTGGATGTGCCCTTCGAGATGGTTGACGGCGATCAGAGACTTCCCGATGGCCCAGGCCAGCGCCTTGGCATAGCTCACGCCCACGAGCAGCGCCCCTGCCAGCCCCGGCCCGGCGGTCACGGCGATCGCGTCCAGTTCGGAAAGCCCGAGCCGCGCCTGCTCGAGTGCGGTTCGCATCACCGGCACGATGCTCCGCAGGTGCTCCCGCGAAGCCAACTCGGGCACCACGCCGCCGTAGGATTGGTGGGTGGAGATCTGCGAGGCCACCACGCTGGAGAGCAGCTCCTCGCCGTTGCATACCACGGCCGCTGCCGTCTCATCGCACGAGCTCTCAATGCCGAGGATGGTGGTGGCGCGGGCCATGGAACCTATTCTAGCTGGTATAAACTGCGTTCATGACTCCCCGCTCCGCCGCCGTCGAGATCGTTCGCGCGCTGCGCGAACGCCATCACCAGGCCTACCTGGTCGGCGGATGCGTTCGCGACCTGCTGCTCGGCCACGAGCCCTCCGACTACGACGTGGCCACCAGCGCCACGCCTGGCGAGGTCATGCGCATCTTTCCGGAGACCTGGGCCGTCGGCGCGCAGTTCGGCGTGGTTCTCGTGCCGCTGCGGTCGCTCGGAGAAGGCGCAGATTCCGCGCCGGCCCCCGATTCGATCCCCGGCGCGCATCCGCACGCCATCGAGGTCGCGACTTTTCGCAATGATGGTCTTTATACTGACGGCCGCCATCCCGACGCGGTGCGCTACGCCACCGACCCGCGTGAGGACGTTTTGCGCCGCGACTTCTCCATCAACGGCCTGCTGATGGACCCGCTCGACGGCGACCGCGTCCTCGATTTCGTCGGCGGCCGCGATGATCTCGCCGCCGGCGTGATCCGTGCCATCGGCGACCCCGCACGCCGCTTCGCGGAGGACAAGCTGCGCATGTTGCGCGCGCCGCGCTTTGCCGCGCGCTTCAGCTACTCCATCGCCCCGGAGACGATGCGCGCCATCCAAGAGCTCGCGTTTGGGGTCCGCCAAGTGAGCCACGAGCGCGTGCGCGACGAGCTCACCCGCATGTTGACGGAAGGCGCTGCGCGCCGTGCCTTCCTGCTTCTCGACGAGCTTCGCCTGCTGCCTGAGGTGCTGCCGGAAGTCGCGCGCATGAAGGGCGTGGAGCAGCCGCCGGAGTTCCACCCCGAGGGTGACGTCTGGGTGCACATCCTGCTGCTCCTCGAAAGCCTGCCGCCGGGCTGTTCTCGCACTCTCGCCTGGGGCGCTCTGCTGCACGACGTGGGAAAGCCGCCCACCTTCCGCCGCGCACCGGACCGCATCCGCTTTGACGGCCACGTGGAGGTCGGCGTGCGCATGGCGGAGGAAATCTGCGGCCGTCTGCGCTTCAGCAATGACGATGCGGCGCAGATCAGCTCGCTCGTCGCCAACCACATGCGCTTTGCCGACGTTGAGCAGATGAAGGAATCCACCTTCAAGCGCTTCCTTCGCCTAACCCAGTTTGACGAGCACCTGGAGCTGCACCGCATTGATTGCCTCTCCAGCCACGGCAAGCTCGACCTCTACGACTACACCCGGCGCAAGCTCTCCGAGCTGCCAGCGGAAGAGGTGCGGCCACAGCCATTGCTGCGCGGCGACGATCTGATCGCGGCGGGCTACCAGCCCGGCCCCGCCTTTCGCGAGATGCTGGACGTCGTGGAGGACGCCCAGCTCGAGGGCCGCCTACACGATCGCGAGGAGGCGCTGGAGTTCGTCCGCCGGCTCTTTCCGCGCTCTGCCTGATGGAAAGGCAGCAACTTCTTCGCGATCACTGCGTCGAAGACTAGAATAGGCAGACGAAGATCGCGCCATGCCCGTCCCCCAGCAACCCGGCCCGCGTTCGCGCACCACGCGCATCACGCTGCTCTCCATCGGGCTGGTTCTGCTCGTCCTCGCTATTACCGCGCTGCAGGCTTTCAACCTCACATTCCTGCGGCCCGATACGATCGGGCAGACGATGCTCTTCTTCGTGTTGTCGGCCCTGATCTTCTTTGCTCTCATCGTCCTCACGTATGTCCTGCTGCGCACCATCTTCAAGCTCTACCTGGAGCGCCAGACGCACGTGCCCGGCTCCAAGTTCCGCGGCAAGATGGTGCTCGGCGCCCTGGTGCTCTCCTTCGGGCCGGTCATTGCGCTCTTTCTCTTCAGCTACGGCCTGATGAACCGCTCCATTGACAAGTGGTTCTCCCGGCCGCTGCAGGAGGTGCAGGAGCACACGGCCGAGGTGACCGCGCTGCTCGCCAGCTATGCGGGCAAGAACGCAGAGGCCGAAGCCCAGGGGATCGCGGCCTCCGAAGACGCACGGAAGGCGTTCCACACCGGCAACTTCGGTCCCATCCTCGACGAGTTCCGCCGTCGCGAGGCGACCCTGCAGGGCGGATTTGCCGTTGCCCTCTACGCAGGGGAAGCCGAGGCCATCTTCAACGCTCCCGAGCCTTGGAACCTTCTGCGCGCCAGGCTGCCCGCGACCCTGGCCCCAGGCACGCCCAGCGCGTTCACAATGAACGGACGCGACTACATGGTGTCCGTAGTTCCGGCCGGCAGCGAGGGCCAGGTGCTGGTGGCAATGCCCCTGCCTGAACAATATTCAGGGGTCCTGCGGCAGCTGGACAACAGCGAGAAGCAATATTCGCAGTTGCAGCGCGAGCGGCGCGCGACGCGCCGCCTGTACATCCAGCTTCTGCTGCTCATCACGCTGTTCGTGCTCTTCGCGTCGGCGTGGCTTGCGTTGGCGCTCGCCAAGCTGGTCACGCGCCCTGTCACCGCGCTCGCGGAGGCCACGCAGGCCATTAGCGAGGGGCGCTTCGAGTACCGCGTGGATGTGCGCGCCGACGACGAACTGGCGGACCTCGTCAGCTCCTTCAATCGCATGGCCGGCGACCTTCAACTCAGTCGCGCGGAGATCGAAGGCCGGCGGCGCTCCATGGAAATCCTGCTGGAGAGCATCCCCTCAGGCGTCCTGTCACTCGGGCGCCGCGGCGAGGTACTGCGGGTGAATGCAGCGCTGGTGCGCATGTTCCACCTCGATGTTGCGCCGGGTCCTCAGGCCAGCCTGGAGCTGGCGGAGCTCTTCGGATCCGAGGTGGCCGCGGACATCGAGCGCAGCACGCGCAAGGCGGAGCGCATGGGCGCCACCACCAGCCAGATGGAGATCCGCGCCGGAGGCGGCAAGCTCGATGTTGCTGTTACCGTGGCCTCCACAAGCGACGCGGAGATGCCGGGTGGACTGAGCTTCGTCGTCGTCTTTGAAGATCTCTCCGACCTGCTGCGCGCGCAGAAGCAGGCCGCCTGGCGCGAGGTGGCGCGGCGCATCGCGCATGAGATCAAGAATCCGCTGACTCCCATCACCCTCAACGCGCAACGCATCGAGCGCCTGTTGCAGCGCGGCCCGGTTGACGCCGCCGCCGAGAAGGTCCTTGCCGGCTGTGCCGGGGCCATCTCCAGTTCGGTGGAGACCGTGCGCACGCTGGTGGACGAATTCTCCACATTGGCGCGCTTCCCGCAGTCCGAACCGCGTCCGAGCGACGTGAACCAGGTTATCGAGAGCGCACTTGTTTTGTTCGAGGGACGCCTCCGCGGCATCCGGCTGGAGCGTGACTTTGCCGCGGACCTGCCGCCCGTAATGGCCGACCCGGAAGCCATCAAGAGAGTGGTTGCCAACCTGGTGGAGAACGCCGCCGAGGCCATGCAGGAATCCCTGTTCAAAAGTGTCACCATCTCAACCGTCCTGCTGGGGACCCGAGAGACGGTGGAGATCGTTGTGGCGGACACCGGGCACGGCGTCACCGCCGATCTAAAGGAAAAACTCTTTCTGCCGTATTTCTCCACCAAGGGCCGCGGTACCGGCCTCGGCCTGGCGATCGCCAGCCGCATCATCGAGGAGCATGCAGGCAGCATCCGCGTGGAGGAGAACAAGCCGCTGGGCACGCGATTCATCGTCGAGCTGCCCGTGGCTTCGCAGGCCAATGCGGCGCCGGAACGCGGCAAGGCACAAACCCCGCAGGCCACCTAGCCGGAGAGGTTACAATCTGACCGGGGCCGCGTGGGCGGCCGCTCTGCCATGATTCATGTTCTAGTTGTGGACGACGAATCCAGCATCCGTGAGACTCTGCGCGGAATTCTGGAGGACGAAGGCTACAAAGTCTCGCTTGCCGGGAACGGCGAGGCCTGCCTGGAAATGCTGGCCAAGAACCGGTTCGACGTGGTGCTGCTCGACATCTGGCTCGAAGGCATGGACGGCCTTGAGACGCTGGAGAAGATCCGCGAGATCGAAGACCGGCCCGAGGTGGTGATGATCTCCGGGCACGGCAACATCGAGACTGCGGTGCGCGCCACCAAGCTGGGCGCCTACGACTTCCTGGAAAAACCACTCTCGCTCGACAAGACGCTCATCGTGTTGAAGAACGCCGCCGACGTGCGCCGCCTGCATTCGGAGAATCTGGAGCTCAAGCGGCAGACTGTCGCACGCAGCGTCATTGTAGGCGAAAGCGTTCCCATGAAAGCCCTGCGCCAGCAGATCAGCCTGATGGCGCCCACCAACGGACGCGTCCTGATCTACGGGGAGAGCGGCACCGGCAAGGAGCTGGTCGCGCGCGCCATCCACGCCGAAAGCCTGCGCAAGAACCAACTCTTCGTCGAAGTGAACTGCGCCGCCATACCGGAGGACCTGATCGAAAGCGAACTCTTCGGACACATGCGCGGCGCTTTCCCCGGCGCCACCGCGGAGAAGACCGGACGCTTCCAGAAGGCCGACGGCGGCACTCTGTTCCTGGACGAAGTCGGCGACATGAGCTTGAAGACACAGGCCAAGGTGCTGCGCACGCTCGACGAAGGCCGCTTCCAGGCCGTGGGCATGGAAGAACCGACCACCGTGGATGTGCGCGTAATCGCTTCGACCAACAAGGATCTGGAAGAGGAGATCTCGCGCGGCAACTTCCGCGAGGACCTCTTCTACCGGCTCAACGTCATCCCATTCTTTGTGCCGGCGCTGCGCGAACACCATGAGGACGTGCCGTTGCTGGCCCGGCATTTCCTGCGTGAGTTCTCCGCGCAGTACAGTCGCCGCGGCAAGGAGATCTCTGACGAGGCCGTGGATGTGCTGATGCGCTACTCCTGGCCGGGAAACGTGCGCGAGCTGCGCAACGTAATCGAGCGCCTGGTCATCATGAACCCAACGGCGACACGCATTGAACGCAAGCACCTGCCGCCGCTTCTGTACCGGGAAAATTCCCGCCGCAACCTGGGCGAGTTCTCCACCCTGCACCAGGCGCGCGCCGCCTACGAGCGCGACTACATCCTGAAGAAGCTCGACGAGAACCACGGCAACGTAAGCCGCACCGCCGAGGTCCTCGGCCTGGAGCGCAGCCACATGTACCGCAAGATGAAATCGTTGGGAATCGCCGTGAAGGAATAGTCCGGCTCTCTCTACTTCTCTTCCTCATCCTCCGCCACGCTCGGCGTGAGCGAGTCAATCTGTCTCCGCCAGTCCAGGGCCTCTTCCACAAAGCTGCGCGACTCGCGCCAGTTCGGCTGCACCTTGACGAATAACTCAAGATAAACCTTGGTCCCGAGGATTCGTTCGATCTCGCGCCGCGCCCGCGTGCCGATCTCTTTGAGCATGGCTCCGTGCTTGCCGATGATGATGGCCTTCTGCCCGTCGCGCTCCACGTAGATAACGGCTGCGATACGCGTCAGCCGCGCGCCCTCTTCGAAGCTCTCCACCATCACACTGGCAGCGTACGGCACCTCTTTGCCGGTCCGCACCAGCACCTGCTCGCGGATCAGCTCGGCGACGATGAACCGCTCCGGCTGGTCGGTGACCTGGTCCTCCGGGAAGTAGCGTGGGCCCTCCGGCAACGCCTTTACCACCGAGGTGAGCAGGTCGTCCACGTTGGTCCCCTTGGCGGCGGAGATGGGGATGATCTCGGCAAACTCCCTGAGGTGCGACCACTGCTCGATGAGCGGCAGCAACTCCCGCTTGTCCACCAGGTCAATCTTGTTGAGGAGCAGGAAGACCCGCTTATGCTTCCGCTGCTTCAGCATCTCCAAAACAAACTCGTCGCCGCTTCCGAATCTCTGCGTGATGTCCACGATGAGCAGCAGCAGGTTGCAGCCTTCCAGCGCGTCGTACACCTCCTGCATCATGCGGCGGTTGAGCGAGTCGCCGGGTTTGTGCACGCCGGGAGTGTCCACGAAGACGATCTGCGCCGCCGGCCGGCCGGCCGCTCGCTTCAGGTTCACGATGCCGGTGATGCGGTTGCGTGTGGTCTGCGGCTTGTGCGTGACGATCGCCAGTTTCTGCCCGGCGAGGCGGTTCAGCAGAGTCGATTTCCCTGCGTTGGGCCGTCCGATGATGGACACGAATCCGGTGCGCATGAGTGCTCTATCTTGCTTTCTTTCGGCGTGCCGTAGCGGGCCGGTGTGCCCGCTCGATCAGGCCGTCGGCCAGCCCGAGCTTGCGTTTCAGTCTTGCTTCCAGCGCCGCCATCTCGCCCTCGTCTCTTTCATGGTCGTGGCCGGCCAGGTGCAGCATGCCGTGCAGCACCAGCACCTCGAGCTCTTTGAGCAGTCCGTGCCTAAGCCGCCTGCCATTCTCGCGCGCAATCTCCACGGAGATGGCAATGTCGCCGCCGAGCGGCGGGTCCGCCGGAAATGAGAGTACGTCAGTGGGACGGTCCTTGCCGCGGAAGTCGCGATTCAGCCGCCTCATCTCGGCGCTCGATGTGAGCAGGACAGCCGGCTCGCCGCGCACCCCGGCGGCTTGGCGTGCACGCTTCGCAAAGTGGCCCAGCGCGGCTTTCATCGTGTTCGAGATTCGAATTCGGGCGACGATCAAGACAGGAGCAGTTTACCGTTTCCCGGAGGCTTTCGGGAAACGGCGCCCGGGGAACCGAGGATGCGGTTACTGCGGCAGTGGTCCCTGCTTGTTCTTGCCGTTCTCAGGCCCCGGAGGACCGGGCTGACGCTCCGGTTCAAGCTGCAGCGAGAGCTGTTGCTCGGCGCGCGTCTTGTAATCGTCATAGGCGCGCACGATGCGCTGCACCAGCTGGTGGCGCACCACGTCGGTCTCATCAAAGTACTGGAAGGCGATGCCCTCCACGCCTTTCAGCACGTTGATGGCTTCCAGCATTCCGCTGCGGCTGGCGTTGGGCAGGTCGATCTGCGTGATGTCGCCGGTGATGACCGCCTTGGAATTGAAGCCCAGACGCGTAACGAACATCTTCATCTGTTCGCAGGTGGTGTTCTGCGCTTCGTCCAGAATGACGAACGAGTCATTCAGCGTGCGCCCGCGCATGAAGGCGATGGGCGCAATCTCGATGATGTTCTTCTCCAGATAGCGGTCAACCTTCTCCGGCTCCAGCATGTCATAGAGAGCGTCATACAGCGGACGCAGGTAGGGATCGACTTTCTCCTGTAGCGTGCCGGGCAAAAAGCCGAGGCGCTCGCCGGCTTCCACCGCCGGTCGGGCCAAGATGATGCGCGCAACCTTCTTCGACAGCAGGCAGCTTACCGCCATCGCCACCGCCAGGTAAGTCTTGCCCGTGCCTGCCGGACCGACGCTGAAGACCATGTCGTATTGTTCGATGGCTTCGAGATACCGCCGCTGATGTGGACTCTTGGGCTGGATGCTGCGCCTGCTTCCCATCGCACGCTGCCGGCCAGTTTCGGCCAGTCCGCGCAGCGTGGCCGCCGGATCGCTCGTCACCACCCGCAACAGGGCGTTCAGATCGCCGTTCTGGAACTGGAAGCCGCTACGGCTCAGATATCCGTAGTCGTTGATGATCTGCTCCGCGCGGTGCACGTCGGCCGGGGAGCCCTCGATGGCGATATGGTCGGAGCGCAGGTCGATCTTGACGTTCAGGCCGTCCTCGAGCACGTGCAGGTTCTCGTCGCGCGTGCCGAACAGCGTCTCAATGTTGGGGCTGATTTCTATGCTCGTCTTCATCGAGGGTTATGAATGCCTCCGGAGGCGCAGATGGCCAAGAGCTGCCGCTCGCGGGCGAAGCCGCGTGGGCGCAGGCTGGATTGGGCACAGGAGAATACCGCTGGAAGGGGGGTGGGCAACTTCCGAGATTCCTCGGCGACCTGGCAAACGACCCATTGCCGGAGAGAGTAGCCCGCTTGTACCCCGCAGGTCAACAAATCGTAGGGACACGTACGAAAATGTACCTCCGTAGTAAGCTCCGCCTTGCCGCCTCCCTTGGATGAGGGCGCCTGCGGCGAAGAAAGCATTCGGCCGGTTTGCCATTCCCTGCAAGTTCCCGTAAAATCAAAGTTTCGGCACCAAGTGGAAGATCATCCAGAGGACAAACCAACAGGTATGGCGAATCATTTTTCGGCGCTTAAGCGCGCCCGGCAGACAGAGAAGAAGACCACGGTGAACCGCACCAACACTTCGCGGATGCGCACGGCGCTGCGCGACCTGCGCACCGCCATCTCCGCGGGCGACAAGAAGGCGGCGGAGACCAGCTACTCCAACGCGGTCTCCGTGCTCGACAAGAGCGCCAAGAAGGGCGTCATCCACAAGAACACCGCCTCGCGCTACAAGAGCCGCCTGGCCGCGCGCGTCAAGGCCGTCGGCACCAAGTAACCCCCTAAGGCACCAGCTAGACGGCAGGCTCCGCGCCTGCCGTTTTCGTCTGCGCAGGATCGTTTGTCCCCTACACCGGCAGCTCCTCCTGCTGCCAGGCCGGGGCATCACCACCGCGTGGTTCGCTGGCTAGCTCCAGCACCAAGTTCTCCAGCACCAAGCGCTTGTTGGGAGGGCTGGAGCGCAGCGCCAGGTCGGCGCGCGCGATCAGCCGGATGGCCCGCGTCAGCTCGCGGCGGGACTTGTATCTCCGCGCTTGCCGGATGATGTCCTCGGCCGCGAACGGCGGCACGCGGAAGCCCTGCCACAGCGCCTGCCACAGGGCGCGCGAGTCGCGCACGTTGCGCTCGCTGATGACCAGCATCTGCCGGAAGATCTTCGCCAGCATGTAGAGGTGGCCGATGGCGGCATCGTCGCCGTCGCCCGTCGTCAAGATAGAGTCCAGCACCGCCAGCGCTCGCGGGCGGTCTTTGGCGGAGATGGCGTCGCTCAGGTCGTAGAGCGTGCGCTGCTTGGCCGCCAATACCAGTGACTCCACGTCACCCAGGGTCACGCGCTTCTTGTCGCCCACGTAGAGGATGAGCTTCTCCAGCTCGCCGGCAACCATCATCATGTCGCCGCCGAGCGCGTCCACCAGTTCACGGGCGGCGTCTGCTTCCACCTTCACGCTCTCCGCCCCGGCCGTCGCCTGCACCCACTTGACGGCTTCGCTCTCCTCCACCCGGGCGAACTCAATGACGGTGCAATGTTCGCCCAGTGTCTCGCGGATCCGTTCCGCGCGCTCCTTGTCCTGAAGCTCGATCCGTCGCGCGTCGGCGGGGATGCTGATGTGGTCGGCCACGAAGATCAGCATCGCGTCCGGGTTGGGGTTCTTGAAGTACTCCTCGATGGCCGCGAACTCAGCGTCGTGCTTGCCGCGACCGTAGAGCGTCTTTACGCTGCGGATGAAGAACACCTGGAACGGAGCCATCAGTGAGGGCGTGCGCGCGCGGTCCAGGACCTCCGCAATCTCCATATTCTCCAGATCAAACTCGTAGAGACTGAACTCGCGCATGCCCGCCGGAACCAGGTGCTCGAGCACGGCGTCGCGGCACTGTCTGCGGAAGAACGCCTCGTCGCCGAGAAAAACGTAGCCCGGCTGCAGTTTGCGCGAGCTGACGTCAGCAACAAATCGTTCTGTCGGCGCGAAGGTCCTCACCTAGAAAGCCTCCAGCAGGTTGCTCACCAGGGTGCGTGCGAAGTCGCGCGAGAGGCGGTCCAGCGCCGGTCCCTCCTCCTCGAAGAAGCTCGAAGGATCGCGGGTGATCTGGTACTGCTCGCGGAAGATGTAGTTCTGGTTCTCGAACAGGACTTTGCCGTCGCGCGCTGTGAGCGTCACTTTCACGGCCACCGTCACCAGCGCTGTGGAAGCCTGCCCGGTGCGCGAATCATAGGTGAGCGGGGCCACTTGCGCCGAGGTGACCGTGGCGCGCAGTACTGCATCCGCGTCCTCCGGATTACTCGTTACCCGGTAGCGGGTACGCGTGTTGAACTCGCGCACCACCGCCTCGGTCAGCCGGGTCTCAATGCGGTAGGTCGGGGTGCGGCTGGTGAAGGCCGGAACGGCGATGCTACGCACCGTCGGCGGCAACGCATCACTCTTGCCCGCCACGTGGTACCCACAGCCGATGCTGGATAGCATCAGAAGGAATGACAAAGCCAAAGCAGTTATGGTTCCAGACCTCATTGCACCTGCCCCCGCGGTCGCGTCGCCGCCATGTCTTCCGCGCACTCCACCGCCTGCAGTACGGAGATGCGCAGGTTATCCGATGCTGCCCATAGCCAGTAACCGTCAGGCTGCCCGGTATCCGGCCGCAACGCCACTTGAATCTCCTCCACCCCGGCGACATTGACGTTGCTCGGCTCCTCGCCCGCCGTGGCCGGCGTGACGTGGTCTCCCGTCAGGACCGCAATCATCTCCTCCGGCGGCGCAGGCTTCTCCAGCTGCAGGTAGATGGAGAACGTGTGCCCGTGGAAGACCGGAGCATGGATCACTTGCACGGAAGGCTGGAGTGCGCCTCCGCTGATGATGCTGTAGTGGCGCAGAATCATTGCGCCGAGCTCGTCGAGCGACAGTCCGGTCTCGGTGCCGTAGACCGATACCAGATTGAAGGCCACCTGCGTGCCGTAGATGTTCGTGGGCAGCGGCTTGAAGGAGAGAAGATTCATCGTCTGGTCGTGCAGCTCATCCATGCCGGCGCGCCCACGCTCCGAGGCCGGCTCGAAGATCGTGGCGTTGAACCGGCGCACGGGATGCGCACGCTGCAGCCTCGTCATGAGGAGGGCCAGCGTCACCGCCGCCGGATGCGCCACCACCACCGGCGCAGTCTTCAGCTCCACCGGATGCCCGCGGCCAAGTTCCTGCTCCAGCCAGGGCGAACGAAGCTGCACCCCAGGCTTCGCTTCCAAGGCGTAGCTCAGATCAATGATCTCGCTGCCCGCCTGCTGCGCCATCTGCCATGAGCGCAGCGTGAAATCCCGCACCCCGGCGAAGAAGCTGAAATCCACTGACTCAAGCCGCTCGGGCAGCACGCTGTGAATGATGGTCGGCTCATCGCCGACGGCATCCAACTGGCCGAGTGATTCGTCCTCATCGAGCAGCCGCGTCTCCAGCGCCGGGAAGCCGCGCTCTCCGAGCACCTCCTTCAGCTCCTTGCCCTTGAGCGAGGTGGCACCGATGATGGCCAGCTTGAAGAGGCTGATCCGCACGGACCCGTCGGTCTTCGTCCCGTTCTGCCTCATGAAGCTCCTGACGCTGCCTGCGGCGGCGGTTGCACTTCGGCGCGCCGTTCCAGCGAGTACACTACGCGCGCCAGCACCCCGGACACAAGATACGCGCCCGCCATCGCCAGGAGTACGTAGCGCGAGTAATTCACAATCGCGTAGATCATCAGCCCGATGATGACCACCAGCCGGAAGGGATGTCCACTGCGGAAGTCAAGGCTCTTCGCGCTCCAGAAGCGCCACCGGCTGACCATAAGAAACGCCAGCACCATGATGAAGAGAATCCAGGCCACGGCTGTCCACCACACCTGCACCGGCGCCCCGCCGCGGAAGTGCACCACGGCGGCAATGCAGCCGGCGCCCGCCGGGATCGGCATTCCGACAAAATACTTCCTCCCCGGCCTGCCTGGGTTCGAAGGCTGCGGATTCGCCTGGATGTTGAAGCGCGCCAGGCGCGCCGCGCCCGCCGCCAGGAAGACAAAGGATGCAATCACCCCAACGCGACCCAGCGGCTCCAGAATGGTTTGGCTGAGCACCAGTGGTAGTTGATGGATTCCCCACAGCCAGGCCAGCAGGGCCGGCGCCACGCCGAAGGTGACTACGTCAGCCAGCGAGTCCAGCTCCCGGCCAAAGTCGCTGGTGGTGTTGGTCAGGCGGGCTATTGCGCCGTCCATGCCGTCAAAAAAAACGGCGACGCCAATGGCCTTAGCCGCCAGATCAAAATTCGAGGCGGCCGCCCGCGGATCCGTGCTCATGGCCGCCTGCGTCGCATGCGTGATGGCATAGAAGCCGGCGGCCATGTTGGCGATGGTAAACAGCGAGGGCAACAGAAACATGCCCTTGCGCCGACGGCGGCGAGCGCGTTTCTCTTCGAGCGATCCGCCTGCGAAACTCATTGCCTGACTTCCTGTCGCGACTGTGGACGCTCGCTGATTGTCGCTGCAACCGGCAGCACGCCGAGAATGCTGCTGCCGCCCTTCACCCGGTCACCCACCTTCACCGCGACCTGCGCCGGTTCCGGCAGAATCACGTCACAGCGCGAGCCGAACTTGATCAGCCCGAAGCGCTCTCCCCGCGCCACCCGGTCGCCCTGGCGAAGGCGGCAGACGATCCTTCGCGCCAGCAGTCCCGCAATCTGTTTGAAGACGATCTCGTGACCCTCCGCTGTGCGCAGCGTGCATATGCTCTGTTCGTTCAACTCCGCCGAGGCAGCTGACATCGCGTTCCGAAAGTCGCCCTTGCGGTACTCGATTCTCGTCACCACGCCGTCCGCCGGGACGCGGTTCACGTGCACGTCAAACACGCTAAGAAAAACGCTGACCCGCTTCGCCGGACGGCCATTCAGTTCCGCCGTCGCGACTTCCGTCACCTTGCCGTCACCGACGGAGACGATCACTCCGGGATCCTGCGGGATCCGCCGCTCCGGATCACGGAAGAACCACAGGAAGAACACGGCTAGCGGGAGAGGCACGAGCGCCAGCCAATGCCAGGCGGTCAACAAGCCCACCAGCGCGGCGGCGGCGGCGCAACCCAGCGCATAGAAGTACCCATCACGCACCATGAGCCTTCGATTATAGCGAAGCGCGCCCGCCGCGCTCCGCGCCAATTTTCCCGGCAGAAACAGTGCGCCCCGGCGCTGGGCCGGGGCTGCAGAACTTGATTGCGTACGGCTGCTGGAGTCGTCAGGCCACGGTCTCCGAGCGCCCGCGCAGGAAATTCTGTTCCATGTGGTGAATCTGATCTTTGGCGTGCAGCTTGAGCTTTTTCAGTCGGATGGCTTCGAGCTTGTCGTCTTCGGAAAGGTACGGCTTCTGGGAGAGGTTGTCGAGCTGTTGTGAGTACGTCTGGTGCTCCTGGAGCAGCTTGCGAAATTCATCGCTGCTGGCCAGGAGTTGCTCGCGTACCGGGGTCGTCATTCAGCACCTCCAGGCGGGTAAGTTGTCCGAAGAGCGTAACACCGCATTCACATTCCATTCAACTGGCTGCGGCAGAAGATTCAGCGGGGGGACCGCCAACCTCCTGGGCCAGCACCAGGGCGTCCTCTAACGGATTAGTGTAGTAAGATTTGCGCCTTCCAACCTCGGAAAAACCGGCTTTTTTATAGAGCACCACGGCAGGTGCATTCGATTCGCGCACTTCCAGCATCACGCGGCGAGCTCCGGCGGCCTGCGCCTGTCGCAGCAGTTCGCGCAGCAGTTCAGCGCCAACACCTTTGCGCCGCTCCGTCGCTGCGACGACAACGTTCTCGATCTCCCACTCTTCGCCGATGCAGTGCGCGACAATGAATCCCCGCATCCTGCCGTCCTCTTCGACGACGAGCACCACGCGCGCCGCCTGGCCGACTGCCTTGTCGTAGAGTTCTCGCGACCAGTGTGCGGCGCTGTCACTCGCCCGCTCCACGGCCATCATCTGCTCCGCATCCCCCGGAAGTGCGCGGCGCACCGGCATCAGCTTTTCGGGATGCCGAGCCTGGGCGCAGAGAAGATCTCGGCATCCGAGCGGCGAATGTAGTTGGCGTCGAGCTCCGCCGGAGCAACCGTGATTCCCGCACGGAACTTGAGCAGGCCCATGCGCGCCATGGTCCCGGCCGTCGGGCGCGAGGCCAGCGCAACATCAACCCCGGCGCGGCGGAGGGCATCAGCCACGGCGGCGTCCGAGGTGACCACCGGCTGCTTCGGCTTGTGGGCAAAGGCCCATGCCGCAAAGTCGCCGAGCGGCGCAAGCTCCTGGCGAAGCGTCGCCACCGGATACCCCGCCGTCTCCGCTCCGGCAACCTCAAACTCGCCGATGAAGACCTCTCCGCGCTGCGCGTCCAGCGCCGTAATCACTCGCCCCTTGCGACCATTGGCAAAGGCAAGAGCTTCCAGCACGGAAACCTCGACCAGCAGACGCCCCAGCACCTCCGCCAGCGCCTTCACTGTCGCCAGGCCAACCCGAAGTCCGGTGAACGAGCCCGGCCCGCTGGCGACAACATAAAGGTCTATGGCCTGTCTCTGAAGACTGTTGCGCTCGAGGAGCCCCGCCAGCTCCGGAATTACCCGCGCCGAGTAGGTCCCTCCGGCGAGCGAAACCTGCTCGATGAGCGTGCAGGTCTCCGCCTCAGCCCGCGCCAGCGCCAGGCTGCCTTCACGTCCGGAAGTGTCGAGTGCGAGGATGAGCATGGGAATCAGCGCGCCAGGCTGGCGATGATCTCGTCCACCAGCGTGTATGGGTCGCGCTTGTGTTCGGCGATCTCGGCGGCGTAGCGCTCGGCGGTGGCGGCATCCAGCCGGGTGCGCACCACCTGTTGCAGCACCTCCTCGCGCAGCATCTCTTCCAGGCGCGAGCGCCAGTGCTCCACCCGGTGGCGCACGTCCAGGCCGGAGCTCTGTAGATACTCCTCGTACTGCGTGATGGCCTCCGCCAGTTCGCCGATGCCGGCGCCTTCGCTGGCGATGGTCTTCACCACCGGCGGCGTCCAGTGGTCCAGCCGCGGGCTGAGCGACTGCATGGCGCGGACCTCTTTCTCCACCCGGTCGGCCCCTTCGCGGTCCGCTTTGTTAATGACGAAGATGTCGGCAATCTCCATGATGCCGGCCTTGAGCGACTGCACGTCGTCACCCATGCCGGGGACAAGCACCACCACTGTCACATCGGCCAGCTCGACGATGTCCACCTCGTCCTGGCCAACGCCCACGGTCTCGATCATCACCAAGTCGCGGCCGCTGGCGTCGAGCACGGTGGCGACGTCGGCGGTAGCGCTGGCAAGGCCTCCGAGCGAGCCGCGCGTAGCCATGCTGCGGATGAAGATGCCGGGGTCCGCGTGGTGCGACTGCATGCGGATGCGGTCGCCCAGGATGGCGCCGCCGGAATACGGGCTGCTGGGGTCCACGGCGATGATGCCCGCGGTCTTTCCCGCCCGCCGGAATTCACGAGCAAGGGCGTCCACCAGCGTGCTCTTGCCGGCGCCGGGGGCGCCCGTCAGGCCAAGGATGCGCGCCCTGCCGCTGTGCCGGAACAGCGCGCGCAGCAGCTCATGCGCCTCCGGGGCGCGGCTCTCCACCAGGGTGATGGCGCGCGCCAGCGCACGTACGTTGCCCGCGCATATTTCCTTCACCCACTTGTTCAGTTCGATCGGGATGGCCATGAACGGATAAGTGTACCAAGGGACAACGCGCTGCGCTGTCGCGCTTGAGACAACTCTCGGGGAGGACGGAACTCAGATCTTCAAGATCCGACGCGCCCACTTCCCGGTCACGGGGTACATCGCCCACTCGCCGTTGCTCGCCTTGATGCCGTACACAATGGCAAGCACGAACATGGTCACCCCGCCCGCGATGATCACCAGCCAGAACAGGGGGATCACCACAAACAGGCCCCACGGCGGGGTGTTGTGCTCCGCGGCGCCGAAGACGGAAGCAAAGATGCCGATGAAGAACGCCATGCCCGCGACCATCCATACCGCGATCAGGCAGAGATGAAAAAGCAGCACCTGCAGGGCGTGGAATGATACGAACTTTGACTCGCGCCGCATGAAGAAGATGATCAGCGGACCGATCCACCCGCCGAACAGCTGCAGCACGTTCGCCAGCGTGGCCATGGTGCGCTCGTCCGGGGTTGTCGGAATGGGCGGAGGGAAGACCGGCGCAGAGGCGTACTCAGGGTACGGCGGTGGTGGCGTGTACATGGTGTTCTCCGTTCAGCACAGGATGTTAGCCGCCGCCACCGGCGCGTGCAATCATTAGTTTGGGCTCAGTCCTTCAGCAGCTGCCGCGCGATCACCATGCGCTGGATCTCGCTTGTGCCTTCGCCGATGGTGCACAGCTTTACGTCGCGGTAGAACTTCTCCGCCGGGTAGTCCTTGATGAAGCCGTAACCACCGTGGATCTGCACCGCCTCGTTGGCCACCTTCGCCGCGACCTCCGAGGTATGCAGCTTCGCCATCGAGGACTCCAGCGTCGTCTTCATCTTGTTGTCCTTCATCCAGGCGGCGCGCATGGTCAGCAGCCGGGCAGCGTCAACCTCGGTTGCCATGTCGGCCAGCTTGTGCTGGATCGCCTGGAACTCGCTGATCGCCTTGCCGAACTGCCTCCGCTGCTTGCTGTACTTGAGTGCCGACTCATACGCGCCCTGCGCCATGCCCAGCCCGAGCGCCGCAATCGAGATGCGCCCGCCGTCAAGCACGCGCATGGCGTCTACGAAGCCTTCGCCCTCGTGTCCCAGAAGATTCCCGGCGGGAATCTCGCAGTCCTCGAAGATCAGCTCCGAGGTCTCGCTCGCCCGCAGCCCCAGCTTGTTTTCCTTCTTGCCCGCGCGGAAGCCCTTCGTCCCCTTCTCCACCACGAAGGCCGAAAGTCCGTGAGTGCCGGCTTTTCTATCAGTCACCGCGATGACCACGCAGGTATCGGCGTGGGCGCCGTTGGTGATGAACGTCTTGCTGCCGTTCAGCACCCAGGAATTGCCTTTGCGCACCGCCGAGCAGCGCGCGCCACCGGCGTCGCTGCCGCTGTTCGGTTCGGTCAGCCCCCAGGCGCCGATGTGCTCTCCACTCGCCAGCGGAGCCAGGTAGCGCTTTTTCTGCTCGTCCGTGCCTGCGATGTAGATGTGATTGCTGCAGAGTGAGGTGTGCGCCGCTACGATGATCCCCAGCGAGCCATCCACCCGCGACAGCTCCTCGATGGCGATCACGTACTCGATGTAGCCCATGCCTGCGCCGCCCAGCTCCGGCGGAAAGATGATGCCCATCAGCCCCAGGCGCCCGAGCTCCTTGACGCTCTCCAGCGGAAAGTGCGCGGCTTCGTCCCACTCCAACACGTGCGGCGCAATCTCGCGCTCGGCAAACTCGCGCACGCTTTTGCGCAGGTGCAACTGCTCATCTGTGAGCCGGAAGTCCACGGTGTCCTCCTGGATTGTCTGGTCTGTTGGAAGCGCCTGCGGCCGGAACCCCATCCGTCCGAACCGCATTAGGAAAACTAATGCTTATATCACGGCTTCTATTGGACGGAAAGGAAAAATGGTTGTGCTTCGCCATCCGCGCTTGTCAATTCGAAGATGGCCTCAGACGCAAACAGCCAGCACCGCGCGCAACGCACCTTCGCACTGGGCCCGCGAGACGTTCAAGTGCGTGACGAACCTTATCAGTTGCGGGTTCACCGCTCCGCAGAGCACGCCGCGCTCCTTCAGCGCGGTGACGACCGCTCCCGCTTCCTTGCCCGTCCCCGTCACGTCGAATATGGCGATGTTCGTCTCCACCGAGCTGACGTCAATCTCGATGCCCGCGATCCGTGCCAGCCCCTCGGCCAGAAACTTCGCATTTGCGTGATCCTCATGCAGGCGCTTCGGACCTTCCTCCAGCGCGATCAATCCGGCGGCCGCCAGCACGCCTGCCTGCCTCATGCCTCCGCCCAGGGCCTTGCGGGCGGCGCGTGCCGCGGCGATGAAGTCCCTGCTGCCCAGCAGCAGTGAACCCACCGGCGCGCCCAAGCCCTTTGACAGGCAGAACATGATGGAGTCGAAGTTGCGCGTGATCTCCGCCACCGGCCTGCCCAGCGCCACCGAAGCATTGAAGATGCGCGCGCCGTCTAGGTGCACCGGCAACCTGCGCTCGTGCGCCTTGTCGCAGACCTCCTCCATCACCGCCACGGGCGTCACCGTGCCGCCCGCCATGTTGTGCGTGTTCTCCATCGAGATCAGGCCGGTCTGCGCTATGTAGTACGTCTGCGGCTGAATCTTCGGCGCCACCAGCGCCCAGGTCAGGACGCCGCGCGGCGCGGCAATCGGCCTCACCACACATCCACTGAACCACGCCAGCATCGCCATCTCGTAGTTGTAGACATGCCCGCGCTCTTCGCACAGAATCTCCTGCCCCGGCCGCGTGTGCAGCTTGATGGCGATTTGATTGCCCATGGTGCCGCTGGGGACGAAGATTGCTGACTCCCGCTCGAAGACCTCCGCCGCGCGCCGCTCCAGGCGGTTGATGGTCGGGTCTTCGCCGTACACGTCATCGCCAAGCTCGGCCTCGGCCATCGCGCGGCGCATCGCCGCCGTCGGCAGGGTCACGGTGTCACTGCGCAGGTCAATCGGCGCATCGGCTTCCGGATGAGTGCTCATGCAATCCACTCCACGTGGTGCGAAAACAGTCTACCGCAGCGGCGCTGGCTCACAGCACTCGCAGCGACGCCTTGCGCGTCTTCCCCGGTGCGACTCCCGCGTCACTCTCCCGTTCGCGCAGAAACTCGGCAAAGACGGTGTTCGAGAGCAGCCGCCCGCGCGGCGTAAGGCGCACGCGTCCGTCTTCCACTTCAAGCAGGCGGTCGCTCGCCAGCCCGGCGAGCACCGTGCGGTACCCATCCACCGCCTCCGCGCCGTACTCTGCCTTCATCGCTGCCAGGTCAATGCCATCGTTCAGTCGCAGCCCCAAGAACCATGCTTCTTCCATCGCCGTCCGCCCGTCAATCTCAATGCGTGTGCGTGGCGCAAATCCTTCGCTCGCCAGCAACGGCTCAAGCTCGTCCGGCGTTGCGAAGCGCACCGCCGCGTGCGGAGACCGCGCATTCCGTGCCGGCAGCAGCGAGTGTGCATCCACGCCGAAACCGAAATATGGCTGGCGCGTCCAGTACTTCATGTTGTGCCGAGAGCGGTGCCCAGCGCGCGCAAAGTTGGAGATCTCGTACTGCGTCACGCCCGCCGCGTTCAACTCTGTGCAAGCCGCATCGTAAAGGTCCGCGGTCAGTTCGTCATCCGGCACCTGGTGCGCGTGGTAGCGGGCGCCGCCGGCGATCACCTCCCGCCCCAGCCGCGAGTCTTCATCCACCTCGAGCATGTAGACGCTCACGTGCGGCACGCCGCTCTCGACGGCCACGTGCAGGCTCTCCCGCCAGGATTCCATCGTCTGGTAAGGCAGCCCGGCGATGAGGTCAACGTTGATCTCCGTGAGCCCGGCTTTGCGCAGCCGCGTCATCTCCTCCAGCACCATCTCACGCGTGTGCATCCGCCCCACGGCCCTCGCCTCCCGATCCACGAACGACTGCACTCCCAGGCTCACACGATTCACTCCGCTCGCGGACAGCGCCTCCACCATGGCCTCGCTCAGCGTCGAGGGTGCGCACTCCGCCGTGATTTCGGCCACGGGTTCAACATCAAACCCACTGCGCACCGTGGCCATCAGATGCTTGAGCTGCGCCGGGGCCAGCACGCTCGGCGTGCCGCCTCCCATGTAAACCGAATCGACCGCGCGCGTGAACTCGCCGCCCATCTGGCGCGCCAGCTCTTCCGCGTTCGCAACCTCGCGCTCCACCTGCGCCAGGTAGCGCTCGAACGTCTGCCCGGCCGCCACCCCCGAGGCGAAGTTGCAGAAGGTGCACTTTGTCCGGCAGAACGGGATCGAGATGTACAGTCCGAGCTTCACAGTTCTCTTCGCGCTCCGAGCGCCAGGACGCTGTCAGTCATTGCTCCAGCCATCGGCGTCTTTGAAACTTCCCGGCACCTCTCTAAACTCCTCGAAACCTGCCGAAACTTGCGCTGTTCCGTCTCATCTAATCACCTTTTGGGATAATAGACCTTCATGGCCGCCGAAGAAGAAGTCCTCGGGAAAGCATACGACAGCAAGCTGATGCGCCGCCTGCTGACGTATCTGCGCCCGTACCGCGCCCGCGTGGTCACGGTGCTGGTCGCCATCTTCCTCAAAGCGGGCGCTGACGTCCTCGGCCCCTACCTGACCAAAACAGTCATTGACAAGTATCTGGCGCACAAGCCAGGCGCGCATTCCTTCCTCGATCCTTTTCTCAGCTCCGACCCCGCGCGCGGCATCGCGCAGATCGGCCTGATCTTCCTGGGCCTTCTGGTCACGACCTTCGCCCTGGAGTACCTGCAGACCTACCTGATGCAGTGGACCGGCCAGCGCGTGATGTTCGACCTGCGCAGCCAGCTCTACCGCCACATGCAGCGCATGCACCTGGCGTTCTTTGACCGCAATCCCGTCGGCCGTCTGGTCACCCGCCTGACCACCGACGTGGACGCCCTCAACGAGATGTTCACCTCCGGCGTGGTCTCCATCTTCGAGGATGTCTTCGTGCTCGCCGGAATCGTCATCGTCATGATGTATATGAGCTGGCGACTGGCGCTCATCGCCTTCGTGGTGCTGCCCCTGATCTTCTATGCCACGGCGCTCTTCCGCAAGTCGGTCCGCGAGAGCTATCGCCGCATCCGCGTGGCCATCGCCCGCATCAACGCCTACCTGCAGGAGCACATCTCCGGCATCGTTCCCCTGCAGCTCTTCAACCGCGAGGAGCGCAGCTTCCGCGAATTTGAGGCGGTCAACGAACAGCACATGATCGCCTTCAAGGACACGATCATGGCCTACGCCCTCTACTATCCCGTGGTGGAGTTGCTCTCGGCCGTGGCCATTGCCGGAGTCATCTGGTATGGCGGCCACCGCGTGCTCGATGGCGTCGTCACCATCGGCGTGCTCGTTGCCTTCCTGCAATACGCACAGCGCTTCTTCCGCCCCATCCAGGACCTCAGTGAGAAGTACAACATCCTGCAATCCGCCATGGCTGCCGGCGAGCGCGTCTTCAAACTCTTGGACACCCAGCCACAGGTGGTCTCCGCCGAGACCCCGCAAGAGCCGCAGGGTCCCGGCCGCATCGAGTTCGACCACGTCTGGTTTGCCTACCGCCGCGTGCCTCTGCCGGAGAATCCCGCAGACGGTGCCCGCGGCAAGTTGCCCGGTGACTCCGACGAATGGGACTGGGTGCTGCGCGACGTAAGCTTCACCATCGAGCCGGGGCAGTCGGTTGCCATCGTCGGCCACACCGGCGCCGGCAAGACCACCCTCATGTCTCTGTTGCTTCGCTTCTATGATGTGCAACAGGGCACGGTGCGCATTGACGGCGTGGACGTGCGCGACATGGACGTGCAGGAATTGCGCCGCCGCTGCGGCGTGGTGCTGCAGGACCCCTTCCTTTTCACCGGCACCATTGCCGACAACATTCGCCTCGGCACCGCCTCCATAGATTCAGAGACCATCGAGCGTGCCGCCCGCGAGGTCAACATCCTCGACTTCGTGCAGTCGCTACCCGACGGCTTCCAGAGCACTGTCAAGGAGCGTGGCAGCACGTTTTCCACCGGGCAGAAGCAGCTCATCAGCTTTGCCCGCGCCCTCGCCCACAACCCGCGCATCCTCATCCTCGACGAAGCCACCTCCAGCGTGGATACCGAGACCGAGTTCCGCGTGCGCGAGGCGCTCACCCGCCTGGTGGAAGGCCGCACCTCGCTCATCATCGCCCACCGCCTCAGCACCATCCAGCGTGCGGACAAGATCATCGTGATGCACAAGGGCAAGGTGCGCGAGAGCGGCACACATCAGCAGTTGCTGGCGCAGCGCGGCATCTACTACAAGCTCTACCAGCTCCAGTACAAGGACCAGGAACTGTCGGCCGCCGCGCCACCGCCTGCTGATGCCGCCGCGCAGCCGCTGCCGGCGGGAGATTGAATCAGCACAATCCAGCCCCGCACAGCGGGGCGGCATAAGATAGCCCCGGGCGTGAGCCCGGGGTAGCCAGTAATTGTAGAACCGAGTCCCGCAGGGACGGCACACCACATCACGCCCCTCAGCAGTTCACCGAAACTACCCCGCCCAAGCCAAAGGAAGGCTTGAGTGGGCCACCCGTCGGGCCGCGCTGCTCCACGCCTGCGAAGTGCAAGGCCGCCAAGGAACATCGCAAGACTTGCGCGGTGAGGAAGAGCACGAGGACCGTATTCCTGCCCAAACACGGCTCGCTGATCGCGTTGACCAGCGAGGCTAACGACTGATACGAGCACGCTGTCCTGGATGACAAGAAGCCCAAGGGTCTCCGCATGTCGATCAACACCAAGTGCATTCCTCCGGAAGACGCCGCTGCCGCGTATGTGCCGCGGGAGTTGAGGATCGCTGGTGGCTTTGCTCGAGGGAAACCATCCAAATGAGGCCATGAATTTAAGGGGGTGGTATAATCCTGGCGAACCAGTCCCAAGTCAGTTTTGAAGAGGGAGGTTCATGATCATGGCAGTTGTTGAACGTGAGTTACGCGCAGCCGTTTCTGCGCCCGTCAAAGTGATGTGGACAGACGCGTATGACGTGAAACATTCTGAAATCGCACACACCATAAACATCAGCGCGCACGGCATGCGCATTCGCCATCAAGGGCTCCTTTGCAAACCGGGCGAGGTGGTCACCATTTCGTGCGGGACAAGCTCCCTGCGCTTCTGCGTCCTCCGGATCAAGCCCGCCGGAAAGGCGGCGGAAGGAGAGGCGGCGCTGAAAGTTGAGACTCCCGGTAAGGACATCAGCCAACTCGCTCTGCAAATTGCCCGTGTGCAGACCGGGCTTGACGGACCCGTCGGCCCGGGTGCGGTGCATATGGAGCAGCGGGCTATGCCACGTTACCCCTGTGAAGGCTCCGTGCAGGTATGGAGGCAAGGCCAAACGTCACCCATTGATGGCAAGCTGCGCGACCTCGGCCTTTCGGGGTGCTTTGTGGGCACAACGCAACCATTTCCAGTGGGTACAGAAGTCCGTCTCTCGTTGTCGGTGTTCGGAATGACTGTGCGGGCACAGGGCATTGTGCGCCACTCGGTGGCAGGCGAAGGCATAGGAATTCAGTTCACCGCCTTGCAATCGCAAGACATCATTCCTCTGAATACGGTGCTGAAGGAACTTGCTCCCAGATAGCTGGGGCCTGCTCATCACCCTTAGATATTCATGAAAACAGCTCTAGTTTGGTGGCACCACAAATAGGACGGGTTCTATAAAAGGGGATGTCAAGAGCGAACACCTTTCCCACTTTCTGAGGAGGGGATGCTGGTCTGACATCCAGCCCCTGCGTGGCTCTGGGCTGTTCTGCGCCGAAGCGTGGTTA
>Ga0209777_10001218_pt1 | contig 38411 bp, 33 predicted proteins | sample FrelakmetHBP12HB_FD_187147 | JGI IMG/M metagenome (GOLD analysis project Ga0209777, IMG submission 187147) | Freshwater lake sediment microbial communities from the University of Notre Dame, USA, for methane emissions studies -HBP12 HB (SPAdes)... | ecosystem: Environmental > Aquatic >...
TAATAAAGGTCCCGGGGCCATCGTAGCTGGTATCATAGCCGATCTGATTGCCCAGGTTCACGGTCCTGCCATCACCGAGGTCGAGCCTGAGCTGTTCCCCTTGGCCCACCCGAAAGTCGGTCAAATTGATGTGCAAGGGTTTTCCCGTTGCGAACTTAAGGGTACCGCCAGTTGACACGGTCCCAAGGTGCCTGTTGTGCACAGTTAGATCAAGAACGAACTCGACGGGGCTTTGGAAGGTGCAGTAGTTCATGCTCAGGACCACGCTCCAAAGACCACGCATGCTCAGGTCGGTCACTTTTCTATCGTAAGATAGAGTATTGATGTCCAGTTGGAAAACATCATAGCTGTCGGGCTCCTTGATCTCGAGGATGGCACCCGGGAAGGTCGAACTGGTCGTGAAGTTGACCGAGAATTCGATGTAAAGTGCCGTGTCGTTAACATAGAAGTACTCGTGAATGGGCTTCTGGGTGCAATTGCCAAGATATCTGTGCGCATCGTCCCAGTGGAGGTTGGTCCTGCCCGGGTCGGCTCGGGCCATCATATCTGGGCCCAAAATCATACCCGACAAGGACAGGGTCGATACCATGCACAGGGTCGCCAACAATATTGCTGGATGATACCCGTCGGTCCGTGAGGCTCTGGCCGTCCTTCTTCCGACCTTGCGCATCGTTCCATCCAGCCCGTCGTGACCGTCAAATAATATGGAGGATTTTGTATAAAAAGAATGGCCTTGAACGGAAATACAAGACTTATCTAGATACATTATAATTCAATTTCCTTCGCATAAAACATAAATATAAAGAGAGTACCAAGTATATGGTACTGAAACTAGCCGATGTGCAGGTCTAGCCCTGTGCTTTGGTCGGTTCTGTATGTGGGGGTCCCAAGCATGAAGATGTTCTCGGTGCTAGCTGTCCTGGTAATGGTCCTTGCGACCTTTACATGCGTGCTCCAGGCAGGTGCCACCGAAAATTACTTCCCGCAACCTGCGGAAAAGGCCGCCACTTGGGCGCCCCTGGTGCCGATGAAGAGCACCTACCTTGTCAGGTATGATGCGAACAGCTACACCGACGATTATGGCTATATGGCCGCCGTCCCGGCAGCGGTGTTCTATGACAAGGAGAACAAGGTCGTCTATGGTTCCCCCCTGATGTTCTGGGAGCCCTCCCGAGGCCTGACCGCCGAGAACCTTCCCCAGGATTCTGTGTCGGGTGTCGACTACTTCATGCAGGACTGGCTCAATTACACTGGCAAGGAGCTCGACAATGTCCAATACATCAACCTGAACCCGGACGAGATACAGTCGGTCAACGATCAATGGAACATGAGCGCAAAGACCTCAAGGGCGTACAACACACAGGACCCCTATGCCCTTGCCAGCCAGATCGCGCTCTACAATTGGAAGAGCTCCGACACCGCGGTCATAGCGGTCATCGATAGGTCCTTCCCGGACATGGACCTTTTGACCAACGGTTCAGTGGGCGGCTCCATCCCGGGCAAGGCCCCCGCGATCATAACGCTGACAGGCGACAAGGAGCCCAGTGCGGTCAAGCCCAACATGCACCCGTTCACCATCGACCCGGACTACAAGTACATAACCTCCCAGATGAAATGGTACGGCCCGACGGGCTCGGACAAGTTAGCGAGCATGACCGAACGCGGCAAGGACCCAGACCTGCAATTGTACGATATGAGCCTGGGAGAGGTCGGTGCCTCCGAGGAATGGAACGTCGAGAGCGGTGTCGGCGAGTACATCGGATCTTATGTTTACGAGCCGGGCCAGTGGGCCTCCGCGGTCACGTACATGCCCACAAAGAGCCTCGACCCCATGGACCCCGCCACGGGAAACAACACAATTCAATTGCCCTCGCCCCAGCCGAACACGCCCCTAAAGGACCTCATGGGGCCCATCAAGCCCGCAGCCAAGGTCACTTACCAGATCACCAACACGATGTACCCGGGCCTTGATGTCGACCTGCCGGTCGAGACGCCCTTCATGGCCAAGGACGGGACCTTCACGCTCACGTGGTCTGGCTCCGACAACCTCGGGCTTCTTGTGCGCGGGCCCTCGGGCGCAGTGATAGCGTCGGACGTGTCGACCAACAATCCCAAGACCATGACCGTCAAGGAGCTCGGACAGGGCAACTACTCGGTCACGGCCGTCAGGCTCACCAGCGGCACCTCCGCCACCGCCTTCAACATCACTTACCAGTGGCACCAGTACTTCAAGCCCAACTACGGGGACTCCATGGCCTCGGCCTCGGAAGGCGCGTCCATGGCCTCCTTCAAGAACGTCCCGCTCCTGTATGCAACGACGAAGGGCGTCCCGAAGGCCACCCTCAACGCGCTCGACACCCTAGGTGTCAAGAACGTCATCTTGGTGGACCTCAACGGCCGGAGCAAGGGCCGCGTCAGGTCCGAGCTGACCTCGTTCAGGTCCTGGCTCCAGCCCAAGATCAAGGTCCACTCCGTCACATCCTACACCCAGGCCTATGCAGAGATCAAGGCCATGACAAATACCAATTACATGGTCTTCACGACCATCGATCCTTGGACCTACTGGGCCGTCGATAAGGGGCCCATCGGCGAGGAGAAATGCGGGCTCTTCATCGGGCCGGCGACCTATTCGGCCGCCATCCATGGGACCGCGGTCTTCATCACGGATGTGCACTCTGAACTGTCGACCTCCGTGGCCTGGAACAACGCGTACTGGGTCGACGCCTACGCGGGCCGGTACCCGCCCTCGGTGGGCGCCATGGTGCTCACTGGCACCGAGGTCTACAACTGGCTCAAGGTCATCCACTACGATAAGGCCGGCATGGAATACATGATGACCGTTGCCGACCAGTTCGACATCGGAATGAGCTGGGACCGCACCTTCGTGGGCGCGGCCATACCGGGCCGTATCATGGGAACGCCCATCGATACCTCGGAATGGATTGCGCGCTCCGCGATGTACACCGCGATGATCTTTGCCAACCCCGCGACCTCTCCGGGCGGCATCGTAATGAAGACCGGCTCATCCTCAAAGTATGACAACGGCGTTCTCCAGACCTCGCCGGAGCATGATATTGCCGCGGTCTATCCTGTGGTGAACACCTGGGTGTCCTACCAGCACCGCTTCAACGAGCGCGGGAGCTTGTACTGGGGCGCCGACTACATCACTGCCGACGGCATCACTCCGTACGTGACCTCTTCGGGCAACGACATAGACATCAACCAGAAATGGCCCGACCTCACGACCTCGGAGATCGTGCCGCACTATGCGAAGAAGGCGGGTTACACGCCTGTGTATTCGACCGACTTTACGGACACGATGACGAACCTGAACAAGGGGTCCTTGCTGTGGCTGGAGGTCATGCACGGCGGGAACCGCGGCGCTGGCGTCGTAGGTTTCTGGAACTCCGGGCAGAACCCCGGCGAACCGGACCCGTGGCGCGGCTACGAGAGCGGCGGGAGCACCTTCGAGCCCGACACGGTCCTCATGGGCAAGAACATCGGTTTCGATGTCATCCACAACCCGACCCAGTCCAAGCACGGCCACGACGGCGTGGTCATTGCCATCATCGAGCAGACCTTCCAGACGCAGACCTATGACGGGTACGAGTTCGATCAGGCCTTCGGGAATTTGCACTCGATGGGCTTCAACGGCGGCTCCTGCCTCATCGCGGCCACCTACATGCACATGGCGATGATACGCCACGGCATGGTCTTCCAGGTCATAGACCCGTGGCTGACCTCCTGGTACGCGACCTTTGCGATGGAGACATGGCTCCGCGGGATGGACCTGGGCGACACGGTGGGCCAGGCCTACCAGGAAGGCGTCCAGCACGTCGGCATCGAGTACCTGGTCGCGCAGTGGTGGTGGGACATCTTCGAGAACGTCGTCTTCTACGGCGACCCGGCCTTGCAGGTCTTCATGCCAATCCACGCCTGGGACAAGCCCCCGGCGATGCCCTTCGGTCTGATGATAGGCGGCCACACCCCCGACGGGACCGGCAGCCACCCGGACAAGATCAAGTCCACGACCTTGATGGAATACGGCATCTACGCGATAATCGTGCTAGCTGTCGCGGCCCTGGTCATCCCGATCGCCTACAAGATCAAGACCATGCCCAAAAGGCCGAAGAAGGCCAAGAAGGGCAAGGGCGCCGGCAAGGGCAAGGACGCAAAGCCCTCCAAGAGGTCTGGGCTCCCGATGGCGGCCGCAATCGTCGCAACGCCAAAGGCCCCGCCCAGAGCAAAGGGAGGGACGCCGCCCCCGGACAAAGGCAAGGCCAAGGGCCGCTGGTTCGGCGGCTCCAAGGGCAAGTAGGACCAAGTTGGATTTTTTTATTATAGGTCATCTTTATTATTCCCTTAATTCATTACCTTCTTTGTATGAAGCAATTCACCGTTCTAATCCTGGCAATGTTCCTGAGCGTGACCGTGCTCGCTAGCGTGGCGCCCTACGCAAGCGCAGCCAACTCGCCGCCGGAGATAACCGTCCCCAAGGACCAGACCATCGATGTGAACCAGAACATCAACCTGGCCAAGGGCCTCACGGTTACGGACCCCGACGGGGATGCCCTGATCGTCCAATGGGACTTCAACGCTGCCTTCGATAATAACAACGACGGCAATAAGACGAACGATAACCAATATTCGGGCACAGGCGCGACGACGCCCACCACGAACGTCACCTACGGTTGGAACATGCCCGGCAATTACGTGGTCACGGTCTCGGTCTCGGACGGTCATTACAATGTCTCGGCCAACTTCACGGTCCATGTCATGGCGGTCGTCGGCGAGAAGGCTGGCGAAAAGATCATGGATGTCCCCAAGCTCGGAACGGGCATCAAGATCGCCCGTGACGGCTGGATAAGCTACAAGGTCCATCTGAACAAGAACGACAGGTTCAAGATAACCATAAAAGACATCACGAACGGGACCGGTATCGCGGTCCTGTGGGTCGAAGAGAACAACTATCCCTTCATGAAGTCCGGGAGCCTGCCACTGTTCTACGACGCGGCCCGGTCTAGGGAGGCCATCAACGGGACCAAGCTGTCATACACCGTCAAGGCCCCCGCCACGGGATATTACTATATCGTCTACTACAACAAGCACCTGAGCGGAGACCTCGGGGCCCAGATCACAGAGCATTATGTGACCCTGGACATGTCGATGGAGAACCAGGGGCACCCGGCGGCCATAGATTCCTCCGCAATGGCGCTTATAGCCGCGGTCGTCGTGGTCCTGGTCGTCGTGATAGTCCTGGTCCTGTTCGCGATCACACGGAAAAAGAAGTTCAAGCCGCTGGAGGTCACGACCCAGTCGCAGACCAAGGTGGACCAGTTCGCCAATGTCCCGCCCGAGCAGAGGCCAAAGTACGAGGAGTGGCTCAAGTACGAGCAGACCTACGGCGAGAAGCACCCGGAGGCGCCCTATCCGCTGACCAAGACCGCGGAGCAGCAGAAGGAGACCCCGAAGTTCGACCACTACACTCACTCGGTGTGCGGTAACACGCTCTCCTACGATAATTTCACAAAGACCTTCTATTGCTACAAGTGCAAGAAGAAGATCCCGCAGAACGAGGCCGTTGCGCCTGTGCCCAAGGCACCGCCTGTGGCAGCCCCACCGCCCGCGGCACCGACGCAGCCTTACCAGCCGCCGCAGCCCGTTGCGCCGCCACCGACATACCAGCCACCGGCCCAGCAACAGTGGCAGCCTCCGCCGCAGCCTGTAGCGCCTCCGCCCAAGCCGGTCGCGCCCCCGCCGCCCCCGATGGCGGCCCCACCTGCATATCAGCAGTACCAGCAACCGACGGCGCCACCACCACCGCCGCAACCGGTGGCACCTCCACCCTACCAGCAATACCAGCAGGCCACTGCGCCGCCACCTCAGTACCAGCCGCCGGCGCCCCCGGCCCAGCCAAGGCCGATGCCTCCACCTCCACCGCCCCCGGGAATGGCACCAAGACCGCTTCCTCCGCCACCCCCGCCTCCGGGGACCGTCCAAAAGCCCCTGCCGCCTCCCCCGCCCGCAGCGTGAGGCCCCGGGAGGCCCACCTTGCCTGACAAGCGCCCCATGAGCTACAGCAAGTTCTGGACCTATACGGACTGCCCACTGCAGTACAAGCTGGCCTACATCGAAAAGATCCCTGAAAAGACCCGGCCTGAATATTCGATGGGCCGGTCGATCCACAAGGCCATCGAGCTCTTCCATAGACGAGGGCCATCCAAGACCACCATGGAGGACATGCTCAGGATCCTCGACAAGGCCTGGGACCCGACGGGTTTTCCGGATGCCGCTACGGAACGAAGGTTCAAGCGGGCCGCCAAGGAGATAATGACGAACTTCTACCAGGATGCTTCAAGGTCCTACAGGCCGCCCCTTGCGGTCGAGCTCAAGTTCGATATGGACCTTGAAGGCGTTCCCTTCACGGGCCGCCTCGATGCCGTCGAGCAGTTGGAGGACGGGACCTTGGAGGTCGTGGACTACAAGTCCGGAGAGGACGATTTTGGCGAGGAGCGGGTCCGCAACAACCCGCAGCTGGGCATCTACCAGATCGCGGCCGAGGCCAAGTACAATAAAAAGGTCTCGAAGATAACGATCTATCATCTGCGGTCCAGACGAAGGATCACGACACCGGCCTTTTCAGACGTGAAGGTGGCCGAGCTTAAACGAGCGCTCGTGACCACGGCATCGTGCATAGAAGCAGGGATGTTCGAACCTAGATTGTCCAAAAGCTGTCCTTGCGACTATCCCGAGTACTGCCCGTACTTCAGGGACAAACAGGAGTATCGGAGCGAGGGCCAGGGCAAGTTGATCGATGATTACGACGGGACCGGCCTTTCGCGCGAAAAACTAGAGGATGTCGTTAAAAGGTACGCTTCCAACCTCGAGGAGGGAAAAGCAGCCACCAAGGAGACCCAGGAGCTTGAAACGAAGATTCTGGCCTATTGCCAGGAGCACGACATCCTGCGGATCTTTTCAGGGAACCTGACGGTCACCCTTGTCCACGCCCTCGATCCCTCGGGAGAATCCTCCGTGACCTTCGCATTGCACAAAGAAGAAAAGGAGCAAAAGGAAAAAGATGTCAAGGCCCGACAAGATGATTATGTCTGAGGGGCCTATTCCAGTTTGATCGTCCCTGTCTCATATTCTATCGTTAACGAGAAGTTCCTCAGGAAGGACAGGCCAATCAGGCAGCAGACCCTTGCCTCCTCGGGGAAGGGAACTACGGCGACCTTCACTTGACTGACGGACTTGCCCATGACGTTCATCTCGTCCATCGTGATGAGTGGCACCGTCATGAGCCCGTTAGGCGTCGAGACCTGTGCCCGCTCATTGATCTTGTGCAGGTCGTATCCCAAGGTCTCAGCTATCTCGTAGGGGATGGCCGTGAAGGTGGACCCGGTGTCGATTATGCCCTGGACCCTAATTACGCCCTTCTTGCCGTTGAGCGTGACCATGACCGGTATCATTGGCGTCTTGTTGTCGAAGAATTGTTCTGCCATGTTTCTCACCTCACAGGAGCACCATCGTCCCCTTCTTGGGGATCTCGCCGGAGAATATCACGGCAACGTCCTTGACGGTCGTTCCTTTGAGCTGCACGAAGATCTCGGTCCGAGAGGGGCTGTGGGCGATTATCCTGCCGACATCCGGCGCCTCGTTGTCATCAACCTCGAGGACCTCCAGCAGAAGCCACTCCTCGGGGTAAAGCCCGTCGAACTCCTCGATCGTCCCGATCTTTCCTTTCTTTGTTCCCTTGGCCATAAGACCGCCTTCTTGGGACACAAAAAGGGCTTGTGGACTAAAAGGCTTTCGGAGGCTAAAATCGTGGACTAAACTAGTGAACTGCTCGATGATCTAACAAATTCGCCTGTCCCCATTCGGGCCGGGCTACGGTTCGGCCCACTTTTTTTATTTTAGAAAGATTTAAGTCACGCTAAATATTCTATGTTTGCTGATTATTATGAATATGGATAAAGAAACCGCAGAGAAAACTAAACAATTCATCAATCTGAAATGGCTGACACCCAAAATGTGCCCAATTTGTGGCAATCCAAATCTCGGTCTAATAGAAGAAATTGTTGAAATTCGACCTTTTAATGGAGGTAATATTGTTGTTGGAGGCGAGTTGTTTCCATACAACGTAATTGTTTGCAGTAATTGTGGTTATACTATATTTTTCAATGCAATTAAAACCGGTGCGGTAAAATCTCCATTGGAGGAGAAGAAATGAATGTATTGAATACACCTAAACCCGGCGGTTCAATCGAAGTCACTAATACTGAGTCGGTATATGTAAGCCCCAATCCCAAGAAATATGGAATTGCACCAAGAGACTGGTTTAGGATAAGGAGAAATATAAGTAAAATTTCACAAACAACTGAATATAACAAAATCTTTATTACTTTATTTGCTTCAATGTGTGTTTCTTTTATCGTGACTGCCATTACGACCAACTATAATATGGGTTGGTCAAATCTTGTATTGGGTTTTATTCTTATATCACTTTTTTCTTTTATTGGTCTACTCTGTTCCTGTCTCGTTTATAATTCTATTAAACGAAACGATATTCAAACTGTTCAATGTATTTTAGAAGATATGGATGAGATTTGGTCAGAATTCCCTTATGCAAAACAAAAAGAACAAACTACTTCAGATGGTCGAATAATCCATAAAACTCCTAAAATAATACATAAAAAGAATGAATAAAAATCGTCCCTTTATTGGAGATCTGGATTTCGATAGGTCAGATGAGAAACGCGTTTTGGGAACCACGATAATCAGTCCTTTATATCCTGCCTTCAGGAAAGCCGTTTTTTTTCGATTCTAAGAGCGTTTATCCTGTGCTTATCCTTTCCTCTGTTCAATCAATTGTTATCAAGATTTATGGCTTTCACATGTCCAGTGAACCTACTATTGATTAAGGGGCTTACGACCTCCACCTGGCCACCACACAGGACGTAAACACAGGTGGTAAACCAGGATTTTGCCATTTTTCGATGTTTTAGATCCTCGCCGTTCCTTTTCAGGGCCATAATCGGCCCTGTTTTTCCATTTTTTCTTTTTCCATAACATTTATGTTGAATTATTACCTACATCTCCTCATGGAAGATGAAGATGTGATTTTGCCAGAAAATTATTATTCTTGGAAATATCTAGAATTCGAGAAAAAAATGAGTGAAATCTATTTTTATATACCCTTTAATCATAAATTCGAATCACCCATGTATAAATTTGGCTCAATAAAATTTTGTGAATTCGCAACTGATATTGGGAATTTTGTCGATACATTATTTAAAAAAATTGAAAAATTAGAATATCTCGATGCAATAGACGGATATTCCCAAATAAAAGGGAAACCCTTTTTTCCAGAAAATTTTAGAAAATTAATTGTCAATAAATTCAATTTTGTGGATATAAAACTATCTTTAGAGTATAGTGGAATAACAATCAAACCTTTTGATCGGATGAATGATGATTCTCCAAAAGAAATTATAATGAATGATTATTGGTATCCAAAGTATTCAAGATTAAAACACGATACTGAGAAACTCTTCAAATCATGGACTTTGAAAGATTGCACATATTCTTTAGGTTGTGCTTTCCTACTTACCTTTTTCTTTAAAAAGATAATAATTAATGACCCCTCTTTCAGTGGACATGGTTTTAGTCGGTATTTTGCGAATTTAGATGATTCATTTTATAATGGTTCAAAAGGTTGGGCACATGTCGCTTGGAATTATGCCGATCAATTCAATAAAATGAAACACTAAACTCATGAGAGAATCAAATTAAACCCATCATTTTATATTAAGTTCAAATTCCCCTGATCGCATCTTCTATGAGGGGTTATAGATAACTCCTTAAAGTGGCACTAAGAATGTATAAATGTGTACAATATAGTTATACTTATCATCTAATCATTGGTGACCGATTTTAAACTCATCATCAAAAAATATTTTCATATGAGGGATACCAATTCTTTTCTTCCTAGAACAACATTGATAAAATTTCTTTCCGCTTTGACAAGGACACGGATCATCCTTTTTAAGGTCCTTGAATTTGAAAATCGGCTCTTTTTGTTTTGTTTCAATAATTCGTATTTTATAATAGGGTGAAGATATCTTCGTTGCAAGTAATAATAAACCTTTAGTATTATCTTCAGACAACTTTTCCTTTCCATCTACTGTAGTAATTGCACATCGTTTATCTTTAGGATTTCGTAATATCGCTATACCATTAAATTTTATATCCCCCATTTCTTGTTGTGCCATCTTCCCCCAATATAATTCACCAGGAATGTGAATGCATTCTGGATTACTAGTGTCTCTTCTACATATCGAACATGTTGATTTTCCACAAATCATTTCTGCACTATTGAAAAATGTAAAGGGAAATAGTTTTTCAATTTCAAATAAATTATATTCAATTTCTATTAAATTATAATTATTGTAATCATGTTCAAAATTCTTTAGCAATCTTAGAATATCATTGCAGTCTTGAATGTAAAACCAAGTCTCTTGATATTTTTTGTCTCTCATTGCATCCCAAAGTGCGGAATAATGGAGAAGCATTTTAAAATACAATGAAATGATAAAGAAATTATTTGCTTGTGTTTCATCTTTTTTGGTGATTGATATTTTTTTATTGTCTGTAATAATACTTTGAACTTGAATTTCATATTCAATAACTTCTTTATGATTGAATTGTCTAAGGGCATCTAATATTTTTACATTTAATTGATTTAAGGAATAAAACGGTTCGATTTTCAAAGATAATAAATCAAAAATCATGATGATCACTTGAAAATAGTGTTCAAATCAATTTTCTTAAATGTATCTTTTATGTCTTCTGAAGGACCATCGAATGAAAACATTTTTGTTTTATTCTTTTTTTTATCTTTAATAACTATTTTTATATGAATTGTTTGAGCTTCACCTTTCAATTTTTTTAATTTATCATATATATAACTTGAGATAATACCAATAATTAATGGTAGTCCAATTTCAGTCGAAATGAAATAAAGTGTACTAAACCATAAATCTCCTGAATGTAAATGATATGTAGTAATTTTTTTTGTATCCATGCATATTTGAACATTCAAATCTTTTTGTGTCATATTAATATATTTTTTTAAATTAAGAGTGTCATTATAAATAGTATAATTTTCACCTACTTTCTCAGGTAATATTATTATTCTTCCATTTCTAATTCTTTCTTTAGTTGAATCCTCTAAACTTAGATTATTCATGAATAATTCTAAATCAATATCTGTATCCGTAATTATTAAAGGCATTTTCATCCCCCAAGTATCCTTCTCACTTTATCGTATATCTTGAACGGTTTATCACTTTTTAAACTTCTCCTTGAAAATATCTGCGAACTTCGGTCTCAGCAATTTATTAATATCCTTGAGATCCGGTGGTCGAATTTCTATGACCTGATATCCTGCCAATTTATAATACTCCAATTTCTTTTTCTTACGATCTTCATAGTCAGCCTTATTCTCTACGCCCCAGTATTCCACCAATATTCCCTTGCTTAAAGACCCGAAATATTCCCCTTCCATATCATAAGGCAAAACAAAATCAGGAAAAACCCATTTACCATCAGGTTTTGTCAAACATCTTTCATATTCGTGGGCTATTTGGTTCAAATAGAACCAGTTATCAATGGTTCTTTCACCTTGCGACCGAACAAAGTGTCCATCATCCGTTCGAAAATCCCGGGGATATTTATTCCGATAGGCATTCTCACGCTCATCGTTTGTTACTTCGGATGATTTGAGAGACTTCTTACCCATTTCGAATTCGGGAATATTCTTAACTGTGGTAATTACAGTATTCGCAATATCTTTAGCCTTTTGAACACCTGAAGTCGCAGTCTGTCCGACCTTTGAGACGATATCTCTAGGTTTGAATGAAAAAGATCGAGTCCCATCTTTACTATTGTCATGAGTGACATAATCAGGATTGGCCTTTGAGGCGAGTTTTCTCTTCTGGTATGCGATTTGACAATCAGGACAGAATTGCAGATTGCCATCTATCCATTTCTCACATTCATCACATTTTCGAATTTCATGTTTGAGGGATTTTATATTACACTCATCACATAGTACAGATATTTCACTAGATCTCCCACAATTATGACAATTGACCATTTTTGCACAACCTTTCATTAGATTAATTGAACACTCTTCCTTAATCATGTCTCAATAATACTCGGATTTCTCGGGGATTCTTTTTTCCACACATCGTTAATATAAGATACCATGGACCTTTTGGGCGTTTTAGAACTTTCCATTTGACTTGAGATGCCCCAACATCTTCATCACATTCGGGCGAGGTCATATCATCTATTCCATTATTTTTATATTCTACAAGATTTGTTTCATCGACGATATACCAATCAAATGTTTCTCCATTTTCTTCTTCTATTCGTCCAATAATTGTTTCTCCACTTTCAACGTTCAATGGTAAGGGGAGGTATTCACCCGGATTAATTGTATGGGGTCCTTCATCACATATTTCGAATTCGGATTCCGAATTTTGCTTAGAATTTTTAATTGCTATGTCAATTATTTCTTTTATATTCCTAACTAGGTCTGGAGAATAATTCAAACAATCGATGCCTTCAAGCATAGCGGGTGGTTTTGAATCATCAATCCGAATCGGAATTATGGCTTTACGAGCTTTCGCATAACCAATTTCTTGTTGAACCCATGGTGACTTATTTGAAGCATTTGAAACAATAACTATGACAGCATCCGATTCTTTGATGGCCCGTTCTATCTTACTTGAAATATGTTGTCCTGGGCAAGGATCTTGTGTTGCAATATATGATGAAAAACCATTTCTCTGAAGATCTTCTTTTATTTTTGAAACAACATGATGATCTTCTGAACTATGACTGATGAATAATGTTCTCATTTATTTTCCCCTGCACATTTCTATATATCTCAAACGGTTTATCACTCTTTGCATTCTAATGAATAATTGATTCTCATCGTTTTGTTTTGGGCTTATAATAATAGCCTTACTTTTTAAATTATAGATATTTCCATCCGATACGAATAGATGTTTTTTCAGGATCGAATAATTCGTTTGAAATGAAATGAAATTTCAGTATATCTCCACTGTCGATTATGTATGTTTTATTGGGGTGAGAATCCGTATACAATGTCTTAGTTTGATAACCAATTGCATCAGAGATTGCGACTATCCACATACTTCCTTTTATATCTGTACCATCATTTTTTCGTGCAACACATTCAGGAGGATAAATTATCATTTTTCGAGGGGATTTATTTTGAAACGACCAAACAATAGTAGAATCATTGATATCATAATCATGACTAGGTTTATTCAATTTAATTGGATTATCTTTCGAAGGATGTAAAACAAAATTATAGTGATCATCTTTTGGAATTTGAGATACAACATAATTTATCCTATCAATTTTTTTCTCTATTATTTCTGATTCTGATTGCTTTTTATTATCTTCCTGGTTAATATATCTTTTTTGAGAATCTGACTGTCCTTTTTTCGGTATCGAACTATCAACTTTTATAATAACTGGTCCTTTTGAATCAGATACTTGAATAATTGGACCGACTCCAATAGCTTCTTGATGGATATGATCAGCTTGATTCTTGTTTTTCTCATCTGGACTTTTTTTCCTTTTATTAGTCACTTTTTTTTTCTTTTTCGAATTTTCTTGAAGATAATAAATTAATAAAGCTATAAAAATACCTACCATTGTTATTACCACTCCAATAAGTGTCCATGTCAGAGCATCAAGTCCTAATATTGTGTCGGGCATTTATTATTCACCAAGTTCCGTCTTTTTTATGCATACCTTAACCAGTTTATCTGTTTTTACATTTTACTATTAATCATTCTTTTTGTTAACTCTTCCATTCAATATTCTCGTCCGGGTTTGCTTCTTTTTTTTTTCTATATTCAAAGAATTGTAAAGTCGCATCTATCTTCCTCTTTGCAGGCCAATCTAGATTCTTATTATTTTGATATAATGATTTTTTAATGTCTTTTGAAGTTATCTCTTCAATAACACCACTCACCCAATCTAAACATAAGAACTTTTTAATCTCTCCATCTTTCATAGGAACATCATATTCACAAAAAAAATCATCATCGTCTAAACATCTTTTAATATGGGGATAATCATTTCTATTTAATTTGTCATCTATTATTATTCCACACCAATCTTGTTTATTTGCAAGCTCATATGCCCTGATGAATCCTTTACCAAAATAAAGTGATTTATCATTTTCAACATATAGTTCACCAATAGTTATCGCACCTCGAATAGGAATCCCATTCTGTAACGATAAACCAAATAAATTCATCGATGCAGCACAAAGATTTCCGAAATGGTCTTCTGTTATACCATTTGAATATATCAATATTGAATCTGAATACAATATTGTTTTATTCTTAATTCCCGCTATATTCATTAATTTACATGGATGTTTCTTTTCAAATGTGATCTTTGGGATTTCTTTATTAAATTTTCTTAATTTGGACAAGAGAGTATTTACACTATTCCTTTTAATAAGTTCTTTATATCCAAGTATATCAAATAATGCAATACATTTTTTATAATCTTCTCTCTTTTTTTTCATCACGCATTCCTCATTAGGATTGCAAAATTTATTAGTATATTCTCCTCTGCATAATGGTAATTTATTATCCGCCTATATCCTTTTCCATACCACCTTAAATATTATTATCTCTAATATCATTACCTCTAATTGATATATTATGCCAAATGCTCCAGCACAAATCATTACTCTCGTCGAGAATTTCAGACGCAATCTCCCAGCGTATCAAGGCGGAGATTACAAAGAAGAACAACTCAAACAGGAATTTATAAATCCCTTCTTTGAGGCCCTTGGCTGGGATGTGTCTAATCGGGGTGGTGCTGCTCCTCAATATCGTGATGTTATTTTCGAAGATTCAATCAAAGTCGGAGGCGGTACAAGGGCTCCAGATTATTGTTATACCCTATCAGGGCGAAAGATGTTTTTCGTTGAAGCAAAGAAGCCATCTGTCAATGTTCTTTATGATAAAGATGCGGTATATCAGCTTCGAAGGTATGCTTGGAGCGCACAATTGCCACTTTCTATATTAACCAATTTTGAGAAATTAATAATCTATGAATCCCGTAAGCGTCCTAAAAATGAAGATAATCCAAGTACAGAACGGTTTAGTTATTATTCATTTGAGGAATATCCTGATAAATGGGAGGAAATATCTAAATTATTCTCAAAGACTGCGGTTCTTCAAGGGTCTATAGATAAATTCGTCAAAAGCGTTGAAAAGAAACATGGAACGCAAGAAGTTGATGACGAATTTCTTATCGAAATTGAAGGTTGGCGAGATGGTATCGCCAAGAATATTGCCCTTAGAAATACGAATCTTTCAATACATGACCTGAACTTTGCAGTTCAAGTAACCATAGATCGAATAATTTTCCTTCGAATGTGTGAGGACCGAGGAATTGAACCCTATGGTCAACTTCAAGAAATAATTAAAAACGGAAATATCTATAAGGAGTTGTGTAAAATATATAAGAAGTGCGATGAGAAATATAATTCCGGACTATTTCATTTCGACCAAGAGAAAAACCGGAATATTTCACCCGATGAAATCACTTTAAAAATCGATATCGATGATACCGTGCTTAAGGAAATAATAAAGAATATTTATTACCCCGATAGCCCATATGAATTCTCCGTATTATCTCCTGAGATTTTAGGAAATATCTATGAGCGTTTCTTGGGAAAAATCATTCGACTTACTGACGGACATCATGCAAAGGTTGAGGAAAAGCCAGAAGTCAAGAAGGCGGGTGGGGTTTACTATACACCAAAATATATCGTTGATTATATCGTAGAAAATACAGTAGGAAAATTATGTGAAAAGAAATTGCCTAAGGAAATCTCAACCTTCCGAATTCTTGACCCGGCCTGTGGTTCAGGATCATTCTTACTTGGGGCTTATTCCTATTTGTTAAAATATCACCTTGAATATTATTCCAAGCAAAAGAAACCCGAACGATTGGAGGACCAGATTTATCTCGGCAAAAATGGTGCATGGGTTCTTACTATTAAAGAAAAGAAACGGATACTCTTAAATAATATCTATGGAGTTGATATTGATCCTCAAGCAGTTGAAGTTACGAAACTAAGTCTTTTATTGAAAGTTCTTGAAGGGGAAAATAAGGATGTTTTCGAGCGCCAACAAAAATTATGGCAAGAACGGGCGTTACCTGACCTTGGAAATAATATAAAATGTGGCAATTCGTTAATTGGAACTGACCTATATTCTTCGGACATTTCATCACATTTAGAAAAAGAGGATATTATTCGGATAAATGCATTTGATTGGAATACCGAATTTAAGGAAATAATAACTAATGGTGGTTTCGATACTATTGTTGGTAATCCTCCATATATTCGCATTCAAGCTTTGCAGGAATGGGCACCAATTGAAGTTGAATTCTATAAAAAGAAATATGCCTCCGCTGAAAAGGGTAATTATGATATTTATGTTGTATTTGTTGAACAGGGCTTGAATCTTCTAAATAGTAGAGGTCATTTAGGATTTATTCTACCCCACAAATTTTTTAATGCAAAATATGGTGAACCATTACGCGCATTGATATCAAAAGGACGAAATCTATCGCAACTCGTCCATTTTGGAGACCAACAAGTCTTCGAGGGGGCAACGACATACACCTGCTTATTGTTCCTTGAGAAAGCAGGTTCAAAGGAGTGTGTTTTCACAAAAGTACAAGACCTCGCTAAATGGCGACTTGGAGAGACGGTCACCTCAGGGAAGATTCTTACTGAGGAATTCGGAGAGACTGAATGGAATATCGGGTTGTCAGGGGTGCAGGATCCCGTTATTACGAAGATGACTGTCAATTCCAAACCATTAGTGGAAGTATCGAAGAAGATATATCAGGGGTTGGCAACGAGCGCAGATTCAGTATATGTGCTAGAGCTCATCAAAAAAAGCGGTGAAACATGTCTAGTCCGCTCGAAGGCACTCGGTGGTATAAACGTCGAGATTGAATCAAAAGTTCTTCATCCTTTACTCAAGGGTTCAGAAATCAATCGCTGGGAAGTACCTGCCCCTCAATATGTTGTTCTTTTTCCGTATGACGTACAAGGTGAGATTGTAACGCCTATCCCTGAATCTCGATGGCAGACTGAGTTCCCGCTTGCGTGGGATTATCTAATTAAAAATAAAACAGTCCTATTGGACAGAACAAAAGTGGACTCAAAGCTTTGGTGGATTTTCCCGTATCCGAAAAACCTGGCGCGTTATGAGCACCCAAAAATTATAGTACAGGTGCTCAGTACAAGAGGTAATTTTACGTGGGATGGACTCGGCATATTCTACTTTTTAGGTGGAGGGACAGCTGGAGGAAATGCCATTCAGGTTGAAGATGAATATCAAGCCAAATACTTATTAGCCATTTTGAACTCTAAACTCGCTACCTATTATGTGGTTCGAGTCGCTTCTGGTTTTAGGGCAGGCTTCTATGCCTTTGGGAAGAGTTCGCTAGCCAATCTGCCTATTCGAACTATCAATTTCTCAGAACCCGTTGATAAAACACGACATGACAAAATAGTTAGCATTGTAACACAAATGCTCGACTTACACAAACAACTTTCTTTAGCGAAAGCAGAACATGAAAAGAATGTTATCCAACGACAGATTGATGCCATTGATAAACAGATTGATTATTTGGTCTATGAATTGTATGGATTGACGACTGAGGAGATTAAAATCATTGAGGAGAATACAAAATAAGGACATCAGATACTGATACAAATGGTGTTAATATGGATACTGAAATCTCAAAATTAGATCCTGGAATGATTCGAAGAATGGCCTATTCAAAGGAATTATATTTACTCGCTCAAAATCTTCTCACAACTGGAAATGATATCGCAAATGCTGAAGCAATTGTTATTACCGATGCTGCTATAGATTCTTTATTGAGAACAATTATTCAACATTTCGAATTGAAGAATCAAATAGAGCCTAAGAATAAATTAAGACCAGATGAAAAGTTTCCAACTGTTATCTCGAAGTTACGTATTCACATTAAAGATAATTCGATTGATTACAATCCAATAGAATATCTCCATAATATACGGAATCAAATTCAACATAATAATTTCTTATTAGCAGATACTCAGGTTCATAAATCTTTAACTGATGCAATAATGGGTTCGATTGCTATTACAAAGAGTCTCTTAGGTATTTCCTGGATGGATGTTTCACTCGCATATCTTTTCGAAGATTCATTATCCCAGGAATTATATAATCGTGCAGAAAAATCATATTCAAAAGGAAATATCGATGATACAATCATATACCTTATAGCGACTTTTGAATACGCAAGAATTATGGAACAATGTAATATTTATGGAAGTTTTATCAGTCTTCAAAAATTTGTTACGGAACAAAAATTGAAAAAAATTGATAATGATAATATAGATTCAATCTTAGAATATATAAAAATTCTTCATAATGAAGTGGAAATTGTTAAACTTCGATTAGATTATAAAGAATATCGTTTTTATTCAGATATTGCATTAGATTTACTTACCCCATCTTTCGAAGATCCAAAAGGCCCTAATAATTATAATCCGGAGAATCCAACTCAACAGAATGCCGACTTATACTATGACTACTGGAAAGAAACTCTCTCAGAACATCTTCAATCGTGGAAATCTCTAAATGCTGAAAATAGGGCGATGAAAGATATACGTAGTGAATGGATTCCGTTTGCATTTCGTTTCATAGAAAAATCAATATTGACATGGCAAAGAATTCATCGACGCGGTTTAATGGAATTTATTGGTGATATAATTGAAGATTTTAAATATACCACAAAAAAAATCCAAGACGAAAATATAATAAAGAAAAAATAATAGAAGAAATTTAAATGCTATTAAATAAATAAAGAAACTACGTATTCAGTCAGCAGAAAAAATTCAAAGATAAATTAGTATTGCTTCCTTTTTATAATGAGATTTTCTTTTTTTTATTGATTTTTTTTGATTGTTTAGGATACTTTGAATCGTTAGTATTGGTTTTTCAAGCTCATTTCTTATTTCTGAAGATATATATTTTCTAACATATAAGGTTCCATAATCTTCATTCTTAATATCGTCTATACTCCAATTAAAATTTTCAATTATTTGAGGCCTATGAGATTCAAGAATCGATAGATCCGTTTTCCGCAATCTATCGTTTCGAATTTTTAGATTTACTCGATATACTCCATCAATTCTTTTTCCATGTCTTACATATTTTATATCAATCATATTTTTATTATATAGCATCGTTAGCCACTTGTCTACCCATTTATTCAGATAGCGCTTCTTAAAGTATGGTTCTTCATTTTCATTAATTATTTCCTTTCTCCATTCTGTAAATAGTTTTTCGTCATCATCAATCTCTATGTCATTACTTTTAATAAATTCAATGATTCGTGTTCTATCTTCTTTAATTTGATCGTTTCTTAAAAATCTTGTAATAATATAAGGTGGAACCCAGATATCCCATTTATTAAATCTCATCAATATTTTAATTATTATAGAATATGGAACTCTATCAAGATCGTTCAAATCACCAGTTTTTCTTCCGCCTTGGGGTATCATGATGTGCCACCATAGACATGAGTAGATATTAGATATATAAAGTTTGGGAGGTATAAGGATTATACAGGGGGTAGTCCCCTATGGAGATGAAAAACATGGGTAAGAAGTCTAAGGCAAAGGACGATAAGGATAAGGATAAGGACAGCGAAGAGCAGCCAATTGTCTGTGATCGATGGTCGAAGGCTTGGTCGGAAGCCGTCCCTCCGGCATGGGTTTTAAAAATCCTTCGACGGGGCGATATAAACTACCATTGCTTGTCTGAGGAGACCCAGAAGGCTGTAAAATTACTCGGCTTTAAACCAAAGGATGAGGATGAGAAGGTTTCTGCGAGTGATAGTACCGAGGATCTCTCAATAAAGGAAAAGGTCAAGGCATAAGGTGATTGAAATGACAAATGAGGATGAGAGGAATAAACAGGTTTCAACCCAATCATTAATGCTTCTAAGTCGACCAGGTATCCGCCGTCGTCTTGGCATACTAGATCGCTATATGCAACCAAGTCAGCCCCTCGATGAATCCTCACCTAAACAATCTGAATGTAAGGATTGTGTTCCCCTTGAAGAATTACCAAAAACATTGAGTGAATTTGGTATAGATATTGATACACGAGCTATAATGATTGGACTAAAAGTCATGTCAGAGCAAGGAGACATTACTGAGAAAGAACTAAAAGAACACATGCCTAAATTAAATATTAAGGAAGAGGGGGAAAATAAATGAAACTCATTGAGTGCAGGAATTGCGGAGTACTCATCCACTGTAGTGGTAACTGCCTAGCCCTTGAGTGCCCGAGATGCGGTAATATTACAATGGTCGGAACGACTAAGGAATACAACGTTGAGACGGATGCGGATTATCGGAAACTTTTATGATATGAAGGATGGCGAGGTAATGAGTGCTGAGTGTAAGATTGTTTTTCGAGATGGCGATACGTCTGGAGTACGCTCAATTCGTGGCATAATAGTACATGAAGATGATTTCTTTATCACGTTACTCCGTCGTGACGGACGCATTCGTATCTCGAAGAACCAGATATTGAAGGTGGAAGAATGGAATAAAGTGGAGAGTGTGGTTAATGGAGACAATACCAGAATATGAAGCAAGGGTACTGGCTAGTCCAGCACGTCCGGATCTCATTGAGGGTATAATTCCTACCGGTCCACAGTATTCAATTTTAGCTGGACGTCCGGGGTTAGGTAAGTCAATATTGGGCCTTCAGATGGCTTTCTGTGTCGCAACGGGTACAAATTTTCTTGGGTTGAGAGTACAGCAAGGCCGAGTCGGTTATATCGGCTATGAAGGTACCCAACACAAAACCCTCGAAAGAATCAATAAAATAAAAACTGCATTCCCTGACGTTGGAACTAATTTGAAATTGGAACCTGACCCATTACACTATAAATTGCCGAAGAGACAAAATGACCTCATCAATATCATGCAGGATATGGATCTATTAATTATAGATCCTTTGAAATATTTCGTTATAGGAGATTATACTAAACCATTATTTGCACAAGCTGCAATAGGTACTCTTATTGTCGCTCTTCAAAAAACTAATACCGCCTGTGTAATAATCCATCATGTACGAAAGAGAGATCCCCGAACAAGAGTTGATCCGGATGATCTAAGTGAAGTTAAGGGAGCCGGAGATTACGTAGAAGGGGCTACTTCTGTAATATTAATGGAGCAGATACGTCAAGGCCATGCAGAGGATGGTACTTTTAGTCCAGCTTCAAAGGACATAATGAGACTATATTTCCCAAAAACAAGGGATGCTATCGCAGACGTTTTGCCAATGACAATCCAATTAAATCGTACTCATTTAATATTCGAGAGAGAAGGATTGTGTTAACAAGTGTATATACATATTACGTACGGTAAACGGAGGAACGGGTGTACGGTGTGCAACGGTGGAAACGGTGAATTCGGATATACATGTATATGCATATTATTCCGGTCCCACCGTTACACCGTTTCCACAAGACACGTATGCATTCTCTGACACCCAATCAGTCTATAGTCCTGGATTCATGGACTATCAGGGACTAGTGAAAAGAATTATCAGAGAACTAGTCCAGTGTCTTCAGTACAATTAACAGAAAACGTGATTGAATTAGTGAAATGATATCATTAGATAATCAATTCGAAAAGTCGAGAAATGATACAATCAAGAGATAAAGTATCAGACTATCAGCTGATCATCAGCTGAACTAATTTATCCTTAGAGAATAATAGACCATGATTTGAGATCGGACTAGACACGCAATAGACAGAAAGAACCTGAGACCTTTTTAAAAAAACCCAATATGAATAAGCGTCAAACGAGATTAAAAGCCACGCAACTTAGTAGAAAAGCTCTAACAATATAGATCGACTTTAAAAGGTGTTGAAACCATGATGAATGTACGATCTGGAGGAACACAGATCGCCTCCGAGCAGGAGGACAAGAAGGATGAACCCGAGCAAATCAATAACCACTCGGGGACGGGCGAGTTATCGATATCTTTCAAGGGAGGCGGTGGTGCGGATGAAGGGACCTTGGTAGATAGTATTAAGATTATCGAGAAGTTCAGGTCCACGACAGCAGACAGGTTGAAACCTCGGACGGTTGAAGAGTGCTTATATTGTTTCAAGCATTTCAACGAGTTCGCTAAATTGAAGGGCAAGACTAAGAAGGACCTGACGGGCCAAAAAGGGAAGGAATTAATAATAACATTTCTCAAGGCCAAATATCCTGAGAAATCTTGGCGATATACTCTTGCTAAGCTCAAGACCTTATATATCGGTGGATTCGGATATTCATCATCAGATTGGCCCATTGAACCAAGACGGGACCTTCCCAAATTGCCAAAAGTGACCCCAGAACCGACCCCAACGGATGAAGTTGTCCGGGCTTGGGATGATGCATTGAGGCACGAGAAGGACACAAAATCAAAACTTCTATGGCTTCTTATTGCTCAACATGGTTGGAGACCTCAACATATCGTCCTATTGAGATGGGAAGATGTCAAGGTTCGGGACGGTAAACCGTGGGCGATAATAGCCCAATCTAAAGAGTTCAAAACTGGGGCTCCAATCATAGCTCACCTAGCGCCGGATGTAGTTGATACCCTTATTCAATATCAAGAAGAAACGGGCATATCCACGGGGCCGGTCTTCAATGCTTGGGACCATCTATTAGACAAAGAATCCGGGCTTTCAAAAGATTGGGTCAAATTAGAGAAAAAATGGACCCTTCCATATCTCAGGCCCAAGGGATGCCGTCATTGGGTATCCCGTGTAGCTAAGGATGGGGCGGGTTTGTCAAGGCCGGTCCTGGCAGCCTTGATGGGGCATGATACAAGCTCGGGATCTTGGATGTCCGATTGGTATGATAGCCCAACAGCAGAAACGATAATCGAGGAACAAGGGGAAAAATTACCAAATGGACCTCTCGGTTTGTTAAGGCCGATCAACGTCGAATTAGTAACCGTGGCCCCTGAGGAACAACAGGTTCTAACCTTATGGACCCAATACAAGAATCACGAGATCGGATTGAGGGACCTGACCGATGAACTTGAATCTTTGGCCCGAGAATCAGCGAAAAAAGTTTCGTCCTTGAAAATCGGCCTCTAAAAGGCTTTTGGCTAACGAAATCAGCGGTCTAAAAGGCTCAATTGACTTTTTTATATCGATGTTTGACTTTATTCTTTTTCGATGGCCAAAGATTTATTTTACTAGAAATAGACATGATACCTATTTGGATAATGGCCATGCTAAATGTCCAAAACTCAGTTGGAAGCGAAACATAAAGACTGCAACAAGATGCACCATAGAAAATGACATCCGTGGCAAAGAATAACCATGTTCCGATAATAATCATGATAATGCCAAAGATTATCCCAGCAATCTTGCCGCGTATGATTTTTCGAGAGGAACGATGAACCAGAATTTGAAAGAGTATGGCGCTGGTCGGCAACCATATAAGAGGGATCATGTAATGTAATTTATCGAACTGGGATTTCCAACCATCGACCGGATTTATCAGTGTTTTATAAATATATAACATGCTAATAAAAAATATAATTGGAATTAATCCTATATAAATTAAAATCTCCCAAAGTGGCCCAATTTTTATAGGTTTAACCATAACGAATATTAATTACCCTGTGGATATTTAACAATTTCGTAATGCACCGATGACTACGTCAATATTTTCATTGTTCATCTAGACCCCCATTTCTCGACCCATTTTTGAACGAGTATTAGAAAAAACAGGGCCGGTCAGATGGCACTGGTCTGAAGGGAGAGGGGCGAGGGGTAGATGGGCCATCAAGACTTTAGACGACAAATATCGTCTTCCAAAAAGGCTTTTGGTGCTCGTTTTTTTTTCGACTAAAGTCTTTGTATCAGGTGGTTGTTCAAACCAAGGGAATCTTTTTAGTATATCCCCAATTGTTAACTTCGCAGACTTTCATATAAATGGTCAATAGATATCCTATTAATCGACGAAATTTACCATAAAATTCTTATAATATAGAATTAATGTGATTTCGTTATGTTCCAGAAGATTATCCCTGCAATCGTTGTTTCAATACTTCTTATTTCACCCACAATGGGCTGTATCAATCCAAGTTCTGAGAAATCCTCTGAGAAGGCTCAACCTACATCTTTTCCCAATAATGGTCACTTTGTGCCTCCAGGAACCATACCAGTATATGTTTGTACAGAAGATGAAAGTAACATTGAAGGTAATGTAAACATTACAATCTGGGTCGATAATATAACCGTAATTCGTTGGAACCACCAGATTTCACAGCATATGATTACACCGAACCTCGGTCCGTCAAATGAAACCTTCTTAAAAAACAGGACGCATACTATACGTGCTTTCGAGAAGAACACAAGCATCACCAATACAACTTTATTTAATTTAACTCAAGAAATATATCTCGCGATTATCTTTTGGCACTCTAACAATCCAAATTACCCATCAGAGCCGAAATTGGAAATCTGGATATCTGATTCTCCCTTCGTCTGGGATTGATGGTCTAACAGAGATACTCGAGATATATGTTCCCTATTTTATCATTATTGAATGATCAAAATAAATCAGAAGAGTCTTAGTTATTGATAGCATTATCAAATATATCCTCGGGTCTTTTGAACCTGTTCGCAAAGATGAACCGGTCGCTCCTCCACCATAATCCTATCAGATGGACCGCCCTCAGTGGCTCACGTCGAGATGCGTTCTTCGCCCCGTGGACCACCTCGCAGGCCTTGCATGCGGTCAAGGTCATGCCGGCCACCAAAGCCTCATCGAGGAGCTTGGCGACCTTAGTGTCCTTTCCAACAAGCTCGTACAGGCCAACGCCATTGAAGACCAAGAAAAGCTCGACAGATTCCCCGTTCCTCAATTCCTTGATAGCGCGTTCGAGGACGGCCTCCGCCATCTGCGGGGTCGCGATTCCAAGGGCAATGCCGACTTTCATATTATTACACCATATCTATGATCCTTCGTAGTCGACCTTCTAATTACTATTCTTTGTATTCAATGAAATATATATTTATCTATAGCCATTTTTGATAGTAAAAGGTTTAATACCGCCATATCGCCTTCAAACCCGGGAGGAGCACCATGGAATTGGAGCTTGTCATCGAGGGCAATGTCTTCTACAAGGACAAGCTGCAGAAATGCTGCGTGGGGATCTGCGAGGGCAAGATCACAGATATAAAGAAGGTCCTCAAAGGAGAGGTGAACCTCGATGTCGGGGACAAGCTCGTCCTCCCCGGCGCCATAGACCCCCATGTTCACTTCAGGGACCCGGGCTTCCCGCAAAAAGAGGACTTCAGTTCAGGATCGCTTTCCGCCGTCTTCGGCGGTGTCACTACCGTCCTGGACATGCCCAACACCAAACCCCCGGTCACAACGGCCTCGGACGTCGCTGAGAAATATCTAGCAGTAAAGGGTAAGTCCCACATCGATTACGGCCTCTACTGCGGTCTTGGGCACAAGACCCGCGTCGACAGGGCCGCACTTGTCGCAGCAGCTTTCAAGATCTATCTGGGCGAGACCACCGGCGACATGGGTGTCGACAACGATGAGCTTTTAAAGAGCGGCCTCACCGAGATAATCGCATCCAAGATCCCTGTCAGCATCCACTGCGAGGACCCCAAGGCCCTCGCGGGATGGATGCCTCCGAAGGGAGCTCCAAAGGACACTATAGACTACAATAAACACAAGCCCGAAGAGCTCGAGACCGCGACCATCAAGAAGCTCGCTGGTCTGGGCCTCAAAGGCATCCATATCGCCCATATATCCAGTCCCGCATCGATCGAGGCAAAACCCGCGGACTTCACCTGCGAGGTCACACCTCACCACATGTTCCTCAACGAACGCATGGGGCTCAAGGCCCATGGAAAAATGAACCCGCCTCTGAGGTCACTGTCGGAATCCTTTGGACTGCTGACCGCCCTTCTTGATGGCAAAATCGACATCGTGGCCTCGGACCACGCCCCGCACACCATCGAAGAGAAGGACCAAAGGTTCGCCGAGGCGCCGGCGGGCGTCCCCGGGGTCGAGACCATGATCCCTCTTCTTCTCATGAAGGTACGCAAAGGCGAGCTTCCCATCGAGAGGTTCGTGAAGGTCATTTCCCAAAGAACAGCGGAGATCTTCAACCTCCCGTCCAAGGGCCGCATCGAGGTCGGCATGGACGCGGACATCATGACGGTGGACCTCCGGGAGGCTATCATCATCAAGGCCAATAAGCTTCACAGCAGGTGCGGCTGGACCCCCTACGAGAGCATGCCGGCCGTCTTCCCCAAGCGGGTCTTCCTCCGTGGCCAGGAAGTTGTCCAGGACTGGGAGCTCGTCGGGGACCGAAGCTGGGGCCTTCCAATAAGCAGGATAATTCCAAAGCCCTCATCGAACGAAATATGATATTTTTCTTCCGAGGTGAACCGATGTCAGAGCAGGCCATGGCAGACACTAAAACGACCGTAAAGGACCTCAGGGAGCTCGTCGAGCAGTTCGTCCACGAGCGCCACTGGGAACCCTACCACCAGCCCAAGAACCTTGCCGCCTCCATCTCCATCGAGGCAGCAGAGCTTCTGGAGCTCTTCCAATGGGAGGACCTCGACAAGGCCGATGTGAGATCCAACAAGCTGCTTATGTCCCGGATAAAGGACGAGGCCGCCGACATAATGGTCTATATCCTGTCTTTGTCGAACTCGCTCCAGTTCGACCTGTCCGACGCCATCGCGAAGAAGATGGTGGCCAACAAGAAAAAATACAAGGCCTGAGCTCGAAGGAAAAAAACAATAAAAGGAAAAGGACAGCGGTTTTTGGCCGCTGTCCTAACTGTTTCTATTCGTCCTTTCTCTTGCGGGCCGCCACTGCCAGCGCCACAAGGGCCGCTGCGGCTAGCATCACGGGTGCCTCGAAGCCGGGCAATCCCATGAAGCCCTTGCCATGGGAGGTGGTCTTTTGGACTGACACCGTTATAGAGGTTTCGGTGGTGTCCTTGCGGTCGTCCGTCGCTATGGCCTTGATCGTGTGGGCGCCGTTCTCGACGTTTGCCGTGTTCCACTCGAAGGACCAGTCGCTCTTGCCGTTGGCGTTCTGGCAGGTCCCGCCGTCGATCCTGACGCACACATTGGTCACGGTGCCGTCGACATCGGAGGCCCGTCCAGAGATTATGACAACGCCCTTGACCACGGAGCCCTTCGACGGGTCCGTGATGGTTATGGTGGGCTTTTGGTTCGTGGTCTGCGCGATGGTGAAGTCGACCGTGGCCTTCCCGGTGGCCTGGCCATCGGACACCTGGAGGGTGACCGTGTGGGCCCCGAGCTTGGAGACCACGGTGCTGAACTTGATCTTCGTGCTCAAGGTCGAGCCCGTCGAGTCGTCGGTCCACTTATAGGTCAGGACGTCGCCGTCCGAGTCCGTGCTGGTGGACCCATCGAAAGAGATGGGGTCCACGTCGTTGTAGGACCTGCCGTCATAGGGCTTGTTGATCTTGGCCACTGGCACATGGTTCTTCTCAAGGACCGTTATGAGCGCCGTGTCGGTCGATGAGGTCCCGTTGTTGTCGGTAACCCGCAGCCGGGCCTTGTAGTTGCCCGCCTCGGAGTAAACATAGGAGCCGGAGCCGTCGCTTTGGGACGAGGTCTCGTAATTGCCGTCACTGTTGTAGTCCCACTCGTAGAGCGCTATGGTCCCGTCGTCGTCCGTGCCTTTACCATCAAAGAGCACGGTCTCATCTACGGTCACGGTCTGGTCCGGGCCTGCGTCGGCATGCGGCGCGTGGTTGGGTGACGGCGGCTCCGCGACAATTATAGTGGTCGTATCAGTGGCGGTCGCGCCCTCGTTGTCGGTCACGCGCAAGGTCGCAGTGTAGGTCCCGGCAGTGATGTACTGGTGGGTTATCTCACCGGTCAGGGTGTTAGAATAGTCGTAGGTCCCGTCGGTCTCGAAGTCCCATTCGTAGAGAACGATCTTGCCATCGGCATCAATTCCGCCGCCCTTGAACAGGAGGAGGTCGGACGTGAAGCCGACCAGGTCAGAGCCAGCGTCTGCAATGGGAGGCTGGTTCGCCGGGTTGGTCTTTGCAAAGACCTCATTGGAGTCGTTGAACTGGTTGATCAGGTCGTAGACCCTCAGGATGAAGTGGTATTCGGTGTTCATCTTGGGACACGAGATATTGTAGGTGGTGGTGTTGATGTCCGAGATCTTGGCGACCCTCGTTGAGTCGGAGGGCTTGAAGCCGGCCTTCTCGGACCGGTGAAGCTCGTAGTACTGGAAGTCCTTGTCAGGGCTCAGGCTCCAGTCAAGCTGCATCGAGTTCCGAGTGATGTTGTAAGGCTCGCCCAGGATCAGGGCCTTGGGAGGCAGGTCCGGGCCAAGCGTCGTTGCATTGACCCTGTTCGAGTCTGCGAAGGCCCCAAGGTCGTCGATGACCCTAAGGACGAAGTAGTAGGTCGTGTTGAGGTCCAACTTGTCTATCGTGCAGGTCTTGGTGCTTGCGCTCGTGATGGTGTTCGCGGCCGAGGCCGGGTCTGGTGTGAAGCCCGCGTCTGTGGAATAGTAGACCTGGTACTTGGCGAAGTCCGTGTCGTTGTTCTTGGTCCAGCTCAGGGAAACGGAGTTCTTATCGACGCTGTCCACGGCCAGGTGGACCGCTTGCGGGGGCGCATTGCCAATGGTCTTGCCATTGACCTCGTTGGAGTCCGCGAACTGCTCCGCGATATCGTAGACCCTTATCTTGAAGAAATAGGTCGTGCCCGGGGTCAGGCTGGTGACCTTGTAGGTCGTCTGGTTCTGGGTCGATATCTTGTTGAGCAGTGTGCTCGAGTTGAGGATGAAACCGGCGCTGTTACCTAGGTAGATCTCATACCGGTCGAAATCGGTGTCGTTGTTGCGGGACCAGTTGAGCTTCATGGAGGTCTCGGTGATATTTGTGGGATCGGATAGCTTGACGGCCACCGGTGGAGCGTTGAACTCCTTGGTCTCTGCGGTGACCTCATTGGAGTCGGAGGACAGGCCGCCCGTGTCAACGACCCTGATTATAATGTAGTAGTTCGTCAAGGACGAAAGGCCGCTAAGGACGTAGGCCGTCTCGTTCTGGACCGTTATCGTGGTCTTCAAGGTCGCGTTGGAGAAGGTGAAGTCCTTGGTTGTACCTATGTATATTTCGTACTGTTTGAAGTCGGAGTCCGAGTTCATGCTCCAGTTGAACTCCATCGAGTCATCGGTGACATTGAAGGGGTCGTTCAGTTTGACGGCCGCTGGGGCCACATTGATCTTTTGGGTTGTCCCCGTAACCTGGTTTGAGTCGTTGTTCAGGCCATCCTTGTCGACGACCCTTAGCTTGAAGTAGTATTGTGTCTCGACCTTTAGGCCCTGGACCGGCGTGCTCGTCTGGAGCTGGTCGGTCACGGTCACCTTGGCCGTGGAGCCCGAGGGCGTGAAGCCAGAGACCGTGGACATGTGCAGCTCGTAATGATCGAAGTCCGTGTCCTTGTTGGCGTCCCAGGCCAAGTTCATGGCCGTGTCCGTGATGTCCGTCGGGTCATAGAGCTTGACAGCCGAGGGGGGCAGCTTGCCCACGATCGTGTGGCCGAAGACCTGGTTGGAGTCGGCATACAGGCCGCCGTTGTCGACGACCCGGACCTTGAAGTAGTAGGTCTTGTCCCTGTTGAGGTTAGTTACCTGGAAGCTCGTTATCGTTATATCCCCAAGGACCGAAAGCCTCGTGTAGCTCGAGGGGGTGAAGTCGGCCGTGGTCGACATGTGGACCTCGTAGCGGTTGAAGTCCTTGGCGTCAGATTTGGTCCAGGTGATCTTCATCGAGTTGTCCGTTATGTCGGTGGGCGCGCTCAAGCTCACTGCGCTGGGCTTGAGGTTTGGCCAGTACTTCATGACCGCGCCGGCGGTGCCGACCACGAGAGCGTAAGTGTTGCCCTTCCAGGCGGCCCCGTAAAGGGCATCGCTGCTGGGGGACTGCAGTACGCGCACCTGGTCATTATCGTCATGGAAGAGGACGACCTTGCCGGAGGAGGCGGTCATCAGGACATCGGTCTCGGCGTAGTTCCAGTCCATACCGTAGAGCGTCTCGGTCGTTCCGGTGTCGATGACATTGAAGGAATCGTCGAGGGTCGTAAGTGCGTTGTTCTCGATGTGCTCCATCAGGAGCCCGTTGGCGCCGCATATGAGACCGCGTGCCTTGTCCTCCTTCCACTGACCGGCCCACAGGGCGTTGTTGTTGTTGAGGTTGGGTAAGGAGACATCGATCCTGGCCACAGGGCTCGTCTGGTACCGAAGGACGGTCTGGCTGTCACCGACGATGTAGGCGGTGGTGGAGTCCTTCCAGTTGACGGCCCGGAGGTTGTTCGTGTTGGCGGAAACGACCTTGGTCGCAACGTTGCCGTTCCAGGACCTGACCTCGCCGCTGTCGCCGACCATGAGGGCCAGCCCAGTGCTGCTGTACTTGACGTCCCAAAGGTTCTTGTTGGACGTGCTGAGCTTTTGGACCACGCTCGGGTCGCCGGCACCGCCGTCGAAGTACTGCAGTAGGGTGCCGCCAGCACCGACGATCAGGGCCGTGTCGCCGTTGGGGGACCAGCCGATGCCCAAAAGGGTCTGGGTGGTCGGGCTCGAAATCGTGGACAGCTTCTTGCCGTCCCACTTGAGGATAGTGCCCTGTGAGCCTACTATCAGAGCATAGCTCCAGTCGGGCTTCCAGGCCGCATCGAAGAAAGTTACTCCACTGCCGACGGTCAAGAGGTTGATCACGTTGGCCGCGGGGTCATAGGTCGCCACGGTCCCGGTGTCACCGACCATGAAGGCGGTGGCTCCAGAGGTCGTCCAGTCAGCGCTGAAGAGCGTGTTGAAGAATTTCGTCGAAACCTGCGTGAGGACGCCGCTCTTGTAAGTGAAGACGCCGCCTGAATATCCTACTAGGATGGCCTCTCCGTTGACGTTGAAGGAGATATGCAGGAAGGCCGCGATGGGGGAGGTGCTCGCGACCGTCCCGAAGACGCTCCCGTCATAGTTGAGGACCTCTCCGTTCCAGCCGCCCAGGAGCGCTAGTTCTTCCGTGGGGCTCCATGCGACCGAGTATAGGTCCGTGTCGCGGTCGTGGGGGAGGTTGGGGTTGAGGTTGGTGAACTGGGAACCTTGGGTCGCCGTATCATCGTATTGGAAGACGCGCCCTTCCCAGTGGTAGCCGTTCGGGCCGTTGACGACCTCGTAGCCGGCTAATAGGGCCGTGTTCGACTGGAAGGTGTTCCAGGCGATGGCTTGGAAATACACTGGCTGGAAGGTCCCAAGGAAATAGACGGCGTAGGCTGGGCTAACTTCTTGGTACATGTAAACGTCGCCGTTACTGGTTATCATAAGGGCCTTGTTCTCATCGGATTTGAAGGCGATGTCCACGATGTTCTGGCCTGTGCCGGAGAAGAGCTTTGTGATCTTGCCGTTCTGGAATTTCATAAGGTTGCCGTTCTGGCCTCCGATGAGGGCGTACTCGCCCCCAGGCGTCCAGGAGACCGTCGAGAAGTAGACAGTGGAGTTGCTGTCGACGACATTGAAATAATAGCCGTCGTAGACCATTACGAGCCCAGCATCTCCGACTAGAAGCGCCGTGTTGCCGTTGGGCTGGAAGGCGATGTCATTGATGTTCTTGTTCGTTGGATAGGGGCTTATCACTTCGAACTGGTCCTCGAAGTCAGACCTGCCCTCCGAGCGAGAAGCGCCCGAGGTTGGGGCCGTGTGCGTTATCCCTAGCCGTGCGTCCCTTGTCGGTACCGGGGCCGGTGTCACGGTGCCCTGCACCAGAGGACCGACCGCGCTGGCGGAGCTTGAGGCCACCATTACCAACACGAGCAAAATCGCAACAATCGATCTTTGAACCATCCCATTGCGTCCCATATTTCTAATCCCCCAATCAATTCGATGTGGACCCTTGTACAGTAATATGATTTTCCGTCTAATAGAACTATAAGATAATTAAAGTTTGCTGTGTACTAAGTTTAAAATCATATTGAAGAGTTAAACCGTATTCAAGGATTGGCCATCGCGCCCGATGCGAACCTTTGGTAAATTGGTACTGTGGACATCTTTATATATAGAAATCTGGATTATATCTAAAAGTTCGGAATCCTGTTTCATCAATTCACGATTGTGACGAAAGGACGAGGAACCATGACCTACAAGATATCACGTTTGAAGTCCGGCATCAAGGGCCTCGACGATATGATAGAGGGCGGTTTCCCCTTCCCGTCGGCGATAATGGTCGCGGGCGCGGCCGGCACGGGTAAGACGACCTTTGCATTGCAGTTTTTGTGCGCCGGCGCCAAGGAAGGCGAGCAGGGCCTGTTCTTCACGACCTTGTCCGAGCCCACCCAGTGGATGCTGCGGTTCGTCTCCCAATACAAGTTCATCAAGCCGGAGTATTTCGGCGAGGAGATCCAGTACGTCGATCTGGGGTCCATCATCAAGGAGGAGCCAGACCCCAACAAGGTCCTCGAGTACATGGAGGAGCAGATAGTCGAGATCATGCCCCAGCGCATCGTCATCGACCCCATCACGGTCATCGGGACCAGGCTTGCCAAGAACTACAGGCTGTTCCTTTATGACCTCACGGTCAGGCTCAAGAACTGGCAGGCCACGACACTTCTTACGGGCGAGGTCAGGCCCGACGAGACCTATCCCATCGACATTTCTTATATCGTCGACGGCGTCGTGTTGCTCAGCTACGAGATGGTCAACGATGCCCGCATGAAATACATCGAGGTCCTCAAGATGAGGGGCACGGCCCACTCGACAGGGCGCCACCTTGCGTCTATCACAGAGGACGGCTTCACCATACAGGTCGGCCTGCGATAAAGCCCTTCTTTAACCTTCAATAAACTTCTAATATCCCCTTGGTTTATCCTGTATCCACAATCATGAGAGGTCATGACCATGGCAGCGCTTAAGGCATTCAGGATCGAAGGGACCTTCCCGATGGGTGTGAACAAGCACCAGAACTTCGCAAGGGAGGTCGCTTGCAAGGACGAGACAGAGGCAAAAGAGAACGTCCTCTCTTTGCTCGGGAGCGAGCACGCCGTTCGAAGACGGTTCATAAAGATCAAGGCGATACGCGAGCTCAAGCCCGAAGAGATAACGTCTCTGAAGGTCAAGCGCGTGTTAGGGGTGAAGTAGGTGGCGTTCATGAAACCCCCAAAGGACAATGACGGAAAGGGCCAGGACCCCGAGGACGACCACATAGTTGACGGTCACCACCATGAGCATGACCACGAGCACGACCACGAGGAGCCAAAGGGCAAGGGCGGACCCAAGAAGGACCACATACCAACCGAGGAAGAGCTCCAAAAGCAGATCACGATGCTCGAGGTCGCCCGGAACAGGATCGAGGCCTTTAGCCGCGAGGCGGAGATCATAACCTCTGCGCTTCGGGACCATTCCAGGGCCTCCGATACCTTGGAGGCCATCAAGTCCATGCCGGCCAAGAAGCCTTCAGAGGTCCTCGTACCCGTGGGCGCAGGCGTGTTCATGTATGCCAAGCCAGCGTCGACCAACACTGTCCTCATGAACATCGGCAACGGCATCAACGCCGAGTTCAGCATAAAGGACGCGATGGAAAAGATATCGGCCAACATCAAGGACCTTGAGGATAAAGAGAAGAAGGTCGTGACCGAGCTCCAGAGGCTTGAAGACCAGGCCGAGGCCCTGACCCGCCAGGCACAGGGGATGTACGAGCAGATGCAGAGGGCCAAGCAGCAGTGAGGCCCTCTGTTCATTGATTTCTTTCAAAACATAATGGAGGACTGGCCATGGGCATGTTCGATTCCCTCAAGGAGAAGCTGAATATCTTCAAGAAGAAGGCGGCCGAGGAGATCGAAGAGGAAGAAAAGGAAGCGGCCAAGAAAGCGCAGGCCGAGCCCAAACCGCAAAAGCCCGTCCCAAAAGAGGTCAAGCCGGTCAAGGTCGAGAAACCGGCGATCGCGCCCCCGACGCCAACTAAACCCGTCACCGAACCAATCACTAAAGGTGTTCAGAAACCTCCCAAGCCCGTCGAGGTCAAGAAAGTTACAAAGGTCAAGGTCGATGATTCCAGGTCCGACAAGTTCACCGACGGGCTCTTCGGTTGGAAGCTCAAGCCCGAGAAGATCGAGGAACTCTTGGGGGATCTCGAGATCATACTTCTGGAATCCGATGTTGCTTTGCCCGTCGTCGATGCCATCAAAGCAGCGGTAAAAGAGGACCTCAAGGACAAGAAGATCAAGTTCGGTGCTGACACGGCAGCCGTCGTCGATGCATCCTTGAGGCTTGCGGTAAAAAGGGTCCTCTCGACAGAAAAGCGCATCAACCTCGACGAATACATCGAGACCCACGAGAAGCCTATATCAATAATGTTCGTCGGTGTGAACGGTACCGGGAAGACCACGACCATAGCAAAGGTCTGTTACCGGTATCTACAAAAGGGCAAGTCCGTCGTCATCGCAGCTGCCGACACTTTCAGGGCGGGTGCCATCGAGCAGCTCGAGATCCATGCTGAAAGGCTCGGCGTCAAGCTCATCAAGCACCAGGCCGGGTCCGACCCGGCGGCCGTGGCCTACGACGCCATCGAGCATGCGCGGGCTAGGCACCGCGACCTTGTCCTCATCGATACTGCCGGCAGGATGCAGACGAACACGAACCTCATGGACGAGATGAAGAAGATCAAGAGGGTCGTCAATCCCAACCTCATCATATTCATAGGGGATTCTCTGGCCGGCAACGATGCGACCAATCAGGCCAACGAGTTCGAGAAGGCGGTCCGCATCGATGGCGCGATACTTAGCAAGATAGACGCTGACGCGAAGGGCGGGGCGGCATTGTCGGTCGCAAAGGCGGTCGGAAAGCCCATCCTTTTTGTCGGAGTTGGACAGGAATACAAGGACCTTATTCCCTTCTCGTCCACATGGCTTGTGGAGAGATTGTTCGGGAAGTCGGCATCTGACAAAGGCTCAGAATAATCAGTTCTTTTTTCAAGATATAGGTTTCAGGACTATCGTTCCTCCATCCAACTTGAGACTGAAACCAGACCTGGCTTTAAGATGCAAGGCATGGACAAGAGACGCAGGAAGACGGATGGCCCAACTATTCCCAGATTTGAAAAGGATTACCTTGACACCGGACCGTAAAATTTTATAGTATTCTACGAGTACATCAACATCCTCCGAATTGCAGTGCTCATTTCCACACCTGCATCTCCATCCCCGTACTTTCGCCCCTGCAAGTTCCCGAATGCCCTTTATCTCGATATTGTCAACAGCCCGCATTGGCTTCCCGCAGAGATTGCAAAGGTGTGTCATTTTCCCATTCCTCTGAGCAGTTTAGCAATGTTCCTATTTATCCGCCTTTTTGCCACGTGCCGGACCAACCAATAGTTCGTGCAATCTTCTATAACGACGATGAAGATGTCCCAACCTTGTCTCATCCATTTCTCGATTATTCCTTTCTTGCGTTTTGTCGGGCTTATACCGTTCTCAAGAACTTCGATCAGGTCCTGGACGGAAATCCCGCTTTCCAGCATCTCAAAGGGGACATTGCGCATCCTATCGATGACTATTTCCTTTCCTCGCCAGCATATCAAGGATATACCTTAGTATATACATATGTATATACATCTATAAATATTTTAGCTAACCGCTATTCAATATAGGAATTTTTAAAAGGAAAGGAAAAACAAAGAAAAAAAGTGTTCGCTTATTCGATCTCTTTCAAGATCTCCCTGTAGCCGACCATGTCCATGAAGCCGTGGCCGGAGATGTTGAAGGCGATGCATTTCTCCTCGCCGGTCTCCTTGCACTTGAGGGCCTCATCGATAGCGGCCGCGACGGAGTAGGCGGACTCGGGGGCGGGCAGGAAGCCTTCGGTCTGCACGAAGGTCTTTGCCCTGTCGAAGACGTGCTTTTCGTCCGCTGGGTATGCGATGGTGTCGATGTAGCCGGCGTGCCTCATGACGCTCAGGAGCGGCCCGCAGGCGTGGTACCTGATACCGTCGCCCTTGATGGGGGCCATCTTGACCTGGTGACCCAGGGTGTACATCTTTAAGAGCGGGGTCTTCCCGGCGTGGTCGCCGAAGTCATACCTGAACTCGCCCTGCAGGTTGGGGGCCACCATGCTCTGGGCTGCCAGGAACTTGACCTTCTTCTTCTTCGTGAGGACGTCGTACATGAACGGGATAGTGAACCCTCCGAAGTTAGAGCCGCCGCCAAGGCAGGCGCACATGAGATCGGGGTAGTCGCCCGCGAGCTTGAACTGCTCTTGCGTCTCCAGCCCGATGATGGTCTGGTGCAACATGACATGGTTGAGCACCGAACCGAGGCTGTAGGCAGTACCTGGCCGGGTGGCCGCGTGCTCCATGCCTTCGGACACTGCGATGCCCAAAGAACCTGGGTGGTTGGGGTCCTTCTTGAGGAGCTCTTGGCCGGCCTGGGTCTCCTTGCTGGGGGACGCGAAGACCTTTGCACCGTAGAGCTTCATGAAGTTGCGGCGGTCCTGCTTCCACTGGTAGACTGCCCGGACCCAATAGATGGTCAGGCCAATGTCGGCCATGCTGCAAGCATAGGCCAGCGCCGTGCCCCATTGGCCTGCGCCGGTCTCGGTGGACAGGTGCTCCAGGCCCTGCTTCTGCGCGTAATAGCACTGGGCGAGCGCAGTGTTGACCTTGTGGCTGCCCGTCGGGCTGTAGAATTCGGTCTTGTAATAGATCCTTGCGGGGGTCTTGAGCTTGGCCTCGAGCCTCTTGGCCCGAATCAGCGGCCGGGGCCTGCCGGCCTGCATGTAAAGCTCCCTTATTGGTTCAGGGATGTTTATCCAGCGTTCCTTTGCGTACTCCTGGTTCAGGCATTCGTGGAGAAAGATCTTTGGTAGCATCTCGAGCCTGGATGGCCCGTCCTTGGGGTCCATCGGCGGAGGCAAGGGCTCCGGAAGGTCGGCGATTAGGTTATACCACTTCTTTGGTACCTCTTCAGGTGGTAGCACGAAAACGTTTGACATGGCTTTTTTTGTGCTGGTCTTCATAAGTGTTCCCCCATAATAGTGGAAGACCTGGGATGATATATAATTTTGGATGTACACTTATATACATCGTCCGAAGGGAAAAAATAAAGACACAGGCCCCGATCGCTCGGGGCCTATCGATGTACTAAGGATCCTCTCTCGGCCGTGTGGCGGTTGTGGCGGTGGAGGTGGCGGTGGTGGCGGTCGTGCCTTGGCCTGCTGCTGTGTCCCCATGGTCCATCCGCTGGGCCGAGTCTTGAGTCTGACCAGGATTTTGACCAGAGGTGGTATCCAGAGCTGGCTGTTGGTAGGCCTGCTGCTGCGGTGGTTGCTGGTATTGTGGTGGCTGCTGCGGCGGTTGCTGGTATTGTGGTGGCTGCTGCGGCGGTTGCTGTAGCAGCGAGGAGGTGGGGATGTAGACATCCGGCGAGTGTTTGGAAACCGGCTTGGCCGGTCCGACAGCATGGGGTGCGTTGGGGTCCTGTGGCTTGTGGACCTTCCCGTCCTTGCCGGGCCTCAGGCCGAGCTCGATCTCTTCTCTTTCGATCTCCTTGTCCTGCTTCTTTGTGGTCCTCCATGCGAAGGCCAGCAGTATGACACCGACTATAACACCAACGATTATCAGTATATAATAGGGGTTGAACCAGTTGGTCTTCTCGGTGGTCTGCTTCTGGGGGGCAACGACCACAGGCGTGGTCTGGTAATCCTTCTTGGCCAGTACCTGGATTCCAAGGACGGCCTCGACCGTCAGGGTGTGGTTGCCCTCGTCAGTGTTCCAGTAGATCTCCCTGCTGGTCGTCGAACCGGGGCTCAGGAGGTTTATAACGATCGGGTCACCGACCATGTTGTCATTGTCCAAGAGGATTATCTTGAGGGTGTTAGCGTCGTACAACCCCGTGTTCTTCACTGTTATGTTGAAAGTCACAGAGTCGCCGGCCTTGAGCTTGTCCATCTTCGAGTTTGTAGTGATCGCCTGTATATCGATGATGGGCAGCTTGGGGGATTCCTTGGAGGTCACGCTCATGGGCAGGACGCTCTTGAGCTCGTTGCCGTGAGTGTCCACTGCCGTGACTGCAAAATAGTACCTGGTCCCGATCGTGAGGCCGGTCATGGTGTAATTCGTCTCTTTGAGGGACAAGGCGGGTGTCATTCCGGATACGTTGGTGAAGG
>Ga0209777_10001220_pt1 | contig 38394 bp, 29 predicted proteins | sample FrelakmetHBP12HB_FD_187147 | JGI IMG/M metagenome (GOLD analysis project Ga0209777, IMG submission 187147) | Freshwater lake sediment microbial communities from the University of Notre Dame, USA, for methane emissions studies -HBP12 HB (SPAdes)... | ecosystem: Environmental > Aquatic >...
GAAAAAAAAGCAGCCTAAGCGCTTAAAAGCAAAGAAGGCTGTCGATTAAGAAGGCAAACGACAATGTATACAAAATTTTTTGGTTTTAGAGAAAAGCCTTTTGAGATCACCCCGAATCCTCGATTTCTATATCTGAGCGATTTTCATAAAGAAGCCTTGGCCCATCTCATTTATGCGACCAGGGAAGGTAAAGGGTTTACGGTGATTTCAGGAGAGGTGGGAACTGGAAAAACCATGATAGGCCAGACCCTTCTCAGTCGACTGGATGGAAATATCAAGACCATATATGTGTTTAATCCAAATTTAAATCCCATTGATTTCCTCCATTATATTTGTGAGGCCTTGGGAATAAAAGGCCAGCGAAGATCTAGGGGACAATATATCGCCCAACTTCATCCTTTTTTACTTGAGGCCAATGCCCGGGGAGAGAAGGTCCTCTTGATTATTGATGAGGCGCAGAGTTTATCTCCGGTCTTGTTAGAAGAAATTCGCTTGTTGACGAATTTAGAGACCGATAGATCTAAGCTGCTTCTGATTGCCTTGCTGGGGCAACCGGAGCTCAATGATCTATTGGATCGCCATGAATTTCGGCAACTGAAGCAGCGGGTGAGTCTTCGATACCACATGCAACCCCTAAATAAACAAGACATTCAAAAATATATCGAAAAAAGGTTGAAGGTGGCGGAGGCGCCCAATCTGAATATCTTTAGCCCCAAAGCGATTAAAGCGATTTACGAATATTCCAAAGGAACTCCCAGGCTGATAAATATTGTTTGCGATAATGCGTTATTAACGAGCTTTTCTACCGATCAAAAAATCATTGGAGAAAAGATCATCCGAGAAGTGATTAAAAGCTTGAATGGTCCCAAAAGAAAGAAGAAACAAAAATTACTATGGCTCTTTCTCTTAACCCTACTTGGGTGTTTGCTTTTGGGAGGAATGTTTTTGAGTTGGCAATACGGGTTATTTAATTCTGTAAAAGAGATCATAGAAAGAACCCTATTTTCTTAAATAGGAAAGGGATCCCCATTGCAGTTAGGCTTGTTTTTCAACAAGAAACCATCTAAGGGCGTGAACAAAGAACATGAGCAAAATTTATAAGGCACTGGAAAAAATTGACTTTGAAATAGAAAAGGAATTTGACAAAGAATTTTTTTCCCTTACCCCTCCTTTTTTAGAAAAAGAAGAAAAACAGGAAAAAAAGAAAGATACCCGTGAAGTATTCCCGGTGAAAAGGAGCACTTCCGATCAGCCATGGGATTCTGTTTTTCAGTCCGAGTTCCTGGCTGCTGAACAATTTCGAAAATTGAGGGCCCATATTATTAGAACAAACGTTTCCAATCCGGCTAAGACTATTATGGTGACCAGTGCCATTCAAGGAGAAGGAAAATCTTTTGTGGCGGCTAATTTGGCTATTGGTTTTGCTCATGACCTCCACCTGCATTCCTTGCTGGTAGATTGCGATCTGCGAAATCCATCATTGGCTAAGCATTTTGGAGTCCAAAGGGAAAGAGGGATTTCGGATTATCTGGTAGGACATGGCGATATTTCTGAATTATTTATTAAGACCAAACTGGATAAATTAAGCCTCCTAACCGGTGGCAGTATTCAGGGGAATCCTTCTGAATTACTGGCCTCCCAGAGAATGGAAACCTTGGTCCAGGAATTGAAATCAAGGTATAATGACCGTTATATCATTTTTGATTCCACACCGCTTTTAGCCACCTCAGAATCTGAGGTCTTGGCAAAACTGGTTGATGGAATCATCGTGGTCGTTCGAGCAGGTGGAACACCTCGGGAAACGGTTGAACAAGCCGTGTCTCTATTGGGAAAGGAAAAAATCATGGGTTTAGTCCTGAATCATATCGAGTTTAAATCATCAGGCCTTTTCATGCGCTACTTTGGTTCCAATAAACACTATTATGGATATGGGTACGGGAAGAAATCTCCTCCATTTCAAAGCCGATGGGGCAAAATGATTCGGTTAAAACGCAAGGGTTACTGACAGACAAAACGATTTATGATCCTAAAAATTTTTAATCAATATATTCCTGTCCGTAAATTTGCTTTCTTCCTTTTAGAAAGCCTGTTTATCACCGGAATGGTTATATGGGGGGCCTACCTGCGGTTTCTTTGGGATGGCCCAAGTTCCCTGGATTATGAAGTCATTTTTTTTAAGGCCTTGATTATTGCCGCTTCAGCTCAACTCTGCTTATATTATTTTGATTTATACGATCTAAAAATTTTCAAAAGTAATTTTGAGCTTTCCATCCGACTTTTACAATCCCTCGGTGTATCTTCGATTATTCTGGCTTTTCTGTATTATCTATTCCCTGACCTTATCATCGGCCGGGGAATATTCTTTATTAGCCTCTGGTTTATAGCAGCCATTATTATCTCATGGAGATTATTTTACAATTATCTTATTAAAACCAAACAATTGGACCAGAGAATTTTGATTGTCGGCTGTGGTCCGTTGGCCCAAAACATTGCCCGAATGATTATTGAACGGGAGGACACCGGTTTTAAGGTCTTAGGGTTTATCACCGAAGACCCAACAAGGATAGGCGAGCCATTGATGAACCTCTCAATTATAGGAAAGCAATCTCAGCTTATAGATCTTGTCGAAAAAGAAAAGATTGACCGGATTATCGTAGCACTCGATGAACGAAGGGGAAGATTTCCCGATGCCGAACTCTTAGCCTGTAAAATTATGGGTATTCAGGTGGAAGATGGGCTCAAATTTTTTGAAAACTTAACTGGACGACTTGAAGTGGAAACTCTTACACCCAGTTTCCTCATCTTTGCTGATAGTTTTATTAAATCCAAAATGACCAGGGGGATTAAAAGGATCACAGAACTTATGGCGTCGGCCATAGGATTAATTCTGTTTTCGCCATTTTTATTGATTATACCTGTCCTGATTAAATTTGACGATGGTGGGGTGGTTTTTTATAAACAGGAAAGGGTAGGAGAGAAAGGAAAAGTTTTTAACCTTTTAAAATTTAGGTCGATGATTGAAAATGCCGAAACCAACGGTCCTGTTTGGACTGTGGAAAATGATAATCGGATGACCCGTGTTGGACGATGGATCCGGAAATGGCGGCTCGATGAAATTCCTCAAATGATCAATGTCCTCAAAGGCGACATGTCTATGGTGGGTCCTCGTCCCGAACGCCCTTCCTTTGTGGAACAATTGCAAAATAAATTCCCGTTTTACTATTTACGGTCTTGTGTAAAACCGGGGATTACTGGCTGGGCGCAAATTCGATATCCTTACGGAGCCTCCGATCAAGATGCCTTAGAAAAGCTGAAATATGACCTTTATTATATTAAAAACCTGTCCTTTTTTTTTGATCTACTTATCCTGTTTGAAACCATAAAAGTAGTCCTGTTTGGGAAAGGGGCTCGTTAAGGGATCGTTTACTCTTGGTCCTGCTTTTCGAGTGAATAGAAATTTTCAGAGCGATTTTTCAATAGTCGGGTTCTCTCCGCCCCGAAGGGGCGGTAGCTTTTCCTTTTCCTCAGTACGACGAAAAAATATTTATGCCCAGGAAATATACTTTAGTAGTCTTTTTGACCTTAATTTTAGTTGTATTTTTTTTGGCCAAAGCCTATTACGATACCAATACCATCGAGGTCAAAAAATACCAAATCCTCCATCCATCCCTGGGGGAAACTCTGGCCGGCCTTAAGGTGGCCCATCTTTCTGATCTCCACATCAAGAATAATACTCTCCGGGAGAATAAAACCATAGAAATTCTTGATCAAGAAAAGCCCGATCTCATCCTCCTTACTGGAGATTATATACAATCCAATGGTTCCTATGAACCAGTACAAGCGTTCTTCCATCAATTGAAAGCTCCCTTCGGAGTTTATGCCGTCATGGGCAACACCGAATATTATAATGAAAATGGCTCCTGCATTCTTTGCCATACAAAAGAGGCAAGACAGTTAAAAGAAAATCCCAACTCGTTATTTTTAAGGAATTCCCATATCGATATAAAAATTAACGGGAAGCTTCTGACTCTTTTAGGCGTGGATGATCCGGTAACTAATAGGGGCGATCTGAGGCGGGCCCTTAAAAAGACATCTTCACAAAATCCATCTATTCTTTTGGCTCACTCACCGGAAATATTCCCCGAGGCCTCAGATCTCGGGGTCGATCTGGTTCTGAGTGGACATACCCACGGAGGTCAAATATGGGGAATAAAAACCCTGAATAAGCTGTTCCCTCTCGAACCCGCTCTTGAATTTCTTGATGGGTTTTTTCAAAAAGGGAAGACCCTCATGTATGTGAATCGAGGGATTGGGACCAGCTTCCTTCCTTTCCGATTTGGAGTCAAACCCGAAATTACTTTTTTTCAATTTAGAAATCCTTCCAGCGGACCTGATTCCAAGGGCTTTCAAATCTCGAATACTCCGACTGAAAAGTTCTTTGCAGGTCTTGGCTTTCCCACCTTCTTAGAAACGTTTGATCTATTCAATTTTATCAAGAATAAATTATCCAATTCTCGAGTTCTTGGAAAATCAAATTTATTATTCGACTTTGAATCCCCGGCTGATCTGAAAAGGCTGAACTGGGAATGCCATAAATGGTTTGAGCTTTCGAAAGACCATGCCACTTCCGGGAAGTATAGTCTCAAAGTATCTTTCCCTCCAGGTCAATATCCGGGGATCAATTTTAAAGAAATACAATCAGACTGGTCACGATACGCTTATTTGAAAATGGATATTTTTAATCCCTCCAAAGAGACGATACAATTCCATATCCGTATTGATGACCATAAAAGCGAATGGGAATATGCTAATCGCTTTGATACGGAGGTTGGACTTAAACCGGGCTTGAATCCAATTTCCATCCCAACCGATTCTATTAAAACGAATCTCTATGCTCGTTCTCTTAATTTGAAAAAAATTGACCGATTGATAGTCTTTATTCCCAACAATCTAAAACCGAGAGAACTTTATATCGACAACATTCGTCTTGAAGAAGGCCCTGAGGCGGATGGCATGAAAAAATATGGAAGAAAAGCCTGAATCATATAAAAAGAAAATGATTAATGCCTTAACTATAGATGTAGAGGATTATTTTCAAGTCCAGGCCTTTTTCAGTCGCATTCGATATGAGGATTGGGAAAAGTATCAATCCCGTATCGAACGCAACTCCTACCGTATCCTGGATCTGCTGAACGGATCAACCCACAATCCTGAATTCACAATCCCCAATCCTGTTAAGGCCACTTTCTTTTGTCTCGGCTGGATTGCCAAACGATATCCTCAACTGATTAAAGAAATCCACTCCCGAGGGCATGAGATCGCCTGTCATGGGTACTCTCATCAGCTAATTTACCTCCTATCTGAAAAAGAATTTAGGAGAGATATCCGAAAAGCTAAGGCAGTCCTTGAAGACATTACCGGCCAAGAAGTCATCGGCTATCGAGCCCCCAGCTATTCTATAACTAATAAGTCTCTCTGGGCCTTAGGGGTGTTAGCCGAAGAGGGATTTAAATACGATTCCAGTATCTTTCCCATCCTACATGACTTTTACGGGATTCCCAATGCCCCCCGATTTCCTTTTATGGTCTCAGTAAACGGCAACAGAAATCCTGAATTTAAGCCTTTAGTCTATAGCCCACATTCGACTTTACGAACCTTGAACGTTGAACCTCGAACATTGCCCTATATATTGGAATTTCCCCTTTCCACACTCCGGTTAAATAATTTTAATCTGCCTATTTCCGGGGGTGGCTATTTCCGACTGTTTCCTTATTACCTGTTCAAAAAGGGGCTAAAGAGAATCAACAAGAGAGAAGGCCAGCCCTTTATTTTTTATCTTCATCCCTGGGAACTGGATCCGGACCAACCAAGAATTCAAGGGACAGGGATGAGGTCGAAATTTCGGCATTACATAAACCTCAATAAGACAGAAACACGACTCAAAAACCTCCTTGCAGATTTTCGTTTCTCTTCCATTCGTGAGATGTTTGTATTAAATGAGAAATTATTTTTTGCACACCCTTCTCATAGGGCCCGGTAAGTATTTGACTGATTTCTAAAAACGAAACATTTAAGGACTATTCATGCTTTTTCGGTTTTTTATTCTCTTGAGTCTTTGGTTTGTCTGCTTTATTCCGATCTATCAAAATCTTGTCCGGGTTTGGCTAAACCATTCGGATAATTCTCACGGGATCCTGGTCCCTTTGGTCTCGGCCTATTTTATCTGGCAGCAAAAAGACAAAATCAGGTCTACCCAATGGTCAACCTGGAATTGGGGTGGAGTTGTCTTGGCAGGGAGCATGGGTTTATATCTTTTAAGCTATGCCGGTGGGATCGAGGTTGTAGCCAGATCCATGATCGTATTTTCTTTAATCGGACTGGTTTTGTTCACTCTTGGGAAGACTGCCTTTGCACTGCTTGTTTTTCCCCTTTGCTTCCTTATTTTTATGGTCCCCGTCCCGGATTCCATCCTGGAGCTAGTGGCCTTTCCATTACAGCTTTTTGCTACGAAAATATCCACCTTCCTGATCCAGGGTGTTGGTATTTCCGCCTACAGAGAAGGGAACATACTCTATTTTGCGCAGACCCAGCTCGAAGTAGCGGAGGCTTGCTCCGGAATTCGTTCCATTATGAGCTTTGGTATGTTGAGTTTTATTTTTGCCTATATGATGCATAAAATATGGTGGAAGAGAATACTGCTCATTCTATCAACCATTCCCCTGGCCCTTTTTGCAAACATCGTTCGGGTCACCGGTACCGGCATCCTAGCACATTTTTACAGTGCCAAAGCCGCTATGGGTTTTCTCCATGAATTTTCCGGTCTGGTCGTTTTTGCCTTTGGGTTTGTTTTACTGCTTGGGGAGTATTTGATCTTAAATAGAGCAAACAGGCAGTAAACCGAAAAATGAAACAACTTTATCTCTTACAGAGCACACAGAGGCCGCAGAGTTTGAGTGGAAGCGGTGACGCGGGCCGCTTCTACTCAAGATAACTCACCGGCTATCGCCGGACAAATGAGACCATCTACAGAAGGGGCAAAACAGCCGAAAGCCGAGGACGTTATTCATTTCGGTCCTCTCAACCGCATTGAATAAAAATCTTTTTCAGCGCCCTCTGTGGCCTCAAGCGACCAAAGGGAGCGGGCGGAGATCATCAGTAGATACCAACGATGACAAATAAATCCTTTCTAATTTCGTTGATTATATTTCTACTTTCAATCGGAATGGTAGCATTTATTGCAAACCGCGGCGAGTCGGTTGTCGTCAAAACCAATCTCGAAAATCTTCCAATGGAAATCGCCGGTTTTAAAGCAACCGAAGATTTTTTTCCCGATTCGGTTTATAAGGAATTAAATGCCGATAGACATGTGTATCGCCATTATCAAAATGCTGACGGGGAAAAGGTTGATCTTTATATCGGGTACTACGGGACCGCGAAAGGTGGGCGTACTGGGCACAATCCATATGCCTGTCTTCCTGGGGCAGGCTGGGGGATCGTTGATTCAAAACAAGTTAAACTGAAAGCAAAATATTATCCGGAACCTGTTCCAGTAAATTATGTTCTAGCTCGAAAGGGAGAAACTTATGAAAGCGTTCTCCACTGGTATCAGTCGGCAGGAAATAAGGTCCTTTCAAACGGAATCCAGCAGAATATCCAGCGATTTTTAGGGCGGATATTTTACAACCTAAATGATGGAGCCTTTGTCCGGATATCGATTATTTCTGAACTGAAAGGAATAGAAGAGGCAAATTCACTGGCTAAAACCTTTTCTGAGAAGATCCTGGATCTGCTTCCAGCCTATTGGCCAGTTGAAAAATAGTGTGTCCCTTGTTACTTGTTAATTGACACTGTATTTAACCGCTTACCTCTCATAGCTTACTGATTATTAATGAAACCCCTTTTTTTTTATTCTCTTCCCCCAGCAGGCAATAAAATACCGATCCACGCAATCCTCTGTGCCATAAAAGCCTCAAGACAAGGAGACAACGACAAATTCCTGGATCCTATAAAGGATTACTTAGGTACTCGAAATTTGCTTTATCTCTCTTCCGGTCGGGCAGCACTTTGGTTGATTATGATGACACTCGCAAAGCTCAGGCCCGACAGGACTGAGGTTATTGTCCCCGCCTTTACCTGCCCCGCTGTTGCATCGGCAGTATTGAAGGCCGGTCTTAAACCGGTTTTATGTGACAATAACTTGCTTGATTTTGGCCTATCAGGCGGAGAACTGGCAGAAAGAATAAATAAAGAGACCCTGGCTGTCGTATTAGTTCATCTTTTTGGATACCCGGCAAATATTCTTGAAGTCCAGGAGATTTGCAGGAAACACGGGGTTCTTCTGGTCGAAGACGCAGCGCAAGCTTTTGGAAATTGTTTTTCCGATTCGGAGAATTCAAAACTGGGACTTCTGGGAGATGCGGGTTTTTTCAGCTTTGGCCGTGGGAAACCGCTCAGTCTTATGCATGGCGGAGTTTTTATTGCCAAATCAGAAGAGATTTTTGATGAAGCCAATAGCTTTTATCAGAACCTTAATCACGAGGGAAGTTTCAGGAATCTGAGATATGGGCTTAACGTTAGTTCATACTCCCTGCTCTCTAACCCATTTTTATACTGGATTCCCCAGCGGATCCATTCGTTACATCTTGGGGAGACGATCTTCGAATCTGAGTTTATTCCTTCGTCCGGGGTGGAAATGGCGAGGTCTGTAGCCTGCCGGATGTTAAAATCTATAGAGATGGAAAAGGAAGTACGGCAGGCAAACTCGGAATGGTATTCAATAAACTTGAGCGACATCCCCTGGGTACAAAAATTGCCATCCTCGAAATTTCCTTATTTGAGATATCCACTGTTGGTCAAGGATAGAGAAATGAGAAATTGTGTTCTTAACTTATTGATGTCCCAAGGAACCGGCGCCGCCCTGTTCTATCCTTCTCCATTAAATGAACTTCCAGGCCTGCAAGAAGTATTGAAGGATGAGACCGTATATACGAATGCCAGGAGACTTTCGGATCTTTTAATTACCCTTCCAGTCCATTCCGGCGTCACTGCTAAAATCCGAAATAGGATCAGGACAATTGTTCAGCATGGAATTGATGGGTAACTGTTTTGCACTTAAGGAGCTTGTCGCTTATCACTTGTCACTCATTGCTGACTTTAACTGCTCATTACTAACTGCTTAAATAATTAATGAAAATACGCCTTGCCACATCCGCAGATAAAAATTATTGGGACTCCTACATTTTGTCCCACCCAGATTCCACCCACTGCCATCTTTATGGATGGAAAGATGTGATCGAAAAGGCCTATAAACATAAAGGATACTATCTGCTGGCTGAAAAGGATTCAGAAATTGTCGGGGCCCTTCCCTTGATTCACATGAAGAGTTTGATTTTTGGAAATCAATTGGTTTCTATGCCTTTCCTGAATTACGGCGGTATTCTTACCGATTCAGAGGAAATAGCCGAAGAACTGATTAAAGAGACGATGAGGATTGCGTCAAGTCTTAAGGCGTCATCGGTAGAGTTCCGGCATATCAAGCCTAGTAGTGCGATTCAATCGATAGAAGGACATCAGACTCAGGAAAGGACTCACAAGGTTAGGATGATTCTGAATCTTCCCGGTTCAAGGGATGAATTATTGAAGTCCTTCAAGGCTAAGCTAAGAAGCCAGATCTTTCGCCCAGAGAAGGAAGGTATGAAAGCAGTGATCGGAGGAAAAGAATTGATCGATTCTTTTTTTGGTATATTTTCGATCAATATGCGCGACTTGGGAAGTCCGGTCCATTCGATTAGGCTTTTTCAAGAAATTTGTAGCCAATTTCCTGAGAGCGTAAAAATTGGTGCGGTCAATTATAAAGATACTCCTGTGTCAGCAGGCCTTATCTTCTGTTTTAGGGATACGGTTGAAATCCCCTGGGCCTCCACATTAAAAGAATACAACAGGTCCAGTCCAAATATGCTTCTTTACTGGTCTCTTATGGCCCATGGATGCGATCAGGGGTTTAAGTACTTCGATTTTGGACGATCAACACCCGATGAGGGGACTTACAAGTTCAAAGGGCAGTGGGGGGCCATCCCTGCTCCATTGTACTGGTATACTTTTACGTTAAATGGCCAGGCCATAAGAAGCAACTGGTCAGATAAATCCAGGCATGAAAGACTTATCCATCATTGGAAAAGGTTACCTATCCCAATTTCGAACTTCATGGGCCCCTTAATCAGAAAGCATATCAGCTTATGATTATTCCCATCATATTATTGTATACCAGTATCATGTCACTCACAACCATAAAAATGCTACTCATCACTAATCATTGAATTTGTCCGCTTGCTGCTTACTGCTTATATTTATCCATTAAAACTCTGGATGTAAAAAAAATATAAATCCCCATTTTAGAGAGACGAAAGGGAAATCGGTGAACGTTAAGGTATTTATAACGATTGATACTGAGGAAGATTCATGGAGCGATTATAAAGCAATTGGAAATTGTTGCGACAATATTTCCCAGATTCCAAAAATCCAGGAACTTTTTGACCATTATAAGGCTATTCCGACATATTTGGTAAGTTACTCCGTTGTCGTAGATAGAGATTCGGCAAGCATTCTTCGAAATATTCTTAAACGGAACCGGTGCGAGATAGGGACGCATTGTCATCCCTGGAATACCCCACCATTTGAAGAAGATAGCAATAATCTTTCCACTATGCTTCATAAACTGCCGCCTAAAATGGTAAGAGAAAAAGTGGAGACACTCCATAAAGCTATAACCAAAAGTTTTATGATGGAACCGGTTTGTTTCAGAGGGGGAAGATGGAGTTTTTGCTCTGAAGTGTCTAAGGTCCTTTATGATTTTGGATATCATATTGATACTTCCATAACACCTTATGTCGACTGGACAGAATATGACGGGCCTGATTTCACGGACGCTCCTAGCTCTATATATCGTTTTGATCCGGAGAATGTCCTGGAAGAGAAGAAAGATGGTGGACTTATAGAGGTCCCAGTGACAACTGGATTTCTCCAAAAGAATTTTAAGATGTGCAATTCAATCAGAAAAAGGATACTAAGGGGAAGGCTCGCCAGATATCATTTTTTAGGGGCGCTGGACAGGCTGAAGATTCTAAATTTTCGTATTTTGTCGCCCGAATTATCCAACGGCGAGGAAATGATAAAATTATCAAAGCGTCTTATTCTTTCAGGGCACTCCTCCTTAAACATGACCTTCCATTCAAATTCACTCTTGCCCGGGGAAAACCCTTTCATTAGGAATCAGGACGATCTCAAAGGGTTTCTTAGAAACCTCGAAGTGTTTCTTAGATTTGCAAAAGAAGAGGGAATGTCGTTTTTACCATTGTCTGGGGCAAAAGGATTGGCCGAATGATGGACTCGGTTGGGATTGTTTGATCAACAAGGATGGCGGAATTTTCTGTCCCTGTTATGGATTAATCGGGAAATAGAAACACAAAAGTCAGGGGTCGTTTGCCATGACGCAATTAATCTTACGTGAATACACGGATGGAGATATACCTGAATTGGATTCGTTGGTTCCATGGGGGCTTGCGGATCAAAATAAGTACGAAAGGTGGGTAGGGTTATATAAAAATGTTACATAGCTTGGTTCACATATTGTTGTTTCATATTCCATCTGATCCGGAACTGGAAAACCAAATCAATGACCTTCTATCTTTGAAAAATTTCTTAATTCTTTCATTTGATTATTAGAGATATATGGATTTAAAAAAGATAGTCCTTCGAGGTCTTGGTTGGAGTGCGAGTGTTAAATTTCTGAGCCAATTGATAACGTGGAGTGTCACCATAGTTGTAATTCGATTGCTGTCTCCCAAAGATTATGGGTTAATGGCATTAGCTGAATACTTCATCGGCTTCTTAATGTTGTTAAGTGAACTTGGCCTCGGTGCAGCATTAGTTCAGAAAAGTGATTTAGATAGGTCGATCCTAGATCAGATATTTGGGTTAGTAATTTTGACAAACTGCTGCCTTTTTTTATTGACTTACCTTGGTGCACCTTTTGCTGCAAGTTTTTTTAAGGAACAGCGACTTATAGCGATAATTCGCTTTTTATCTCTACAATTTTTAATGATAAGCCTCAGCACTATGCCACAATCGGCTATTTTGAGAAAGATGGATTTCAGAAACCTATCTATTGTTGAGTTCATTTCCGCAATCACAGGAAGTACGATTACATTGGTACTTGCTCTGAAAGGATGGGGTGTGTGGGCTTTGGTTTATGGTTGTCTTACTATCAGTATGGTTAGGACAATAGGCCTAAATTTGATTTCGCCGTACCTTTATACTCCGCGTTTCTCTTTTAAAGGATTGTGGAAAATGATTTCATTTGGCACCTATGTTTTGGGTGATCGCATATTGTGGTATTTTTATTCAAGAGCTGACATCCTAATAATTGGTAAATTAATGACCCGGGAGTTGCTTGGATTTTATTCAGTGGGAATGAATTTGGCATCATTACCTATGGAGAAGTCCTCAGGAATCATTAATCAAGTGGCCTTTCCTGCATTTTCGAGTATACAAAATGATACGGAAAAGTCTGGAACACATTTCCTTAAAGCAGTAAGAGTGATGAGTTTTTTGGTTTTTCCGCTATTGTGGGGAATGTCAAGTCTGGCTCCGGAAATCTTCCATAATCTGTTTGGTAAAAAGTGGAAAGAGAGTATTGTTCCGTTTCAGGTAATAGCCATGGTGATACCAATCCGGATGGTAAGTAATTTAATAGCACCTACATCTATAGGTTTGGGGCATCCGGAGATTCCCTTTTACAATACCATTTTGGCCTCCATAGTAATGCCTCTTGTAATGTTTTTTTGTGCAAGATGGGGTATCCTGGGAGTTAGCCTCGCATGGGTTATATTCTATCCTTTGGTGTTCTTATGTTATCTTGTTCGTTTTGTTCCGGTTATAAAAATCGGTATGTCTGATGTATTATCAGGGATGTCGAGACCAATGATAGGGTCGTTAATTATGTACGGAGCGATAACAACCATCCGGATACTATTTGATACGAATCCAGCGGAAATAAAATATATCGTTATAATCATATTATCTGGGTTTGCTGTTTTTATTGGTATGATGTTGATATTTAACAGAGATGGATGTCGAGAAATATTACGCCTTTTGGGGAAGTGACGTTAAAAAAGTGCGCGACAGGTTAATTATATGTGAAGGGGACAGTATGGATAAGAATTATCCTCTTGTCTCGGTTATCATTCCAGTCTACAATCATGCAAAATATTTAGGAGAAGCGATAAAAAGCGTTTTAAAGCAGACATACAGAAATTATGAACTTTTTGTAATTGATGATGGGTCGACAGACGAAACGAAGGAAGTAGTAAGTTCATTCGGAGACCGGGTATATTATTATTACCAATCTAATAGGGGAGTATCTGCAGCAAGGAATGTAGGGATAAAAAAGGCAAGAGGGGATTTTCTCGCTTTTTTGGATGCAGATGACATCTGGAAACCTAATAAACTGACTTTACAAATTCGGGTATTAGTTGATTACGGCACTACAGGAATGGTAGCTTGTGGATTAGACAGATTGGATGAGACAGGTAATCTTGTGAGCAGATATGCCCCCAAGAATTTTGATTCTCGTGATGGACTGCTTAGTTCTCTATATATTGAACAGATCATACCGGGGAGTGCCTCTGGTGTTGTGATTCGAAGAAAATGTTTTGAAACGGTGGGGTATTTTAATGAAGAGCTTAGAGTAGGTGAGGACTGGGACATGTGGCTCCGTATCGCAAAAAAGTTCGATGTTACTTTTGTAGAAGAATCATTAGTATGTTTGAGGAATATTTTGCAAAAGCCGGAGATTCGCAGCCCTAAATGGGAAGAACAATTCGTGGGAGCGGTGATTAAAAAGAACGTCCCTTGTAAGTACAGAAATAGGGCATATGGCAATCTTTATTACCGGTTAGGGCAACATTATTTATCTGAATTGAAGAGAAAAAGAGCGTTGAAGTATTTTATATATTCACTGTGTCGCTGTCCAACCCCCCTGTACTCAAAAATAATTAAATCGCACAACCTTCAAAAGGTGGATTCAAGATATTATCTCTTGATAAGATGTTTTCTCCCAGATGTTGTAATTAATAAACTGAAGAATGTACTATCCTAGATTCCCATGTTAGTTTTTTAACCGTATAACTAAGCTCTAAAAGACGTTTCAATCAATTGACAACATTCAAAAGTAGACCAAATCCAGACGAGAGGATCATCACATTTCCTCAGGGTATTATTACAAAAAGCAGCTACCCTTTCTCATTTTACGTGTTTCTGCTTTGGACGATTGTACTTCTTGGAAGACCACAGGATATCTTTGTTTTTCTTGTGCCTTATAGACCAGCCCTTATATTAATCCTTTTAACCTTAATCTCGTATTGGTTTCAACGTTCCCATTCACGGCCTGAATCATTTATATCTAACCCCCAAAACAAATTATTTATAGCGCTCCTGTGTGTAATGTGTTTCAGCGTGCCTTTTTCCTATTACCGAAGGGCATCAACGTTATTTCTACTGCAAGTCTTTTCGAACGCAGTAATTTTTTTGTTTTTATTCTATAAGATGGTTGATTCGGAAAGAAAACTCAGGGATGTGATTTTCATTGGGTGCGTCGGAACGACCATATATGCACTGTTTGTTCTAATAAAGAACGGGGTTTTGGCTGGCTCTGAAAGAATTTACATTGGTGAAATGTATGACCCCAATGATCTCGCTTATTTTATGGTTTCATTCCTTCCTTTTGGATTTCTGTTCCTCTCCAGGGGAAATGCCTTATACCGAAGGATTCTAAGTATCGCAATGCTTGTGATGTCTCCTATCGTGATCCTGTCAACCCAATCACGGGGCGGTTTCATTGCCATGTGTTTTGTTTCAATTTGGTTGATGGCCAGCAAAAGTCTAACGGTCAAACGTGGGTATAAGATGATTGCTATTGTTCTCATTCTAATTGGGTTAATAGTTGTCCTTCCTGATATGAACTTGTCTCACCTAAGCAGCATTACCCAATTAGAAACAGACTACAATATGTTTGATGAAACAGGAAGATTGGCAATTTGGAGAGAAGGAATTAGTTTAATGATTTCATACCCCTTTACGGGCGTTGGAGTCAACTGCTTTCAAGAGGCAATTGGTAGATATCGAGCTGAACAGAATCTCCAAGAGACTTGGCAGACTTCTCACAACTCGTTGATACAGATAGGGACAGAGACAGGAATAATTGGTCTATGTCTATACTTAATAATAACCATCAAAGCTTTCAACATATTTAATAGAGCGAGAAAGTTTAGATTTTTAGACGGCTTAGCAAGCATAGGGGAGATGGCTAAAATCGGTTTTCTTGGAAATTTTATAGGATCAATGTTCTTAAGCCAGGCTTATTCGATTTATTGGATCTTCTATCTGGCGCTATCTTCCTGTATCCAAGGACTAATAGAAAACTCTCGGCAAAATAGTCCATATGATCATTTAGACTAATGTATAGGGGGGATTATAGGTCATTGAGGTCATTAAAGACAAAAATACTCTTAACGGTAAGTAATTTTCGAAAAACGGCCTATCATCATTACGGTAATAATCACTCAAGTATAATAAAATTTATTTATTATTCTCTAATAAATGTAAATACTTTTATTGTTGTTGGGATAGACTTAGATGGAGAGTTGCCTGCTTACAATTTAGAAGAAGGATTTGAAGTAATTAAGCCAACCATAGAAGAATTAGATAAATTGAGAGGGGGTAAAGACCTGCCTCGGGAATTCTATTATGATCAAATTCACGGGATTAAAAATTGCTTCATTGCCTTGTATGAGAATGAGGTTGCCTATATTCATTGGATCTATGTGAAAGGAGATCCAAATCGGTTTCTGATTTTGAGTGACGGAGTTGCAGAACTGAATTATAACACAGCGCTACCCAAATTCAGAGGCAAGCGGCTACAGAGTAAGATGCTTGGGTATATCTTTGAAGATCTCCGGAAAAGAGGCTTTAAGGAGGCAGTGGGTGTTATTAATGAAAAGAATCCACCAGCGATAAAGGGTGCAAAGCGAGCAGGAATGGAGGAGATCGGGAGAATCAGAACACTAGGACCCTTTAATAGGAAATTCAGAGTTTAGTAATGGTAAGAATCGCTCATATATTAACTCCAATTACTTTTGGAGGTTCTGAAAAGGTAAATCTGAATTATTTGAATAATGCTGATCGTGGGAGATTCGAGATTTATGTAATATTATTGGTCCGTCCGTGGGAAGGAGAAACAGGTTTCGCAAATCAATTGAAAAGAATGAATTATCCGTTCTTCAGTATTCCCGTTGCAAAAGGCCCTTCATCCTTAAGAATGAACTATCTAAGGGTAATTAAAAGCGGTTTGTTGTTGCAAGGTATCGCGAAGAAGAGCTGCTTTGAATTGATTCATACACATGGGTATTTTGCGGATATTATTGGAATGCCGGTGTCTAAAGTAATGGGAATTCCACATATGTCCACGTGTCATGGTTTTATTTCAAATGACAGAACCTTGAAAATATATAACAGGTTAGACAGGCTTGCGCTGCGATTCTGCGAGAGGATAATTGCCGTCTCGGCAGAGATTAAGGACAATCTGTTAAGAAACGGGATAAAGGAGTCGAAGGTAGTAGTGATTCAAAATGCAGTCCAGAACTTTTACGAAGAAGAAGAGTTAGCCGAAAAAAGAATTGAAAAAAGACAACTCCTTTCAATTGAGCAGGACGAGTTCCTCATAGGTTATGTGGGGAGATTGAGTGAAGAGAAGGGGGTTCAGTATTTAATCGAAGCGGGTTCGGTGTTAAAAGAAAGCAATGAACCATTCAAGATCATCATAATAGGTGATGGTCCGAGAAGAAAGGAATTGGAAGAACTGACAAAGTCAAAAGGTCTCGAAAAAGAGGTTATTTTTACGGGATTTCAGAATAAAGTTGAAGAATGGCTGCCTATCCTTGATGTGTTCGTTTTACCCTCCCTGACTGAGGGCACTCCTATGGCATTACTCGAAGCGATGTCTATGGGTATACCCGTTATAGCCTCTGCCATAGGAGGCGTACCCGGTATAGTCGAGAGCGGGGTCAGTGGGTTTTTGGTCGATCCCGGCGTTTTTAGAGCTATAAGTGATAAAATATTAACTTTGAAGAATAATTTAATACTCCGAAAGAGGATGGCTGCGGAGGCGGTCAACCTAATCAAAAGACGATTCGATGTACAAGACTGGTGTCGGAAAATCGAAAGACAATATGATTCGCTCACACAAAAGAAGGTATAAGGGATCAATGTGATGTGGCTATTGCTTCTTTATATCATCGTTATCGTGCTTGTTATTTACTTAACAGGGGCGATGGCTTATTTGCTCGTTTTAGCAGCGGCATATTTTATCATTCCGGAGCCAAAGAGAATTGAGTCATCGAAACTTAATCGCTTTGCCATCCTGGTGCCGGCCCACGACGAAGAACTTCTCATTTCGTGTTTATGTGAAAGTTTTTTGAAAATTAACTATCCTCGAGACCTCTACGAAATTTTTATTATTGCGGACAATTGTGATGATAAAACTGCAGAGATCTGTAATTCCTTCCCCGTAAATGTTCTTGTTCGTAACGATCCATCTCACACAGGAAAAGGTTTTGCTATTAACTGGACACTTAAAAAGGTACCATTGGCTAAATTTGATGCTATTTTTATGGTGGATGCTGACAATATTGTGGATTCACAAATTTTGGAGCAGCTTAACCTGATGATAAACCAGGGTGAGATTGCTATACAGTGCTATAATACGGTAGGAAATCGAAGCGATAGTTGGTTTACCGAATTACTTTTTGTTTCCCGAACGATCGGCAATCTGCTTTATCACCATGCAAAATATAAACTTGGGTTATCCTCATATCTGATGGGGAATGGCATCTGTTTTAAATCTCACCTTCTTCAAGAAAAAGGCTGGACGGCTTTCAGCGCAGGCGAAGACTGGGAATATTATGCTCAATTAATAGAGTGCAGGATCAAGATAGGGTTTGCAAAGGATGCAAAAGTTTTTCATCAAGAATCAAAATCCTTGAACCAGGCAACAAGCCAAAGGTTAAGGTGGTCAAGTGGGAGGTTTCTTGTTTTAAGGAAATTTGGCATTTGGCTCTTTTGGAAAGGTATTATAATGCATGACCTGTTCACTTTGGATGCGTCCCTGCCTTTAATTTTTCCAAACTATTCCTTACAGCTCAATCTTACGCTACTGGCATTAATACTCGTAAGCCTTTTGCCTTCCTCAGATCTTAGGCTCTTCCTTTTAGCTACTGGCCTATTGTTAGTTTTTGGCCAGGTGTTGTTGTTCTTAGCGGGGGTATACTTGACCAAGTCTTATATGAAAGTATTCAAAGCCATGCTTCATGCTCCAGTCTTCTTATTCTGGAAGGCGATCATTGATTTCCTTAGTCTTACAAGAATCTATCGGGGAGGTAAATGGATTCGTACGGAAAGGCATATTTCTTCGACAAAGACCAAGACCTTATAAGATTCAATCATGTAATCTGTATTTAGTACATTCTGGTTTAGAGGTAAAATTGGAAAAAGAAAGAAAGATTAATCTTCTTTTTGTTTTGATTCAGCTTAACCCGGGGGGTTCCGAAAAGATTGTGCTTGAATTGGCGCGCAACCTGGATCGTTCTAAATTCAATATACACTTAGCTTTTTTTTTAAATGGGCCGTTGGAAAGGAATTTTAAAGAAATATGCCAGGGAGTCTTTAGAATCCCCAAGAAAAATGGTTTCGATCTTTTTGCCATGTTGAAACTATCAAAAATAATTCAAAACAACCATATTGATGTTATTAATGCGCATCATTATATGCCATTTGTTTACAGCTATCTGGGAACTAAGGTTCTTCATAAAAAAAAATTGATTTATACGGAGCATTCTGTTCCGGAGGTCGAATTAGTACTTGGGGGTAAACACAAGCATTTATTTAGCCTCATGTTGCGCAATACGGATGGTGTGGTGGGGGTATCAAAGGAAATAGCCGAGACCTTAAAAAAATCTTTTCCAAGATACTCGGAAAGGATTCAGAGCATCGTTAATGGGTTGGATGTCGATCGGTTCGCCATTTCTGTAGATCGCAATAAGCTTAGATCAAAATGGGGAATTTTGCCGGTTCACTTTGTAATCGGTAATATTGCCAATTTTCGGAATGTCAAGAACCATGCATGCCTGATTAGAGCTTTTAGTCGTTTAAGTAATATTTACCCTTATATCCGGTTAGTATTGGCAGGGAAAGGTTATCCAGAAGATAAAGAAAATTCTGAGGAAGAGGTGAGGTATCTCATTGAGAAGTTTAATCTTCAGGATCGTGTTATACTGACAGGATTTCAAGAAGACATCCCAAATATTTTGCATATCTTCGACGTCTTTTGCCTACCCTCATTTTCCGAGGGCCTTCCGGGGAGTATTTTAGAGGCAATGGCAGCAAGCGTTCCAGTAGTTGGAAGTAACGTGAGGGGAATAAAAGAGGTCATAGACCATGGAAATACTGGATTGCTTTTTCGAACGGATGACGATAAGGGACTTGCCGATTTGATGGAGAAATTAATAAAAGACCTTAAACTAAGGAATAGACTTTCAAAAAATGGGTTCTCATTTGTAACAAAATATCATAGCCTCGACAAATGGATTCTTAAATATGAGGAACTATTTCAACTAATTTAGGCTGGTATGTTTTGTTTGATTTTTTCTTAAGTATGGTCACTTTATCAAAAAAGCTATTGGAACAAGAAGGAAAAAACCTTAAGGGAGTGTTAGTTCCTGTTTGAAAAAAGTTCGAGTTAGGATAACATATTACAAGGGTTGAAGGATGATAAAAAAAGTAATAGCAATAATAATACCAGTATTAGTAGCATACTCTATATGGCTTTTTATTTTAATTATTCCAAAGACCGTAGTTGGAGAGGTTATTTTCTCTGATAACTTCAGCCATTGGACTGGAGCAGATCCATACAATTTTTCAACAGATAAATACGTCCTTCCTGACGGACTTGGAAAGAACGGATGGTCACATGCAAATGGTTACACACCCGAAACCCATAATGGAGTAACCCATTATGGGGGGGAGATTTCGACTCCTGGACGTGGGGGAGAAACAGATCGATGTTTTAAGGTTTGGAGGCATGGAAGTTTTAGTTACGACTATGTATCTGGCATGGAATATTATAGAGATACCCTTTTTAATGCAGGTAAACAGATATATGTACGCTGGTATATGAAAATTTCTTCAGATTTTCAATTGGCAGGTGGCAATTGTATTATGAATTACTTGAAGCTGTGGCGATTTATAGTAGGTTCCCGCTCAGGGTGCCCTTTGCCCAATTGGTGTCCACAAGGGGCCTTTGAAATTTATCTTAACTTTAACGGTCCATCATTCTCCAGAAGTACTCTACAAATCGGGAAAAGTGTTAATCCGGGTGCGGGTTGGAAGAGTCTACTGGCCACTTCGCTAATTAGAGATAGCAAATGGCACTGTCACGAAATCAGGATAAAATTGAACAGTACAGGAAAAGCCGATGCAGAATTAGAATATTGGCTTGATGGCGTTCAAAAAAAACTTTATCAGAACCTTGATTGGGGGGCGGCGTCAGGAGACTATTTTTCTTCAGCAGGATTCGGGATAGGGAACACAGGGGCAAGAGATTGTAGTCCACAAGGGCAATTCCAAGAACCTTGGAAGGCGATTGAATTTGATGATTATGTAATAAGTACCAAATACATAGGCCCTGTTGGAGATACTACACCTCCGAGTCCTCCTGCCGTACTTAAGATAGTACAATAGGCTCTACTCTAAAAGCTCTTTCATTGACTTACAAGTTACTCCAGAATACCATCATCTAAGAAATTAAAATACATGCTCTCGGAAAAGAGATGGGACCGAGGAACTTTTATTTATTCAATTAAGTTAAAAAATGTTAGAGGATGCTACTATGAGAGTTGCTATCATTGGTTGTGGATTGAATTCTGATTATCATTTTAATTTTGCCCGGACATATCCGGGGGCGGAGATCGTGGGTTTAGTGGACTTGGATGAACAAAATGCCAAAAAAGCCGCGGACAGGTTCAAGATACCGAAAATTTACAAAAATATCGATTCGTTGGTAGAAGAAAGCCGGCCCCAGGTTATCCATGTCGTCACCCCGCCGAGAACTCATTTTCAGGTAGCTCGGGAAGCCCTGGAAAAGGGCTGCCACGTATTGATGGAAAAACCGCTGGCACTGAACCTGGAAGAAGGTGAGGAACTTTATAATAGTGCCGATAAAAATGGGGTCAAGCTTTGTACTATGCATAACCATTTTTTTGATCCCTGCATGGTCAAAGCCCGAAAATTAATAGACGAGGGCCAGCTTGGAAAAATTATTAATGTGGAAAGTTATTATGGCCTCAATACCCGAATCGATGCCTTCAGAAAGTACCCTCGACCGGATGTCCTGCCTTGGTTGTATACCCTGCCGGGCGGGGTATTTCACGACTTCATGGCCCATCCCCTTTACGTGATGCTTCCCTATGTAGGGCGGCCCGGAGAGGTTAAAGTGATGGAAAAATCCTTCGGCGAACTCCCTCAGAACATTTCGGACGAATTGAGGATAATGATCAATGGGGAAAAAACCTTTGGCAATCTGACATTTTCTTTTGCCGCCAAACCGCATTTGCATTTCCTAAGAATTATTGGAACTCGCATGGTTATTCATGTGGACTTCAATATGATGACCATGGTAGTCCATCCTTTAAGCGGCCTGCCCAAGGCCGCCCAAAAGGCCACCTATAATTTGAGCGAGAGCAAACAGCTTTTTACTTCTACGGTCTCCAATATGTTTAATTTCGTTCGCGGTAAGCTCAAGCCCTACCACGGAATGCAAACCTTAATACACCAATTCTACGATAATATTCAGGGGAAGGGGGAGATGCCGGTATCCAGGGAAGAGGCCCTTCAGGTCATTAGGACCATGGACGAGATTTTCAAACAGGTAAAAAATACCCAGTTAACCTTTAAAACGATTATTCCGAAATCTTCAGGGATGACCCAAGAGGGCTATCCCAAAATTCTGGTAACCGGGGCCGGCGGTTTTTTGGGGACCAGATTGATCGAGATGCTCGTAGAGAAAGGCTATCCGGTAAGGGCCTTAGTCAGGAAACTATCCGATACGCGGAAACTGAAGGAATTGGGAGTGGAGATATTTTTCGGTGATGTGGGAAGTCTGGAGTCCGTCAGACCCGCCTTCGCCGGAATCGAGGTGGTCGTCCATGCGGCGGCGGATACGGCCGGCGACGAGCAGGACAGCGAGCGTTCCACGATTCAGGGGACCCGGAATATTATCGAAGCCGCGCGGGAAGTGCAGGCCAAAAAAATGGTGTATATCAGCTCTTGTAGCGTTTACGGTGTGGCCGATTATAAAACGGGCGAGGTGGTGACTGAGGAATCCGCTCTGGAACGTTTTTCGGAGCGGCGGGGTTATTACTCCCATGGGAAGCTCAAGGCTGAGGAGATCGTCATCCAGACCATGAGGGAAGCGACGCTGCCCATCGTCTGCCTGAGGCCGGGGACCATCTTCGGGCCGGGCGGGGAAATCTATACGCCCATGATGGGATTTTCCCTGGGGACAAAACTCTTCGCCGTTATCGGGAATGGGAAGTTTGCCCTCCCCCTGGTTTATATCGACAATCTCGTGCAGGCGATCTTGTTGGCCATCAAGAAGAACGACGGAATAGGTCGGACATACAACGTTGTGGATCCGGGGTCTATGACAAAAAAAGAATATGTGGATGGGTTATTACGGAGACGTTATCCCCAAGCTAAGGTCTTTTATTTTCCGTACTTCCTCCTCAATACGATGGTCTTTTCTCAGGAAGTGTTGATGAAGCTGTTGAAGAGAAATCCTTTTCTTACCAGATACCGCCTGATATCCTCTCAGCGCAGCATCCGTTACGACTCCAGTAAAATTAAAAATGAGCTCGGTTGGGACGCCAAAATAACCTCTAAAGAAGCCTTCAACCGGATTCTGGCCTTTGAAATGGCAAAACAAGAACAAAATTGATTAATTAATCTCTTTCCTTTTTCCCTCGAACGACACAATTCCATGGTTTATTAAGTTCATCAAGATATAGAGCTTTATAATAAAGCTATAGGCATACATGTAACTCAATAGGCACAATAGACTAAAAAATCATGTGCGGAATATTCGGGATTCTTTCACCGGGCCCCATTAAAGAACAACTGGAGGTTTCCACTGCCACCCTTGCCCACCGGGGGCCGGATGACTCCGGTTTTTTTATCGGGGAGGGGGTCGGGTTAGGTCACAGGCGGCTGAGTATCATTGATCTGGAAGGCGGTCGCCAGCCCATGTTCAATGAGGATCGATCCTTGTGCATCGTCTTCAACGGGGAGATCTATAACTTTCCTCTTCTTAGGGACGAGCTTCTTTCCAAGGGGCATTGTTTTGAGACTCGGAGCGACACAGAGACCATTCTACACGCCTACGAAGAATGGGGCGAGGACTGCGTGGAACGCCTCCGGGGTATGTTCGCTTTCGCCATATGGGATGCCCGGTCAAAAAAACTTTTTCTGGCCCGGGACCGGATGGGCATCAAACCCCTTTTTTATGGAGAATATAACGGCACCTTCTATTTTGCCTCTGAGATGAAGGCCATTCTGATCGACCCGAATTTCCCCCGGGAGATTGATGAGGCTGCCCTTGCTTGCTTTTTTGACTTGTCGTATATTCCTGCCCCCCAGACCATTTTCCGGAACATCCGGAAACTGCTCCCTGGCCATACCCTGACTCGGCAGGACGGTCACTCTCGGACGCGGCAATACTGGGACCTCCATTTTATCCCCGACCGTGGTAAGGATGAAAATTTCTTTATTAACCGGTTCAAGGAGTTATTCCATGAATCGGTCAAAATTCATCTCATCAGCGATGTTCCCCTTGGGGCTTTTTTAAGCGGCGGAGTGGACTCCAGCGCCGTGGTGGCGGCCATGAGCCGGATATCCGATCGACCGGTTAATACCTTTTGCATGGGCTTCGGCGGGGCAGTGGGGGGTTATCTGGATGAGCGCCGGTTCGCCCGGATGGTGGCCGAGCGCTATGGCACAGAACATCGAGAATACGAGGTTGTTCCCGACCCGGAAGGGTTAGTAGACAAGATCGTCAGGGCTTTTGATGAGCCTTTTGCCGATGATTCGACCGTCCCTTCCTATTTTGTCTGCCAAATCGCCCGGAAAAACGTCACGGTGGCCGAGTCCGGTCTGGGAGGAGATGAGGCCTTTGCCGGTTATGAACGTTACCTGGGTTTCAGTGCCCGGAGCCTTTATGGCCGTCTGCCGTATTTCCTTCGTGAAGGGGTCCTGCGCCCTCTTGTAGAGCAACTACCTGAGCGGGCGGATGGGCATTACACCATCAATCACCTAAAGCGGTTTGTGCGGTCGTCCTCCTTGGCCGACGACGAGGCTTATTACGGATTCCTGACCATTCTTAATCCGACCATTCGGTCGAATTTCTTTGCCGACCGAGGTAGGTTTAACCGGCATCTGGAGGCCTCCAAGGCTTTGGTACTTGATTATTTTAATACGCCTCTGGGCGCCGACCGCCGGGACAACCTCAACAGGGCTTTTTACTGTGACATCAAAACCTATCTGCCGGAGGATATCCTGGCGGTTACCGACCGAATGAGTATGCATCACGCCCTGGAAGTCCGGGTGCCCTTTCTCGATCACCCCTTGATGGAGTTCTGCGCCACCATACCGCCAGAAATGAAAATCAAATGGTTCAACAAAAAGTATCTCTTGAAAAAGGCTTTGCGCGACCAACTTCCCTCGGAGGTCATGACGCACCGGAAACAGGGGTTTGTTGGGCCCATGGCTCAATGGCTGAAGGCCGATTTGAAGCCCTATGTTTTGAGCACCTTGGCCAAGGGTAAATTGAATAAACACGGTCTGCTGGATCCCTTAACCGTCGAAAGGGTGTTGGAGGAGCATTTTTCCGGCCGGGAAATACACGATACCCTGATTTGGTCCATGGTCCTGTTCCAGCGGTGGTTTGATTTGTATATTGAGGGAGAAACAGGGTCATGCCAATGAAACTCCTGGAAGCAGGTTTTTTTCTTTTTTTATTTTTATCTTTGTACTCGTACGGGATTTATCCCCTGCTTCTATTCCTGTTCGCCAAAATAATGAGAACCAATTGGAAATCTGGAGAAATTAAACCAAAAATTTCCATCATTATCTCAGCCTACAACGAAGAAGAGGTGATCCAAGAAAAAATTAAAAATACTCTGGAATTGGAGTACCCACCGGAAAAATTGGAGATTATTATTAGTTCGGACGGTTCCAGAGATCGGACCAATCAAATGGTAGCTGACGTGGGAGATCCCCGAATCGTCTTGAGGGCCTTCCCGGAGAGAGCGGGGAAAACGGCCTGCCTGAACCGTGTCGTCCCGGAAGCGCAAGGGGAAATAGTGGTCTTTACTGATGCCAATTCGATGTTTCCTTCTGATGTGCTCCTCAAATTGGTCAGGAACTTCTCTGATAAGAATGTAGGTCTTGTGACCGGTTGGAGTAAATACGTCAGAAAAGGAGGAGGCGAGGAAAGCACCGGCATCTACTCTCGTTTTGAGATGTGGACCAAACACAAGGAATGCCTTATTTCATCGTGTGTAGGTGCGGATGGAGCGATATTCTCTATACGAAAAAATCTATTCCGGTTGCTCCGGGATGATGACATAAATGATTTTGTTATTCCTCTGCAGGTGATAAAGCAGGATAAAAGATCCATTATGGATCCTGGTGTTTATTGTTTTGAAGAACCATCTCAGGGGGCTAGTGGGGAATATCACCGCCAGGTCCGGATCAGTACCAGGACCCTCGGGGCTATTCGGCGTAACATCGGATTTTTGAATCCCTTTAAATATGGTTCTGTTTCCTTCTTTCTGATTTCCCATAAATTAATGAGATTTTTAGTGCCATTTTTCTTGATCGGCACGTTTGGAGTAAATCTATTGCTTTTGGGAGATTCGTATTTTTTTCTTGTGACCCTTGCGGGGCAAGTACTCTTTTTCCTCATTGGGGTCTTTAGCATTCTCGAAATTTTCAAAGGGAAGTTGGGTGGTTTCATTAAATTCTTTTTGATCACCATAACAGCTCAATTTATCGGTTGGTTCCGAATGCTCACTGGAGCTACGGACACTGTATGGACATCTCAACGATAATAATCCAGGATTCTCAATTGACAATAGAATGGAATAGAAGTTGGTCTGGTCAATTTTCGATGGAAATTGTTTCTTATGGTAAATTCAGAGTTTATCTAATTGTCTAATTTCGGGAAATTTCTTCTGATACTTGTATGACGAAGGTGAGGTGGTCCCCAAAAATGGGACAATGTGATAAGCTCTGAGTTAGCCCAAAGAAAGGAGCTAACCATGAGCAAGAAAAAGCGACAACACTCCCCCGAATTTAAAGCCAAGATAGCCTTGGCGGCCATCAAAAACGAGGAGACCATCTCCGCGTTAGCGGCCCGTTTTGGCGTTCACCCCACCATGGTCAACAACTGGAAACGGGCCCTGTTGGATGGGGCCGCAGACATTTTCGACCAAGGGCGCAAATCCCGGCAAAACACGGAAGCCCAAGTCGATGAACTGTATCGCCAGATCGGAAAGCTTCAGGTGGAACGCGATTTTTTAGCCAAAAAGCTCAGTCTTTAAGCCGTCAGCAGCGAAAGCAAATGATCAACTTTCAAGACCCGACAGTAAGCGTCTCCCAGCAATGCCGGCTATTAGACCTCAGCCGGTCGTCGGTGTATTATCAACCGGTCGAAATAGCGCCTCAGGACCTCGTCCTGATGCGTTTGATCGATGAGCAATACCTGAGCCTTTCTACGGATCGCGTTCTATGACCCGACATTTGCGGAGACTGGGCTATCGGGTTAACCGGAAACACATTCAACGGCTGATGCGCTTGATGGGCTTAGAGGCCATCTATCCTAAGCCGAAAACCAGCCAACCCCATCCGGAACATATGGTTTATCCCTATTTGCTTCGGGATATGAACATTGACCGCCCCAATCAAGTCTGGGCAGCGGACATTACCTACATTCCCATGACCCGGGGCTTTATGTTTCTGGTGGCGGTCATGGATTGGTATAGCCGCAAAGTCTTGTCCTTTAAGCTTTCCAATACCCTGGACACGGATTTCTGCCTGGAGGCAGTTGAAGAGGCGCTCCGAATCTACGGGCCTCCGGATATTTTCAACACGGATCAAGGAGCCCAGTTTACCAGCCGAGCATTTACCGGCTTATTGGACCAACATCAGATCCGTATCAGCATGGATGGACGCGGTCGGGTCCAGGACAACATCTTTATCGAACGACTCTGGTGGACCATCAAATATCAATTCCTCTATCTGTGGAGCTTCGACAACGGCTCCGAACTACGTATCGGACTTGAGGAATAGTTCCGGTTCTACAACCAGGAACGCCCTCATCAAACATTTGGACATCTAACCCCGGATGAGGTATATTATGGCTTACCACTCCAATGGCTCAGGCTGCCTGATGCCTTTACTAAAAACTTTACTCAGAGCTTATTCCCATGTTCAGGCTGTCCGACTACCTGGGTCCACCACCAGGAGCCCTGTTTTCTTAGGGGAAAAATATGACCGCTTTAACCGTTGATGTTCTCAAAGATTGGAATGAAACCATTAATATCAAAGAGCAATGGAATGAGTTAAACCTCCAATCGAAACTTACCCATCCTTTCTCCTGCTATGAGTTTTTTGATTGCTGGTATCATGCTTATTGTAAACCTGGGGATGCTCGAATAATTCTAATACGAGATGGTCGGAACTTAAGAGCCATTTTCCCGGGTATAGTTTCTAAAGTAAGAATTAAAGGAATTTCAATTAATGTATTCTCTTGTGCTGCGAACTGGTATTCCCCACAGACAGATATTCTTACCTCACCTGACGATAAGGAGGCCTTATTTTTAAACCTAGAGGCCATATCTGCCCAGCTTCCGGAAAAAATTCATTTGATCAAACTATGGATGGTCCAGAAGGAGTCCTTGACCGATAAAATAGTAAAAGATTCGGAATTACCTCGACTCGTTTTTTATTGTGAGAACCAAACTGAATGCCCGGGCTTTGATCTTTCTAACGGCTGGGATAGCTATTTTCAGAGTCGTTCAAAAAAATTTCGTTTTAGATTTCGCCAAGCAGAAAAGAGAGCTAAAAGTCAGGGACTTTTGAGATTTGAATATTTTTCTACTCCCAATGAACTTCAATTGATTATCCCAAGGCTTAAATCACTGGATGCCAAAACATGGCAACATGAAAAGGGCAGTGGTTTGTTTTCTAATACCGAAAATGAGACCTTTTATCAGGGGCTCCTATCAAAATACTCCCGAGTTGTTAAAGTTATAATGGCCTTTTTAAAAATTGGGGAATTGGATGTTGCTTATGAACTTGGGATTATAAGCGGGACAAAAGCGTTTTTTTTAAAATACGGTTATGATCCTACATTTTCTGATTGTCGACCTGGTGTTCTTGTACAGAGTTATTTAACCCAATATGTTTCATCTCTGGGTGTTCAAGAAATTGATCTGGGAATGGAACAATCGGAGGAAAAAGCCCATTGGCAGACAAAAATATCGGAATATAATAACTATTGGCTAATAAGAAAAAATACCCTTAAAGGGAACGGGTTACTCGCAGGAATACTACTCAATAAATTTCTTAAAAAAATAAAGAATATCAAAGAACAAAAATCGACGAGTATTATAAGTAGCTGATAATCAAATCTGCCTAACCGTTTAGCCGTTATCATATCTGACTTGTGAAGATGTTGCTAAACTTCAATGGGCAGATGTTGAAATGTCCTGAGGAGATTTAATAAGTCTCTCCTCTGAGGGGATCAGAGTATAGAGGCGAGCCTATGTCTCAAGGACATCTTTTTGCGTTGGAGAATACAAAATATGATTGTTACTTCCGGAATTTTTTAATAGGTGGCCTCCATGATTTACGGGGCGCAGTTAAGGTCGTGAGAGGAATTGATGATTCAGTCGCCCAGAATTTTCCTCATTAATTGTGGGTCCGAAACACATCTATCTGATGTGGCTTTGTTGCGCGACGTAGGGTTTGCTGTGCCTCATCAATACTCAAGTTGGTGTGTGAAATCACAGCCGAGTACTTGGAAGTGGTGCCGCGCAATCGACGAACGTGATCAACTGATTACCGGTTTCGCAATCAAAATAGAAAAAAGCGGTGCGATCCCCGGGGGGAAAATAGCACACATTGAACGATTCGGGAGAGTTCTGCATGCGCAACCAGACATCGATCCGGGCTATATGCTCCAGCAAAGTACCAAGGGGATTCCGGGTCTTGAGCGTCTGGTCGTTGAAATATTCGACGAGGACGAAGCCAGACGCGAGTCAATTATAAGGTCAATTGAACTCGCGGGCGCACGAAGGCAACATTTAGCAAGACAATATAGCCGCACCCTGTTCGTCGATCTCCGGGAATCCGATGAACAACTTTTGGCATCATTTGACCGAAGTACACGCCGGGACATTGCTGCAACTGAAAAACATGGCGGATTCGTTCATCCAGTTGATGGCCCGCAATACATCAAGCGTTTGAAGAGCCTGCACGACGAGAGCTTTCAAAGAACAGGTGGAACACCTCCCAGTGTTGATATCGACGCAATGATGAGGGACGCAGCCGACAAACAGGGATCCGTACTGTTGGGTGTTTTTTGGCCGGGAAAATCGTCGCCCGAAGATCTTGTCGCGTTCGCCTGGGCGCGTTTGCACGGCGACATCGTTTCCTACGATATCGGCGCCTCCGAGCGTTCTGAGGAAATCGGCCGCACTCCGTTGTCATATGTATTGTTGTGGGAGATTTTTCGTTGGGCGAGACGACGCAATGCTCTCTGGGTAGATCTTGGCGGCGTTATAGCTGCAGACGAATCTCCCGACCATCCGCTTCATGGCATTTCGGCTTTCAAGCGCCGGTTCTCGAAAGATCAGCGAACAGTCGGCGCTGAGTTGTGGTTTGAGCCATTGAATATTTTTTCGTTAATGGCCAATACGAATCGATGGTTGGCGCGTCGATTCGGACTATTGAAGAGCTAATTTCGCGGTGAGCGTCTTCCATCCCCATGCATTTTTCTCTTTTTTCTTCTTGTTGAGAGCTTTGAATTAATGGTTTAGAAACCAACTATTTTATAACCAGAATTATTAAACTGAAAGGATGGAGGGATGAAAAGATGAGGACCAAGAAGGGTCCTTTTTTTGTTTTATTGCTGGCCCAGTATCTCATGTTTTCCCCGGGTATTGGCTGGGCATTGACCCCTGAACAGGTATTAGTGGTAGCCAACAAAATGGCCTGGCATAGTGAAGAACTGGCCAAATATTACATGCTTAAGCGTAATATTCCTGACGGGAATTTGATCTTGCTCAAGGCACCTTCAAGGGAAGATTGTACCAGGGGAGAATATGATGAAAAAATTGCCTCACCCGTAAGATCTTTTCTGGAAAAAAATGATCCGGAGGGTAAGAACTTCCATTGTCTAACCCTTATGTTCGGACTTCCTTTAAGGATCAATCCCCCTGAGTTGACTTCCGGGGAAGGGAAAGATCTCTCGGAATTAAGAAAGCAACATGAAGCTATTTTGCAACAAATAAAAGATGTGGAGCATTTAAGGGACAAAGAAATACTAAAAATCTTAAAAGAATCCGAGAAAAGAATTAAAAGGCAGATTGATCTATCCGGCAAGATACTTCAGGGTGCCTCCGTCGATTCTGAGATAGCTCTGGTTAGAGAAGAACCTTATCCCCTGAATGGATGGCTTCCCAATAAGTTATTTTTATGGAACCAGAAGAAAAATCCCCCAAATCTGCTACAAAAAGTGATGATGGTGAGCCGGTTGGATGGACCAACGGATATTATTGTCCGCCGTTTTATTGATGACAGCCTTGAGACGGAGAAAGAGGGGCTAAAAGGCATGGCCTATTTTGATGCCCAATGGCCGGACCCTGGAAATAAGGAATTGTCCGGCTATGCCTTTTATGACCGGGCGATTCATCAGGCGGCCAGACGAGTGGAAAAAAGCGGCAGGATGAAGGTTGTAATAGATTCTAAGGAAAGGCTTTTTCAGCCGGGTGAGTGCCCGGATGCCGCCCTTTATTGCGGGTGGTATAGCTTAGGGAATTATGTGGATGCCTTTACTTGGGTGCCCGGTGCTGTCGGATATCATATTGCCAGTGCGGAATGTACTACCTTAAAAAATAAGGATACCCGGGTCTGGTGCAAAATGATGTTGGAAAAAGGCGTGGCCGCTACGCTTGGGCCTGTGGCTGAACCTTTTATTGAGGCCTTTCCGCCCCCTGATCTCTTTTTCGGCCTCCTGTTGGATGGGCGCTTCACCTTGGCTGAATGTTATGCCTTGTCCAATCCCTTCTGGTCCTGGCAAATGATCCTGATCGGAGACCCGTTGTATCGTCCTTTTAAACAGTTCAAGAAGGAAATAGGGGGAAATGGACCAAATCAACATAGAAATAATTAATAACCACAAACCCCGATAAACAAAAGGTATATTTTACTATTCAAATTTTCTCCTAAGAATTATTCGAGGCAGGTCACTGAACTAAGGTAGGCTTACAGTAGAAATCGTTTTGGCCGGATAGGTGCATGTACCGCATCATCCGGCCAAAAGCTGTAGGTTAAAGGTTGGAGTGGAGGGGTTACCTTTCTACGACTGCTTTACCAAACTTCCGCCTTCCAAATCCTGCCAGCCCAATAAGGCCAACTCCCATGAGAAGCATGGTGGCCGGTTCAGGAACAGGGTTATTCAGCGTTTCATAGATTACATCGTTGGCGCAATTTACGGTCCAACCGATGTCAAACTGAGACCCCAAAAGGATATCCTGAGCACCGAAGTTAAAAGAGACAGTGGTTTTCTGACCATCACCAAGAGAGCTTGGCCAACCATTAAATGCTACAGTATCTATGGAGGTCCCGCTGAGATTGTTAACAGCAATTGGCTGATTGTCACGTATGTCAACGATACGATAACCTGGTACATTGGACAAAATATAGTTTCCATTTGTAGTGGTGTTGTAGAGCGGTTGATTGATGGCATATAATCCTTTATTCCCGGGATTATTATTTCCATCAATCATGTTGACGACATAGTCCCAGGTTTTGTCATTGTTTGTATCAATAAAGAGGTCTGCCGGTTTTAATACATTCCAGTCAGAGTTTGTGCTTTGAACATTGAAAGTTACCTGGGTAAGGTATCCATTGGTTATAGTAGCAGTCCCCCTTAAAATATTTGGTGTGCCCCATGTATCTGAAATATTTTTATTTGTATCAGGATTAGTACCACTATTATTAGCGGAATCTCGGGTTGACCATTCTGGCCAATAAATTGAATTGTCACCAAAGTTGATCGTATCCCCAAAAACTTGACTGGCCGTCAAGGTGAGAAATAACATTGCCCAAATCGTTATTATTTTTTTCATGATATTCACCTCAATCTAAATCTAAAATATTGAGAATTTTTTCTTTACTAAAGCTTCTCCGCCAATCAATCTGGAACCAAAAAGGAATATGGGGGCGGGTTCTGGACCCCCTCAAAGTTAGTACCCGTTCTGACCCCATAATGAAAAGGAGGAAAAATGGACGGTTAGTCATAAAAAATTTAACCTTATCTTCTTGGTTTGCAACCGTTATGCCAAATTTTCTTTTTTATAACTCACCGTATTTACATGTTAATTTATAATGAGGTCATATTTCTGAGTGAGGGGGGAAAAGATTTACCATTTTTTCCCAATGGATTTCCATTTATAAGAAGGAAAATGTTTTCCCTCTCGAGGGAAGGATCATTTTGTTCGCTTATCCCACCCCGCCTCAGGCCGGAATACAATGAGTATTCTTGCTTATCTTTTTCAATTTGCCATCATGAATCGAAATAAAAAATATGTTTATTTCCTTTCGAGTAAAAAAATGGTAAAAATTATAAAAATTTTCCCCCTAAGGAGGAACTCTGATGAAACAATCATCCAGAAGACAGTTAGCCGTTGCCTATTGGCTTGTTATCGGTTTTGTCCTGATTGGTCTGTTGGGCTGCAGCCAGGAAGCCAAGATGGAACGTCATTGGAAAAAAGGGGAGAACTATTTTTCTGAGAATAAATTCAATGAGGCCGTTATATCCTATAAAAATGTTCTCCAACTCAATCCGAAGAACGCCAAGGCCCGGTATAAATTGGGGCTTTCTTATTTAAGGATCAATAATTTTAGAGGAGCCTTTTCGGAATTTACGAAAGCTATAGAAATAGATCCGGATTTAAATGATGCCCGGCTCCAGTTGGGAAATCTGTATTTATTATCCCGAGAGATTCCTAAGGCAAGGGAACAGGTAGAAAAGGTTCTTCTCAAAGAGCCTGATAATCCCTCGGCCCATCTTTTGAATAGTTCCCTTTATGCCCTGGAGAAGAATTTGGAAAAGGCCATTGCCGAGGCTAAGAAAGCTATTGAAAAGGATCCTAAAAAAATCGAGGCCTACTTCCAGTTAGCCAAATTGTATATCCTTAATAAGGATTTGACCATGGCCGAACAGACTCTTAAAGAGGCTATCAAAGTCGATGAAAAATCGATTCAGGCTCGATATGCCCTGGCCGATTTTTATCGCCGGATCGGCAAGAATGATTTAGCCGAGGCGGAATTTATCCAGGTTACCCGGATTGTCCCCAAAGACGGGAGCGCCGTGATCATCTTAGGGAACTTTTATGCTTCTTTAAATCGAAATGAAGAGGCGGAAAAACAATATCAAAAAGCTATTGACCTCGATCCCAAAAATATCCCTTCTCGGCTCCATTTGGGGAACTTTTACCTGGGGCAGGGCAAGAAAGAAAAGGCCATAGAAACCTACCAAAAGGCCATAGAAACGGACTCAAAAAATATTCCTTCCCGGATCAGGTTAGCCGAGATCTATTTGATGGAAAAGAAGTATGATAAGGCTTCGGAGTTGATTGAGAAAATCTTGAAGATTAATCCCAAAAGCCATGAAGGGACCTTCCTGAAAGGAAGGTTACATATGGCTAAAGGGGAATTTAAAGAGGCCATTGCTCTTTTCCAACCCTATCTCAAAGAATATCCAAAATCTTCATTGGGACATTTTTTCTTGGCCTCGGCCCTTATGGGCAACAGGGACATTCAACAGGCGAAAATCGAATTAGCTGAAGCCATAAAACACAACCCGCAAGCCCTTGAACCCAGGTTGCTGTTGGGGGATATTCAATTAAGGGCGGGGGCTTTTGATTTGGCCATTGAACAAGCCCAAGAAATTTTGAAAATCAATCCGAACATCCTCCAGGCACACTTGATATTGGGTAATGCCTATTTGTCCAAAAGGGATGTGGCCAAAGCGACCAAGGCCTTTGAGGAGGTGATTCGCCTCGCCCCGAAGAATCCTATCGGCTATTATCAGATAAGCCGGACCCTATTGGTTCAGAAAAAGGAAAAAGAAGCCCTGGTTCAGTTGGAGAAAGCTTTATCGATCCAGCCCAATTTTTTAGAGGCCCTCAATCTGGTGGTTGCTGTTTATATGAATCAAAAAGATTTGAAAAAGGCCATCCAACGGGTAGAGGCCCAAATTCAGCTTCTGCCCCAAAATCCATATCTTTATAATCTAGAGGCCTCTCTTCAGGAGAGTAATAAGGATCTGGTAAAGGCCGAAAATTTATATAAAAAGTCAATCGACCTGAATCCCAATATAATCAGTTTTCATCTTTCCATGGGCAATTTTTATGCTCGTCATAATATGGTCGAAAATGCAATAAAGGAATTCACCATAGCCCTTCAGCAAAACCCCAAATCTCTGTCGGCCAACATGGGCCTGGGGATCCTTTATGAATCCAAGAATACTTTTGAAAAGGCCGTGGAGTATTATCAACAGGCCTTAAAGATCAATCCCAAGTTTGCCCCGGCGGCCAACAACCTGGCCTTTCGTTATGCCGAAAAAGGGGAAAAGATTGACGAGGCCCTCAATTTGGCCCAAATGGCCAAAGAACAGTTTCCGGATGACCCCAATATTACCGACACCCTCGGCTGGGTCTATTATAAAAAGAATATTTTCAGCCGGGCCATTGTTTATTTTAAAGAAGCTCAGGAGAAGATGAAGGATAATCCTTTATTACTTTATCATTTAGGTATGGCCTACTATAAGAATGGGGAAGCAGAACTCGCTCGTAAAGAATTGAAAAAGGCCTTGGAATTGAACCCCAAATTTTCAGGGGCCGAAGTAGCCAAGGCCACCTTGGAGAAGATCAAGTAAGGATTTTGAACATGAATAGCGGGCGCATTCCCCGTCACACCAACGGCGGGACATGTCCCGTCTTCAGCGGGGTTAGCGGATCGCATATAGGTCAGGCCAAAGGCCTGACTGAACCGAACTTCAAACAATAAAATTATTCCTTACATGGAAGATTCCCTGCACCACGGTGCGGGAGCATGCCCGCACATATGGTGTGGGATCATTCCCGCGCATTTGGTGCAGGGAGCTTCAAAATATGGAATTATTCAGCGGACAGATTCATTTCGCAGGATAAGATAGAATCCAAAAATAAGGATTATTAAAAGGCAGGTCTTATGAAGGGTTTTTTTAATCGCATTTTAAAAATTAATCTCGATGAGCAGTCTTTTTCTGTTCAGGAATTATCCGATCAGGACCTGGAACAGGGCCTGGGGGGCAAAGGTCTGGCCACCCGCTTGTTATTGGATAACAACCCGGTCAAAGTAGATCCTCTTTCAGCAGATAATCATCTGATTATTGCCCTAGGTCCGGTCACCGACAGTTCGATTTACGGTTCCTGTCGTCATGGGATCTACACCAAAAGCCCGCAAACCGGGCTCTATGCCGAATCCTATTCCGGAGGAAAGGCCGCGGAGTCCATCAGCCGGACCGGGTATGATGCCGTTATCGTTCGAGGCGCTTCCAAGGAGCCAGTCTTCTTGGAGGTCAGCGATGAGAAGGTTCGTTTTCATTCAGCCCAGGATTTATGGGGTCTGGATACCTATGCTACGGAAGACGAGGTCTTAAAACGTCTTGGTAAAAAAAGAATGGGGACCTTTGATGACCGGGCTGCAGCTCTGGTTATCGGGCCTGCCGGTGAAAACCTGGTTCGATTTTCCGTAATCGAAAATGATTACTGGCGTTCAGCCGGACGGACCGGGACCGGGGCCGTTATGGGCTCAAAGAAGCTCAAGGCCATTTGTTTCCATGGCACTAAAAAGCGTGACTTGGCTTTTCCCGAAGAGGCCTTGGCCTTTGCCCAAGAGATCCTGAAAAAAGGCAAGACCGATCCGGGGGTCCAAAACTATCGGAAAATGGGGACTCCCATGATGGTCGCTGTCTTAAATAAGGCCCAAGCTTTTCCTACCCAGTATTGGTCCAAAGGGGTTCTTGAAGGCTGGGAAGACATCAGCGCGGACTCACTCCATAGGCGGTGTGAAGTGCAGCCAAGGGCCTGTGCCCGCTGTTTTATCGGCTGTGGGCGTTTGAGCAAAGTGAAAGAAGGTCCGCACAAGGGGATGATTCTGGAAGGCCCTGAATATGAGACCATCTACGCCTTCGGCGGTTTGTGCCTTATTAAAAGTATTGAAGACATCCTTTACTTAAATGACATTTGTGACCGACTGGGAATGGATACCATCTCGGCAGGCAATCTGGCCGGCTTGACCATTGAAGCCTCCAGATTGGGAAAGATTAAGGAAAAGATAGCTTATGGCGATGTCCCGGCCATTGCTTTTTTGCTGAAACAAATAGCCTATCGGCAAGGCATTGGGGCCATTCTGGCCGATGGGATCATGACAGCCGCTCAAGAGTGGGGGATGGAAGATATTGCCATTCATGTTAAGGGCATGGAGCCGGCAGGATACGATCCCCGGGTGCTCAAAGGTGTGGGTCTGGGCTATGCCACTTCAGACCGTGGGGCCTGTCATCTGCGGGCTACTTTTTATAAGCCCGAACTGACTAAGATGATTGATCCGGATCAGATAGAGGGCAAAGCCGAGTTATTTATTGACTTTGAGGATCGGCTCTGTCTGTTTGATACCTTGATCCTCTGTCGTTTTTACCGGGACCTTTATCCCTGGCCGGAACTTTCCCGTATCGTTCATATGACTACGGGCCTGCAATGGGGTAAGGAGGAGATTCACCAAATGACCAGTCGGGTTGTCACCCTATGCCGGGAATTTAATCTTCGTGAAGGGATGACGCCGGATCAAGATTCGCTCCCCCGGCGCTTCCACAAAGAGGCCCTGCCTGAGAGCGGCAAGGTGATTACCGAAGAGGATTTGGAAAGTCTCAAGAGGGATTATTATCGCTTGAGGGGATGGGAGTAAAAAATACCGACACAAGGCTTAAGGCTCGAGGCGAAAGGCAAGATCCAAAACAATAAATTCCCCTCTTTTGCCCTACGCTGTGGACCTTGTGATTTATTCACAGAGGAAGGATTTATGAAAATAAAAAATGCTCAAGACTATCTACAAAGTTTAAGGAAATTTAATCATGTGGTTTATTACAAAGGCAAAAGGATAAAGGATGTGACCCGTCATCCGGCTACGGCACCTCATGTCCGGGCCGCGGCCATGACGTATGCCTTGGTTAATGACCCGGAATATAAAGATTTGGCTACAGCCACATCCCATTTGACCGGCAAGACCATCAGCCGCTTTACTCATGTTCACCAGAATGTGGAGGATCTGATCAAAAAAGTCAAGCTGCTACGAGTCTTGGGTCAGAAGACCGGTTCCTGCTTCCAACGCTGCGTAGGCTTGGACGGAATCAATGCCACCTATTCAGTCGCTTATGATATCGACAAGAAATATGGAACAGAGTATTTCGAACGATTTAAGAAGTGGCTGATTCATATTCAGGAAGAAAATCTGATGGTGGTCGGGGCCATGACCGATCCCAAAGGGGACCGCTCCAAAGGACCGGCAGAACAACCGGACCCCGATCAATATGTGCATGTGGCGGAACGCCTGCAAGACGGCCTGGTCATACGCGGGGCCAAGTTGCACATGACCGGAGGTGTTAATTCTCACGAAATTCTGATTATGCCTACCACCGCCATGGATGAGAAATCTAAAGATTATGCCGTGGTCTGTGCCATACCGGCCGATGCCCCCGGGGTGACCATGATTTTCGGCCGCCAGGCCAATGACAACCGCAAGGACAATAAAGAACGCATTGATTCCGGCAATCCTGCTTACGGTGGCGTCGGCGGCGAAGCGGTCATTGCCTTTGAAAATGTCTTCGTGCCCTGGGACCGGGTA
>Ga0209777_10001221_pt1 | contig 38358 bp, 35 predicted proteins | sample FrelakmetHBP12HB_FD_187147 | JGI IMG/M metagenome (GOLD analysis project Ga0209777, IMG submission 187147) | Freshwater lake sediment microbial communities from the University of Notre Dame, USA, for methane emissions studies -HBP12 HB (SPAdes)... | ecosystem: Environmental > Aquatic >...
GAATGTTTTTGAAAGTATTCGTCCACCGACATGTCCGAGCTGACTATTTTCTGCACGATTGAAGCTATCTCTTCTGGCTCCACGGTATCCCTCCCTCAGATGAAAGATCCTGGCTTATACTGCGAATCTGAGCTTAGTATACCAGATGGTATCTGTTAAATGCAACATTAATATCTATAGCCGATAGTCATGTAATAGCCATATCCGCTATCGTAGGCAGCGCAACGGGTGAGGAGGAAGGCGGATGCAAGCACAAACGCCATAAGACTTAGTCTCCCCATGTTGCCACCTCCTTCCTATATTAATGGTAAGAAGGGGGGCTCGAGAATTCAAGCCCCTCCGGAAGAAGTCCGAAAAAGGCTTTATCCCTAACCCGAAGGGAAAGTCCGTCGCGATGATAGAGGAAGGATTTACGACATCAGAGGCAATTTTCTATCGCCATTTCTCAAAGCGGGAACACCTTGGCCCAAGCCTTCAGAGATGCTTCTCTCGCTTCCGAGGAGCGCAAGAATACAGCGCGAGAACGCGACAATGCCTTTCCGAACAATCTCTCCAGAAGGAAACGTTGACAAGTTCTCCGTCGAGGTATAGATTAATTCCTGTACTCGTGACTTTTGAAAATCTCACTCCCATACACCATTTCAACACGTAACAATCGGAACGAATCAGAGGGATAGATTTGGTTTTCATATCAAAGCCTTTTGCAGGGGACCTATCTTGGCAAGATACTCTCATCTTTTAGAGGTCCAAAACTACCCCAAAATATTGAGCGGTTAGGTCGTTGCTTCCTTCCTGACATTTCGTTTTTCAATTTTTATCCTTCAATACAACGTTTCAAACGAAAATCAGGAAGAGCGGTTAAGTTTCCTTCCGGGAAAATTCCTCCTTGACATCCAACGTGTCTAATAGTATTTTCTAATTGTTTTTGTTACCTGTCCTAATCAACCCTACAACCTAACCTGTTGCTAAATGAACGAAAGGGGGATACCATGTTTAAGTTAAAATGGTTAGCTGTTTTGATTTGGTTTCTTATTGCAGTGCAACCGAGTTTCGCTGATGATCGTGAGAAGCTTCTTGGTATTTGGAGATTGGTTTCGCACGAATGGGAGGATCAAGCGACGGGCAAACGGAGACCCGGCATGGGAAAGAACCCGACAGGGTACATCATCTTTACTCCTGAGGGTCGAATGATGACGATCATTACGGGAGAAGGGAGGAAGGCACCAAATACTGATCAGGATCGTGCTAACCTTTTTGACTCCATGTCCGCTTACACCGGCATCTATCGCCTCGAAGGGGACAAGTGGATCACCAAGGTCGATGTTGCCTGGGCCCCGAATCGGCTCGGCAGCGAACAGGTACGTTTTTTCAGATTCGATGGCGACCGACTCCATGTTATCTCAGCGTGGGTGCCACCGCCGAGCGGAACTGGTGGGATAGGCCGGGTAATTATTACGTGGGAACGGGAAAAATAGAGATTAACTACTTGTTGAACATATGATGATATTTGTTTCATGGAAACTAACTCACCCAAGGGGAATTTTATCTTCTCTTTGGAGGTGTCTTACATGATCTTGCATTCCGCAAATTAGACTACACCGAAGAATAAGCTACAAAATAATTCTCGAACCTTGAACCCGGAAGGGAGGGATTGTCATGGTGCGAAGAATAATGATTTCGTTATTCGTGGCGGTAGCAATTTTTTCTTTTAATTCAGCAAAGGCTCAGATAACGATTGTTGGTCAGAATAATCCTGCAACGGACATCCAGGCAGTTCAGAGAGCTGTCAATCAAGGAGGGACCATTAATCTGAAAGGAATATTTGACTTTGGTAATGAAGGTAGGGTGAGCATTACAAAGGACGTAAAGATTCTGGGTGAAACAAACCATAAAGGTCCTGTAACGAAGATAAAGGGTGGGTTCTGGACATTGCATAGTCCCCTTCCGGCCCAATTACCTCCGATTGCTCCTGGGCCAAAGGTATCAATTCAATCCATTCATTTTGAGGGTGCATTGGGGTCTGCGATCTATTTGGTTTATAGCAGCGGTGCAACAATAACAGGTAACAAGCTGACAAATCTTAGACCCAAGGAGAGTGATTTTCCGATATTCGGTAAGATAGGACTGAATTATCAACGGGGGATTTTTTGCGGCACAGCTTATGCCCAGCCGTTCGCTTCCCGAAAGTACATACCGGACGCATTCAATGGACATTTGACAATTACTGATAACGATATTGATCTGACAAATGATGTCCCAACAAAGACCATGGCACAGGGAGTTTTTGTTGCATGTACAACAGGGGTTAACGCACGGATTCAAGGAAATACCATCATTAATTGTTCAAGGAACTCTATCGAAACAATAGATAACTACCTTGGCAAAGATGGAAGTGGGATGATTGTTATAAAGAATAACCAGATTGTTACCTCTACAGAAGGATTACCTATCCCTGGACCGAGTACTCCCAGTGGCATTTTAGTCGGATGGAGCTATGATTTTTCGGGTGGAGTTGATCCACAAAGAAACATTAAACATATTGTCGCCAATAACGGCATCAGGACCCGTGGAAAAACTTCTAGAGGTATCATCTCTTTCACAGACGGAGTTGTTATTGCGAATAATGCGATTTTATCAGAGGGATCAGAAGCCTTTCCTTTAATTGTAGGCTCTTCTGATGGATATATAGCATATAACAAAGCGGAGGGTATAAGCAGCAGACCAGGAGTTCTTGTTATAACACGGGAGCCTTTTAAAGGAAGCAAAAATGTCATCATGGACAATGATTTAAAACAATTCAAAACCTCAGCAGCTGATGTTGTTTTTGAAAAAGACGCATGCAACAATTTTTATATTGGCCATAGTTGTAAGGTATCTGACCTTGGTTCCAACAACTTGATCCAGATGACTAAATAAATTGGACAAAACTGACAAGAAGTAAAAACGAAAGTCTGGAAGGCAGGATTGATAGTGACCCTGCCTTTTTTCTACCCAACCTTTCAGTCAATAATCCTCAATCGTCAGATGCTGCTCAAGTTGAATAGGTAGGTGTACTCCGCAGGCAATTTATCTTCTGGCTTTCTGGCGGGTCAGATTTTGACCCCACAATTAGGGGTACTCGGATCTAATAAAAAGGAGCGGTCCGGAGGCGTGAGTATCTGCCATAAACCCTCTGTTTCCGACACCTCAAAAAGGCGAGGATTTGATTTCCATATATTCACATAGGACACATGATTTTTATCAGTAATCCTTGGCTCAAGATGTCATCGCTGGGCAACGACCTGGAACTGTAATCATAAAACTCGGTGTGGACGACAACCTTACTTTTCGATAGTTTCCATCTAAAGGCACCTGCAAAAAAGTGGGGCCGGTTTTCTCCGTATTCGGTCCCCCAAAACTTGTCAAAAGGGTCTTTTCCGGTTTCTCACGGCGACAGCCTCATTTCACGGTGAATATTCGCGGTTCCAGAGAGCTTCCAGGAATTCTCGAACAGGCAGGAGGGTCATTTCTTCCACAGTACGTTTGCGAGGCTCAAGGCTCACACACAAATAGCGCTTCAGTTTCTTCTCCTCCCCCAGGGCACGCAGGGACTTCAAATCATGGGCTCCGACGTTCTCTTTTGCTTTCACTTCGATTGCTGTATGGTCTCCAAGAATGAAATCGACCTCAAATCCGGAGGTCGACCGCCAAGAGACCGAAGATCGAGGATCCGTTCTATGTACGCGGGTTCAGAGGTTGTCTTATGTGTCGCCTCAATCGTCACTTGTCATGCCAAATGACGACATATATGTCAAGGATTCTTTGACCTGACAAGTGTCCCCTAGCTCTCCCGTGGAGAGGGCGATTTTAGTCGCCCTCTTTGGACCGGCTGAAGCCTCAACTCCCACGCGTAAGTAAGGCATCACCCTGACAGCCCAGAAAATAAAGGTGCCGTTGCCACTGCCCTCGCTCCGCTTCTTAAGAAAACCCAGATTCATGAAACCCCGAAGTAAAAAATGGGGAGGGTACAGCAACCGGTTGTCTTGCAGAGCAAAAGTGGGCTGTTTTCCCACATTCTCCATGACAAGGGTCTCAACGATTTTGCCTCGGATTCTACCAGGATTAGCAGAATCCCGGCCAAGGCTCGACGGCACGCAGGCGTAGCGTTCTGTCGCCGGAGGAAAAACCGTCGGAATGAGCTATAATACGGGTATGTTTATCCCTACCACAGAAGAGGAGATCAAAACGCTCGGCTGGGACCAGCCGGATATTATCCTTGTCACCGGTGACGCCTACATCGATAGCCCCCATATCGGGGTTGCTGTCATCGGCAAATATCTATTGAAGCATGGGTTCAGGACGGCCATCGTCGCTCAGCCATCAACCGCTGACGGCAAAGATATCACCCGCCTGGGTGAACCGAAGCTTTTCTGGGGGGTAACCAGCGGCTGTATCGACTCGTTGGTGGCAAACTATACTTCGACCCGGAGATGGCGAAAACAGGACGACTATACCCCGGGTGGCGTAAACGTCCGGCCCGACCGGGCGACCATCACATACACAAACCTCATCCGGCATCACGACAAAAACAAAAAACCCGTTGTCCTGGGCGGACTTGAAGCAAGCCTTCGGCGCGTCGCTCATTACGATTACTGGGACCATGCAATACGCCGCTCGATCCTCTTCGATGCGAAGGCCGACATTCTGGCCTATGGCATGGCTGAAAAAACCGTGGTTGCGCTTGCAGAGGCTCTCAAAAACGGAACCGAATGGAGAAAGATCAAGGGCATCTGCTATATTTCACGGACGCCGGTACCTGCTTACACCGCATTACCTTCATTTGAAGCCGTCAAGGCGAACAAGCAGGAATTCTTTCGCATGTTCAAGCTCTTCTCCCGAAACATCGATAACCCTGCCGTCGGATTTGTCCAACTCCATGGAGATCGTTTCCTGATCCATAATCCGCCCCCGCCGCCTTTTTCCGCCGAAGAGCTTGATGCTATTTATGCCCTTGATTTCGAGCGCGATGCTCACCCTTACTACAAAACCGGCGAGATCCGGGCACTGAAGACCATCCGCCAGTCCCTCACCACGCATCGGGGATGCTTCGGCCAGTGCAGTTTCTGCGCCATTTCGGCCCACCAGGGACGAAGGGTCGTTTCACGAAGCATAGACTCCATCGTTGATGAAGTGCGGCGCATCAGCCGTCTGCCTAAGTTTAACGGGATCATCTATGACGCCGGCGGCCCAACCGCGAACATGTATGGCGCCCAATGCATGAAAGGTGGGATCCCCTGCTCTACAAGAGACTGCCTGATGCCCGAACCCTGCGAAAAGCTGCGCTTCGGCCACGACCGGCAGATCGCTTTATTGAATAAGGTAATGGCCGTACCGGGCATCAAAAAAGTCTTCATTTCATCAGGGATACGGCACGACATGGTGATGGCGGACCAAAAGTATGGGAAGCCCTACGTTGAACGACTGGTGAACCATCATGTCTCAGGGCAGATCAAGCTTGCGCCGGAGCACTGCGACAACGAAGTCCTTGCCCTCATGAACAAGCCCTCCATCAAAACCCTGATGCGGTTCAAAGAACTCTTCGAGAAGACCTGCGGGGCAGCAAAGAAAAGGTACTTCTTGACCTATTATCTCATGGCGGCGCACCCGGGTTGCACCCTTGACCATATGATGCGCCTCAAGGATTTTCTGAAAGGCAGTCTTAAGAACCTACCCGAACAGGTGCAGATATTCACCCCTACCCCTACCACCCTGGCAACGGCCATGTACTATTGCGAAACCGACCCTGCCGGGAATAAAATATTCTGCGAGATGGGCACGGCTGGAAAAGAACGCCAAAAGAATATTCTCAGAGAAACCTTGAGATATCCGCATAAGGCCCAACATCACGTTCCACACCTCTTCCCGCGCCACCCCCGTCAGAAGCACAAATAGCACCCTAATGGACCACAAGGGATGGATCTCTTTGTGACAAGTGGATTGATAAGTAGATGACTCTATCGGATTCAGAAGTAATGGGATCGCGCAAATTGTGACGGAGATGATAAGTACCCCTAACGACTTCCTCCGCTCCTCTGTTCCTCTGTTCCTCAGGCAAGTACCTCTTTCATGGCCGATAAGGCGACGTCGATTTCTTCTTTGGTGATGACAAGGGGCGGCAGAAGCCGAATGACGGTGGCTCCGGCAAGAAGAGCAATGACCCCCTTTTCCGTAAGCTGCTGAACGTATGGACCGGCCTTTTCCTTGAGCTCGATGCCGAGCATGAGACCCAGGCCTCTCACCTCTCTGATCTTTTCGCTTTGGATGGCCCGGAGTCCCTCCAGGAAGTATTCACCCAGGGTCCTCGCCCTTTCCGGCAGCTTATCACGGACGATGATCTCCAGGGAAGCCAGGGCAGCGGCACAGGCGAGCGGGTTCCCACCGAAGGTGGAGGTATGGCTCTTCACAGGGACCTTGACCGCATCGGAGCAGAGCACCGCGCCCATCGGGATACCCCCTGCCAGCGATTTCGCCACACATAAGATATCCGGTTCCACGAACTGCTCGCACGCGAAAAGGGTCCCTGTCCTGCCAAAGCCTGTTTGGACCTCGTCAAAAATAAGAAGGATCCCTTTTTGATCGCAAAGCTCACGGACCTGTTGGAAATAGGCTTTGTCCCCTACCCTCACCCCGCCTTCTCCCTGGACCGGTTCGAGGATCACCGCTCCCGTCTCTCCGCTTATTGCATCAGCGAGCTTCTGGAAGTTGTTGAAGGGCACATGTTTCAGGCCGGGCATCATCGGCATGAAAGGCTTCTGGTATTCCTCTCCCCACGTAGCAGCGAGGGCCCCAAAGGTCTTCCCGTGAAAGCCCCTCATGGCTGCGATGATTTCGCTCTTTCCGGTGCTTGCCCGGGCGAACTTGAGACCGCCTTCGACAGCCTCGGCACCGGAATTACAGAAGAAGACCCGTTTAAGCTTGGGGGGGCTTAGAGAGATGATCTTTTCAGCAAGCCTGGCCCGGACCGGGTTATAGAACATGCCGTAGCAGTTCCCCAGTGTCAGATATTGCTCGTAGATCGCCCTGGCCACCTCCTCATTGGCGTGGCCGATATTAGAAACCCCCACGTTTGCCGCACAGTCGATGTACTCCCGTCCCCGGTCGTCATAGAGTTTTGCACCTTTACCCCTGACCAGGACGAGGTCCCGGCGGGGATAGACGGGAAGCTCGTAGCGGTCTTCAAGGTCTTTCGTTGTCAAGGGGGTCATGGACTCCGGGATATTCATTCGATCACCGTTCCTTTCCCTGAAAGGGCGTCTGTCACGGGATGTTCTCCGCGCCCATCTGCGATGACCACCCTGCTCGCTCCGTGCTCGAAGAGCTTCCTCACCGCCAGCATCTTTCGCTTCATCCTGCCGTCCACCTGCTGCTCCCGCGCCTCCAGCTCCACCGCAGCGATCTTTCTGATCAGACTCCCTTCATCATCCTTATTATCGAGGAACCCCGGGGCCTCGATCAGGTTGATCACCGTATGAGCACGCATGGCCTTCTGAAGCACTCTTACGACATCGTCGTTTTCCGTATTGATGGCGTTATTCTGCTCGTCGATAATGGGAACCGTGAGCACAGGAACATAGCCATGATCGAGAAGGAGATCGAGAAGGGCCTTGTTGATCGCCTCGGGTTTCCCTGAATAATCCCGAAGGATTTTCAACTTACCGTCCTGGTAGACACGGATTCCCTTGTTTCGCACACCCTGGACCACCTTTCCGTCAAGACCCGAGAGTCCAACGGCATTAATACCGTTCTGGTGACAGAGCTCCACGATCCGTTTGTTTCTCGCACCGGCATAGGCCATCATCATCTGATCGATCAGCTTTTCATCCGAATAGACGCTCGAGTATCCCGAGACCGAGGTGACGACCTTCTTGGGCTGACCCAAGTCCTCTGCCAGCTTGTCCCTCAGTGCGTTTGCGCCGTGGACGATAATGAACTTCTCCTTGAGCTGAGCAAGATCCTGGACAATCCCCGAAAGATTGATACCTGCTCCTCCGCCGATCTTGATAATGATCATTTACCACTCCCTCACAGTCTCATTGGCGATGCTCTGCCAGCCCTCTTCACAAGGATAGGCCTCCGAGCAGATGACAAGTTCAGGGCCTTCCTTATAACGCATCGTAAAATACTCTTCATTCTCGGTAAAACAGGTGGAGAGATAAATCGCTTCCTCCTTGACCATCATGATGTTCATGGCCCTGATGTATCTCGTTCGATTCCGGATGAGCCCGACCGCCTTCCCCAGGGCGGCCAGGGTATCTCCGCTGTCAAAGCGCCGGATGAAGTTGAAGATCTTTTCCGCCCCGATCCGTCCCTCCTCCCGGATCTTCACGCCCCTCAATTCGCCATTGAAGATAAAAACCCTTTCCCCATCTGAGAAGGGCATGTTGTTCTCAACGACAATATCTTTATCCTCGAAGGCGCTCCGGGCATGGGCAATGAGAAGGGTGGTCTTTGGAAATCGGGAGAAATCGTCCTCCCAGACAGGAGCGATGTTACGGTAGATCTGCCACCCTTTCCCGGGCTCCTTCCAGGCACACCCCCAGCCGTGGCCCTGATATTCCTTGCTGTTTCGGCAGACGGAAGCGAATCGAATCAGGTGTTCTGAAGGATTGAACGGTTTTTCTGAACGGACAACGAGCAGTCTACACATATCCCTTTTAATTGCGGATTGCGAATTGCGAATTGCGAATTCTAAAATCCCAGGATCCAAGATCAAATTGAGTCAACGAGCTTGCCTATCTCCTGAATTTCAGATTTGCGAATTTCAACTCCCCATTCCGAAATCCGCAATCCACAATCGATTAAATTGGGTGGAGGCCGGCAAAGTTAAGACCTGCAGTCTCTCCAAAGCCGCACATGACGTTCATGGCATGAACCGCCTGGCCGGCCGCTCCTTTCATCAGGTTATCGATGGCTGAGATGACCACGAGCCTCGCCCCATCCAGTTCGAACCCGATATCGCAGTAATTCGTCCCGGCAACGATCTTGGGCTCTGGGAGGCGGTAGATGCCCTGACTCTCCTTGACGATCCGGATGAACGGCTCCTGTCCGTAGACCTGGCGATAGGCCTTCCAGATATCCTTTTCCGTGGTACCCGCCTTCACAAACAGGTGGGCCGTGACGAGGATCCCCCGGACCATCTCAATCGATGTGGCAGAAAAATGGATCCTCTGCCCCAGCTCCTGCTCCATCTCAGCGATGTGACGATGTCCCGTAGGTTTGTAAGAACGAACGCAGCCGCTTCGTTCAGGGTGATGGGAGGCCTCGCTCACTGCGTTTCCCCCTTCCGACGAGCCGCACTTGGCTTCGGCCACAACGGGCAGGGCCGTGTCCACCACGCCCAGTTTGAAGAGGGGCCAGAGGGGCAGGATGGTCGCCGTGGCGTTACACCCTGCGCCGCTGATGTAGCGTGCCTTTTTCATCTCGTCCCGATGGAGTTCCACATTTCCGTAAACAAACTCGGAAAGTTTATCGGGGTGGACATGTTCAATCCCATACCACTTCTGGTATACCGCAGGATCTTTGAGCCTGAAATCAGCGGAGAGATCTACGATCCTCTCCGCCAGGCCGCTCAAACCACCGAACTTTTGCATGGACTGCGTGTGAGGCAGTGACACAAAAAGGAGATCGACCTTCTCGAGATCATTGATGGTGCAGAAGTTCAGAGAAGTCCGTTTCCGGAGATTGGGGTGAACCCTCGTCACAGGCTTTCCCGCATTTCTTTCCGAGGTAACCTGGTGAACCTCGACGTGGGGATGATCCAGGAGGAGTCTCAGGAGCTCGCCACCACCGTAACCGGATGCGCCAACGATCGAGACCTTCATCTTCTCCCCACCTCCAGGACGTAGTCCACGACCTTTGCCGGAATGTTGACCCCTGTTGTGTCAATGCTGTTTCGGAACTCCATGGTATAGTTGACCTCGTTGATGGAAAGGCCCTCAGGGGTCTCGAAGACATCGGTCGCTACAACACCTCCACCTACAGCCCTGGCAGCCCGGACGGAGATGTCGTGAAGCTCGTCCGTCACAGGACAATTCGAGGCCTTCCCTCCACGGGCCGTGTTCGTGATCCAGTGCGGGGAATCACGATAGATGGCACAGATGCAGTGATCTCCGACGACGAAGCTCCGGATATCCCTGCCATGCTTCTCCACATATTCCTGGATGTAGAAGATCGAATGATGATAACTCCCCAGGACCTCCTTGTGCTCCAGGATGGCCTCCGCTGCATCGCGGTCATTCACCTTCGAGAGCAGCCGGCCCCATGACCCGGTATTGGGCTTGATGACGCATGGATAGCCGAGCTCATCCATTGCCCTTAATGCCGACTCAGGAGTGAAGGCAAGGTAACAGCGGGGGGTGCGGATGCCTGCTTTGATGATGGCCTGCGTGGTCAGGAACTTACTCCCGCAGATCTCCGCCACCTGATAGGTGTTGACCGTGGGAATGCCGAAGTCCTCGAAGACCTTGATGGCGTGGATGGCCCTGGAGTGGTTGACGCACCGTTCGATGACCACGTCCAACCGGTATGGGTTCTTGTGAAGATCGAAGACCAGATCCCGGTCGTCGATCGTCTCCACTTCGACGCCGGGCCGACTCCTGAATTCGTCGAGGAGGAGTTTCTCTTCTTTCCTGATAATGGAATGTAAAAACCCTACTCTCATCTCTTCCGCTCCTTTAAATGTCACTCACCCCAGTCTTCCTCCTCCTGAGGGGCCTCCTGAACGCTGTCCTTACCCGTGACCTCCAGCTCGCACCCGCAGTCACCACAGGTGACGATCTCCCCTTTCTCCGTGCCGTCAGCTAACTTGAATTCCGCTCCGCAAACCGGACACTCTGCCATACCTTCACCTCCCTCAAATCAAGCAATCATTTATACCATTTCCTATTCCAATGTCAACGATATAAGATGTCCAATTTTTAATAAGTAACAGGCCTTTATCAGAATTTCAACGTCTTTGACCGAAAGATCCAACCCGTTGAGGCAATCGGATCCGTCCTGCATTCGCTGACCACTTTTGCGTGTAAGATGGACCGCGAAGAAGAACTACTTGCCAACACCAGGAACTGCGGGGATCAGCTCGTAGATGGCTTCGCTCTCAACGGACAAGGACAAAAGACGCGCTTCGCCGTGCAGAATGCACTTTTCTCTTGACGTTCCTGCAAGCCTGAGCTAAGAGATAGGAATCATGGCCGGGCCTTTCTCTTCTCACGGGGTTAACGACTCCGGACGCATTCCGGTTTTAGAGAGATTGCCGGGGATCTCTGTCTTCTTTCCGGCATACAACGAGGCGGAGAATATCGGTGGCCTGGTGCAGCGTGCACTGGAAGTACTTCCCACGGTGGCGGAGCGATTCGAGATCATCGTTGTGGACGACGGTTCCACGGACGCCACGGCAGCGAAAGTGGAGGAACTGGCCAGTTCCCACCCGGAGCTGCGCCTGGTGCGTCACAATGGAAACAAGGGCTATGGCGCTGCCCTGCGCACGGGATTCGCCTCGGCCCGCGAGGCCATCATCTTCTTTACCGACGGCGACGGGCAATTCGACATCGGCGAGATCGACCGCCTCATCCCCCTCCTTGGGCCTGCCGAAATAGCGGCTGGCTACCGCACTGAGCGGCGGGATCCCCTCTACCGCTCACTCAATGCCGGACTTTTTAATCTCCTTATCCGCACCTTTTTTGGTCTGAGGCACCGTGACCTCAACTGCGCTTTCAAACTGATCCGGCGGGAAGTCCTGGATGCGGTCATTCTCACCTCCAACGGTGCTCTCATCAATGCTGAGCTCCTCATTAAAGCCCGTCGTGCCGGGTTCAGAATCGCCCAGACCGGCGTCAGCCACTATCCACGCACCAAGGGCACGCAGACAGGGGCCAATCCCGCCGTCATCATTCGCATGTTCAGGGAGGTCTTCGGTTTATGGTTGGAACAGAAACGAGAGAGAGCCCGGCCTCCGAGAAAATAGCCGTCGCAGTCATCCTGTTGACGGCAGCTTTGGTGAGATTGCCTGGCCTCGGAGAGAGTCTCTGGTTCGATGAGATCTTCTATACCATACCCACCTTTGAACAGCCGGCGAAGCTCCTCTTCCTGCTCGCGGGGGACGTGCATCCACCCCTTTACGCCCTTGTCCTGCTGGGCTGGACTACCCTCTTCGGCGATAGCGAGATCTCGGTTCGGCTTCCCTCTTTTATCTTCGGCATGATCTCCCTCTTTCTAATCTGGACTATGGCCCGGCGATGGTTTGGAAACCGCCTGGCCATCCTGGCGCTGGTCTTCCTCACCCTTTCACCTCCGCACATTTGGCACTCGCACGAGAATAAGGCCAACATGCTTCTCCTCCTGCTCTGCACGGCCGCGGTCTGGTTCTACTGGCGGGCATCGGAGTGTAATGCCACCCGGGACTGGGTGTTAGCCACGGTGTGCCTCATTCTCTCTCTCTGGACCCATGCCTTCGCCCTTCCCGTCGCCTGCGCTATTGCTTTATGGATCGCCTGGCGCGCCTGGGAGGAGCAGTGGCTCCTAAAGCCGGTCCTTTACTCTGCCCTAACAGTCGGGTTGGCCTGGGGCCCTCTGGCCCTCTTCAAACTCTCTCAAGGGGGTAAACTGGCGCGTGGTTACCTCAGGCCACTCACACTGGAGGAGCTCTATAAATTCCTCCTCGTCTGGCTCCCCCACGGCAACACCATCCGCACCATTAACCCCTATTCCTCCTTCGCAAAACTGGCAGCCCAGCCCTGGCCCTACTTTCTCGTGGACGGGTTCTTTGCAGTCCTCCTCGTGTGGGGCCTGGTACAGGCCTGGAGGAGAGCTTGCGGCGGGAGAGGCGTCGTGCGTGAATTAGCGTGCGCGAGCATCTGCAAAACTCTGAAACGTGGGGAGGACTCCGGAGAGGACAGCGAGCGGAGTCCGAATGAAAAGGGTAGCGGGATTCCCGGAACGCGACCCTCATCCGAAACATGGTCAACACGTCTGCTCCTATTCTGGTTTATTCTCCCCGTGGTTCTGACGCTCGCGGGATCCCTCGTGATCCGGAAGTTCTATATCGAGCGCAACCTGCTCATCCTCCTCGCTCCCTATGCCATCATCATGGCCCTGGCCGTCAACGGCCATAGGCACCGGGCCGTGAAATCGGCCTCGACTGGGTTGTTCCTGGTGCTCTCAGTCTTGGCTGTCTGGAACCTCCTGGTAACCAAGGCTGACCTTTGGACGGTCTACAAACTCAAACCCGACTGGCGTTCCGCCGCGGAATACTTAGGCGGCGAGGTGGAAAAGGACGGTGACGTGCTTCTCATCACCACGAACCCGACCAACGAACTCTCCTATTATGGCCGACGCATGATCCGACGCCGCCAGCTTTCCGGGCTATCACTGCCGAAATTCTTGATGGTCGACTTCTGTTCCAGCGGCCCGCAGAAGGCCTTGCAAGCCGCCTGGGAGAAGAACTTAAAGTCATTCTATCTCATCTGGAATAAGACCTGGAACGACTGTTTCAACAATGCCCAGGCCGCCTTCTCCCAAGACCCTCGCTTTCGCCTCTCGGGAACGCGTGAGTTCAAAGGACTGACCATCTACAAGTACGAGATCGTGAGACCCGCCGATCTTTCCAACCGGAAGTAACCGCTCCCCGAACCATTCCCCTCCAGTGCCAATGACGGGCGGGGTCTATCCCTGTAAATGCTGCTCTGCTGTCACGTAAGTCATGCCGTGGCATCCCCGATCGATTAAAACTCCCCTTCACGCTACGATACCGCTGGAGGTCAAGGACTACTGGGAGAAATCAAAGATCACAATTGAATGTATGATGATCTCGTAAAAAGTCGTCTCACCGGTGAAAACCGGTGTCCAGTATTTTCACAACTACCTAAGATCACTGGATTCCGGCTTTCGCCGGAATGACGATCATTAGCCCTTTTTGACTTTTTACGATTTCGTCATGTATGGGAAGCTCAAATCCCAACATTTTCGAGTTCATCGGACACAGCACATCGATAGCAGATACTGAAAGTTGCGCAAAATCGAGATCCAAGTCTATATCGATTTGGTTCCGTTTTTGAGGCGTTAGAACCATCTCATGTTTACCCTCCTGAATTCTTGCCCTTGACATTTCAAGATTAATAAGCTAAAGCTTATTAATCTTATGGCACGCACGAGTAAGCAAAATGATGATATAACCGAGGTAGCAGGCTCAATACGGCGCAGTGTCGCTCGGTTAGTGAGACGATTGCGGCTGGAACGAGCTGATGAGGCACTCAGTCTGTTCAAGCTCAGCATTTTGGGGGTCCTTTATCGAAAAGGCCCAGTGACTGCTACCGACCTTGCGACACGGGAACATATCCGGCCTCAATCGCTGACGAGACCTCTCGCTTTTCTCGAAGAGAGGGGCTTTGTCTCGCGACAACCGGACGAGGCGGACAGAAGGCGTCTTCGGATCACCATCACTGCAGAGGGCAAGAAGGCGCTATCAGCGGACGTTCGCAGAAAGGAGGCATGGCTTGCCAGAGCAATAGAGCAGGCACTGTCGCCCGATGAGCGTGAACTTCTTTTCCATGCCTCCCGTCTCCTGGACCGTCTTACCGGGGAGGGTAGTACTTGAACCTGAAGACTTCTGTTCGATGGGAAAGCCTTGCCGCGCCTTTGGCAGAATCTTCATGTCCCCAAGGGCACCAGCCGAACGTCTTATTGGGAGGGGAAAATGAATCTCCTGGTTCTTTTCGTTGTCTCGGTGGTAGCGCTGGGGCTTGAGATCCTGTTGACCAGGGTCTTTTCGGTCGTCCTCTTCGCAAGCCATTCGTTCCTCGCCATTTCCCTGGCCCTGCTCGGGACCGGCTCTGGAGCGCTTCTGGTGTATTTCGCCAAGCCGATAGACAAGGAGAAGCTCCAACGTCGTCTGATCCCGCTCCTGGCTCTTTTATCCATAACCGTTATCGTTTCTCTCTGGGGTCTTCTACAGATCGAGTTTGTTCCGCAAAAGATCATGGATCCAACAACTCAGGTGGTACAGGAGAACCTTTCATTCAGGGAGCGTTTGATCAAGCTGGAAAAGAACTCGAACCTTTTCAATTCGTGGAAGCTGTATGGCACAATTCCCCTCGCATTCTTTCCCTTTCTCTTAGCCGGGTATCTCCAGGCACTCATCTTCCGGAGTGTACCGGCGAAGTTTGGCTTGATGTACGGATTCGACTTGATCGGTGCCACCTTCGGTTCGATCAGCATACCGCTCCTTTTGTATCCCTTCGGCCTGAGAATGACGGTCTTCGTGTTGGCGGCCGTTGCCGTCGTGCCGATCCTCTATTTTTTCGTGAGGCGGGAGAAGACGCTTCCAGTTGCCGTCGCCTGCGTGTCGCCGCTTTTGATTATGGCCGCCCTCTGGGCCAGCGGTTCCTTCCAGGTGAAGTTTGCGGCCGGCTTCCAGGAAAGGGACCTGATCCGCGAATACTGGTCTCCCATGTCGAGGGTGGCTCTGCTGGACTACAAGGGACAGCAGATGTACACCATCGACAATAGCTCCCGGAGCTTCTATGCCCCTAAAAACGCTGACACCATTCGGCGCTACATGCCCTCCCTGTACACCATTGCGTTGCAGATGAAAAAGGGTGGGGACATCCTGGTGATTGCATCCGGTGGAGGCCAGGAACTGACCATGGCCAGCCACTTTGAAATGAAACGGATAGACGCGGTAGAGATTGCGCGCCCCATCGTAACCGATATCGTGCGGAACAAGAAGGACGAACCCGGCAACCCCTATCTCCTTCCGAACGTGCATTATTATATTGCAGACGGCCGGTCGGTCATCATGCGCAGCAAACACCATTACGACATGATAGAGATGCTCGATGTCAACTTTGCGACGCTCGCCGGACAGATCTCGCACGCCTGGTCCCCCAACTTCGTGTCCACGCAGGAGGCCTTCTCCGAATACATGGAACATCTGAATGCGGATGGGGTCCTATGCTATAGCATTATTTCGAGCATCAAGACCCCCCTCGTGGGTGAAAAAAACCGCCGCCTGGCGAGCCTCGTGGCCGGCATGAAGATGGCCGGAATCGTTCACCCCGAAGACCAGCTCGTCATTCTTTCTCGGCCTTCAGCCTCCAGTTACCGGACCATGTTCATGGTCAAGAAAACGCCATTCACCTATGAAGAACTGGTTTCAATTCGGGAGATCGCGGCCTCGCGCAACACGGAGATCGAAGTTCTCTACCCGGACATGGAGAAGGTTGCCGGCAGTACACAGATCTACCCGCCCGCGAGAGAGAACCTTCAGAGAAGCCGGAACTACCTGCAAGGGGTGACGGACCTCTGCAGGAACACGAAACCTATTCAAGGCCTGACAGCGACCCTGGGGATCCGGAATGGGCGGAATATTCCGATCAATGACGACCGCCCTTATGTCATGGGGTCGGGCCTCATATCGAAGACCAATCCCTACGAATCGCTGATCGGGCGTTTCTACAGACCTCTGCTGATTATAATGGGAGGCCTGGCTTTCGTCTTCCTGGCGCTTCCTTTCGTCGTGCGTCGGCCCGGGGGCGGGGAGAGGGTGAGGATCGACCCAAGACTGGTTCTGGTCCTGGCGCTCACCGGCGTGGGGTTCATGTTCATCGAGATGGCGGGAATATACAAATACCAACTCTACTTGCACCATCCGACCCTGGCCATGATCGTGGTGTTGTCGAGCATGATCCTTGGGACCGGCCTGGGAAGCCTGCATTCGGGAACCATCCCCGAGGGCAGAAAGGAAAGCCGCATCGCCCCCTACTCAGTCGGGGTAGTGCTTGGCAGCATCGTTCTGTTTCTCGTCATACCGCTGTGGGGGCATCGGTTTCTGCTTTGGCTGCCCATGCTCGCTTTGCTTCCGCTCGTCTTTGTCGCCTTCGCAAGCCTTGGCTTTCTCCTCGGGCATGTAGTCCCTCTCTCCATTGACAGTTACACCCACAAGCAGTCTAACTTGTTGGCCTGGTCCTGGGCGATTACGGTTACGGGCTCTGTATTCGGGACGGTCATCGCTTCCATTCTTGCCCGCGACTATGGCATGTTCCTCGTTGCGATCCTTGGAATCCTCTCCTATCTTTTTGTTGCAGCTGTCAACCTATCGGGCATGGCGATTGCGCGCGCGGTATCCGGAGCGTCAGGGACGAATCCGGAGTAGATGCGCCAAAGGCGGTTGTTGATATGTAAACGGTCAAACACAGAGCTCAAATCAAACCCCTGTATTTTCTTCCGTTGACTACTACTTGAAATCTTGTATGGAGGCGAGACTTCCAAAAATCAGGACTTCAGGAAAAAAGTGATACGCCAGCTTGTTAAATGAAAAATCGGCTTCTTATGTAGAAAGCCACAACAATTGGGTTTATAATGAAGCCCAGAAAATGTCCGTTAATGAGGCGGCGGGGGATATGCACCGGGTGGGGGTGAAATCGGTGGCCCCTCCTGGATGAAGCCCGGCGGTGGAGGTGGCGGCGGTGCCGGATAGACTCGCCTCGGGTGCTGCATAGAATACAACTCTATCATGACCGACATCCTTCTTGACGGCGGCCAAAACTTCTTTTGGATAAAATTTATTCTACTCATGGGTCTTTGGAATCGTAACCAAGATTTTCTTGATAGGAGAACTCCTTTGCGTGTGACGATCGAAGCGTTTACCCTCTCCTCCTTATAAGGGCCACGACGCGCGAATGATCGTCCCTTTTCCTTCGGTGGATTCAATGGCAAAAGAACCCCATGACAGTTCTACTCGGTCCCTCATGCTCGAAAGGCCCAATCCGCGACTTGTGCTCTCCTGAGAATCGGCCTTCTCCTGGTCGAACCCTCGCCCGTTGTCCTGCAGTGCAAGTTCCAACTTGTCGTCTCGTTTCCGAAAAGACAGGCAGACAAAATCCGCGTTACTATGCTTGGCAACGTTGTTCATTGCTTCCTGGATGACCCGGTAGATAACGATCTTCAAAGGATTGGGTATTTCCCCTTCCTCGATGCCAATCTTTTGCTCGATCCGGATCCCGGAATAGATGGTCTCAAATCTCCTGCACAACCAGGAAAGAGTAGGCAAGAGACCCAGGTCATCCAGCATCGATGGCCGTAAATCCATCTGGATCCTTCGGCATTCGTCGATGCTTTCTTGAACGATGGGAATGATGGTATTCAAAGCAGCGCTCGTGACGTTCGCAGTATTTTCGATCTGCTGCTGAACGGTTTCCACCTTGAATTTGACAGCGCTCAGGCAAGACCCGATGGTATCATGGAGTTCACCCGCAATTCTCTTTCTCTCATCCTCTTGGGCCGAGAGGAGCTTTGTGGATAGATGCCGCAGTGCTTCGTTCGTTGCGGCCAACTCAGCGGTTCGTTCCAGCACCCGCTGTTCCAGAGTCTCGGTCAGTTGCTGAAGTTCCAAACTCCGCTGCCGTAGCGCCTCCTCTGTCTGGTTGCGCTCGGTAATGTCGATACAGGTACCCACCCACTCCTGAGTATTTCCATCGTCTTTGAAGACAGGCACGCCACGGACCAGGAAGTGCCGGTAGGCTCCGTCATATCTGCGTATGCGATATTCCACCTCATAGTTGCTCCTCGTTGCTACCGCATTTCTCCATACCCCAGTGGCGTGTTCAAGATCACCGGGATGAAGAGCCTTCGACCACCCCCAACCCTTAACCTCCTCTTCGCTCTGGCCCGTAAATTTTCTCCATGCCGGTATGTCTTCGACAACTTCTCCGCCAGCATTTGTAGTCCATCCCAACTGCTCGGTCACTTCAATGTAAGATCGATAGCGTTTCTCGCTCTGCCGCAGCGCCTGCTCAACCTGCTTGCGCCCGGTGATGTCCCGGATATTGCACTGAATCACTTTATGATGATCAACCAGATAGACATTACTGACAAATTCCACGGCAATGGACCGCCCATCTCTTGTTTGAAGCGGTAAATCTTCATAGCGAACATATCCTCTGGTTTGCAGTTCTGAAAAAGCCCTTTGGGATGCTTCAATATCTTTAAAGGCACCAATCTCCCAAAGTTTTCTCCCCGAGAAATCCTCGTGTGAATAGCCCAACATTTGTATTAAGAATGGGTTCACGTCCGATATTTGTCCTGTATCGGCATCGATGATCAAGATTCCATCCTGAGCTGTTTCAAAGAGACGCCGGTAACGGGTTTCAGATACCTCCAGTACCTCCCTTGCCTGGTTTCGCTCGGTGATGTCCTCGATCGCGAGGAGGATCATCTCGGTACCTTTACCCTGCCGGTAGATTCGTCGAGCATTGAGAAGCATCGTTTTCCGGCCGATGACCGGGAACTCGTGGTCAACTTCAAAACCATTGAAGTGGGAATTTTGGGGGACAATTTCCTCCAGCAGCCTTCGCAACGCTGGAATGTCCCACTAGTGGTTACCTACGCTGTAGATAAACCGCCCTTCTGTTTCTTCAGGGGCCACTTTGAAGGTCTGGTAGAAAGATTGATTTGCCGAGATTACTTTCAGGTCAGCCGTAAGCACCAAGAGGGGTTCACGTATCGTTTCCACAATGCTCTCAGCATGCTTTTGAGCCCGCACGAGATCTTCTTCTACTTGCTTACGCGCGGTCATTTCCGCCTGCATTCCTTCGTCGGCCTCTTGCAAGCGCTGCTGCGCGACATCCAGCCTCGTCCTAAGCTCCTCTATCTCAAGGAGAAGTTGCTGCTTTGTTTTAGCGTTCTTATCCATAACGTCCCCTTCTCTGGATTGTTTTAGATCCTAAACGTTTCATCTCAGATGTATATAATTTTAAACAGAATTTTAAAAAAATCAATATGATGAAATCGACAAATCGACAGAACCAGGCTAACCCTTCCGGCGTGAATTTCACGAAGGACGTACGACTACCAAATCCGATTACCTCGAACGGTAAGGTCATCGTGGTCCGAGTGAGTGATAAGAACTTGCCTTGGGATGAGTTGAAAATATTAAAAACGGGGATGGTTGGCTGCGTACAAATTGAAATCAATCACCGATTGCCAAAATTGCCGGTTACGAACTTCAGGGAGTAACAAATGAGATAGCCATGAAGAATGTTGAGATCTCATCTGAGAATATCTTGCCAAAGAAGAAATCCTCCTCTCCGAAAAGAATATTGTAGATATGATAATGATATTGTAACATTATGGGAATGTCATCGAAGGAGACGAAAAGGAGATAGCCATTAACCCCCCAATCTTATTGCTCACCCTTATCCTTGTGGCACTGGTACTTTTCTTTGCTTTCACGAACGGTATGCATGATGCTGCGAATGTCGTGGCAACCATTATTATGACCAGGGCTATTTCTCCGGGAAGGGCTCTTCTTATTGCTGCAGTCTGTGAATTTATTGCTCCTTTTTTCATCGGTTCCGCTGTGGCTATGATGATTGGGAAGAATATCATTGACCCTTCAACTTTCGATCCAAAGACTCTCCAGGTCTCGGTAGCCTTTATGATTGCCACCCTCATCGGAGGTATTGCTTGGAACCTCATCACCTGGGGATTTGGCCTTCCTTCCAGTTCTTCTCATGCGTTAGTCGGCGGAATGGTGGGTGCCGGTTTAGCAGCCTTCGGACCGGATCGAATTTTATGGAAAGGTTTCCTCTATGTCATTGTCTCCCTGGTTGTCTCTCCTGTGTTAGGCCTGATTTTCGGTTTTCTTGTTCTCAGGATTGTTTTGTATTTCTCCAAAAACGCTACTCCTACCGTAAATTATTTTTTTAACCGAATGCAAATTCCTTCTTCCATTGCCCTAGCCCTCAGTCATGGTGCGAATGATGTCCAAAAATCGATTGGCCTTATCGCCATGTCTCTTCTCATTCTTGGACGTTTCGAATCTTTTCACATTCCTTTGTGGGCCGTGGCCAGTTGCGGGATGGCGACAGCCCTGGGAACGACCAGCGGAGGATGGCGAATGATCAAAACGATAGGCTCCAAAATCTACCGATTGAGGTCCGTTCATGCCTTCTGCACCCAAACTTCTTCGGCGGTGGTGATCCTTGGAGCGTCGTTGGTGGGAGGACCCGTATCGACGACCCATGTCGTATCTTCCAGCATTATGGGAGTCGGGGCTGGTTACAGGGCCTCAGCAGTCAGGTGGGGTATGGCCAAAAACATTATTGTGGCGTGGTTTATCACCATTCCTGCGTCCGGTGCATTGGCAGGATTGAGTTTCTTTCTGATTCGGTGGGCTTTCCCCCATTTCTAAACTTTCCAAAGATTACCAGGAGTAATCCTCACGATAGGATCACAATTTGGCGAACCTGAGATTAGAACTCGTTCCGCGGATCAGAGGCGATCAGGTAGACGCGGGTTTTCGGATCTACCATAATGGCGTTTACATCCCCCATGTTCCCACGGACCTGCACCTTATAGCCCATGCCAGCCAGTTTCTCGATGGTGTCTGCACTGAGTCCATTTTTCTCGATGCGCAGTTCATCGGGGATCCATTGCAGGTGGACCCTCGGCGCGTCCACCGCTTCGCGGATGGTCATCCCGTGATCCACGACGTTCAGGATGACCTGCAGGACCGTCGTAATGATGCGGGAGCCTCCCGCACTCCCAAGAACAAAATACACCTGGCCGTCCTTCAAAACGATGGTGGGCGACATGGAGCTCAACGGACGTTTATACGGCTCGACTGCGTTCGCATCACCGCCAAGGAGCCCGTACAGATTGGGCACTCCAGGCTTGATGGCGAAGTCGTCCATCTCATTGTTGAGCAAGAAGCCTGCGCCATCAACTGCCGCTGCACTCCCATAGTAATCATTGATGGTGTACGTCACGACAACCGCATTGCCCGAGCGGTCCACAACAGAGTAGTGAGTGGTGTTTGTCCCCTCTGCGAAGGATGTACCCGGTCGGACCTGATCGGAAGGGGTGGCCGTCCCTTGACGAATCCGGCTGCGCAGCCTTTGGGCGTAACTCTTGGAAGTCAGGATATCCACCGGCACCTTCACAAAGTCCGGATCCCCCATGTACTCGCTTCGGTCCGCATAGGCAAAGCGCATGGCCTCGGCCATGACGTTTACGGCTGCAGCTGAGTTATGTCCCATCGCCTTAACGTCATAACTCTCCAGAGTATTAAGCATTTGAATGATGTGGGTGCCTCCGGAGCTTGGAGGCCCCATGGAAATGATCTCGCAGCCCCGGTAGGTGCCTCGAACCGGCTCACGCCAGATCGGCTTGTAGCCCTTCAGGTCCTCCTTGGTCATGATGCCGCCATTGGCCTTCATGTCCTTCTCGATCAACTCCGCTATGGGCCCCTCATAGAAAGCCTTGGACCCCTGTTTTGCAATCAGCCGCAAGGTCCTTGCCAGGTCTTTTTGGACCAGCACATCACCCTCTTTGTAGGCAGAACCGCCAGGCTTCAGGAAATACTTGCGGCTGGATGCATACTTGGAGAGCCGGTTTTTGTGCTCCGCAAAGGTCTCGCCATTTCTGGCGCTGATGACAAAACCCTTTTCTGCGTAGCCGACTCCCGGCTGAATCAGGTCAGAAAGCTTCTTCGTGCCGAATCTGTCGAGCATTGCGCTCATCCCTGCAACCGTCCCGGGCACACCTGCGGCCAGGTAGCCGTCTAAACTGAGCCTGGGAATCACGTTTCCGGCCGCATCCAGGTACATCGTCCGGGTCGCCTTGCCGGGCGCCATCTCCCGAAAGTCCAGGCTGTAGATCTTCCCGTCTGCCGTGCGGATGATCGCAAAACCACCGCCGCCGAGATTGCCAGCAACGGGGTGAGTCACCGCCATGGTGTAACCCACCGCTACGGCAGCATCAACGGCATTTCCTCCTTCCCGCAAAACCCGCCTCCCCGCTTCCGTAGCTACCTTGCTGGTGGCAATGACAGCGCCGTCCGTGCTCTTCTCGGGCCGGAAAGAAGCTGCCCGAGCAGTGCCAGCCGAAACAACCAAGGCAATGGCAATGAAAATAGAGAGAAACGCACAGAAAACTTTTTTGGTGTGCTCTTTCATATTCGACCTCCTGTTTCTGTAGCGTGACACGGGAGAAGCTCACCTGGGAATGAGCTGAACATACGAAAAGCGGAGTTGATTATCAAGGGAAAAAGACCAAACAGGGGAATTGAAAGTCTCCCTTTGTAAAGAAAAGCACGAACCGTGCTGGCCGAGAATTCCACATAACCTGTCCACCCTTGATATTGGCGCAGACGTGATGATTTCGGATGAATGTGCCCATCTTCCTTTCTCCGCAAAGGGCTTGACAAATGGATTCTATGGTTCTATATTTCAATAGTTAAGTTTTTGTACTATTAAATATTTGAACAGTAACGCGGTCACCGATGAAAAATAAACAATTTGAGCTTTTTTTTGACACACTCTATTCTTTGGCTCACCTCATCAGGAAGCATCTCCTTTCAGGATACGAGGGGCTCGAATATGGGGGTGTGACAAAAGCGCATTTCCCACTTCTTGTCATGCTCTATGCTCGCGGAGCGCTGACCATGACCGAAGCAGCCAGAAGGCTCGGCCTCTCCAAGTCTCATATGACTATCCAGGTGGACAAGCTCGTTCAAGAAGATTTGATGGAGCGGCTTTACGACCCCGGAGATCGGAGGCTGGTCGCCGTACAGTTGACAAATAGGGGCAAAGAGTTCGTAAAAAGACTGAAGGACATGATGAAAGAGAAGGCGTGGAGGATATTTGCCGCCCTCTCCGATGAAGAACTGGAAAAGGCGCTCGATGCCGCTACAGCCCTCAAAGGAGTGATGGTCAAGGTGGAGATGGAAAGCCGGGACATGAAAGAAAGCGGAAAGCCGCCGAAAAAGAAACGAGTAGCTCGAAAAGGATGAGGTGTAAAGTTCCCATAGATTCTTATTGGGGCGGGAAGCCTATGATGGAGCAGAGATTATCACCGAGAAGAATAGGGTTCATCATGTCAGGGGTCATGTTGAGCCTGCTCCTGGCAGCGCTCGACAATACGGTCGTGGGTACCGCAATGCCCAGGATCATCCGTGACCTCAAAGGAATGGAGTACTATTCCTGGCCGTTTACCGCCTACATGCTCTTCTCTGCCTCGATTATACCGATTGCGGGAAAACTGTCAGATATCTATGGGAGAAAGCTGATCGATCTCATAGGAATGATCATTTTCATCGTCGCTTCGGCGTTATGCGGGCTCTCGGCGAATATGATTCAACTGATCATCTTCAGGGGTTTTCAGGGCCTTGGCGGCGGCGTTTTGGTTTCGAGCGCCTTTATCATTGTGGGAGAACTCTTCTCTCCGAGAGAGCGGGGAAAATACATGGGATTTGTAGCGTCCATGTTTGGAGTCGCCAGCGTCCTCGGTCCGACCGTCGGCGGTTTCATCACCGACAGGCTTTCCTGGCGCTGGGTCTTCTACGTCAATCTGCCTCTCGGGTTCTTTGCATTCTTTGTCCTTCTCATCGGTCTCCCGCTTCTGAAACATCACGAGGAGGAAAGGCGAATTGATCTCGCGGGCGTGACAGCATTCCTTCTCGCAGTTTTTCCTCTCCTTCTGGCCTTTTCCGCGGGTGGGAAAGAGTATCCCTGGCTTTCCCCGGTGATCATCGGGCTTTTCACATTCTCCGGCCTTATGTTTTTCGTTTTCATCAGCCTGGAAAGACGGTCCAGAGAGCCCCTTCTCCCGCTCAGCCTTTTCAGAAACGGCATTTTCTCTATATCCGTTGCCGCTTCTTTTCTTGCCTCTGCGGGGTTGTTCGGTGCAGTGATCTTCATCCCCCTCTTTGCTCAGGCCATAATGGGAGCGAGTGCAACAGGTTCGGGAGTCATCACCACGCCGATGATGCTCGGTATGATCGTGGCAGCGATTGTGACAGGAATCGTTTCAGGCAGACTTCGAAGATTTCGGTCCATCGGGCTTGTGGGATTTGCCTGTGCCTTTGCGGGAATGGTGCTCCTTGCCCGTATGGGCTCCAGTACTTCGCGTGGACTGCTGATGTTGAATGTCGTCCTCGTAGGGCTGGGGATCGGAATGACGATCCCCATATTCAACGTCTCGGTTCAGAATGCCTTTCCCCTCCGCCAGCTCGGCGCGGTCACCTCTGCCCTCCAGTTTTTTCGAAATATGGGAGGCACCGTGTCCTCCGCAATCCTTGGATCGGTCATGCTTGCATCCTATGAGGGAAGGTTGAAGTCCCTCTCTCTCGCCTCGATGCCGGTTGAGGTTCAGAGGCTCCTCAAAGACACGAAGACGCTGAGAAATCCAAGCGCCATCGAAAGGATTAAGAGTCTCTTGCCGCGATCATCCACAGATCAGTTGGATAGCATCATGATGCAGGCCAAGAGCGCACTGGCAGTTTCTATCCTGGACGTGTTCCTGATTTGTGTCTTCATCTTTCTGGCGGGATTGTTGATCACGATTTTCTTAAATGAGAAAGAGGTGCGAAAAGGGGTCGAATCCCATCGCGGCAGGCCGTCTGCCACCGCAGGGAAGACCGCAGAACGTTCTTGAAGGATCGTCGTGCAGTGCTCCGGAAACCCGAAACACCGTGAATCGCTTGCCATGGCCCGTAGGGGAAGGATTGACACCACCAGAACAAAGCTCTTCTTCCTTTCCATGGTGTCCCCCCTGAGTCGTGATGTCCTATGCCGTGCCCTGTGCCGTGTCTGGCCACCTTTTATCAAAAAACGTTTGTCTTGTCAAGCAAATAAACAGGCAAATAAACAGGCTGATAAAGGCACCTGGTTGTACCCTGCGGGGCTGTTGCTGTCAATTATGGGCGGAAAGCAAGCCTGGGGAAGGCTTCTAGAAAATAAGGGCAGGACCATTCCTGATCCTGCCCTTATTAATTGAATATAGGAACCTGTTAGATTTTATCCCAATCAATATCGGTTTTTTCAGAGGGCAACGGTACAATGAAAACCGGTTTTCGAGTCCGTTCCAATACCGAACCCGCCACGCTCCCAAGAAAGGTTTGTCGCAAAAATCCTTTTCCATGAGTTCCAAGGACGATCGCGTCGCAACCTTCTTCATCCGCTGCCTTAAGAATCTCTTCTACGGGATGACCCAAGGGAACGAGGATTTTGGAAACAAGCTCAACGCATGGAGCGCCGACTTGAGTCTCCGTTCTCTTACAAAACTCCTGGAGTCCTTTTTTCATTTCGCCAAGGTCCATCTCCTGTTCCTGTTTTTTGGCTCTTCCCATAATCGCTTCAGCCCTGTCAGACATTCCCTCAGCGTAAAAATGACGAAAAGGTTCAATAGAGTGTAAAATGACAATTCTTGCGTTATATTTTTTTGCCATATCAACAGCATAAAAAAAGGCATAAGTTGAGTTTTTACTGAGGTCTGTAGCATAAAGAATTTTGTTCATTTGTGGGATCATATTCTCCTCCTTTTCTCGACGGGGTTAAATCCTCTGGCCCTCATCCCGTGTTCTTCCTTGCGGATCTAACGCACAGGATGACCTACGCGAACCCCCGCATTGGGGAGCGGTTAGGTCGGTCTCGGGACCGCTTTTCCCCGAGCTCCTCAAGGCCTGCCCGCCCCAATTCTCCCGGGGTCATGGCAAACGGTTGTCTCCGAAAAGGCTCTCCGGCTTTATGAACAGGAGCCGCCCCCCCTGAAAGATGAGGCGGCTCGGAGAGTATGTTCACAGATGAGCGTAGCCGGAATTACCAGCGATTGCCTCCGCTGCCACGACCGCCCCCAAAACCACCGCCGGATCGACGACCTCCGCGAGGGCTCTTTTCCTGCGCTTCGTTAACCTTAATGGCCTTGCCGTCAAGGCTCGTGCCATCCACCTTGGATATCGCCGTTTTGGCATCCTCATCGCGAGCAAAAGTCACGAATCCAAACCCACGGGAGCGCCCCGTATCGCGGTCTGTGATGACCTTGGCTTCGGTGATTTCCCCATGAGACGCGAACGCTTTGCGCAGGCCTTCGTCCGTCGTGTCCCAGCTCAGACCCCCTACAAATAGTTTCTTAGCCATACTTTCTCACGCTCCTTTTCTGCGTCGCCTTGGGCGACGACCTTTGATGCGTAGCGCCCGCCATTCAGCGTTCGCTACGTTTCCTCACTTTTGTTGAAAGCCCGAATCGTTTGGGAGGATGGACAAGCAATTTCCCTCATTCCATCCCGCTCCGCCTCAGCAATCTATGGGTGTGAGTCCTCACACACGAGTCACTTTCAACCGATTGCTTCAGCCTTGCCCATTCCTGATGAAACCACGTCCTCCCTTACCGGAGGGGTGGCTCTGCAGTGCTCGTGGTAAAGGAGAATGGGAAGTCTTTTCCCCGGGAAAGGGGGTATCGACTTAAGGACTGGTTGGCTTTGTCTCTTCTTGCTCGACCTTCCCGGCGTCTGAAGAGGCGCGATCTCCTTTATGAAATCGCCGATCTATTCTTTCTCCCTGTTTTTTCTGGCGGGACAATTCTTTCCGCCGCTTTTCGCTTTTATAAGCTCCAGCATGTTTTGGCAAAATACCCTCCTTATTCCAAAAGAAGTATATCACGAAAAGGAAAAAAATTCCAATTCTATTCACCGAAATCAACGAGTGGGACAACCAGGCTATTCATCAAAAAAGGCACCGGGGAATCCTGTGCCCGGTGAAGATAGCACCTACTACTAATGGGTTGGGGAAGATTCAAAGTACAGAAGATTTCTATGGGAAATGTTCATTGCCAATGTAGGGGCGGGTTTCAAACCCGCCCACGCACTCCAGGCCGTAGAGCGGGTTTAAAACCTGCCCCTACAATTCATTGCAAATCTGTGGCACCAATAATTTCCACTTGTCGATCTGTGTGTATTATTGGTCGTAGCCCGCGCTTTTCCGCGAATCTTAAGAGTTATGGTCTCGCAGCCGGGATGGCGGCTGGTCTCGCAACTGTTGTTACAAGGCACCTACGGGCCCGCCAGGATTCACGAACCATCTATGCCTTTCAGTGTTTCGTTGGGACGTTATTCAGTATCCCGTTCGTCGCCCGAGAAGTGCGCTTCCCTGGAATGGCCGAGGGAACGCTACTTCTTATTCTTGCCGTCTTCGGACTTCTTGCCCAGGTCATTATGAATTAAGGCTTCCGGTTCATCAAAGCGGCTGAGGGAGCGACGTTGATGATGACCGAAGCAGTTCTCACCACTTTGGTTGGAGTCGTTATTTTTCGTGAACCCTTGACCCTTGCTTTTTCTGTGGGAACGGCAATGATTCTCGGCAGCGGGATCTATTTAGGACTTCGAAGCAGGAGACAGGGATAGAGGAGCAGTTACGAAACTGCCGCAATGTGAACCTAAGTAAAATGAGAACGGGGCCAGCCCCGCTGGTCTGACCCCATCTCCTATTTATTGGGACGTAGCAGGCCCTGCGGTCATAGCTTCCAACTCCTTTACCTTAGCTTGAAGCTCGAAGATTCTCTCTTCGCTCACCTTTTTATAGTGCTCCATTTCCATATCTTTAGAAGCCAGTTGCTTATTTTTGTATTGGAGTTCTTCTTTCAGCTTATTCAGCTCAACATCCTTCGAATCAAGAGTCGACTTCATTGCTGAAAGATCATCGTCTTTGCCCTTGAGAAGTGCGCTCGTCTCCCGGTGCTTCAGTTCCACCTCGTTGAGCCTGGCAGCATTTTCCTTTTTCACCCGTGACAGGGTCTCTTTCGCCTTCTTGAGATCCCGGCTCGATTTCTCCAGCTCTCTTTCTCTGCTCTCGATTTCGGCGGCACTGCTCTTGATCTGTGATTCTAACTTTTTGGTCGTGGCGCTCAATTCCCTTTTTAGTTTGCCCACCTCTCGCTTCAGTTCAGCCTTCTCATCTTTCTTCTCTTTCTTCACCGGCTTCTTCGTCGCTTTCTTTGTCCCTTTCTTCACTGTCTTCATAATCTTCCCCCTCCTCTGGTTCGATTTTAAGCTACCCATCATAGGGATGAATGGTCTCCTTTTCGATTCATCAGGGACTCTGAATGACCCTCTTGTACCATAATATACCAAATTCACGCGGGCCGGTCAACTCAGGGATAGAACTTGACGACACCGATTAGATTCGAAGGAGGTGGAAAATGTTATAACACATTGAAATCATTATGTGAATTTAACTTGAATCAAACCCATGTTACCGATTGACTTATCCTTTCGGATCTTGTGTTTATTAGGCGTAGGTACTTGGCATTGGGATCTCCGTTGATATCTCTTGCACCTTCTGTCGTACGTAGGTTATTGTTTTTATTACCTCTCTCCACTTGAGACACCGTTGATTTCATGAAACGATTGCTTATTGTCATTCTCATCTTTTGCGCCCAGGGTCTCTGCGCCCAATCAACTATCCAGATCACTTTCGAGAACGACGAAATCGGCAGATTTCCTTCAGGCTGGAGTTCGAGGGACCGCAAAAATAGCATTAGGGTTTACTCGGTTCAGGCCGACGGAGAAAAGAAATTCCTGCATGCTGACGCACAAGACGCGAGCGTACAGATCACCTATGACAGAAAGTGGGACATAAGGGATTATCCGAAACTTTGTTGGCGTTGGCGGGCCGTCATCTTCCCTGCCGGTTCAAACGAGCAAATAAAAAGCGCGAATGACAGCGTACTTGGAATATACGTTTTGTTGAGCGGATTGCCATTCATCACGGCGATAAAATATATATGGAGTGAGACATTGCCCATCGGCACCGCGTTCAATTCACCCCATTCGAGCGGAACGAAGATTATAGTGATCCGCAGCGGGCGTGCGCTCGCTGGCACATGGGTCACAGAGGAACGCGACATGCTTTCCGATTACGAACGGTCCTTCGGAAAGGGCGACAACCATCCTGTGGCTCATGGGATAGCGATCCTGACGGACTCTGACAATACCCATTCCCGCGCTGTCGGAGATTACGCCGACATCGTCATCACGCCTTCAAAATAGAAGTTCTCTCTCTTACCCACCCGATCGCTTTGTCATGCGTTGAACTTTTCTATCTCATCTAAGAAATAAAGGTCCGGTTGATCTGCGACCCCGGCGCGCTCCATCGCCTGACGAAGATCTCCCGACCTGCCCTGTTCCGAATTTTCATGGTTCACGGGTGACGAACCCGTCATGACAAATTTGGGGGAAATGGAACTTTGTTCAAATCATTTGGTGATCCCAACGGAAGTCGAATACGTGTTCCCGACGTGAGATTGCCTTTTGAGCCTTTTTCGACAGATTGAAACCAATTCGTATTCAGTAAGCAGGAGATTGATTTTGAAGGGAACTCACCTTTGAAGGAACTTTTCTAAGTGATACTGAGCTACACGGTTTTAGAAACCGGATAGTCACCGCGTGGGCACCGGAATCAGGAGACCTTTTTCCCTCTGCTTCCACCATGAAGCTCTGTGTTAGATCGGTGCTCGTTAAGGTCTTGCCGGATCTCCCGGGTGTCTTTCTTCATATCCAGGATCTCGTTTCCGAGCCGCTCAAACCTCTCCTCTTCCGCCTTCTCGTGACGGTCCATCTGCTCGTTCATCATATTGATGCGTTCGATTACCAGAAAGGCTATCCCCCGTCAGCCTGTAAAGGTTTGACCCTGTAACGACCGTTAGATAAAGAAGGGCAAGCCAGTTCTGACGCCACTTTCGCTCTTTGACCATTAAATATAGTTCCATCAGATTTCAACCGAGTCGATAGCAGTTTTTCCAGATGGCAACGGGATGATAAAAACTGGTTTTCGGGTTCGATCCAATACCGATCTGGAAACACTCCCAAGAAAGGTGTGGGCCAAAAATCCCTTTCCGTGAGTTCCAAGGACAATCACATCGCAATCCTCTTTATCTGCAGCATTCAAGATTTCCTCTGGGGGATAGCCACGAGGAATGAGAATTTTGGATACAAGCTCAACGCATGGAGAGCCAATTTGGGCCTCGGTCTCTTTACAAAATTGCTGCAGCAGTTTTTGGACCTGTTCAACCATCTCCTTACTTTCCTTGTTTTCGATTCTCTCCAGCACATCTACAAACCTAACTTCTTTAGGAAGGGGTTCAACGGCGTGCAAGACAATAATCTTTGCGTCATGTCTTTGTGCCATATCAATAGCATATAGGAAGGCATAGGAAGAGTTTTTACTGAGATCAGTGACATAAAGAATCGTCTTAATCTGTGGAATCATCGGCTCCCTCCTTTTTCTCTATCCATTTTGATCATTTACTTTGACTTTTTTCGTCACCTTCAGTTCGTCCAACATGACACCCTCTCGTAACCGAGTTGGTAAATTACCCTAAACCTTTTTGACCCTCCTGTCAACACCAAACTGTTGCCCTGTGTTGCCCCCTTTGAAGGGTTGAATCTCGGGCAAATTCCCGACCATATTTTAAATCAGGATGCTCGACGGAAACTACAAGGAAATTCTTGATCCAGCTATTGAACTATTAGGATTTGAGCCGGTCCGTTCAGATGGGCTTTGCCTGTTCAGACCGCAATTGCGTCACGCAGGGAACTTTTCTATCTTATCTAAGAAGTAAAGGTCCGGTTTTTCTGCCACGCCGGCGAGACCCTGAGGCGGCCAGACAGTCCCGCGAAGCGCGGGACAGATGGTTCAGAGCAATGAGTCAGCGGTGTAACTCCTCTTGTAGAAAGACCTCTCGAATGGGTAAAATTCCTCAACATTGCGGAAACTCCCCCAGCATAATTACTATATACACGAACCACTTTTGATTCCAAGAGACAAGGAGAGATTCATTTTTCATTAAAGAACGGACAGTTGAGTATCCTTTAAGACTCCTCAATAGACATTACTTTTTGGCACTCATTTTGCGACTATCAACATAGATGTAATTCGTTCATTTGAAGGACTCGTTCTCCTTTAAGCATTTTTATCACTAATTCGTGTCTGTCCATAAACAGCCTTTTCCGTCATGCCGGACCTGATCCGGCATCCAGAAGGTCTTGAAAGGACTGGATTCCGGCTTTCGCCGTGTGACGATTCTGATTGAAGCGACAATTCATAAACGGACTCTAATTCGTAACGGAGGTGACCCATGAGAATTTCAAAAGCATGGCTGAGCAGCTTAATCGTTCCGGTGTTTCTGGTTGGTTTTGCTTTCTCCACTGCCGAGGCTCAAGTTCCTGATCTGAGTATTTGGGTTGGAAAATGGTTTCAGAGCACCCAAAAGAACCTTGGTGTCAGTTTTTATGAATCACGGATGAGTAAATACACCAATACAGGAACTTATTATGCTAAAGTTACGGAATGGGATAGCCTAAATAAACAATTAAAGATCCTCAGCTATCCCACTGATGATTATGAACCGAAAGAGATCTCTATTACTGTCATGGCTGGAAACAGTCTTGATTTTTTATGCTGGGGCTATTTTGATGATGGCGAATATGGCTTTTCAGGGATAGTGTGGCGAATCCAGGGAAAGATGTCAAAGGGAGAATTGAAGAGTGGAACAATTAAATCTCTGGGTGGTTTTTTCTGGGAGAAAGATAACTTTACTGATGAATATCAAGCAGGAGAAATCGTCATTACAGCTAAACTGATACCTGAGTCAAAGGTTCCCCCTGCGATAAGGTAAGCGTTAAGCTTTCGGTCACCCCTCGCCCCTCTATGAGTGAGTGAGCATTGTCATTAAGGAGATCATCCTGGTCGTCTGCCCTTCCATCGAAAGGATAAGATGCTCACTCTTTTTTTGTAGCTTATGACCGGAATGCACAGCAAAGGAAAGATCGGCAAGAGTTCTTTCCAGTATCTCCAATGAAAACTTACAGCCCATCCCCAAATCCCAAGCCTCGAAAAAGGCACGCGAACCTCCGTAGGGTATAACCTTGGAGTGCGGGAGCCATGCTCCCGCCTTTCAAGGCGCTTTGTAGGGGCAGGCTTTACGCCTGCCCTATGCCGGGCGCGAGACCCGCCCCTACGTGCGCAATCCAGAGAGACCGAACGAACAAGAGGAAATTTTAAATTTGGTTAGAGACTATTCCATTCAGTACCCCTGTAAACAAGTGCCCTGTTACCTATCTATTCGATCGCTTCTCAAGAAGTTTCCGAACACCGCCAGGACCAAGCTTTCTCAGCCCCACAAGCACAGCCATCTTGTCATCTTTGGGCCTGAACTTCCCCTTCTCCCAAAGATGGGCAGCCCCAACCGTGACCCCAGTCAGAATCGCAAGCTCCTTTTGGGTAATCCTCAGGTTCTTGCGAAGGATACTGAGCAGTCGAGGAGAAAAACGGGACTTCTCAATCTCTTCCCGACTGACCACCAGGGGGTTCTCCTGTTTTGGTTTCAGCTTTTCTTGTTGAACCATAAAGCGTTGCAGCTCTGAAACTGACTTCCGAAGTTGCGAAACCATTCCTTTTAGCTGCCGCACCTCCCGGCGCAGAGGAACCCAAACCTTCCGCATCTCCCCTGTCGACAAGCGAACGACCTCCGACGTGATGATAGACTGCATTTTGCCCATATTCCTCCTCCTTTGAATTGAGATCTTAGGCCTTATTTTACCTCCCTTACCCTTTGTTCCTATTCGAGAGCCTTAACATCACCTGGTACAAAGCCAAATCAATGTTGATTCAAGGCAACCTCACATTTGTTCCAGTATACCCCGTAATTCTTCCATCCCTTTATAAAGCTCTCTCGCAATTTCTAAAGATGCGAGGATCAGATACGATGTGTAAATGATCACGACAATGGTTAACGCTATTTTTGATGTTCTGCCAAATTCACGACTCTTATAAAGCAACGGTAAACCAAAAGGCCCCAGTACAAAAAATAGGAGAAGAATCACACTGATTCGTCTCAAATACCATTTAGTCTTTTCATCCTCTTTACGTCCCATCGATGAGAAGCTCTGCAATAAGTTTGACTACCCGCATCTGGATGTTCTCTTTCGCTGCCAGTTTCGTCATCAGATCGGCTTAATTCATGAGTGCTCCCTCTGAAAGAATCGACCGGGAGACCCCAAAAGGACACCCCGCTTTGGTACAAGATTATCAGATTGGCAGGAAAAATCAACAAGATTTTTCGAGTTATGGCCCAGGATGGCCATTCCAAAGCATCCCGGATACCCGGTCCCACTCATTCCAGTCACCGATTCTGTTCGATCCCGGAAACCCATTCCGATCCATGCCAGTCACCTTCTTAAGTTCCCCTGATTCGTGATATAAGGGCCGCCAATAATATCCTAATGTGGGTTCAGACATTCTGGCGACAAATTGGCGGTTCTGGGTAAATACCATGATCTGGGTTCAGGGAGCCAGTTCACTTCTTGCTTTGAAGATACCCATTGGGGGGAGGATATTCGATAGCAAAGGGGGGGTAATGCGAAGTGAAGGGCCGCCTTTGAAGAGAATGCTTGACACGTCGTGCGCAAAAGGGGTAGAGTACTTCCTGAAATATTCATTTTCCTTTCTTCCCAAAATGGTCTATATTACAAGCAATAATAGACAACGGGGAAGTCAGACGGGAGCATAGAATGAGATCTGGTCATCCCTCCGGGATGGATTACAATTATTTTGCCACTCAAATTCAGTTCGATTATATCGATGATAAACAATTTAGGCAAATCGTTTTTCAATCTCAACCTGCCCTTTTTAACAAGAAGGAGGGGGTTTGCCAAGCCTATAACGGAGGAGAGTATGATAAGACAAAGTTTGATCTCGTAGATGGGATGTGGGACCACGAACACTGCGACATCTGCGGGTTTTCAATAAGAGAAGATTATACATGCTGGGTCAACACCAATAACGTTAATATGTTATGCGACGAATGTTACGATCATTTGGTTGAGCATGACAAAGCTATACAGGGAAGGCGTTAAACCCGGACTTGGCGACCACTTCCCATCCACCCTTCCATCCAGTAATCATCAGTTTGAGGCACTATACCGAAGCAAATACTTGTAGGTGTAACCATTGAATTCGACATGATAAGCAGGTTGTTCTGGAGAAACTGAGGAGTCGGAGTCTAACACAACCCATCTCGACGAACGCAGACCACCAACGAACGGAAGGAAGGATAAGGATTGATTTGATTCAATTACGGACGAGAGGACTCTTTTGTCTGAAGGAAGATACTGGATCGTCGTTGTTCCTTCAGTAGGGACCAATCCAATTGTCCATCGAACCTCCTACTACATCTGAGTATTCCGATGCATTCCAAATCGATTCTTTAGAATCACCTCATCGACAATATCTCCACAAACGATGCATCGCCATCCAGCAAAATCCCCTTCTTCACTGTAGAATTGTTCATAAACCATACGGCCGTTACATCGATGGCATTTCATTATGACCTCCCCTCAAGAATAGATTGGCCAATTGGTCGTTAACTTCTATATCAGACTACCAATATAAAAGAAAAAGATTAGAGCTATGTTAAATCAAGGTGAAGATTTCTTAATGTTGAGTCATTGGATATCCTAACATCTTGAAAAGGTGACTCAATCACCTCCCTTTGTCCCTCAATCCTTGAATAATGAGACCAAGATCCCTCGAATAACGAACAGCTGTTCGCTTTTTGCTTTCCTGCCGAGCAGTAGGTCTACATCTACCGACTCTCGCCTTAATCTATACCCTTGCCTATGCGAAACATTATCTGGCGATGAACCAAGTTCCGAATATTGGTGACACCACTCATGGAATGTGGCGGAGAATCTGGGTGATAGAATTTCCAAGAACCTTTACTGAGGAAGAGATGGACAGGAACCTTGAAAGCAAACTGGCCTTGGAACTCTCTGGAATCTTCAACTGGGCCTTGGAGGGTTATAAACGATTGAGAAAAAATGGTTTCCAACTAAAAGATGTTCCCTCCTTGAAACTTGCTAAACAGAGGTATAAAAATGAGACTGATTCCGTAAGAGCATTTGCCGGCGAAACTCTGAGGAAATCCAGCAATCCTACCGACAGATCGAAATTCAGCGAGGTCTATGGGAAATATGTTTCCTATTGCCAATCAGAGGGGAATGAGATTCAGAAGAAGAGTGAGTTCAAGAAAGTGCTGGAGGAGTTGGGATTTGAGATCAGAAATTCGAGCAAAGATCGGAATCAGGTTTGTATCTTCCAGTGCGAGCCGAATCAAGAGAACTGATTAGGACCAGAGGTACAAGTAATCTTGTTTTTCCTTCTCAAAGTCTCGGTGCTTGTTTAAAGATTAGGAATTGATTAAAGTATTTCACGCGAAATTAATCTGAGATCCAGAATTATTTGAAGGAGTTAACCCAAAAGATTAATGGATTAATACGAATCTGAACAAATATTTTCGAACAGGTTTTTATATTTATAAAGCTTTAATGGCTTTTAGTAGCAATTCTATAAAGTGTTCAAAACCTCGTTAATCTGTTAATCTTTTTGATAAACCTTTAAGATCTTTGGGAATTCAGATTAATACCTCTTTTTCAAAATTAACCCTTTTTAATCCAGTTCCTGTTCCACTTCCCCTTCCACCTCCACTTTCATACGACTTCTTCGCATAGATTCAACATTTTTAAAGATCTCGACCTTTTGGGAAAAGTGAGATTCGTTCTGGGTCAGACTCTCCATGCTCGCCATTTAAAGTCCTTACCAAGTTCTTCTGGACCCATCAGCTAAAACAAAAAAATATCTTTAGCACCCCTTTTCCTATTCAAAGATAACCGCGTGGACAGATGGGACAATTTTTTCAATTTGACAAACCGTCTTAACCCTTCGGTAGGACGATCCTGCCAGATCCTTTGCATTCACCCAATCGACAAGTGCACTCTCCCATCTCTTGAGTCTCATTACCTCCTATCTTTCTCTTTCTCTCGGTTTGCCTGGGGGTGTCCCGGATGTTGGTCCCGCCATTTAGGATAATCGCGATTATACTGTTCTCGATTGTTGCGGTGGCTCTCCTCGTAAGATCCTCGCTCGCCTTGCGGAACGTAATGATGAAAACGGAACGCACCACCATCATGATTGTAAAACCCACCATTATAGTAATAGTAAGAGCCCCCGCCGATTCTATACGGTCCATCATAGTACTGACTCTCGCCCACTTCCACCCGAGCTCCGCCCCTGTAGCATCCTACCCCAGTAAAACACAGAACCGTAAACAAAACCCCCAACACAATAAGCTTCTTAACCATTTTTAGTTACCTCCTTTTTGGTTTTATCAGTCTTCCCAGCTAAGGATATTTAGGGAACATCTTTAAAAACTTGTCGAAAGGTTCGTCTGATTTTTTGCATTTAAAAAGAGATTCAATTTCAAGAAGATCAAATCCGGAATAGATTTTTGGATCAAGGGCAACACCAAATCGTTTCTTAATTCGATCGACCATATACTCTCTCAAGGCTAAATCATAGGTGAGATATGAGGCGTTTTGTGTTCCAGTGTAAGATTTTCCACCGTAAGATAAGAGTCGGGACTTCAAAGAACCATCCATAGAATGAACTGGTGGGGTAATGACCCAACACCACAATGCCGCGATAAACATTGAAACAAACCAGACAATCTTTGTTTTATACATCTTTCTCACCTCCCTAATACTCCTACGTTGTGTTAAAAAGGAAAATCAAATACTTCCAACACCTTCCGCTTTTTTGGCGAAATTGGGCAACGTTCCCGAATGCGACTTCATGCCTTGAATACGGGTTTTATAACCATTTCTGATCCCGACTTCCTGAGCTGCTTGAAGGCGAAGATCTCCACAACATCGCTTCATGGATGTCTCTCGATCTTCAATCTTATTCTTATTCTTCACATACGGCAGGAATATACGCCTTTTATGGGAGCCTGTCAAGTAAAATTGGCACGAATGTGTTAGCAGAATAGAAATGTCCCCTTAAAAATTGGCACGAAGTGATCCATCCACCCTTGGGCTAAACATTTTTCAAAGACTACCCCCTCAACCACACCAAATATCCAAACAGCTGTCAAACCCAGGAGTATTACCTTTATGATATCAATCACTTAGAATTAAGGGTAGCTCTTTGGAGAGGACCAATCACACCCAATCACAGCCCTTTTCCCTTGATCCTCAAATCTGACCCAGGTTCTTTTATGATTATGGATCCAGCAAGAACAGCACCTATGCGCGCCATTTAAAGTCGTTACCTTCCTTCTGGATCAATCAACTAAAACAAGAAAATACACTTTAGCACCGCTGTTCGCATTCAAAAATAACCCCATGGACAGATGGGACAAATTTCCAATTTGACAAACCCGAGCGGGAGATTCTCAAAGTCATTGCCATAGGCATTATGGGTAAGCCGACTTTTCTCTTGACAGTTGTGGATCTGTGGCGGATGACACTAGTGTCCCAACGTTAATGGAATAAATTCAATTGGTTAGAAGTGAGATCCTTTCTTTCTTGAGGTTTAACGTTGCCCAAGGCCTCTAAAATGGGGCTTTTTTCGAAAAGAGTAACGCTCAAAATCTGTAGAATTGTGTAGAGGCTCTTTTCGAGTTTCAGTTGCTTTTTGACGATGGCCACCAGCACAT
>Ga0209777_10001222_pt1 | contig 38357 bp, 25 predicted proteins | sample FrelakmetHBP12HB_FD_187147 | JGI IMG/M metagenome (GOLD analysis project Ga0209777, IMG submission 187147) | Freshwater lake sediment microbial communities from the University of Notre Dame, USA, for methane emissions studies -HBP12 HB (SPAdes)... | ecosystem: Environmental > Aquatic >...
GTCATGCCCGCCCGCATCCGTCTGGATCAACCCGCCCAAGGACAAGAGTCTCAATGTCGTCGAGCAACCCCCTCGGTTGCTCTCTAATTTCCAAGAGGTACTGTCTCAAAGTGTTTGACAACTTCCGACACGCTCATGGCCAGCCGCGCGGCGGTGCGGTTCAGGAGCTTGGCCTTGTTGTAGACGAATCGCAGGTAGTCGGTCGTCTCATCGTAGAGCCGTTGCTCGCTGACCTCGCCCTGTGTGAGTTCGTAGCCGAGCGTGTCGGAGATCCGCTTTGGATAGAGCGGCGTCCCGTCCAGCCGAAGCATTTCTTCCTTGGTTCGGCGGATGAAGTGCTTCACCCGTAACTCGGCCGGATACTCGGCGAAGGCGTCGGGCGTGGAAAGAACCTCCGGCTCCAACAGCCGCCACAAGGCGTAGTACGGGTACTCCTTGCCCATGTGCGGCGTGGCGGTGAGCAGGAGTAGGTGGTGAGCGCTCCATCGGAGCCGCCATCGGTCGTCACGGCCGGGCACGCCGGCGAGCGCTTCGGCAAGCCGGTAGCGGTCGATCTTGCGGACTCGCAGGTCGGCCCCGCGGTCTGCCGACAGCTTGTGGGCTTCGTCGAAGACCACGAGATCGTAAGGCTCAACGCCGGGCTCCTGGAGCCGGGCGAACACCCGCGCGCCAGCGAGCGTGTCCACACTGACGATGAGTTGGTCGCTGTGCTCACCGACAAATGGGTTCTCAGTTCGCGCGTCAGCCCCGGTGATGATGCGGAACGACAGGTCGAACAGCTTCGAGAGTTCCCGCTGCCAGTTTCCGACAAGGCCCGCGGGCGGGACTACCAACACTCGGCGCAAGAGCCGGCGGGACTTCTTCTCGCGGATATAAAGGCCGGCCATGATGGTCTTGCCCGCGCCTGCATCATCCGCTAGAAGGAAACGAAGGCGTTGGTGCGAGAGCATGTGCTCGTAGACTGCAAGCCGCTGGTGGGGCAGCGGGTCGATCTTCGACGTCTCGGCGGCAAAGGCGGGGTTCGTCATATGGCCAAAGGAGAGGCGTTCCCCTTCGGCGAGGGCAGCGACTACCTCGGCTGGTGAGGTGAAGTCGAGCATCTCCGCCGAATGGTTCTCCGTCCTGTGCCTCGTTGCCTCAGGCTGACCCGTGCAACTGACTTGCGAAGCGTAGTCCACAGCAAGCCGAAGCAGTTGACTCCATGAGAGTTTCGACGGCCTAGTCTGGCCGTTCTCCCACCTGTTCACTGTCGGGAATGAAACACCAAGTTCTTTTGCTAAAGTAGCTTGCGTCAATCCTAGACGACCGCGTAGGCTCTTGATTCTCTCTGCGACTTCGTGATCAGTCAGAGTGTCAAGTCCGCCTAGATCGATATCCGAGTGTTTCATGATGAATGATTATATCAGATGATATGCCGTCTGTCAAATCACCACGCGATCATTGCTGGCCACACTGGTGAATGAAATCACCCCACAGTCACGACCGAAGCGAAAAGCTCAGTTGGCCGCCTGTGCGTCGCCGATTCTGCGATGGGCTCCTGGACGACGAGCCCTGGAGTATGACGTATACCTCGGTGACGATCGAGAGGCCGTCGCTAACACAACGACTGAAAGCCCAGGCATCTATCGTGGCCGTCAGTCGTGGAAACAGATCACCTATGACGCGGGGATTCTCGAATGGTGCAAGACGTACTATTGGCGGATCGACGAGGTCAATGAAGCCGACCCCACCAGCCCCTGGAAAGGCGATGTCTTGGGCTTCACCACGGGCAACTTCCTCGTCGTCGATGACTTCGAGGGCTACAGGAACGACTGGATGGCCGGTAAGACTATCTCCGATACTTGGATCGCCAGCGGGGGCGGATCTGTCGGCAACTGGGATCCGCCGGAGGGTCCGTATGCTGAGCAGCAGATCGTGCACAGCGGTCGCCAGTCCATGCCGATGGACTACAACAATGTGAGCAAGCCGTGGTATTCGGAGGCCGAGCGGACCTGGGAGACGCCGCAGGATTGGACAATCAACGGCGCCGACGCCCCGACCCTGTACTTCCGAGGCCAGGTGGGCAACGCTCGCGATCGCTTGTATATCGCGATTGAGGACAGTGCCGGGCAAATCGCGGTGGTGCCCCACTCGGACGCAGATGCGGTACTGGCAACCGAGTGGCAGAAGTGGGACATCCCTCTGGCTGGTGTGCGAGCAGCGGGCGTGGACCCTGCTGCGGTGACGAAGATGGTCATTGGCGTCGGTGACCGCGATCACCCGCAGCCCGGCGGCACCGGCAAGATCTACATCGACGATATCCGCCTGACCAAGCGGACACTATAAAGGACCTTCTGGTCCGGCCTAGTCGACGACGTCCGGATCCTTCGTCTTCCCTTTCGTCTACGCTCAGGGCTAAAGGCTCAATCAGGACTGAAGACTTGCACAGGACAGGTTCTACAACCGGGTGGTGAGGCCAGCAAACAGTAGGCGGCGCAGCCGCCACGGTCGGACAGTCCGACGGTCAGACGGTGGGAGACTGGACCCCTTGCCAGTCTCCATGCGAGGCAGCCTCTCGTGTCGGGGCGTGCTCCTGGCCAGGCGCCCAGTTGGGCGATTCTGTGTTCGCCCTGATAGCCGATCCCATTGTGGAGACTGAGTCGGGCACATATTCTTGACTGAAATAGAGAAGATCCCATGGAATTCACTGGAGTCACGCGTTATCCTGTCTGTAGGCTCTACTCTATGGAGAAGGCAGACCGATGGAGACCCTCACACCCATCATCAGGCTGCAAGGTGGCGACAGGAACGTATTTCAATCGCCCTTCGAGGCATGCCAAGCCGAGGCATGCACGTTGACTGCCACGGGATGGCCCTGTCAGACGGGAGTCCATGAGGCTCGTGCATACTCGTGTACGAGCGGGAACATATAGAAACAGGGGCTTTTTTTGAGGAGTGCGGCTATGTGTAGAAGACTGATTTGGGTGCTTTCATTTGCCTCGGTGCTGGCTCTTGTCCCGGCACGCCTGGGCAACGCAAGGGATTCCAGTCTCCTCGGATGGTGGAAACTCAGCGAGGGAGCAGGTGACGTTGCCGCCGATTCGTCGGGTCGGGGCAACGATGGGCAGATTTCGAATCTTGGGGGCGGCTTGGGTCCCAACGGCTCGGCCTGGGTGGTGGACCCGGAGCGAGGTGTCGTGCTGAGCTTCAATGGCAACGACGCCACCGGGACATGGGTCAATTGTGGCCTGATTATCCCGGCGATGAGTCTGACGAACGATTTCACCTGGGCGTTCTGGGCCAAGCAGGATGCGACGCAAGGTACTGAAGTCCCAGGGCAGGGCAACGATGTAGTCCTGGGCAACCGCTACGGCGGCACGGCATCCCCTCTCCAGTTCATCAAGGTCACGCCCACCCACTTCGAGTACTACAACGGCAGCCTGGGAGGGATCACTTTCTCGAGCCCCATGCCGGCCAGCGTGTGGGTTCACCACGCCGTGGTCAAGAAGGAGGAGACCCTGACGTACTATCGTGATGGCCAAGTTGCCGGGAGCAGTACCGTAACAGCGACCATCGATCCGAATCCCTTCTGCATGGGAGGGGACGGGACGTCCGAACACTGGGCAGGCATGCTGAGCGATGTGCGCATCTATGAGCGGGCCCTGTCGCAGGCGGAGATCCAGGGTGTCATGAAGGGCAGTGCTGAACTCGCCTCCAAGTCCGTTCCGGCTGATAAGGCGACAGACGTACCTGGCGATGTAGTGCTCAACTGGAACCCGGGTCAGTATGCCAAGACGCATGATGTGTACTTCGGGACCGACTGGGATGATGTCAACGTTGCCAACAGGGCCGATCCGATGGGCGTGCTCGTCAGCCAAGGCGATGCCAACACCTATGATCCGGCCGGCCTGCTCGCCTTCGGCCAGACCTACTACTGGCGGGTCGATGAGGTCAATGCCCCGCCCGACTCCACGATCTACAAGGGCGACGTCTGGAGCTTCACGAGCGAGGCATATGGCTACCCCGTCAGGCCCATCAAGGCCACTGCGTCCAGCTCCACGACCGCCACCATGGGTCCTGAAAAGACGATCGACGGCTCCGGACTTGACAGCCTGGATCAGCACTCGGTATCCGCGTCGCAGATGTGGCTCAGCAAGAAGGGACAGTCTCCGATCTGGATCCAGTATCAGTTCGATAAGGTCTACAAGCTATACCAGATGTGGGTATGGAACTCCAATCAGGCGATTGAGCCGGACGTGGGCTTTGGGGCCGATGACGTGACCATCGAGACTTCTGTGGATGGGACCACGTGGATGGCCCTGGATGGGGTGCCGGAGTTTGCCCAGGCCACCGGGGAGCCGAACTACGTCCACAACACGACCGTGGACTTCGGCGGCGCACAGGCCAAGTACGTCAAGCTGACCATCACTAGCAATTGGGCGGGTACAACCAAGCAATCCGGTCTCAGTGAGGTCCGGTTCTTCTACGTGCCGGTCAAGGCCTTCGGGCCTACCCCCGCCTCCGGAGCCACGGGCGTGGCCCTGAATGGCACCCTGAATTGGCGACCGGGCCGCGAGGCGGCCAAACACGACGTGTACCTCCTCAGCGATCCGAACGGCCTGACTCAGGATGGAGCCCGGGTCAAGACCGGGACCGAGCACACCTTTGCCCTGGGGTCGCTGCCTCTTCGATACGGCACTACCTACTACTGGAAGGTCAATGAGGTCAATGACGCGGCCACTCCCAACCTCTGGGAAGGGGATGTGTGGAGCTTCACCACCATCGGGTACGCGGTGGTGGACGACTTTGAGTCGTATGACGACGTCTGCAAGCGGATCTTCTTTAGTTGGGTGGACGGGTTCGGTTACTCGGCCTCCGCCGACTGCAGCGTGGCGGCCTCTGCGGGCAATAGTACCGGCTCCACGGTCGGAAACGTCTCGACTCCGTTTGCCGAGCGAACGATCGTTCACGGAGGCACGCATTCGATGCCGATGGCCTATGACAACACCAAGAGTCCGTACTACTCGGAGACCCAGCGGGAGTGGGCGGGCCCGCAGGCCTGGACCGGCGGCGGGGTCAATACCCTGCTCGTATACCTCAGGGGAGACGGGCCGGCATTCCTGGAGACCTCGCCTGGGACCATACTGATGAACGGTATGGGCACAGACATCTGGAATAGTTCGGATGAGTTCCGGTTTGTATACAAATCCCTCAAGGGCAACGGCTCGATCGTGGCCCGGGTCGATAGCGTATCCAACCCGCAGGAGTGGGCCAAGGCAGGGGTAATGATCCGCGAGAGCCTGGACGGTGGATCGACGTATGCTATCGCCGCCGCGACCCCCACGCCTGCACACGGCATCGCCTTCCAGTATCGTACCACGGCCGCTGCCACTCCTGCCAATACGGAGGTGAACATGGTGAGTACTCCGGGGCCCTACTGGGTGAAGCTGACCCGCACAGGAGACACGTTCACGGCCCAGCGGTCGGCGGATGGAGTGGCCTGGGTGGACATCACGGTCACCCCGGCTGTGACGATCACGATGGCCAGTGATGTGTTCATCGGTTTGGCGGTGACCAGCCACGTAACAGGCACCGTGTGCACTGCCAAGTTCTCCAACGTCTCGACTACCGGCAGTGTCTCCGGAGCGTGGCAGGTGGCGGAGGTCGGTGCGGCACAGGCCAACGGCAACACCCCGGAGACGTTCTACGTAGCCCTGCAGGACAATGCCGGAAAGATCCAGCCGGTGAGCATTCCGGATCCAACCGTGATTGCCACGGGCAATTGGGAACAGTGTAGTATTCCGTTGAGCCAGTTCACCTCCGCCGGGGTCAACGTCGGCAGTATCAAGAAGATGATTGTCGGCGTTGGGAATCGCAATTCGCCGAAGGCCGGCGGCGCGGGCAAGGTGTACATCGACGACATCCGCCTGACCCGGGTGGCCACGCCGTAGTGAGGTCATTCGTGATGGTTGTGAGTTAACGATAGGCATCAGGGCCTGTTCCATCGCAGGACAGGCCCTTTTTGTACGCGTTCGCGCCGCACCATGAAGCGAGGAATACGCCAAGTTGTTGACCAGAGACATTGAGCCCCGATGGTGTACCTTGGTATGATATGACGCGGTCCTTGTGGGGGCACAACCGATGATGAATGACAGGGAGTCACGAATGAAACGAACCTTTCTCGTATGGATGGCCGTTGGCGTCATGACCGCCATGAACGGGCTCGATGCCAGGGCTGCCGCCACGTTTGGCGATGACATGGAGTTTCTCCGCCAACACGGCGACGTGGTTATGCTCACGGACAAGTCCGGACAGGCCCAGGTCGCCGTGGTCCCCGCCTGGCAGGGCCGCGTTATGACCAGTACCGCCCGCGGTCCGGGTGGCGCGAGCTTCGGCTGGGTGAACCGGGAACTCATCACCTCAGGCAAGGTCGAGCCCCACATCAACGTCTTGGGCGGTGAAGATCGCTTCTGGCTCGGCCCCGAAGGCGGCCAGTTCTCCATCTTCTTCGCCAAGGGCGTCCCGTTCGACCTGGACCACTGGTTTACGCCTGCGTCCCTTGACACCGAGCCGTTTGAGGTTGTCAGCAAGGGTGCAGACCGCGTCTTGTGCCGCCGCTCCATTCAACTGGCGAACTACTCGGGCACGAGATTCAGCCTCGAGGTCAGCCGTGACGTCCGCCTGGTGAATGCCACCGACTCCCTCGCCCGGATCGGCGTCAGCCTCCCGGCAGACGTGAACTCCGTCGCCTTCGAGTCGGCGAACACCATCAAGAACACCGGTGCCCAGGCATGGAAGAAGGACAGCGGGCTGCTCTCGATCTGGATCCTCGGCATGTTCAACGCCGCCCCGGAGACCGCGGTGGTGGTGCCGTTTGAGAAGGGCACGGAGGCCGAACGGGGGCCCATAGTGAACGACACCTATTTCGGCAAGGTCCCGGCCGATCGGCTCGTGGTGAAGGACGGCGTGCTCTACTTCCGCGCAGACGCCCGCTGCCGGAGCAAGATCGGCCTTTCGCCTCGCCGGGCCAGACCCCTGCTGGGAAGCTACGACGCGGCCAACCGCACGCTGACCCTCGTGCAGTTCACGCTGCCCCAGGGCGCGACCGGCTATGTGAATTCGATGTGGCAACTGCAGGACAACCCGTTCAGTGGTGATGCGGTGAACAGCTACAACGACGGCCCGCCGCAGCCCGGGGCCAAGCAGATGGGCCAGTTCTATGAGCTGGAGAGTTCCTCGCCGGCCCTCGCCCTTGGGCCTGGAGAATCGGCGACGCATGTGCATCGAACCTTCCACCTGCAAGGCGGCGAGAAGTCGCTGGATGGCATCGCGAGGGCCTCGCTCGGCGTTGGCCTGGAGGATATCAAGAACGTATTCAAGCAGTGACGGAGTGTTGCCCCGTGTCAGACGCACCGCGTGACAAGATGGCCGTTCCCACGTCCGTGACGACATCCCAGTGCTGCCCCGCAGGCTGCCCTTGCCGGCCTGGCGCCAGTGGGGCCATGGCCCGCCGCGACTTCATCAAGCTGGGCGGCCTTGCCGCAGCAGGCCTTGCGTTCTCGAAGCTGCCCGTGATGGCCGGGCCATTCACGAAGAAAGACTTCGAGAGGCTCGTGCCAGCGGACAAGAGGCTTGACCCGGCATGGGTCAAGTCGTTGTTTGATCGCGGGACTAAGACCCTCTATCGGTGGCCCCAATCGGAGAGGATCGGGATGCCGGTGGGTGGCGTCTGTTGCGGACAGGTGTATCTGGGCGGCGACGGCCGGTTGTGGCACTGGGATATCTTTAATCGCCACATCGGCACGGGCGCTGAGCACTACGCAGACCCGATGTCCCCTGCGTCTCCCCTGGACCAGGGCTTTGCAGTCCGAGTGGCCGCAGGGGGATCGTCCCAGGTGCGGCCCTTGGACCGGACCGGCTGGCCAGAGGTGTCTTTCAACGGCGAGTATCCGATCGCCTGCGTCGAATATCGCGACGTCGACTGCCCGGTCGTCGTCCGGTTGGAGGCGTTCTCGCCTTTCATCCCACTGAACACCGACGACTCCTCGCTGCCGGTCACGGTGATGCAGTTCACGCTGAGCAATGGCGGCAAGGAAACGGCCGAGGTCGAGATCGCCGGGTGGCTGGAGAATGCGATCTGTCTCCACTCGGGCGTCCTGCATTCACTTGCCCGCAAGAACCGTTCGGTCCGGCGGGGCGGCCTGACCTTCCTCGAGTGCAGCGCAGAGGCGATGCCGGAACAACCGTCTGCAGAGCGGCCGGACGTCGTGTTCGAGGATTTTGAGCAGCCGACCTATGAGGGTTGGACCGTCGCGGGCACGGCCTTTGGCCAGGGTCCGGTGATGCAGAACCAGGTGCCCGACTACCAGGGCGAATTGGGCATCCACGGCCAGCGAGCCGTAAACACCCACGCCTCTGCGCCCGGCACAGACGTGGGGGCACGCGACGCAGCCAAGGGCACGCTCACGAGCAAGACGTTCCTTATCGAGCGGAAGTACATAAGGTTCCTCATCGGTGGGGGCGGACACAAGGGAAAGACGTGCCTGAACCTCCTGGTGGACGGCAAGGTGGTGGCCTCTGCCACGGGTGAGAACGACAATCGGATGCAGCCCAAGAGCCTGGACGTCCGCCAGTGGGCCGGCCAGACCGGGCAGTTGCAGATCGTGGACGACGAGTCCGGCGGGTGGGGCAACATCGGCGTGGACGCCATCGTGTTCAGCGACCGGCCGGCTGTACCTCCAGGGCCGCTGGACAAGGAGCCGGACTTTGGGACCATGGGTATCGCATTGGTCAACGCGGGGGCGGGCGACGCCGGAGGAGGTGACTTCGTCTTGACTGCCCTACCGTCCGGTCGGCCGGCAGAGGCGGTGTTCGCGGCCTCCGGCGGATCGGATGAAGCGGTGACCCGACCGCTGAATGAACCGTTGATTGGCGGATTGGGCCGCAAGGTCACGCTCGCCTCAGGTGCATCGGCCACGGTGACGTTCCTCGTCACCTGGCATCTGCCGAATCTCAAGATAGACAAGCTCCCGCCCGGCCGCTTCTACGCCGGTCGATTCGACTCTGCCCTGGCCGTGGCCGACTACGTGGGCAGGGACTTCGCTCGCCTGAGCACCCAGACCCACCTGTGGCACGACACGTGGTACGACTCTACGCTGCCCTATTGGTTCCTGGATCGGACGTTCCTCAATACCTCCATCCTTGCTACCTCCACGTGTCTGCGGCTCGCTGACGGGCGGTTCTGGGCCTGGGAGGGCGTTGGGTGCTGCCACGGCACCTGTGGCCACGTGTGGCAGTATGCGCAGGCCATGGCGCGGATATTCCCCGAGCTGGAGCGGATCGCCAGGGAGCGCGCGGACTTCGGCCTTGCGATGATGCCCGACGGTGCCATCCACTTCCGCGGCGAGTTCAACGACTTCCCAGCCATTGATGCGCAGGCCGGCACTGTGCTCCGTGCCCTCCGCGAGCACCAGATGTCCATTGACGATGCGTTCCTCAAACGCAACTGGCCGCAGATCAAACGGGCCACCCAGTGGCTCATCGCCAAGGATGCCAATGGCGACGGCCTGATCGAGGACAACCAGCACAACACCCTGGACACAGACTGGTTCGGGCCCGTGGCGTGGCTCAGCGGGCTTTACCTCGGGGCCCTTCTGGCGGCAGAAGACATGGCCAACGAGGTGGGCGACCGCGGGTTCGCCCAACAGTGCCGGGCCATCTTCGAGAAGGGCCGGAAGAATCTGACCGAGCAGCTTTTTGATGGGGAGTACTTTGTCAATAAGGTGGATACAAAGCACCTGGATGCCATCAACTCCGGCACGGGCTGCGAGATCGACCAGGTGTTCGGGCAGGGCTGGGCCTTCCAGGTCGGCCTGGCGCGGGTCTTGCCTGAGAAGGAGACCCGCTCTGCGCTGCAATCGCTGTGGCGCTACAACTTCACACCCGATGTCGGGCCGTATCGAGAGGCCTACAAGGCCGGGCGCTGGTACGCGATGCCGGGTGAGGCGGGGCTGCTGATGTGTACCTTCCCGCGATCCGACTGGGACTACGCACAGGCTCGGGGCAAAGGCCCGGAGTGGGCGGCCGGCTACTTCAACGAGTGCATGAATGGCTTCGAGCATCAGGTGGCCGGGCACATGATCTGGGAAGGGATGCTGCTGGAGGGACTTGCGGTTGCGAGGGCCGTGCACGACCGCTACCACGCCTCGCGGCGCAATCCATGGAACGAGGTGGAATGCGGCGACCACTACGCCAGGTCTATGGCCAGCTTCGGGGTGTTTCTGGCTGCGTGCGGCTACGAGTACCACGGGCCCAAGGGTCACCTGGGCTTCTCGCCTCGCCTGAGGCCGGAGGACTTCCGCTGTGCGTTCACGACAGCCCAGGGGTGGGGGACGTTCCAGCAGAAGGCCGAAGGGGGCAGGCAGAGGGCGGCCATCGAGGTCAAGTGGGGGAGCCTGCGTCTGAATACGCTTGCCTTGGGACTGGTTGACGGCGTGACACCCGCGGCTGTTCAGGTTCGCCTCGGCGGCAGGCCCGTCGAGGCCAGCCTGAAGACCGAGGCCCGCCGCGCAGTCGTTACGCTGTCGTCGGGCTTGGTCGTTGCTGCGGGCCAGGCCTTGGAGGTTAGCCTGAGTTAGCTTGGGAGGTGCGTCATGCGTATGAGGCATTGGCTATGGGCGTTGCTGCTGCTCCTTGTTCCGGATCTCGGGTCTGCCCAATCCCTGGAGCAACTGGCCAAACCCCAGGAGGGCCGATCCATGCGGGCCACCTCCACCATGCGGGTCGGCGAGGTCCGCAGAGGTGGTGATCGCAAGATCGACCCCAAGGCAGACCCCAAGGGCGACCTGGAGGAGGCGAGCAATTGGGACAACTTCCAAGTCCCGCCCGGCCAGACGCACGTGCTGATGGACGAGAAAGGGCCTGGCGTGATCACCCACATCTGGATCACCTTCCTCGGGCCAGAGCCGCAGGACTGGGCCAAGCAAGGCTCGGCCAACCACCAGGAGATGCTGTTGCGGATGTACTGGGACGGCAACAAGCGGCCCTCGGTTGAGGCCCCTGTGGGTGACTTCTTCGCCAACTGCTTCGGGCAGCGGAGTGAGGTCATCAGCCTGCCTGTGATCGTCGAAGACGCCGACTCCTACAACTGCTTCTGGCAGATGCCGTTTCGCAGGTCTGCGAGGATCGAGATCGTCAACGAGAGTGACAAGCCCATCAGCCTGCTCTACTACAACATCGACTGGATCAAGAAGGATAGGCTGCCCACAGGTACGCCCTATTTCTATGCGCAGTATCGACAGGAGTATCCGGTGCAGAAAGGCAAGGACTACGTGCTCCTCGATACCCAGGGCAAGGGCCACTACGTCGGCACGGTGCTCGCGGTCCGCACGCGGAGCCCGGCATGGTTCGGCGAGGGCGACGAAAAGATCTACATCGACGGCGAGGCAAAGCCCTCGATCTGGGGGACGGGTACAGAGGACTACTTCCTGTCTGCGTGGGGACTCAAGAAGACCGGCACACCCTACTTTGGAGTGCCGTATTTCGACCAGTGGGGCATCGTCGGAGGCCACACCAGCGCCTACCGGTGGCACCTCAACGACCCCATCGTCTTCAACAAGGGCATCAAGGTCACTCTGGAACACTTCGGCTGGATCTCGCCGGACGAAAACCCGAACTACAAGAGCATGAGCTGGAATGAGCGTGAGGACGACTACTCCAGCGTGGCGTTCTGGTATCAGACGGGCACCCCGACGTTCGAGGCCCGTGCGCCACACGCCCGTGATCGCAGGCTGCCCAGCCTCGAACGCCTCGTCATCCATGCCCGTGATTTCGCAGACGCGAAGTATCACGGGATCGGCCATGCCACGACGCAGGCCCTCGACCTCTACGAGGGACCCCAGCTCCTCTACTCGCCGGACAGGCCCGATGGCGCGTGGCTGGAGATCCCGTTCGAGGTGCACAAGAAGGAACCCCTGCGGCTCCTGCTTAACCTGACCCAGTCGGACGACTTTGGCCAGTACCAGGCCAGCCTCAACGGGGTGAGGCTCCGTGGCCCCATGGACCTCTACAATGCCAAGATCGCCAACCAGGAGTTCCACCTGCTCGACTTCTGGCCGGACCCAGGGACGTATACGCTGCGGTTGGAGTGCACGGGCAGGAATCCGCTGTCGCGGGGCTACTCCCTCGGCATCGAGTCCGTTCGCCTCCGCGAGCGTCGACCCCGCGTGACGGAGATGGGCCATGACAAGGACAAGGACTGGCGCAAGGAGCCGGCACTGTACGAGTAGTCCGTTAGGAGGAACTCATGAATACCTTCAAGTTCACTAGAGGCCTGGTGCTCGTTACGATCGTGTTTGTCGGTGGCAGCGGGCAGAGGCTGACGTACGCCGCCGCCCAGGATCGCACGGCGGAACTGCCCGGGGCCAAGTCCCACGAGACAGGCCCTGTCACGTGCGAGTCGATGCTGGAGGATATGACGGATCTGGCCGGCATGGCCTTGTTCCCCAGCCCCGCCTACACGTGCAGGCAATTCTCCTCCTACGACCGGGCGTCCAAGTCGCCGACCGAGGGGTGGTTTGCGAACAACGACTGCGGCCAGTACCTCCGCGTCGAGGAGCGGGCCGGGCGCCAGGAGTACGTGATGATGGACGCCGCAGGCCCGGGCGCGATCGTGCGGATCTGGTCTGCCAATCCGGCCGGGACGCTCCGTATCTATCTCGACGGCGAGGATCAGCCTGTGATCGATGCAAACATGTCGGCACTGCTCGGCGGCACGTTCCCCGGTCTGGCGAGGCCCATCGCCGGGGAATACAGCAAGGGCTGGAATCTCTATTTCCCGATCCCGTATGCCCGACACTGCAAGGTGACCAGCGACCAGGGCGGGTTCTACTACCACGTGGACTACCGTACCTACCCCGCCGGAACCCGGGTCGAATCGTTCCGCTTGGACCAGCTTGCGGCACTCCGCGCACGGGTCGACAAGCTCATTGCCCGTCTTGCAGAGCCCCGGGGCCAGGACAGTGATTTCGGCGGCACCGCCGAGTCCTTTGACGTCCGACTGCCGGCAGGCCGGACCGTGCGTCAGGAGTTCACCGGACCACAGGCATTCACGCGGTTCGTCGTCCGGCTGGCTGCGCTGGACCGCGAGGCTGCGCTGCGAGGCGTCATCGTGAAGGTGAGCTTCGACAGCGAGCTGTGCATCGAGGCGCCGTTGGGTGACTTCTTCGGCAGCGCACCGGGGATCAATCCTTTTGCGACCCTGCCGCTCGGGATGACCCAGGACGGAGAGATGTACAGCCACTGGCTCATGCCGTTCAAGGAATCGGCGGTGATCGAACTGGTGAACCTGAGCAGGGAAGACGCGACGTTGAGCGGGGAATTCGCGATCAAGGACTACGAGTGGACCGACCGATCGATGCACTTCCACTCCAGGTGGCGAGCCCAGTTCGATGTGCCGACCCGCCCGATGCAGGACTGGAACTACCTCACGGCCAAGGGCCGGGGCGTGTTCGCAGGCGTGGCCTTCGCCATCGACAATCCGGTGAAGGACTGGTGGGGCGAGGGCGACGAGAAGATCTACGTGGACGGCGAGACCTTTCCCAGTCACTTCGGAACAGGTACGGAGGACTACTATGGTTATGCCTGGTGCTGGCCTGTGGTCTTCACGCATGCCTTTCATGCCCAACCCCGGGTTGACGGCCCTGGCAACTACGGTCGAACCAGTTTGAACCGCTTCGACATCCTCGACCGTATCCCGTTCACGAAAGACCTCCGGTTCGACATGGAGCTCTGGCACTGGAACGAGCAGTGCAAGGTGAATATGGCGGTGACCGCCTACTGGTATTCCAGGCCCGGGGCTGCCGATGCCTTTAGGCCTATCCGCGAGGAAGACGCGGTCGTGCGTTCCATGCCCGCGTACGTCGTACCGCGAGTGGCAGGAGCACTGGAGGGCGAGGACCTGAGGATCGCGGCAGTGACGGGTACCGCGGAGCCGCAGGACTGGGATGGCACCAGCGGCGGCAGACACCTGTGGTGGCACGCGGGCATGAGGCCTGGGGATACCCTCACCGTGGCCTTCCCCTCGCCCAAGACCGGCAGTTACCACGTGCTGGCCCGGTTTCTCTCGGCCCAGGATTACGGGATCCACCAGATCGAGATCAACGGCACAAAGGTGGGCAAGCCAGTGGACTTCTATAGTCCCGAGGTCAGACCCACGAAGGAAATGGACCTTGGCGTGCTTGAGTTGAAGCAGGGGGAGAACACGTTCTCAGCGACCGTGGTGGGCGCCAACGACAAGGCCGTCAAGGCCTACATGTTCGGCCTCGACTATCTGCTCCTCAAGGCGGTGGATTGACCTCATTCTGCCCTTGAAAAAAACCGCCTGGACAGGTAAATTCTCATGTTTCGAGCATACTGGTCCTCAGGACTGGAGGATAGGGCCCTGGCGGTGCAGCGCGACGTGCGACGTGCGACGCCGACGGGGACGGAGTCTGGAGTAAGGACCCGTAAAGGAATAAAGTAAACACTTCCCATCTCATCTTCGGGCCATCTTGGGCCGCTCCTCAATCGCGAAATCCTCACCGTAGAAGGGCACTACGCCTCCGGTTTCGCTCAATCCTCGCGTCCCAATCTGACCCAAATCTGAGCGGCAACTGTGTACCTTATTCCTTTAAGGGTCCTAAACTGAGATTCGAGATCTTGTGATGAAGTACCTGCCTACGATTGGCCTGTCGCTCACGCTACTCGCGGCGACCTGCCCGGCTAGGGGTGCCCAGTCCGTGCTCCGAGACTTCATCACCGTGAAGGGCGATCAGTTGATGGAGGCCGACACGCCGTTCCGATTCATCTCCTTCAACATCCCCACCCTTCAACTGGTCGAGGACAACATGGTCTTCGAGGATGACAACGTCTGGCGATGGCCGGACGGCTTCGAGATCTCCGACGCCTTCGAGTCTGTCCGGCAACTGGGCGGGACCGTGGTGCGGACCTACGTGCTCTCGGTGATCCGAGCCAACGACCCGCCGGGTGTGCCGCGTCACGTCCTGGGTCCGGGCAGGTTCAACGAGGACGGCTTCCGCTCGCTGGACAGGGTGCTTCAGGTCGCCAACCAGACCGGGGTGCGGGTGATCATTCCGCTGGTGGACAACTGGAGATGGTGGGGCGGCCGGGCTGAATACGCCGGCTTCCGCGGCAAGCCGAGAGAGGCCTTCTGGACCGACCCGCAGGTCATCGCGGATTTCAAGGAGACCATTCGGTTCGTCATCACCCGCACCAATACCCTGACCGGGGTGGCGTATCGCGACGACAAGGCCATCCTCTGTTGGGAGACGGGCAACGAGTTGCAATCGCCCCCTGCATGGACCCGCGAGATCGCGGCCTACATCAAGACGCTCGATCGCAATCACCCGGTCATGGATGGCTTCCATACCACTGAACTCCGCGAGGAATCTCTGGCGATCCCCGATGTGGACATCGTCACGACGCACCATTATCCGGGTGGCGACAAGCCCTTCGCCGACCTGGTGCGGGCGAATTGGGCCAAGGCCAAGGGCAGGAAGCCCTATGTGGTAGGGGAGTTCGGCTTCGTGGAGACGCCCCAGATGAAGGCCATGATCGATGCCGTCATCCAGACCGGCACCTCAGGTGCGCTGGTCTGGAGCCTGCGGCCGCGGAGCCGCGACGGCGGCTTCTACTGGCACAGCGAGCCGGCCGGTGGGAACCGGTACAAGGCCTATCACTGGCCCGGGTTCGCGTCCGGCGCCGGCTACGACGAAAAGGGACTCCTCGACCTGATGCGCACCAAGGCCTTTGAGATCCGCGGCCTGCCGGTGCCCAAGATCGCTGCGCCCGCGTCCCCTCGACTCCTGCCCATCGAAGAGGCTGCCGCCATCTCCTGGCAGGGCTCGGTCGGAGCCACGGGCTACGTGGTGGAGCGAGCCCCCACCGTCGACGGCCCGTGGACCGTGGCCGGAGACAACGTGGACGAAAGTGCAGTCCAGTATCGTCCGCTCTTTTCAGACACCACGGCGGCCCGTGGCGAATGGTTCTACCGCGTCCTCGCCAGGAACCAGGCCGGCACCTCGATCCCGTCGAACGTCGTTGGCCCGGTGAAGGTCACCCAAGGGACGCTGGTGGACGAGTTGGCGGACCTCTCGCTTGTCACTGCCCGCGAAGGCGCGATGGAGATCAGGACCCGCGACTGCCGCAAGGCGAAGGAGGACATCCACCGTCTCGCCGGGAAGGCCGGCAGCTCCGTCACGTACCGACTGCCCACGGCTATTCGTTCCTGCCGGGTCTACGCCTTTTTCCCAGGTGACGTCTCCGATTTCCGGTTCCTGGTATCGGCGGACGGCAAGGGCTTCAATGCTGTGCCGACCACCAAGCAGGTCTATTTCCACAGTGCCGGCGATTACGGCTTCTGGAAGCCCGTGCTCTTTGAGTGTACGTCTACGCGAGCGGACGCCGGGTTCTTGAAGATCGAGTTCGGCGGCGAGGCGGAGATCGCCAGGGTGGAGATCCGGCACCAGTAGGCCGTGCGTCCAAGTTGTCGCTGTGACCCGGAGCAACCATGGCAACAGACAAACAAACCGCCAGAGAACTCGCCGGACTCGCCCGTGACCACCTCTTCGGCCACATCCTGCCGTTCTGGACCGGACCGGCTCTGGACCATGAGCAGGGCGGCTGGATGGCCTGGCTGTCTAACGATCTGAGCCCGGACCGATCGCAGCCCAAGGGCCTCATCATCAACAGCCGCATCCTCTGGACCTTCTCTGCCGTGCATCGAGTGGGGCCTGAGGCGACTACCCAGCAGATGGCCGACCGGGCCTTCGACTTCGTAATGAGCCGATTCTGGGATACCCAGTACGGCGGGGCGTTCTGGAGGCTCGACGGCGACGGCCGCGTGCTCGACGACTCGAAGAAGATCTACGGCCAGGCGTTCACGATCTACGCCCTGGTCGAGTATCACCGGGCCTTCGGCTCGCCGGAGGCCTTGTCGCGGGCCATCGAGCTCTTTGAGTTGATCGAGCGTCACTCGCACGATTCGAAGTATGGCGGTTACGTCGAGGTCTGCCGCCGTGACTGGTCCGAGGCTGCGGACGTCCGGCTGAGCGAAAGGGACATGAACGAGAAGAAGTCGATGAACAACCACCTCCACGTCCTGGAGGCCTATACCCACCTCCTCCGTGTGTGGAAGGGCCCTCGGCTCGAGCGGCGACTCCGCGAGATCATGACCCTGTTTGAACAGCGGATCCTGGACGCCCGCACCTGTCACTTCAACCACTTCTTCGACGAGCAATGGCACGTCCGGTCGGACACCTACACCTTTGGCCACGACATCGAGGGAAGCTGGCTGTTGTGCGAGGCCGCCGAGGTCCTGGGCGATGCTGCGATCCGCCGGCGAGTGGATGACCTGGCCCTGCACATGGCAGAGGCCGTGCTGAACGAGGGCCTGGATGCCGACGGGGGGCTTTTCTACGAGGGCAGGGCCGGCCGGGTCATCGACCGCGGCAAGGAATGGTGGCCGCAGGCCGAGGCGGTCGTCGGCTTTCTCAATGCCTTCCATCTCTCCGGCGACCCGAGGTATCTCGGTGCGGCCAGGAGGGTCTGGGACTACATCGACCGGCGCGTGGTGGACCGCGTCCACGGCGACTGGTTCTGGCGGATCAACGAGGACGGCCAGCCTGATCCCAAGCTGCCCAAGGTCAGCGAATGGAAGTGCCCCTATCACAGCGTGAGGGCGTGCCTGGAGGTGATGCGCCGACTGGAGCCAGGCGCGATCGCCTGAGCCTCGTTGGCAAGGCATCTGTACTTGAACCCAACAAGGCGAAACTGAGGACCTGACAAGCCATGACCAAGAAGGCATTCGACCAGAGACTTCGACAATTGCATCAGCAACACCAGAGGCTGCTGAGGCGGTCCAACCGCAGACAGAAATCCGGCAATGGCATATTCGATCGTTACGAGTTCCCGGTGCTGACCGCAGACCACACGCCGCTGACGTGGCGGTACGACCTCGATCCCGCCACCAACCCGCATCTCATGACCCGTATGGGCATCAACAGCGCATTCAACGTCGGCGCCATGGAGTGGAACGGCCATCTCGTGCTCATGGCCCGCGTTGAGGGCTGGGACCGCAAGTCCTTCTTCGCTGTAGCAGAGAGCAAGAGCGGCCTGGACCGCTTCGAGTTCTGGGACTACCCGGTCCGCATGCCCGACTTTGAGGCGCAGGAGACGAACCTCTACGACATGCGCCTGGTCCGGCACGAAGACGGCTGGGTGTACGGCCTGTTCTGCGCAGAGCGGCACGATGACTCGAACCCAGGCGATCTGTCCGCCGCCATCGCACGGTGCGGTATCGCCCGCACCCGCGACCTCATCACGTGGGATCGCCTGGCCGACCTCAAGACCAACGCGATTCACCAGCGCAACTGCGTCCTGCACCCTGAGTTCGTCAACGGCCAGTATGCCTTCTACACCCGCCCGATGGCCGACTTCGCCGCCACGGGTTCGGGTGACGGCATCGGCTGGGGCCTGTGCAAGGATATCACCCACGCCGCCATCGATCGAGAGGTGATCATCGACCCTCGCTTCTACCACACGATCAAGGAGGGTAAGAACGGCCTTGGGCCCGCGCCGATCAAGACGAAGGAGGGCTGGCTCCACCTCGCGCATGGCGTGCGCAACACCGCAGTCGGCATGCGCTACGTGCTCTACCTGCTCCTGTGTGATCTGGCAGATCCCACCCGGCTGATCAGGGCGCCCGGCGGCTACTTCCTGGCGCCGGAAGGAGAGGAACGGGTGGGCGACGTGTCGAACGTCGTGTTCTCCAACGGCTGGGTCGCACGCAGGAACGGCGACGTGTTCATCTACTACGGCTCATCGGACACCCGCACCCATGTGGTGACCAGCACCGTGGACCGGTTGCTCGATTACGTGCTGAATACGCCCGAAGACGCCATGCGTTCGAGGCTCTGCGTGGATGAGCGATGCCGGATGATCGAGAAGAACCTCCGACTCATTGCCGCTCGCCGTGCCAGGCGATCCCGGTGACGTGCAAGCCCTGACCGTAGGTCGTATCCATCACAGGCCTCGAACACGAAGGTGAGAGGCACATCCAGAGATCAAGCCCCCGTTGGCCCAGGCCAACGGGGGCTTTGTTTTTGGGGCCGGTGGGGAAGCGGTTTTTCCCCTGCATGGGCCTCGTAAAGCCGGCCTTCTCGCGCGTCTCTTGTGTGGGTAGGTTATGATAGGATCCATGGACCCTGAGAGGCTGGCAGCATGGTACGACGCGTACAGCAGCCGGTTGAGGCTGTACGCGAGGAACTGGCTCACGGACGAGGCGTCCCAGGATGCGGTCCAGGCGGTGTTCGTGCGGCTGATGGGCCAGGTGGTGGGACCCAGGGACGTGCAGGCCTGGTTGTTCCGCGCCGTCCGTAATGAGGCCATCATCCGTCTACGCCAGCAGCAGAGGGCAGCCCGCCTGGACGGACAGCTCGGTGCCCAGCAGGAGCCATGGTTCGAGGGGCGTGCGGATGATCTCATCGACGCCCGCACCGCCCAGGAGATCCTCATGGGCCTACCCGAGACACAGCGTGAGGTCGTGCTGCTTCGGATCTGGGGCCAACTGTCGCTCAAGCAGACCTCCCAGATCGTGGGCAGCCCCCTGACCACGGTACACAGTCGGTACAAGGCGGCCCTGGCCGCGATCAGAGAAAGGATGGAACGCCCATGCAGGAAGACCTCAGACTGACACCTCCGGAGAGGGAGTTGGAGATCGCGTTGAGTGGCCTTCAGCCCGCCCATCGCACTGCACGCCGTGATCAGGTGATGTTCCACGCAGGGTATGCGGCGGCCCGGCGCCAGGGGCATGTATGGCAGGGCGTGTCCGTCTGTCTGGGAATGGTCCTGGCGGTCTCGATCGTCTGGCGGTCTGTGCCCGTCAGGGTGCAGACCGTGCCCGATACGACCGTGGTGCATGACCGGTCCTCTGCACCGAGGATGGAATGGAACAGGGAGTCGCCGGTCACGGACTCAGGCCAGGCCGCTGAATACGTGCGTCTTCGTCAGGCGGTGCTGGAGCGGGGTATGGATGCCTTGCCGGCCTGGAGGCCCGTGCCCCACAGCGCCAGTCAGGTCCCCATGGACCAGGAGCACCTGGAGGACCTGGTGTCTTCCATCTGATGGTGTACTGCATCCGATTGGGCATTGGCAAGGGCACTCTGAAAGGAGATCGATCATGATACGCAGATGGTATGTCCTTGGTTTGTGCGTCTGGGCGTGGGCCGGGCCAGGATGGCCCGGGACCTCGGCACACGCTGATAGTCCCAGCAAGGCGGATTCGGCTCGAACCGTGCAGTTGACGCTGCACCCTGCGCAGGAGCCGGAGTATGCCCTCCAATACCGCTTCGATACGCCCTACATAGATCAGCGACCCGGCAACGGCGCCCTTTTGTATGAGACCGCCGTGTCCTTCCTGGGGCAGGTCGGCGAGGACTGGGCCGAGGTCCAGGAGAAGATCGATCAGTGGCACAAGGCTGAGCCGGCCAGTCTACCCATGGATGAGGTCCGCAGAGAGGTATCCAGGTTCCAGCCGGCCATCCACTACCTGGACCTGGCTGGCCGTTGCGAGGAGTGTACATGGACCTTCCCAATTCGTGAGGAGGGCCTGCGCTGCATACCGCCCGACCTGGCAGGGTACCGGACCCTGTTGCGTGTCCTTGCCCTCAAGACCCGTGTGTCCATGGCCGACGGCGCGATGCCTGATGCGATCGAGACGCTGCGGATCGGGCTGTCCATGGCCAGAGACATGGGCAAGGGACCTACGATGATCCAGGCCCTGGTAGGTGTCGGCACGGCCAATGGCATGGTCGCGGAGTTGGAGCGCCTGGTCCAGAGGCCCGATGCCCCGAACCTGTACTGGGCCCTGACCTCTCTACCTCAGCCCCTGGTGGACATGCGCAGGGCCCTGGAGATGGAGGCGGCCATGATCTACGTAGAGATCCCCCAGCTTCGCACCATCGAGACTCGGGTCCTGTCCGAGGCCGAGTTGGCGGAGGTGTGGACCAAGTTGTGTTCGCTGCTGGGCGGTGATACAGGTCAGGAGGCAACGGTCAAGGCCAACACGGTGGCCGGCGCCATGAGGATCTACCCAGAGGCGAAGGTGGATATGGAGAAGAGGGGCAAGAGCCACCGAGAGATCGAGGCCATGCCTGTGTCCCAGGTAGTGCTGATCTACGAACTCCGGAAGTACCATCGCCTGCTGGATGGGGCGAGCAAGTGGCACTACGTCCCATTCTGGCAAGTCGGAGACAGGTTCAGGCAGGCGAAGCAGGCAGTCTTCTCCGATGAATCCCTCAACAGAGTAGGTTCTGCTGGCCAGGCATTCTGGACGCTGTTTCCCAGCCTTGTCGGCTTCGGGTTCCTCCAGGAGGCGCGTTTGGAGCGGGGCATCGCCATGCTGCGATGCGTAGAGGCCCTGCGGATCTATGCCGCAGGCCACCAGGCCAGGCTGCCCCAATCCCTGGATGAGGTGACCGAGGTCCCGATCCCAATGGACCCTCTACGCGGCAGCGCATTCCAGTACCACTTGGTGGGCGACAAGGCCGTGCTTGAGAGTCCGCCGCTTGCAGGCGAGGAGACACGGGGAGTTCGTTACGAGATCACGGTCAAACCGGTGACTGAAAGAGACGCGGCATCGCACTAACAGAGCCAGATAGGAGCAAGACCATGCGCAAGAACAAGACCCGACGTTGGATTGGAATGGCAGTGACCCTGATTGCATGCATGCCTGCAGGGGCCGGAGAACCCAAAGACGAGATCAGGAAGGTGCTATCCGTGTGGGGTGGCGACCGGGCCTTGATGTTGATTCGACTGGACCTGGCCCGTATGGATATGGATGCCGCATACGATCTCGGTGAGCGGACCCTATCCAAGAGTCTGGCCCCAGAGGCGGCAGGTCAGATGAGGGCCGCCTGCCAGGCGACTCGCAAGACGGCCAAGGAGGCTGTCGCTTCCCTGCAGGCAGCCGGGGCCAAGACCGTGTATGCGGTGTGGAGCGACACGGATCAGTTCGATCCTGTGCTGGCCATCCCGGCCAGTGCCGGCGCGAATGAGGCGGTCCTGAAACAGGGCGTTCAGACCTTTTTGAAGGGCCTTTGTGTTGAGACCCTGTTGAAGGGCCTTTATTCAGGGGATGAAGACTGGCTCCAGGTGCGAAAGGTCGACAGCATACTGCTCATGAGGTGCAGGCCGGGTCTGGATCAATACAAGGCCCCATCCGGTCCACCTGGGCACGAGTGGGACCAGGCCATCGCACGGGTCACCGATGCGGCTGTCCAGGTCTTCCTGGCCCCCAGTGGAGACAGCCGGCGTGTCTTGGAGGACATGCTGCCAGTGGTATCCGGCCAACGGGTCCAGGTGCCGGACCATGCGATCACCCGGGGATTGCTGTGGGCGACCCTAAGCCTGGACTGGCCGCCAAAGCTGGCCTTGCGAGTCTGTGTCCAATCTGCAGACCCTGCATCAGCCCAGGCCCTGGGCCAACTGATGGCCTCTGTGACGCAGTCTCTGGGACTGAAGACCCCTGATCCCAAACAGGGCAGTGCCCCCGTCGGCTTGACCCCGGAGGTCGTGGACAACACCCTGCGTCTGAACCTGGACGCCGAGCAGTCGACCGTCCTGTTTGCTGACGACCTTGCACCTGCCCTCACTGAGGCACAGCGAAGGATCGCCAGGTTCCGGTGCGCGAGGTCTCTCTGCGACCTGGGTAGGGCGATGATCCTCTATGCCAGTGACCATAGTGACCTGTTGCCACCCGACCTCCAGATCCTCACTAAGACCAGCCAGACCCCGGCCAGAGTGCTTCGATGCGAAGGGGAGGCGATGGGCGGATCCGCGATGCCCTACGTCTACCGTGGTGTGGATGTGGTCCTCGGCAAGGTGAGTGCGAACTCGCTCTTGATCCTCGTGCACGACCCAAGGGGTAGTCACCATGACGGTCGTAACGTCCTGTTCGTGGATTCCCGCGTGGAGTGGGCCACCGAAGATCAGTTCCAGAAGCTGATCGACGCGGACAACCGCCTGCGCCGCCAGGCCGGTCTGCCTGAGAAGCCTGCGGACTAGCAGGGCTTGACCTGGCGAACCGATTCTGGGATGATCCGGCCCAGCGATGGGCCCAAGGTCTTCACAGCCTGACCAGCCTTGCAAGGCCTGGTTTGCCACAACACGGTGGTCGATCGTCCTGGCCGCCAGGGACCGCCATGGCCCTGCAGGACACCAGGCCCTGGAGTCGCTCTGCTGTGCCTATTGGTATCCGCTCTACGCCTACATCCGCAGGCAGGGTCACAGGCCTGATGACGCGGCAGACCTGACCCAGGAGTTCTTTGCCCGGCTGCTGGAAAAGGACTGGCTGGAGGACGTCAGCCGGACCAAGGGCCGATTCCGCACCTTCCTTCTGGTGGCCATGAATCACTTCCTGGCCAATGAACGCGACAAGGCCCGGGCCAAGAAGCGGGGGGGTGGGTGCAGGATCGTGTCCCTGGACGTGGAGACCGCGGAGACCCGCTACAGGATCGAGCCAGCAGACCAGACCACGCCCCAGCAGCTCTTCGAACGCCAGTGGGCCCTGGCCCTCTTGGACCAGGTGATGACCCGGCTGCAGGACCAGTACACCAAGGACGGCAAGGCAGGACTGTTTGCCACCTTGAAGTCGTGTCTGGCCTCAAGGAAGGGCGAGGTGCCTTATGCCCGGATGGCCGAGCAACTGGATTCCTCTGAAGGCGCGGTGCGGGTGGCGGCGCACCGGCTCCGCCAGAGGTATCGCGAGGTCCTGCGAGACCAGATCGCCCAGACCGTGTCCAGTCCAGATGAGGTCGAACCTGAGATCCAGCACCTGATGCGCGTCCTGTCAGCGCAGTAGTCTTGGATTCTGGATTCTGGATTCTGGATTCTGTGTTTTCTGTGTAACATCCCCTCCGGGCTTCTTCTTAGAAGCCTAGAGGTGACCTATGGAACCCAATACGACCTGTCCAAGTTGCGGCAAACCGATAGGGCCTGACGCCCCTCAGGGCCTGTGTCCGGCCTGCCTGATGCGGGTGGGGGGAGGATCGTTCTCAGTCCCTGCACATGGGACCGTGGCCCGGACCGGGGGCTTTGAGCCTCCCTCTGTGACTGACCTGGCCAGGCTTTTTCCGCAACTGGAGATCCTGGAGCTGATCGGCAAGGGCGGCATGGGGGCGGTGTACAAGGCCAGGCAGAGGGACCTGGACCGGCTGGTGGCCCTGAAGGTCCTGCCAGCCCAGGTCGGGACAGACCCTGGATTTGCCGACCGGTTCACCCGTGAGGCCAGGGCCCTGGCCCGGCTCAACCACCCCCACATCGTGGCCGTGCACGACTTTGGCCAGTGCGGCGGCTTCCACTACTTCATCATGGAGTACGTGGACGGGACGAACCTTCGCCAGGTGGAGTCCGCCGGTGGTCTGTCGCCCCGCCAGGCCTTGGCCATCATCCCCCAGATCTGCGAGGCCCTGCAGTTCGCCCACGACAAGGGGATCGTGCATCGTGATATCAAGCCTGAGAACATCCTGCTTGACCGCGAGGGCAGGGTCAAGATCGCTGACTTCGGCCTGGCCAAGCTCCTGGGCGGGGACAAGCGGGACCTGACCCTCACGGCCGAAGGGCAGGTGATGGGCACGCCGCACTACATGGCCCCGGAGCAGGTCGAACACCCGCAAGAGGTGGATCACCGGGCGGACATCTACTCCCTGGGTGTGGTCTTCTACGAGATGCTGACCGGTGAGCTGCCTTTGGGCAAGTTCTCGCCCCCGTCTCAGAAGGTCCAGATCGACGTCCGCCTCGATGAGGTCGTGCTCCGCGCCCTGGAGAAGGAGCCGGAGCGAAGGTACCAGCACGCCAGTCAGGTCAAGACCGAGGTCGAGACGATTGCCACGTCACCGGAAGGCAGACCGCAGGCCGCTACTCCTTCGCTCTCGGGCGAGGCATTCAAGGTGGAGCACGTGCGACCACTGGTGTTGGCGATTGCGGGCCTGCTGTGTCTGGTGGGTGGCGCGAAGTGGCTGAAATCACCGTCATCGTCCACGGCCCTGCGTTTGGCGATCTGTCTCGTGGGGCTCTTCGTCGTCGCCTGGAGGCCGGCGTTTCGTGTCTGCTTCAAGCCCCTCGAGCTGTGGTATTACCTGGGGTCCGTCATTCTCGGCCGCCTGAAAGGAGGGGCAACGGTACGGACCTTGATCCTGTGTGCGGCAGCCTGTACGGCTGGCTTCATATGGATCCCCCTGATCGTGGAACACCGGCTGCCGGATCGGCCGAGCGATCTGATGTGGGGCCCCATCACTGCGGTCATCCTCATGGCCTTGCTCCTTGCGGCGAGATGGTGGCGGCGGGGGGCTGGTTCCGATGCGGGCACGGACGGTGGGCCCCGCTGGCCCACGGTTGCGGCCTTGTCCGCAACGGTGTTCTACGCCGGCATGACGCTCGGGGTGGCGACCGTCTGGGCCCTGCCCTGGGGAGGGGGCCTCAACCTTGCCTGGTCCGCAGTGATGGTGGTGGCGCTGCCGTTCATCATCGTTGTCGCAAACCGGTGCATGCAGCGATGGCAGGCCGTGACTCCAGCAGGTGAACGGCTGCACGGAGTCCACTGGTTGAAGGCCTGGGCCTGGACTGCCTGGGCCTTGGCCATACCTGTTGTCGGCTTCGGGCTGTTCTTCCTGAGATCCTTTGTCTCGAGCATAGGGCCGTGGAATCCCGCAAGAGACGAGGCCGTGATCGTCCCGCTCATCTGGCTGGGATCGCTGCTGCTACCCCTGTCAGGATGGGTCCTCCTGAGGGCAGCATGGAGGGTCGATAGGGCTGTTGTCTGCGGGAGCCGGCCGGAGCAGTTGGCCTCTGGTGCGCCCCCTGAGGGTGGGTTCAGTGCGGAACGCTCCAGGTGGATCACTTCAGCCCACTGGACCGCGAGGATCCTGGGGTTGCTCGGCTTTGTGTTCGTGCTCGCATTCATCCTCGCCGAAGGCTTCCCGCGATTCCTTGGCCAGCCCCTGGCGGTCCAGGTGGAACTGGCTGCCACTGTGGAGATGCTCACGGGTCTGTTGCTGGGCTGGAGGTGGCCAGGCTGGGGGGCGATTCTCATTGCCGATGGATGGCTCGTGTTTCTGATCGCCGAGCAGGGCTGGCCTCCGATCCCTTACACGGCATTTCTGATCGTGGCGGGTCTCTATGCCTGGTCTTGGTGGAGGGGGCGGGACCGATCGAGACCGCTTCCCTTGGAAGGCCAGGCCGCGATCAATAAGGCCGAATGGCAAGACCCCAAGAACTGGACCGGGCCGAGGTGGCTCTCCCTCTACTTCAGCAAACGCGACTGCCGGGTCTGGGTGCCCAAGCAGATACCGGCCATGGGCTGGACCGTGAATCTCGGCCACCCAAAAGGGCTTGCCGTTCTCCTGGCGTTGATCATCCTGCTCAGCTTTCTGCCTGCGATCATCCCGTACTTCTTTCCTGGGCGGGATAGTTCGGCCAAGGTCAACGATGAAGGGACCAAGACCTTTGGTGCTGTGCGAGAGGTTGTGTTCGGCGACGAAGCGGGCCTCAAGGACTGCTTCCTGGACCTGGATTCCGGCCAACTCTTGAGTGCCCCGAAGGATCTGGTGGAGTCCCTTCGGAGCAGTGGCCGTTTGGACGATTGGGACGTGGATGTGCCGGTCATTCAGGATTGGCTTCGGAACAACGGTGTTGACTTGGTCAGAACAAGACAGGACCTGAGGGTGATCGGGGGAGGCTCGATCCTGGCGGAGGGAGAGCCAAGCCGTGCCTTCGATAGCCTGACGGCCGCAGACTTGGTCTTCAAGGGCGATTACATACTCCAGGTCATAGAGAATACTGGGGGATCCAGGCCCGATGTGCCGGTCCTGACCTCCCTGGAGAAGAAAGGCCGAACCTATGTCATCCAGACCCGTTCAGGTCGCACAGGTCTGGTCCAGGTCCTGGAGGACGGTCTGCACCAAGGCCGGTCGCGCCTGCGATACAAACTCGTGGACTGCGGCCCGATCGAGGCCGGTCGCTTCGTAGCCCATCTGCCCTTTGGCGTCACCGTCGAACTCCTGGGGGTATGCGAGCATCCCAGTGAAGGCAAGAGGTGGTGGAGACCCGATGGCACCTTGCTGGAGGAGTCTCCGTATGACGATGATCTTGGGAGGGCCTTCCCCCGGGCCGGCGAGAAAGGCTACAAGTTCGCCATCCGGCTGAGTGGCATGGCAGGCAAAGAGATCGACGTACACGTGATGCCCTTGGGCTTCCGGTCAACCAACGGCGGAGCCATGGGTTTCCCAAGTGAAAAGAATGGCCAGAAGAACGTGAGACTCATCAATGGCTCGGTGGACGAGGAGATCCTATGGATGGGTGCAGCCATGGCCAAGGAACGCGAGTGTTGTCATCTTGTGGTAGGGATCAGCTACGGGCGGTGGAAGGAACACTATCGGTATGAGACGGACCAGCCGTGGGACGGCGTGGAATGGGTCGTCTTCACGGACGTGTCCCTGATGCCGGGGATCGCCCTACGGCCTCGCACAGGGCCGTAAGGCCGCGTGGGCTGGATTGACCTCGTCTTCAGCGACCTGGAACGGTATAGTCTCTCTGTCTGGACCGACACAGGTGGAGACGTGGCATGCCTGGATTCTTCTACGAGCTCGGCAGGGCGGCCGGCCCGAGGGTGCGGAGGGCACAGTGGGCCTGGCAATCGGTGTTTGGCAGCGAAGACGACATCATCGCCGCCGAGAACCTGGTTGGCCAGGACCTGGCCGCAGAGGTCCTGCGCCAGGTCCGCCTGTGTCCGGATGAGGGCCTGACTGCAACCGTCTCTGACCTCGGCGTCCGCCTGGCACGGTGCCTGGTCAATCAGCGCCGGCATTTCCGTTTCCATGTCATCGAGATACCATCCCCGAATGCCTTTGCCTTGCCGGGCGGGCATGTCTTTGTCACCCGGTCGATCCTCGACCTATGCCAGGGGCAGCCGGACCAGATGGCCTTTGTCCTTGCCCACGAGATGGCCCACGTGGTGCGAGGTCACGCCATGGACCGTATGGTCGCCCATTCGGCAGTCAGCTTCGCGGCAGGCCTGGCCTCTGCCCGCAGTGCGGTTGGGGCCTGGGCCAGACAGGTTGGCGTCTCCGCGATCCAGAGCGTCTACTCTCAGGACCAGGAATTGGAGGCTGATCGCCTGGCGGTCCACCTTATCAGGGCTGCCGGTCACGATGGCCATGCAGCAGAGCAACTGATGCTGGCCCTGGCAGGCAATCTCTCCGATCGCGGTTCCGGAGGACTGGGCACTTACTTCGGCTCACACCCACCTTTTCACGAGAGGACTGCGGCCATTCGCCACACACTGCAACGGCCGGGATAGAGAAGTCGCTCCGTGAGCATCTCCGCTCCTGCTGCTCCGCCAGTTTGCCCTTTTCTCACGGCCTGCTGGGTCTTACAATATGGCCCCAAACGAAGGTCCCGACAAAGGAGTGCCCAGATGAAGACACCATGGTGTGGCGTGAGGCCCTTGATCCTCGTAGCCCTACTGTTCAGCGGTTGTGCATCACACAAGGAGGTTGCATTGCAGACGTTCATTGACAACCACGTGGCCAAGGTCCGGCCTCTGGATACCCAGTCTAATCTGGCTGACTGGGAGGCGGCTGCCACTGGCAAGCCAGAGGCCTATGACAAGGCGGGTAAACTGAGGCTCCAGATCCGTCAGGTCTACAGCGACGCCAACGACTACGCGTACCTGAGGTCCGTCAAGGCCTCGGGCCAGGTGAAGGACGCATTGCTGGCCCGACAGCTCGAGGTGCTGGTTAATAAGTATCTGGAGAACCAGATGGACCCCGGTCTGCTCAAGCAGATCGTGGACCTGAGCACCGAGATCGAGGAGCGGTTCAGTACGCACAGGGCGGACCTGGACGGCCAGAAGGTCACGGACAATCAGATCAAGGAGATCCTCAAGACCGAGACCGACTCGGCAAAGAGGGAGCGGGCGTGGCTGGCCAGCAAGCAGGTCGGTCAGGTGGTGGCAGCAGACCTCGTGCGTCTGGTCAAGCTGCGGAACCAGGCGGCCCGCAAACTGGGGTTCAACAACTATCACACCCTGTCCCTCACGGTCGGCGAACAGGACGTCAACGAACTGGATCGGATCTTTGATGAGCTGTACGTCCTGACCAAGGGGCCGTTCGCCGCCCTCAAGGCCGAGGTCGACGCAAGCCTGGCCCGGAGGTATGGGATCGAGGCCGATCAGATGCGGCCTTGGCACTACCAGGACCCGTTCTTCCAGGAGACGCCGGCCATCTACGACCTCGACCTGGACGTCTACTACAAGGGCAAGGACGTCAAACAGCTCGCTGTGGCGTTCTACGATGGGATCGGCCTGCCGATCGAGTCGATCCTGGCCCGCAGTGACCTGTACGAGCGAGACGGAAAGAACCCACACGCCTTCTGCAACGACATGGACCGCGAGGGTGACATCCGGATCCTGTGCAACCTCAAGGACAACGAACGCTGGATGGAGACGATACTCCACGAATCGGGCCACGGGGTCTACGAAAAGTGCCTGGACATGAAGACGCCCTATCTGCTGCGGCAGCCGGCCCATATCTTCACCACGGAGGCCATTGCCATGCTCTTCGGCAGGCTCAGTGGCGACCCGGCCTGGATGCAGGCCATGCTGGGCCTGACCGATGGCCAGCGGGCCGAGATCGAGAAGGTCTCGGGCAGGTACGCCCGGATGAAGCAACTGATCTTTGCCCGCTGGGATATGGTCATGTACTCCTTTGAGAAGCAGCTCTACGCCAATCCCGACCAGGACCTCAACCGGCTCTGGTGGGACCTGGTGGAGAAGTACCAGCTCATGCGCAGGCTCGAGGGCCGCAATGCTCCGGATTGGGCGGCCAAGATCCACTTCACCATCGCACCGTGCTACTACCACAATTACCTGCTCGGCGAGATGCTGGCCTCTCAACTGCACCACGCGATCGTCATCGGGGTCCTCAAGCAGCCGGAGGGCACACAGGTCGGCTACGTGGGCCACAAACCCATCGGCGAGTTCCTCAGGAAGAAGGTCTTCGAACCGGGCGACGTGTATCGATGGGACCGCATGATCGAGCGGGCCACCGGGGAGCCGCTGACTCCGAGGTACTTTGTGAGGCAGTTTGTAGCACAGTAGGAAGCCAGAAGCCGGAATCCAGAAGGGACCGACACCGTGAAGGTCGAGACGAAGCACATGGCGAGGAGAGGCATGGGCCTCGTGAGACGCGGCGGCCTTGTTCCTACCGTTGCGAGGGTGGCGACCGAGATCAGAGACTTGATAGAGGCCGCCCGCAGTCATGTATCCGTGACTGCCAACCTGGCCCTCGTGAGTCTCTACTGGAACATCGGGCGGATCATCACACAAGACATCCAGAAGAACCAGAAGCGTGCGGAGTACGGCGCGGAACTGTTAAACGAGTTGTCGGAGATGCTGACACGGGAGTATGGCCAGGGCTATTCGCGGGCCAACCTGCAGGATATGCGGCGGTTCTTCGAGTCGTTTGAGATTCGCCAGCCACTGGCTAGCGAATCTGCGGTGTCCAGGATCTGCGAGCCGCTGGCTAGCAAATCGCTTTCCGGTCAGATTCTTCCGATAGCACCTGTCGTATCCTCCAAACGAGTCATCATCGATTTTCGGAGAGACTTCCGGCTCGGCTGGACTCACTACCGGATGTTGCTTAGCGTCCCCGATCCAATGCAGCGGCGGTTCTATTTTGAACAGGCGGCCAGCCAACGATGGTCAAAACGCGAACTCCGCAGACAGATCGACCGCGGGCTATTTGAGCGAGTAGCACTGTCCAAGGACACCCGGCAACTGGTGGTGGGGGAAAAGCAGAAGGGGCCAGCGGAGGTCGTTCGATACGAAGATATCTTCAAGGACCCCTACGTGCTCGACTTCCTCGGGCTCAAGGGTGCCTATTCGGAGAAGGATCTTGAGGTTGCGATCATACGGAACCTGGAGCAGTTCCTGACCGAGTTGGGTACGGACTTCTGCTTCATTGGCAGACAGTATCCCATGCGGATCGACGATGATGACTACTTCCTGGACCTGCTCTTCTATCATCGCGGTTTGCGATGTCTGATTGCCATAGACCTCAAGATCGGAACGTTCACGGCGGCCGACAAGGGGCAGATGGACCTCTATCTGGCGTGGCTCAAAGAGCACGATTGGCGCAGGGGCGAGAACGAACCGGTAGGGCTGATTCTGTGCACCTCCGCAAGACGCCAGCACGTGGAACTCCTCCTCCGGCATGGGCCACATGAGATGAAAGTGGCGGAGTATCTGACACGTCTGCCTGACAAGCGTCTTCTGGAGGAGAGACTGAAGATCTACAGCCGATTGCTACAGAAAGGGGAAGCATAAGTGGATAGACAAGACAACTCGCTTCCAGAGATCACGGTCAAGGGCGTGGTCCTCGGCGTGGTACTGGCAATGGTCCTGGCTGCGGCCAATGCGTACCTGGGACTGTTTGCAGGCATGACCGTATCGGCCACGATCCCCGCAGCGGTCATCTCCATGGGCGTGCTGCGGCTCTTCAAACACAACAACATCCTCGAGAACAACATCGTGCAGACCACTGCCAGCGCGGGCGAGGCCATTGCCGCAGGGTGCATCTTCACGCTCCCGGCCCTGATCCTCCTTGGGACCTGGCAGGAGTTCGACTACAAGTGGGTCACGATCATCGCGGGGTTCGGCGGGGTGCTGGGTGTGCTGTTCACCATCCCCCTGCGGCGGAGTTTCATCGTGGGAAGCGAGCTCCAGTTCCCTGAGGGCATTGCCACGGCCAAGGTCCTCCAGACCGGCCAGAGCAAGGGCGAGGGGCTGCGACAGATCACCCATGCAGGCCTGGCCGGGGGGCTGTTCAAGGTGGCGTCGGACCTGGTCGGCCTGTGGCCGGGCGATCTGGTGGTCACCCGCGCCATCGGCCGGTGCGTGACGGCCTTTGGTGTGACACTGAGCCCTGCCCTGCTGGCCGTGGGGCTGATCGTGGGGCTCAATATCGGTGTCCTGATGCTGTTGGGCGGACTCGGCAACTGGATCGTGGCCATCCCGATCTATTCCTACTACCACCCCAGGCCTGAGGACCTGTCCATCGCGGACTGGGCAGAAAAGATCTGGAAGGACCAGACCCGGTACATTGGCGTAGGCGCGATGTTGGTCGGTGGGTTGTGGACCGTGTTCAAGATGCGGAAGACCCTGCTCAAGGGCGTGACCAGCGGCCTGCAGGCCTACCGGTCGATCGACGGAAGCCGGCCTGCCGTGCAGGACATCCCTCGCACAGAACGGGACCTGCCCATGAAGTGGATCTTGATCCTGATGGCCCTCTCCGTGATCCCGCTGTTCTTCGTGTACCAGGCCTTTGTCCTGAAGGTCCCCATCTCCCTGGTCATGGCCATGCTCATGCTCGTCGCCGGGTTTGCCTTTTCGGCAGTGGCCGGGTACATGGCCGGCTTGGTCGGCTCCAGCAACAACCCCATCTCCGGTGTCACGATCACCACGATCGTGTTCTCCGCCTTCTTCTTGATGCTCTTGATCGGCAAGGGGGCGCCCATCGGCCCTGCAGCGGCCATTGTCATCGGGGCCGTGGTCTGTTGTGCAGCCTCCATTGCCGGCGACAACCTCCAGGACCTCAAGACCGGGTACATCGTGGGTGCCACACCCTGGAAACAGCAGGTCATGCTGGCAGTGGGGACCCTCAGCGGGGCGGCGGTCATTGCACCGGTCCTGACCCTGCTCCAGAAGGCATACGGGTTCGCGGGCCAGGCCGTGCCTGCGGCCAGGCCCCTCCCAGCCCCGCAGGCCAACGTCATGGCCTCTGTGGCCAAGGGCGTGTTTCAGGGAGGTCTGCCCTGGACGTTCATAGCGATCGGCCTGGGGGCTGCGGTCCTGCTCATCGTGCTCGATGCAGTCCTCGAAAGCAGGAAGAGCCCGTTCCGAACACCCGTGCTCGCAGTGGCGATCGGCGTGTATCTGCCGTTGTCTCTGTCCGTGGTGGTCTTCATCGGCGGATTGGTCGCGACCCTGGTCAAGGGTGCCCTTGCCAGACGCCGGGCGACCAAGGAGCAGGAGGAGGCATCCGAGCAAAGGGGGGTGCTGTTTGCCTCTGGTCTGATCACGGGCGAGGCCCTGATGGGTATCATCCTGGCGATCCCGGTGGTGCTCTTGAAGAACAAGGGGCTCGACCTGCCCGTGACGAATATCTGGCGCCAGAGGAATGCCCCCCTGGCCGAGGCAGAGCAATTCTTCCCATCCGTCCTTGCCTGGATCCAGGCATACGGGGCCTGGGTGGGCATGGCCCTCCTGCTGTTGATCGGCCTCTGGGCGTACCGCCTGGCCATGGGCCGAGCGGGTGACAGGTAGGGGCTGGTACCCGGAGGGCAAGAAGCGATGACGGTAGACAAGCATGAATTGTATGGAAGGTGACAGCTTGGGTGCAGGCACGATCAGAGTGATAGGCGACCTACCTTTTGTGACAGGCAGCTCCGCTGCCGGACTCACGCTAGAAGAAAGCCTCGCTCGCGACGGAACATGTTCATGGTGGCTCTGGTCCAGGCGTGCCTGGGACTAACCCACGGATATCAGACTGATCCATCGTCGAAGCCGCCTGCCCCAAGGCTGCACCGAGAAAAAAATGCTGAACAAAATCGACAAACGACAGTTGACGATGGTCGTTCCATATCAGGTAGGAGGGTAAGAAAGTGAGAAGAACGGGAGATGGGGAGACCGTAGGACAGTCCGCATGAACAGCGGCGAGAAGAGAGCTCTGATTGAGTCCTACATCTTAACACTGACCGCGGCTGGACAACTCGAAGGTGGCCGACTGGCACCAGCCCTGCGGATGTGCTGCAAGGCAAGATCTGGGCCTACATGGATCAGAGTGGACGCCTGTGATCCCTACAGGCTCGCAGGGTCCTGCTGGTAGAACTGACGGAGCTCCTGGTACAGCTCCGGGTGCTCCTTCAGCATCTCTTGGGGCCTCTGAAAGAAGCACTCGGTGGCAACGGCGAAGAACTCCGCTGGGTTAGTGGCTCCGTATTCATCCAACAGGGTCTGACGGCGACGGATGACCTCGGATCGCAGGCTGTCGTACTCCTTCTGCAGGACGCGGGCCCAGGTGACAAAGGTGGACCGATCCTGGAGGACCGGGGTGCTGTCGCCCCTGCCCCAGGAGCTGTCGAGTTGGTGGGCGAACTCGTGCAGTACCACGTTGTCGCTGGGCCAGCGATCTGCGGCACTGCGGCGTACGCTGTCCCACGACAGGACCACTGCCCCGTGATGCCACGACTCGCCCTGGCGGATATCCACCCCTTCCACCACCATTCCGCCTGGCAGCCAATCCCTGGCCGGGACCGCGTAGGCGTGGGGATACACGAGGATCGACGATAACCCAGGATAGTAGTTGGTCTGACGATGGAGCAGCAGGATGCAGGCGTGTGCTGCTATGGTGACCCTCACCTCATCCGTGATCTCCAGCCCTGCGCAGCCCTCGAATCGTTTCTCTCCGAGAAAGACCTGGACGTGGCGTTGCAGTTCCTGCCGATCGGCGGGGGGCAGTCGATTGTACAGGGGCACGTTCCTGCGGAGGATGGACAGCCATGCCTCCGGAAAGGACTGGCTAGCCAGTCGTCTTCTGCGCCTCTTCGTGAATCCGAACATCCTATCCTACATCCCCAATGCGCGGATCTGGCCGAGCACCTTCTGGTAGGCTGCGGCCGTCACGTAGATGCACAGGACCGTGACCACCACGACGACCACAGTGAGGATGGCCTTGGTCCGGGGCCTGTAGCGAGGATTCAGCCACACCAGCGGAAGGGCCAATGGCCCAAGACACAGCAGGGCAATGACCACGTTTGGCGTGGCGAAGTACCATTTCTTCGGTCGAGGGCCCGGGCCCGCACGGGAGGACCCGTCAAGGAACTCGCCGCAGTAGCGGCACTTGATGGCTTCTTCCTGGATCGGCTCTGCACAGAAGGGGCATTTCTTCATGCCTGGCACACTTGGTACGAGGGGCCTGTCCAGCCCCGACGTCAAGTCCTCTGCGCCACGGCACGTAACTGCTTCCGCTGCCATGGTACAGGTTATCGGCTCTCCGGCCGGGTTTCTTTAGCAGGGGTTGTGAGTCGCTGTCACGTTGGCCCTGGACGGTCCGATTGTCTGCCGCTAGTGCGCATCCTTGAACCCGGCCATCCATTGGGGCCAGGTCGGGTCCGCGGCAATGATGTTGAAGGTCCGGCTCCATCGGAGGTGCCACAGTTGTTTGAGCGAGACCCTCTGTACCGACCAGTCCGCAAACAGGGAGTTCTGGGTCCCCCCGTGGCGGTTCACGCAGACTCGCTGCATCTCGTTGGAGTTGGCCGCCATGCAGTTCGGAGGTGTCTTGTCTCCATAGGGCGCGGGCTGATCCGTCTGCCTGGGCCAGGCGTCGACCCACCAGCCTTCACTCATTACGGGCACCTGACTGGCGTTTCTGTCAGGCGTGCGTCTCCAGTAGTCCTGGGCGGGACCCCGGCCCCACAGGGTATCACTCGGTGCGTTGCACATCCAGCCATTCGGCGTGTAGCTGCCCTCATCTCCTCCCTGCGATGCGGGCACCTTCCAGGCATCCAGCGGGTCCTTGGCCGGTGTTGATGCCGTCACTGCAGCAGCCGAGCGGTTCTTGCTCGCACACGGACACAGCCACATCTTCCTGTTCTTGGACAAGGGCGCCATGGTCTCCCGCCACCACTCCCCGTTGCCCACGTTCTGATCGCTGTTTTTCACGAGGCCGCTGTAGAACTTCCCGTCGTTATCCCCAATGTACATCGCGAAGATCAGGGCCCACTGACGTAGATTGGACATACACCCAGCGCCTCGGGCCTGTTCCCTCGCCCGCCGCAACGTTGGCATCAGGATGCCCATGAGTATGGCGATGATGGCAATGACCACCAGCAGCTCGATGAGCGTAAACGCGCGTCTACTATGTTTCATAGTCCGCCTCATGTTTGTTACATTATGTTACACATATACCAAAATCCGACTCGGCAGTCAAGTACAAATGTTCAACACATGTGCCATTGCATGCGGCAGGGTCAGGGCATTGACACGGCAGCGACGACATGGTAGAAGCAGTAATGTGGCCTGCGCTGCGGCAAAGACGCCTTGTTTTTGCAGATATGCATGGCCCTCGGAGACGGTTTGGCCTAATGGCAATGGGGCAAACGACCAAGAAGGGCAAGGTGACCATCTATGACATCGCCAAGGAGGCGGGGGTCTCCACAGCCACTGTGTCAAGGGTCATTAACCACAGCGCAAGCGTTGACTACGAGACCCGGCGCCGCGTCATAGAGCTTTGTGCCCGGCTCAACTATCGCCCCCGCATCATCAAGAACAAAGAGCCCCACGTGGGCGTGCTGATTGAGCACCACGTGCAACTGCAGATGGGCCTTTCCGACTACTTTGCCGGTATCGTCAGTGGCGCAACCGAGTACGCCTATCAGAAGAAGCTGGAACTCTCGGTGCTGCTGTTCGAGTCACAGGATCTACGGAACCCTGAAGACGTGGTCTCCTTCCTCCTGGAGAAGGACGTGTCCGGCGCGATCTTCATTGCCCCTCCGGTGGACGCCGCCTACATCTACGCCCTCCACCGCATCAGTTTCCCGTATCTGTCCATCGCCTCCCGTTTTCAGTCCAAGGAGATCAACAGCCTGCGCACCGACAACGTGGCCGGGGTCGTCAGCTCGGTCCGCTATCTCAGTGAGTTGGGGCATACGAGAATCGGCTTCATCACGGTGGGCATGGACCACTACGACGCCATCGAAAGGCAAGAGGCCTTTGTCGGTACCCTGGAGCAGTTGCACCTGCCCATGGAGCCGCACTACCTGGTACGGCTCCCATCGAAGACGACAGACCACAAGAAGCTGGGCTATGACGCAGTGGAGGTCATCCTCCAGGACAGATCCACGCTGCCGACCGCCTTCGTATGCCTGAATGATGACCTGGCCCTGGGGATCATCAAGGGCCTTGCCAGCCGGGGTATCTCCGTGCCCGCCGACCTTTCCATTGTGGGATTCGATGACTACCCCTATGCGCAATACACGATCCCGGCCCTGACCACCGTCAGAAACAGGATCTATGAGATGGGATACCTGGGCTGTGGGATCGTGGAGCACTGGATAAGGGGCAAGACGCAGCGGATCTCCAGGGTATTGGAGTCGCAGCTCATCGTGCGCGACAGTTGCGGGAGTCCTCGCAAGACCTAGTCCTTCCGGAAAAACTAGCCGCACTTTGTCCAATAAACGGTCCAGAATTCCGCAGTTCCGGCACACTTTTCTTCCCAATCGCTTTCGGCCCCATCCGATATAGGACACGGGGGCAGATAGGGCTACTGAGCGAACCCGCGCAGGGCGCTGCCGACTGCGTCATTGGCGACGAAGAAAGGAGACACGTATGGTAACAGGAGTTACGGGTGGCCCGTTTGGGATGTTGGATGCATCCGCAATGTGGCAAGACCTGTTGAACAAGGCCGATAAAGACGGCGATGGCAAGATCAGCAAGGCCGAGTTCAAGGCTGCGGGGCCGCAAGACGGCAAGGGGCCGAATCCGGATGACCTATTCGCGCAGATCGACACCAACGGTGATGGGTACATCGACAAAGACGAGAACGCGGCTGCCGTCAAGAAGATGCACCATGGCAGGCCGTCTGGCGTGCCGGACCCCTCCACGATGTTCAAAGCGGCCGACACAAACGGCGATGGCAAGATCAGCTTGGAGGAGTTCAAGGCGATGTTGCAGCAGATGAACAACGATCAGGGCCCGAGTGCGGATGAGGTGTTCAGCCAGATTGACACCAATGGCGACGGATATATCTCTGAGGAGGAAAACACGGCGGCGATACAGAAGATGGCGCAGCAGATGGGCCCCATGACGCCTCCCCAACAGGATTCCTTCTCCACCCTGGCCTGAGGGCCGGTGAGGCCACCCTCTCGTCAGCCCGTCTGAACGCACCAAACTCCGGTAGTCCCCCGGCCTGCCCGGGGGACTACCCACACATCTCACGAAGACAGGAGGGGCCCTCGCCGAGCGATTCAATGATCTCCCACTTCTCCAAGTAATCCATTACCGCTCCCTAAATGACCGCTCTGCCATTGGGCGTAACCCTCATCTTCTGCGGCATGGCCCCAGCCTATGCGGACCGATCGGAAGTTGTCAAACACTTTGAGACAGTACCTCTTGGAAATTAGAGAGCAACCGAGGGGGTTGCTCGACGACATTGAGACTCTTGTCCTTGGGCGGGTTGATCCAGACGGATGCGGGCGGGCATGAC